>Ga0335085_10000085_pt1 | contig 320287 bp, 265 predicted proteins | sample Lox_Sample_45_FD_206712 | JGI IMG/M metagenome (GOLD analysis project Ga0335085, IMG submission 206712) | Soil microbial communities from Loxahatchee National Wildlife Refuge, Florida, United States - Lox_Sample_4.5 | ecosystem: Environmental > Terrestrial > Soil > Wetlands | place: USA... | reverse complement strand
CCGTCCGCGCCGGATCCGGGCAGCAGCCGCGCCGAGTTCAAGATAAAGAGCAACTCCGAAGAAACGTGAATCAGCGCCGCCAGGACCGGATTCAACAAACCGAACGCGGCCAGCCCGACGCCGACGCTGTCCACCGCGAGCGTGCCCAGAAAGTTAGCCATGATAATCGCACGGCACCGCCGCGCCACCTTGAGCACTTCGGCGAACCGCAACAGGTCGTTACCCAACAAAACCACCGAGGCGCTTTCGCGAGCTACATCGGTTCCCGATCCCATGGCGATACCCACGTTGGACTCCATCAACGCCGGCGCATCGTTCACTCCGTCCCCGACCATCGCCACCGTGTGTCCGTCCGCACGCAGTTGCCGGATCCGGGCCACCTTTTGGTCGGGTAGCAATTCCGCCTGTACCTCGTCTACGCCAAGCTGCTTCGCGGTCGCATCCGCGATCTCTCTGCGGTCACCTGTAAGCAGAACGGTCCGCAAGCCGAGATTCCGCATTTCGGCTACAGCCTTGGCAGCCTCCGACCGCAGAACATCAGCAATACGGATCGCGCCGAGCAGCCGTCCTCCAGTGGCTACTACCACTTCTGAGAACTGTTCCGGCGAGTTCCCGTCCTCCGGAACAGTCAGGCCTTCCTGCTGCAGAAGGCCTCGTGTGCCGACCAGGGTGCGCTGCCCAACGACGTCACAGACAATGCCCATGCCCGGAACGTATCGAAAGGCTTGCGGCTCCCCGACGGGCAAAGCCCAGTCGGAGGCTTGCTTCGCGATAGCCTTAGCGAGGGGGTGTTCCGAAAAACGTTCGGCGGTAGCGGCTGTGCGCACCACATCGCGCTGACTGTAGCCGTTGTAGGCGTGGACGTCGAACACCTCGGGGGTTCCCAGCGTGAGGGTTCCCGTCTTGTCCAGCACAACCGTATCGACCGCGCTCAGCACCTCCAGGTAGAGACCGCCCTTCACAATCGCCCCTTTGCGCGCCGCCTGACCGATTGCGCCCAGAATCGCAAGCGGGGTCCCGGCGGCAATACCGCACGCCCCGGCCACCACGATCACCGAAATCGTGGAACGCGCATTGTGCGTAATCAGAAAAGTCAGCGCCGCACAGCCCAGCGCAAAATAAACGAGGTAGCCGGCGAGCCGGTCGGCTGTGCGCTGAATCGGCGCCCTCGAACGCTCCGCCCGCTCAACAGCTTCGATGATTCGTCCAAAGGCTGTGTCGCGGCCGATCTTCTCTGCACGGATTTCCAGCACGCCGGATTGGTTGATGGTCCCGGCGAATACCGGCGCGCCCGAGATCTTTTCCACCGGCATCGACTCGCCCGTAATCGTAGACTGGTCGACGAACGAGTGTCCGCCCGCCACCACGCCGTCCACCGGAATTCTTCCACCGGGACGCACAAGCACCACGTCACCGACCTGCACTTCGGCAAGGCTGCGAGAGGCAACCTGCCCCGCCGATCTCACTTCCGCCGTTTGCGGCAGCAGATCCAGCAGTTCCCGGATGGCCCGTCTGCCACGCCCCACCGTCATGCCTTCCAGGATTTCGGCGACCAGGACGAATACGGTGATGAGCAGCGCAGTGAAGAACTCGCCGATGACCGAAGCGGCAACCAGCGCAATGGTCATGGAGAGTTCCATGGTCATGTGGCGATCCAAAAGGTCGGTGATCGCTTCTTTGAAAATGGGATAGCCACCGATCAGGACGCCGGCCAGCGCCAGTATGTCGATCCCATGCACCGGCGGAATCACTTGTGCCCAAACCAAGACGAGAACCGCCGCCACAAACGCGACCCGCGCCCATTCGAGCCAGCCCTCATCGTGATCGTGATGCTCCGTGCGATCGTCGCCGTGTTCCCGGTCATGCTCGTGCGGATTGCGGGAGTTCGCCGCGCTCTGCCCGCGGGGCTCCCCAAGACTGGTGCTTCCCATATTCCCCTCCTCCTGAACTACCTCAGGTAAGAACGTAAGACGTCGATCAACTCCTGCGTGGCTCTGGCCTTTTCGGACTTCGGATCCTGGTCCGGATCCATGACATGAAATCGAATGTGCCCGTCGAGCACCTCTGCCATCAGGGCGTTGAACGCTCCGCGGCATGCCGAAATCGTGTGCAGAATCTCCGAGCAGTCTGCTTCACGCTCGATGGCGTGTTCGATGGCCTCCACTTGTCCGCGAATCCGGCGGACCCGGTTGAGCATCTTCTTCTTGTCCCGAATAATGTGCGCCAAAAAGGCCACCTCCTGAGTTGTAGATAGTATACCCCACCATGGTATATTTTGGTTAGAAGGATGAGCCCGGCCTGCCACCCGATTATGACCAAGCGTCTGGTGATCGGCCAGGTTTCCGTCTGTTTTGGCTGCTGCTGCGGGCAGACTGATCGCGGAAAACCCGCCGTGCCGGTAGAGTGGCTCAAAACCGAGTGCGCCGTCTGGGCCTCCTGAAAAATATTCAGCTCACGGTCAGCGGTTGTCTCGGCCCGTGCGACGTGCCGAATGTCGTGCTGGTGTCGACAGCCGGACAGAACGTCTGGCTCGGCAGTATCGACGGCTTCGATTATTACCGCGAAATTATCGACTGGGCGGTGCGAAGCAAGGCCGCAGGCCGAGCCCTGCCTCTCTCAAAGGACCTTCTCAAGCATCGCCTCGACCCGTTTCGAGAAATCGCGGCGCGCTGAGCGGATGCGCGATATCTACGACACCGTGGCGTCGCCTTGCTTTTGTTAATGAGAATGTATTATCATCATCCAAGCGCAATAAGAGCTGCTTGACTGGGATATGAAGATCCTCCTCGGAACGTGCTGTCTGACGACCGCGATCGCGATTGTCTCCGTCTTCTCGGCGGGCCACGCCTCGCTGCAACGGCGCATCCTGCCGTGGGTCGGTGGTCTTCTGGTCGGAATCGCCGTGTTCTGGATTCTGCCGGAAATGGCTGGACAGCGCGGATGGGTTCCTTCGTTGGTTGGCGTTTCCGCGATCCTGCTCGTGGCGGCATGCTTCGACCGCCACGTCTATCCCCTCTGTCCCTTCTGTGCCGCGGGTGTCCATGCCGACTCCACGTGCCGGCCCAAGATTACATTCGGCTGGCCGCTGCTGGTAGTCGGCTGCATCCACAGCTTCTTCGATGGCTGGACGATTGCGCAATTGCAAGTACCCTCGTCTTTGGGAGCCGCGCCTGCTCTCTCCTGGGCCGCAATTGTTCATAAGCTTCCGGAGTCGGTTGCCATCGGAATCCTCGCGGCGCGTCTGACCTCCAGCCGAACCCGGGCCGTTCGGACCGTTGGATTGGTGCAGGCGGCCATGGTGCTGGGCGGCGTTTCAGCGATTCTTGCGGGCAAACTCGAACCGCGCTGGTCCTCCCTCTACAGCGTACCCGCGTGTGCGATTCTGCTCCTCTTTGGACTTCTCGCATTGCAGCAGGAGTGGCGTTTTCGCGGGTACGCCGCCGCGCTGCGCGCCGCCGGACCCGGCTTGTTGGGCTGCGGACTTGCCGCTCTGGCCGGCCAGTTCTGGCGGCGCTGAAGGCTTGCCGTATCCGGCGATCCGGGGTTCCGCTCGCCGTAACTCAGGCTGCCGCCAGATTGCCATGATCGTCGCAATGCGTGCCATGCGGGTGATGGAGGTGCGCTTCCACCAGATAGTCCACATGGTCCCCATGCGGCACGGCTTCATGTCCGCAGCCGGGCCCGTGAACATACTCGGATTGGTAATCCCGATACCGCTACGACCAGATCGAGGCCCGCCGGCCTCTTTGGAATCGTCGCGGGATCGGACGGCGCGCTTTGGCTTACCGAGTCACTGGGAGGCAAGATCGGGCGGATCACCTGCGGCCGGACAGATTACCGAATTTCCACTGCCCATGCGATATAGCGCCCCGGCTGGAATCGCGGCTGGACCGGATGCGCTCTCTGGTTTGCCGAGAATAGCGCTTACCAGATCGGGCGGATCACAACTGAAGGGGAAACTACCGAGCACCTTGTCAGGCGGGCGCAGGAAACACGATCGGCTGAAGCACCGGCCCTGGCGCATCATGTTATGACCGTTATTGACCGCCCCAGCGTTCGATATGCGAAATCTCGTCCCCGTCATGCTCCTGGTGTGCGGACTGCAACTGCATGCGCAGGAGCCCCGCGTCTACTTCCATGCCAGGTACGAGCCACGCCACGGTGTTTTGACGGGAGCGGGACAGGTCGACGCAGAGGATGTGAAGCACTATGCCGACGCGCTGGGCGGAGTGGCCAACCCCGCGATCTTCATGGACTACGTAGATGTCCACACGCCAGACCCCGCGCGGTTCTTCCGTGAACTCGGCGAGAAACTCAACGCTCTTGGATGGTACGCCGTCCCGCAGATCGGGCTGGGAATGGACGATGACGCCGGGCATCCATACGACGACAAGGTCGCCGGCGGACAGTACGATTCGCAGATTCGCCAGCTCGCAAATCTCTTGAAGGCGCTGCGTCGCCCCGTGTTTCTGCGCATCGGTTATGAGTTTCACGGCTCGTGGAATGGCTATCACCCTGCAACTTACGCAGCCGCCTTCCGGCGGATCGTGGAGATCCTGCGCAAGGCGCACGTCCGCAACGTAGCGACGGTGTGGTGCGCCGAGTCCGCGGCGCTGACGCCGGACTACCGCAAGTATTATCCGGGGGACGAATACGTCGACTGGTGGGCGATCGACCTTTTTGAAGCCGCCAGCTTTACCAAACCCGTGGTCGAGGCGTTCATGCAGGATGCCTGGCGCACGCACAAGCCGGTCATGATCGGAGAGTCCACACCACGCCACGTGGGCGTGCTGGATGGCGAGCAAAGCTGGAAGGCGTGGTTTGCTCCATATTTCGATTTCATCGGCCGGCATGCGCATGTGAAGGCTTTCTGCTACATCAATTGGGAGTGGCGCCTCTGGGCGCGCCGCTACTCGGCTGACTGGGCCGACTGGGGCGACGCGCGAATCCAGATGAATGCGGAAGTGAGCCGGCGCTTTGCTGAGGAACTCGCGAAGCCCCTTTACATCAAGGCTAGGGCAGCGCAGAGGCTCCGGCCGTGAACCCGCCGCCGTTTCAAAGGCGAAGCAAACCTAGGACATCATGTACCGACTCGTAATCCGTTCCTGTCTCGCAATCGCGATGTTCGCCGCTGCCATGGCGGCGCAGGAGATCTCGCCCTTTCAGGAGTTGTTCTTCGACTATCAGGGGGACCATTATCACTACCGTTTGCTCGCTCCGGCACATGTCGAGGATGGCCGGCGCTATCCCCTGCTGCTTTTTCTGCACGGTGCCGGTGAGCGCGGACGTGACAATGAGCGGCAACTGCTCTACCTCCCGGTGCGGATGGCGCGCGCCCCGTACCGCGACGCCTATCCGGCGTACGTGCTCGTGCCGCAGGCGCGCGACGGCCAGCGTTGGGTGGAGACCGACTGGGCCGCGCCGCAAAGCTCGCGCATGCGTCCCGAGCCCTCGACCATGATGGCTATGGCAATGGCGCTGCTGGACAAGACGCTGCGCACGTTGCCGGTTGATCTCGACCGCGTTTACCTCGCCGGCCTGTCGATGGGCGGCTACGGGGCGTGGGAGCTTGCGGCGCGCCGGTCAGGCACATTCGCGGCGCTGGCGCCGGTGTGTGGCGGTGCCGACGAAGCCACCGCGCCTCTTCTCGCTTCAACGCCCGTCTGGGCGTGGCACGGCGATGCGGATTCGGTCGTCGCCGTGGGCCGTACACGCTCCATGATCGCCGCCCTGAAGTCGACCGGCGGCGAACCGCGCTATTCCGAATTGCACGGCGCGGGGCACGATATCTTCACGGCGGCATTTGCCCCGGACAGCGGTTTGATCCATTGGATGTTCGCGCAGCGGCGTGGTCCGGCTCGTAGCGACGTGAACCTTCCTGCCGGAGCGCTGCGCATCCTGTGTGCGGGCGACTCAAACACGGAAGCCACGGTCTTTCCCGGCTATCGAGCCTACCTCAAGCACGAACTGAACGCGCGCGGCGTCCACGTCAATTTTGTCGGCTCGAACATCACCGGTGAGCCCGCCTCCGACCCGGAGCACGAAGGTTACTCCGCCATGGGACTCGAGCGTATGCGGCAACGCCTGCGCGAAGGCATGATCGAACTGCATCAGCCCGACGTCATGGTGCTGCTGGCCGGCTCCAACGATCTCTGGATCGACGTGCATACCGACCGTCGCCCGGTCAGCGTGGAACGCGCCCGCGCGCTCGCCGCGCAAGCCGTCGCTATCGTCGACGACGCCCATCGGCGCAGACCGGCGCTGCGTGTCGTGCTCGCGCTGCCGGCGACGCCGGGTAACATGCCGGATGTGCTGGCCGCGTATCGCGCCGGTCTGGCGGCAGCCGCACCGGCGCGGGCTGCCTGGTTGCGAATCGCCGATCTCGCGGGGGCCTCGAGCGATGGTGTGCACTACACCGATGAGGGCTACCGGCTCCTCGCCAGGCGTTTCGCCGATCAGATTGCCCCGGCGGCAGGCGCTCCGGTCGACTCGGCGCTACCACCGCGCGCCGTGCATTTCCATGGTCCTGCCGCCGAGGTCGGCGTGTACGATATTGCGACCATAGCCATCGACGTCGATGCGCCCACCGCGCTCAATCCATTCACCGACGTGAACGTGAGCGCGACATTTATTGATGCCCGCCAACAGAAGATCGACGTGGAGGGCTTCTGCGACTCGACGGACGGCTCGCGCTTCCTGCTGCGCTACATGCCGCGTCACGCCGGTCCGGTGCGCTGGACGGCGGTCTGGCTCAGCGACGGTCATCGTTACTCAGCCGAGGGCAGTTTCACGGCAGTTGATCGCCATCTTCGAGGCCCTGTCAGGATCGACACCGCGCATCCATGGCACTTCGTGTACGAAGGCTCCGGCGAACACTACTTCTATAACTCGCTGACGGCCTATGCCATGGCCGGCTGGCGCGACGAGTCGATCATTCGCGAGTCGCTCGAGCGCATGGCCCGGTTCCACATCACCCAGGCCCGCGTCGCGCTGATTCCGCCACGCGTCGCGAGCGGTGCGCAATGGATGGAGCCGGCCGTCGGCACGAACGGCTGGTTCAGCTTCTGCGTAAATGTCTGGCCCGCTGCGCGGCCGGACGACGTGGATGACCCGGGATTCAATCCGCATCGCTTCAACATCGATTACTGGCGCAAGTACGAGCGCCTCGTGGACTACGCCCGTCAACTCGGCATCCAGATCTCGGTGATTTTCTATGTTGATGGCCGCCTCCCCGGAGTCGACCCATTCCGCTCCTACGCCATGGGCGGAGACCTCGAGAAGCTGTACTACCGTTACGCCGCGGCACGCCTCGCGGCCTATTCCAACGTCTTTTGGGACGTCACCAATGAACACCATCTCTTCCGCACCGAAGCCTGGGTCAACGAAATGGGCGCGTACTTGCGTGCGCACGATCCTTACGCGCACATGACCAGCGTGCACGGCAACGGGGACTATCCCTTCCGCCGTGAACCCTGGACCGATTTTGCGATGTATCAGAGCTGGGACGAGCACGGCGCCTACGACTTCATCATCCGTTCCAAAGCGAAGTCCGCCGCCGCCGGACGTCCCATTCCGCAAGTCAACGAAGAGTACGGCTATGAGGATACCTATCCGTACCCGTGGGGCGAAGCACGGCTCTGGCCGGCCCGTTCCGCCGACTCGCGGCGGCGCATCGCGTGGCAAATCGCCATGGCCGGCGGTTATCAGACCAGCGGTGAACGCGCGAACGTTCCGGGGTATGGCGGTTGGATCACAGGCCGCGGCAACGACGAGATGATCCTGGCGCGGCTGCAACAGCACCTGACGGATTTCTGGACCGCCATCGACTGGTGGAAGCTCGAAGTTACCAAAGGTGTCGCCGCGGAAGGTGTGCCGGTGCTGGCTGTGCCCGGCGAGACCTACGTCATCTACCTCGAGCACGGCGGAGCCGCGCCTCTCGACTTGGCCGCCGGCAACTATACCGCACGCTGGTACGATCCGCGCACCGGCAGATTCACCGACGCCGGACGCGCGCGCGGGGCCGCCACGTGGTTCGCTCCCGCCGCGCCCGACACCCAGGACTGGGTCCTGTTACTGGAGCGTCAACACTAACCCTCTTCGAAGGCAGATCCGCCATATCGTTCGACCTGCTGGTCACGCATTTCCAGGACTTCAACCAGTAACATGAACACCGGTTCCATGGAATTCGTCCCAAGGATTACTTGGCCAGCTTCTGGAACGCCTTTCCACTTCCCCGGTGCGCCCAGTCCTGGGCTGCCTCAAACCTCTTCCGGCGAGCCGAAGGTTTCGCCGGAGCAACAATCAGCTGTTTACCGTCGGTACGCACATCGAGCAGTGTTTCAGGATCGATTTTGAGGAGATCCAGGATCGGACGATCAATCACCAGCGCCAGACTATTTCCATGCTTGGTGAGCTTCTTAAACATGAGCGACTCCGTATTTCCAATGTATCACCATAGCGGGAACGGGGAGGGCGTAGAGCACCGCGCTGTCAACAGAGAACCGCGGAGTTGGTTAGCAGGATTCCTGGGGGCCCAGGCGTTGGCTCCCCGGCATGGATTCGAACCACGAACTTGACAGGATTTTGAAGTCTCGCAACGTTCTTGGTACAAAAAGTGTACAAAATATTTTCGGACATCGTGACGGAGTATTGTCGCTCAACGGCTTTGGTTATCCGCTGTACTGCTCGTCACTGACCTTTTCTAGCCAGTCGCCGACCTTGCCATCTAGCGTTTCTTGAATTGCGATATGCGTCATGGCGGCAGCCGGGCTTGCGCCGTGCCAATGCTTCTCTCCGGGAGGAATCCAAATGACATCTCCAGGCCGGATTTCATCGACTGGACCACCCCAGCGCTGCACTCGACCGAAGCCGGCCGTGACGATCAGCGTCTGGCCGCGCGGATGCGTATGCCATGCCGTTCGCGCGCCGGGTTCGAAAGTCACACTCCCACCGCTCACACCCGGAGGATTCGAGGCTTCGAACAGCGGATCAATGCGAACCGTCCCGGTGAAATACTCCGCCGGACCTTTTCCCGAGGGGCGTGAACCGCATCTTTTGATTTCCATGATTAACCTCAACAGTTCTGCATCTAGTGAACGACTCAGCCGTTAGCATTGCGCGGCATCACCTTGACCGTTGCGGCGCGCACACGTGCGGCGATCATCGGCTTTAGATAGGGGCTTTCGCCATACTTCGAACGATAGGCGTCATCGATGCTCCTGTTAATCGAGCCTTCGACCCCCTCGAAGGTCACTTCCTTCGTCATGCCCGCGGCAGTGATCCGGCCTGCCTTTTGCCGAAGCGCCGCCTGATACCAGCGGGACTTCGTTCCGTTGTAGCTACGAACATAAAGCGCGTTGCCGACGGCGACAGACCAGATCCAGGTCGGCGTTCCGTACGTCACGCCATCTTCCCGGAGTGGCGCGATATGCAGGTCGTCCGTCCCCGCGATTTTCTGCAATTCCTCTTTCGCCCATGTCGCCATTTGTAGGTGCTCCATGTTAGGGTTGCAGCAGCGTTTTGATCGCGCGGCGCTCATCCATTGCACGGTAGCCTTCGGCCACCTGATCGAGCGGCAACGTCAAGTCGAAAACTTTGCCTGGGTTGATCTTTCCATTCAGGATAAAGTCGATAAGTTTAGGCAGGAAACGGCGGACCGGTGCGGGCCCGCCGTGCAGGTGCACGTGCCTGAAGAACAGCTCCTGGCCGTCCAATTCCACACCATGCGGAACGCCAACATAGCCGACGTAGCCGCCGGGGCGGGTGCAATGGACGGCCTGCATCATTGACTCTTGCGTGCCGACGCACTCCAGCACCGAGTCTGCGCCAATATTTTTAGTCTTCTCCTTGATGCGGGCAACGCCGTCGTCGCCGCGCTCCGTCACAATGTCCGTCGCGCCAAACTCCCGCGCGAGCTTCTGCCGTTTTTCATGACGACTCATCGCGATGATGCGTCCGGCTCCCATCTGCTTGGCCGAGAGCACGCCAAGAAGGCCAACCGCGCCGTCGCCCACAACAACGACTGTTCCGCCCGGCTCCACATTGGCAGCATCAGCGGCGAACCAGCCCGTCCCTAATACGTCCGAGGATGCCAGCAGGCTCGGCACGAGTTCCTTAGAAGGAATACCTCCCGGCGTCGCCACGAGCGTCCCGTCGGCTTGCGGTACGCGCAGAAAAGGTGCCTGCGCCCGCAGCATGAATTCACGATGTACGCAGGAGGACTGGTATCCATACAGGCAATGCGGACAAGTGTTGTCGGAGGTAGCGAATGAGCCGACGACGAATTGCCCCGCCTTTATGGATTTGACTGCGCTCCCGACTTCCTCGACAATGCCGCAATACTCGTGACCCATATGCGTCGGACCGTCAATCGGCTGCAGGCCGCGGTAAGGCCACAAGTCCGATCCACAAACACATGTCGCCGCGAGCCGGAGTATCGCGTCGGTGGGTTCAACAATCTTTGGGTCATCGCGGTCTTCAAACCGGATGTCGCCGGGTCCGTAAAGCACTGCACCTTTCATTTTTCTATCCTGCCTTTCATCTATTTCCGTCAAACCTTCACATCTCGTACCCGGGCTTCTTGTAGAGCGTGTCCCATTTGTCCTGGATATCCGGTTTGTAGACTCTTTGTTTCCAGTCCTTCGAAGCGACTTCTTCAAATCCGACGGAAACCGACTCCTCGCGATAATTGAAGGCGTCCATCACGTCTTTGGTGATTTTTTCGGCGAGCTGTTTTTTCTGCTGTTCCGATTTTCCGGGCCAGAGCTTGACGATGACATGAGGCATTTTCTTGCGTTCACTCGGCGCGCTTCTCGAACACGGCCTTGACGACTGGCATCGCCGAGAAGACGTGCGGCCAGCCGGCATAGAAGGCGAGATGCGTCAACACCTCAGATGCCTGTGCTTTGGTCAAGCCGTTGTCCATGGCGCGGTTGAGGTGATAGGTAACCTGCGCGGCCTGGCCTGAAGCCACGAGCGCGCTGACGGTGACAAGGCTGCGGTCGCGCGGCGCCAGCCCGGGACGCAGCCAGAGATCGCGAAAGAGCAGATCGGTCGTGTATTGCACCACGCCAGGAGCCACGTGGCCGAAATCCTGCTGGACCCGAGCAGCGCGGTCAGCTTCGGCGGCTTCGTTGAGTGGCAGAAGATCTGGCAAGACTGGTGGAAGCTGATCCGATCCGATGCCGCGCTGCTCAAATATCTCCTTCGCGATTGCAACAGCAGAAAATGCGTTAGACCACCCGGAGTAGAACGCCAGATGCGTGATGATCTCCGAAAGCTCGCCCGGCTTCACGCCGCTATCGATTGCGGTATTGAAATAGTGCAGCATTCCGATCGTCTGATTGCGCGCAATCAAAGCCGAGGCGGTGACGATGCCGCGATCTCGCGCCGACAGGTCGGGCCGCTTCCACAGATCGCTCTCAATCGCGCTCCGGGTGTAGTTCTCAAGCGCGGGAGAAACCTTGCGGACGTCGTCCGGCGTCAGGGCGGACCTAGGTGTATTCGCATTCATTTTTATCTCCCTTTCAGAGGTCCCTCAACATCACGGTGGTCAGTAACGTTCCCATGTGACGAACCAGTGTTCGTCCGGGCGTGCTGACCTGATGATCAGGCGCCCGTCGCCATTGAATTGATAGACGCGCGGCAGTTCCTTGCCGACAAGGCGGTCGCCCGTGTTCGCCCCCCGTACGTGATGGGTAATCGTATGAGTGGCTTCGTTAATGTCATAGCTCCCGAAGGAAGCCTCATACCCGTTCTGCACATACTCGTTGGAGAGAGGTTTTTCAGACTTCGGGTACATAAGTTGCACCGACATGTGGCCATCGAGCGTATAGATCAGCATGCCCGTCGGCACGCCAGTCGTCAGCAGTTTCCCATCCGGCCCTGCAATGGAGGCCAGGTGCCACGCGCCGATCAATCTCTCTCTATCGGGGCGCGAGAGGCCCGTCTGCTCCGCGGAGCGTGTCTGCGAAACTCCGCAAACCGCCCCAAGCACCAAAGCCAGGATTCCATAGCTGATCGTCTTCATTTTTGAGTCTCTCATTCCGGCACCTAGCGGCCCACCAGCTTTTCGTGAAACTCCGGATACCGCGCGCCCTGAACCTTGATATGCGACGAGGCTTTCTCGATTGCGTCGAGATCTTCAAGCGACAACTCGACGTTCAGAGCTCCCAGGTTTTCTTCGAGGCGGCTCAGCTTCGTTGTACCCGGTATCGGAACGATCCATGGCTTCTTGGCAAGCAGCCAGGCGAGCGCGATCTGAGCAGGTGTTGCCGTCTTTTTCTCCGCGAACGCTGTGACCAAGTCCACGAGAACCTGGTTCGCCTTTCGATTCTCTTCTTTAAAGCGAGGGATGCTGCTGCGAAAGTCCGTGCTGTCGAATTTCGTCTCAGCGGTGATCTTACCCGTCAGGAAGCCCTTGCCAAGCGGGCTGAACGGTACGAATCCAATCCCAAGTTCCTCCAGCGTCGGTAGGATCGTCTCCTCCGGCTGCCGCCAGAAGAGCGAGTACTCGCTCTGTAAGGCGGTCACGGGTTGAACGGCGTGGGCGCGGCGGATTGTCGGCGCTCCCGCCTCGGATAGACCGAAATGCTTTACCTTGCCTTCCCGGATCAAGTCTTTCACCGCTCCCGCCACGTCTTCGATCGGTACGTTCAGATCGACGCGGTGCTGGTAGAACAGGTCAATCGCATCGACCCTGAGCCTTCGCAGAGAAGCCTCGGCAACCTGCTTGATGTGCTCCGGCCGGCTGTTCAATGCTGTCCATCTATTCCCATCGCCAGGGCTCGCCTCCCAGCCGAACTTGGTGGCGATTACCACCTTTCCGCGAAACGGCGCGAGGGCTTCGCCCACCAACTCTTCGTTTGTAAGCGGCCCGTACACCTCTGCGGTATCGAAGAACGTAACGCCGCGATCAACGGCGGCGCGGAGGAGCGCAATCATCTCCTGCTTGTCTTTCGGCGGGCCGTACGACCAGCTCATTCCCATGCAGCCCAGGCCGATAGCTGAAACTTCCAGGCTTTTTCCTAATTTACGCTTTTGCATAATCGTTCCTTCGCAACTGACATCCACTCCTCCTATTCTCTAGGCCTTCCTCCGCCGGGCAGCCTCGACCGAAGTCGTTAACTGCTTGTTCCGACTGGCGGCTAACGCCGATCGCCTCGCCCTCGACAACCACATCTATCAACCGTTCTTCCTCTTCCCTAATTCCAAGGTATGCCCAAAAAGCGTTTTTGAGTAGTATGTATTAAAGACAAGGGCTTATGAGCTGGATTCATAAATGGACCAAAACGACTTAAACATCCTCGCAACGTTCCTGGCAGTTGCAGAGGAACGCAGCTTCACCAAAGCCGGCAAACGGCTCGGCGTATCGCCTTCGGCAATGAGCCACGCCATCCGGGGACTAGAGGAGGACATCGGCGTGCGCTTGCTGTCGCGGACTACCCGGAGCGTTGCGCCCACCGAGGCTGGAGAGCAACTGCTCGCGCGCTTGCGCCCGGCGCTCACCGACGTCCGGGATGCCCTGGGCCAGCTCTCCGGCTTACGCGACAAACCATCGGGCCGCGTGCGCCTGCTCGTGCCGCGGCTTGCCGGAACGACCGTGCTCGGACCAAAACTCGCCAAGTTTACGCGCGATTACCCGGACGTCGTTCTCGATATCACCGCTGACGACAGCCGCATGGACATAGTGGCGGGTGGCTTCGATGCAGGTATCCATTTCGGCGAATACATCCAGAAAGACATGATCGCGGTCCGGGTTTCCAAGGATCACCGGGCCGCCATCGTGGGCGCACCCTCGTACTTCAAGTCGCACCCGAAGCCGAAGGCGCCGCACGATCTGCTCAAGCATCGGTGCATCAACTTCAAGCATGGGTCCGCCGGTCTGTACCGGTGGGAATTCGATAAGGGGAAAAAATCCCTGTCCGTCGCCGTGAATGGGCCTCTGGTCGTCGACGATGTGGAGCTACTGGTGCGGGCCTCGCTCGATGGCATTGGCCTGGCCTTCGTATCTGATGAGCGCGTTGAACCGCAACTCAAGAGCGGAGAACTCCTCCGCGTGTTAGACGACTGGTGTCAGCCATTCCCCGGATTCTTCCTCTATTACCCGAGCCGACGGCAACAGCCCGCCGCGCTTTCGGCTTTGATCAATACTCTTCGCCTATAATGCGAAGGTCATGCTCAATGAGAGGCAATGTGCGTTGACGCCGATGTATCTTCAGCCGCGAACGGAACAAGAAATGGCTCTGGTGAGCATGGATTTACATTTCTCGAATCCATGCTCATCCGTTCTGGTGTGCGAGTTCAATGAGTTATGGACGGCCACCTTGCGCCTCGTCTACAAAATTCGTGCAAAAGGACGTTGCGGCGTCTCCAAGTCATTGAATCTAAAGGTTGGCTCCCCGGCATGGATTCGAACCACGATTCACGGCTCCAAAGGCCGCTGTCCTACCATTAGACGACCGGGGATCGCTCAAAAGCGCGGTACCTCTAGTGTATCGTCTACCCTTCCGCCCTGCAATGCCGAGCTTTACACGGCCCCCCGCATGCCCTAAGATGGATGAACAGCACACCTCGGAGGTGCCGGATGGCTGTTCGATCGTTCCTGTTGGGTCTCGTTGCGCCTGCACTCACACTGGCCGCCACCATCCCTTCGCAACCCACATTCTACAAAGATGTCTTGCCGGTCCTGCAGAACCGCTGCCAGCAGTGCCATCGTGCCGGCGAAGCCGCGCCCATGTCGCTGATCACCTATAAGGAAACGCGCCCGTGGGCCAAAGCCATCCGCGAAGCTGTCATCACACGCAAGATGCCGCCATGGCCGGCCGATCCGCACTACGGCAAGTTCAGCAACGATCGCTCCCTCTCCCGCGCGGAGATCGACACGCTGGTCGCCTGGACCGATGGCGGCGCCCCGGAGGGCGATCCCGCCGATGCTCCCAAGCCGGCCCATTTCGTTTCCGGCTGGGGCATTCACAAACCGGATATCGTCTTCGAGATGCCCAACGAATTCTCCGTGCCCGCCGCGGGGACTATCGATTACCAGTACATCGTGATTCCCTCGGGTTTCACCGAAGATAAGTGGGTGCAGGAGGTCGAAGCGCGTCCCGGCAACCGGCAGGTTGTCCACCACATGATCGCCTATATCCGCCCGCCGGGTTCGCACTGGCTGAAGGATGCGCGGCCCGGGATCCCGTTTGTGCCGGTGAAGGAAGAGAACCGCGACAAACGCAAGCATCGCCGCGACGAAGACAATGGCGGTCCGCCGGAATTGCTGGTCGGTTTCGCTCCCGGCATGCCTCCCGGGATCCTTCCGCCGGGCCAGGCCAAACTGGTTCAGGCGGGCTCCGACTTCGTCTTCCAGATGCACTACACCGCCAACGGAAAGCCGGGCACGGACCGCAGCCGCATCGGGTTGGTCTTCGCCAAGGAGCCTCCCCGGGAACGCATCTATACAGCCGGCGCATCGAACGAGAAGTTCGAAATACCGGCTGGCGATCCCAACTACGAAGTGGAATCGGATATCACGTTTCAAGAGCCTGCCAAGCTGGTGGACATGATGCCGCACATGCATCTTCGGGGCAAGGATTTTGTCTACACCGCCTATTATCCGACGGGCGAATCCGAAATCCTCTTGCGCGTGCCGAAGTACGATTTCAGTTGGCAGCTTTTCTACTATTTGCGCGAGCAGAAGTCTCTGCCCGCGGGCACGCGCCTGCATTGCGTGGCGCACTTCGATAATTCTCCCAACAATCCCGCCAATCCGGATCCCACGCGGGCAGTCCGCTGGGGCGACCAGAGTTGGGAAGAAATGATGATCGGCTTCTTCGATGTGGCCATTCCCACGAACAAGGAACCCATGGATCTGTTCCGGGAGAAGAAACCGGCCAAAAACAGCGACTGACCAGACACCACCGTGACCCTCACCGCCGCCAAAGATCCGCAAAAGGCCATCGGACGCTCACCCGATCGCCTCACCCTGGAGGAGCGCTTCGCGCTCACGGGCAAATTCATCGCGCTCGAGATCTACACACCCGACACGCTGCCGCTACGCCGCATCGAAGCCATCGGCGACAGCATGGAAGAATGCATGCGGCAACTCGCCGCCCGCGGCCTCGACCCGCTGCGCTTCGAGTTCACCCGCCTCGGCCCGCCCTATTAACCGCCGTCACCCTTGCTTTCCGCCCCTCAAACCGATAGCATCACCTAAGTGGAGTGGCTGTTATGCCTTCGAAAAAGATGAGCCGTCGCGGACTGTTCCGCTCCGGCGCGGCGCTGGCTGCGGCGGGAATGTCCGCCACCCTGCCGGAGCCGTCGCCCGCGGCGCCCACGCATTCGCTGGAATTCGGTGAGAACCTCTACCAGTCCATCGGCGTTACGCCGCTGGTCAACTGCCGGGGCACCTACACCATCATCACCGGATCGCAGACGCTGCCGGAAGTGAAACGCGCCATGGAAGCGGCGTCTCACGCCTACGTCCACATGGACGAGCTGATGGACGCTGTCAGCCAGCGCCTGGCGGACCTGACTCAGGCGGAATGGGGCATCGTTACCGCCGGATGCGCCGCGGCCCTGACCCACGCCACGTCGGCCTGCATTGCCGGAGGCGATCCGGAGAAGTTGCAGCGCGTGCCCAATCTCACCGGCCTCAAGAACGAAGTTGTGGTGCCGCGCTATTCCCGGAATGAATACGATCATGCCGTGCGCATGTTGGGCGTCAAGATGGTCGAGGTGGAGACGGCGGCCCAATTCGAAGCCGCCATCGGCCCGCAGACGGCCATGGTGATGATCCTCTCCTGCCCGGCCGCCGAGCAGGGCGAGATCTCCATTCCCAACGCCTGCGCCATCGCCCGCCGCAAGGGCGTACCCGTGATCGTGGATGCCGCGGCGGAGGTTCTCACCATCCCGAACATTCATCTGCAGCATGGCGCCAACCTGGTGGCCTACAGCGGAGGCAAATGCCTGCGCGGTCCCCAGGCGGCCGGCTTGCTGCTGGGCCAGAAGGACCTGGTGCGCGCCGCCTGGATCAACAGCGCCCCGCATCACGCCTTCGGCCGCTCGCTCAAGGTCGGCAAGGAAGAGATCATGGGCATGCTGGCGGCGGTCGAGATGTGGGTGAAGCGCGATCAGAACGCCGAGTGGAAACAATGGCAAGGCTGGCTGGACACCATCGCCCGGCAGGCGACGCAGGTCCCCGGCGTCACCAGCGAAATTCTGCAGCCCGAAGACCTGTCCAATCACGCGCCGCGGTTGCGCCTGTCCTGGGACGCGGCGCGGCTCGGCATCACCGGCTCGGAAGCCGAAGAGATCCTGCTGCACGGCCAGCCGCGCATCGCGGTGAACGACGGCAGCGGCACGCGCCGCGACCATCGCCCCAGCTCGCTGACCATCATGCCTTACATGATGATGCCCGGGGATGATAAGATCGCCGCCGCCGCGATCCACAAACTGCTCGCCAGTCCGCCGCACATCAGCGTGCCGGAGCCGGAGCCGCCCGGGGTGAATGTCGCCGGCGATTGGGTGGCGGATCTGACCTTTGTCTCCGGATCGTCCCGGCACCACTTCACCATCGACCAGCACGAAGGCCGGCTCAGCGGAACGCACCACGGCGATATCCTGTCCGGCCAGCTCACCGGCGGCGTGGAAGGGCGCCGGGTGGCGATGCACAGTTCCCAGCGCATCGAAGGCGCTACGCTGCACTATCAGTTCTCCGGCGACGTTTCCGGCAACCGCATGGAAGGCGTGGTGCAACTGGGCGAATACGGCCAGGCCAAGTGGAGCGCCCAGCGGACATGATCCGCATCGTCACCATAGAACGCGAATATGGCGCCGGCGGGTCCGGCATCGCACGGAAGCTGGCCGAGAACCTGAATTGGAAGTTGTGGGACCAGGAACTGACGGCCGAGATTGCGCGCATGGCGCGCCGCGACCGCAGCCAGGTGGCGCGTCTCGAAGAACGGGTCGATCCGCTGTTTTACCGGCTGATGAAGGTATTCATGCGCGGCAGTTACGAGCGCAGCCTGCCCGTCAACGGGCTGGAACATCTGGACGCCGACAGCATGGTTGTGTTCATGCAGCGAGTGGTCGAGAGTGCCGCGGCGGCCGGCAACTGCGTGATCGTGGGCCGCGGCGCTCCCTACGTTCTACGCAACCGCGATGACGCGTTTCGCGCCTTCATTTACGCGCCGCTCGCGGAGAAGATCCGCCGCGTGCGCGACCTCGGCAAGAACGAGGATGAAGCCGCTGAACTGGTGAGCGCCATCGATCAGGAACGGGCCACGTTTGTGAAGAAATACTTCGGCAAGGATTGGCCCAGCCGCGACCTGTATCACCTTATGCTGAACTCCGCCGTCGGCGACGAGGCAGTCATCCGCACCATCCTGAACGAAATCGAGATCCTGAACCATGCAAAAGGTTAACCTGGCTGAGAAGCTGGCCCTGTTTGCGGACCATTGGCAGCCCAGGATCGCCGGCGAGTTGAATGGACAGCAAATCAAGCTGGTGAAGTTTCAGGGCGAGTTCGTGTGGCACCATCACGACGCCGAAGACGAAATGTTCCTGGTCCTGCGCGGCAGCTTTCGCATGGAATACCGGGATGCGGATGGACGGCCATCCGCCATCGATCTGCGCGAAGGCGAGTTCCTGATCGTGCCCCGCGGCGTGGATCATCGTCCGGTCGCGGCCGCAGAGGTACACGTGATGCTGTTCGAGCCGGCCGGCACGCTCAACACCGGCAACACCCACGGCGATTTTACGGTGGAAGCGCCCGCGCACGTGTAAGCGCGGGTGCTTAAACCGGCAGCCGCAAGCGCGCCACGCAGCCGGTGCGATCTTCGCGGTTCTCCAGTACCAGGCTTCCGCCGTGCGCCTCCGCGATCTGCCGGCTCAGCACCAGCCCGATTCCCGAACCGCCCGGCTTGGTGGTAAAGAACGGCACGAACAGGTTCGTGGTATTGGAGATGCCGGGTCCTTCGTCCATGATGGCGACTTCCACGTGCGAGCCGTTGCGCGTCCAGCCGACCTGCACGCCTCCGCCGGTGATCAGTGAAGCGTCCGCGGCGTTGCGCAGCAGGTTGATCAGCACCTGCTCCAACTGGTCGGGATCGCCCTGGATGTGCAGATCGGGGCCGGCGTGCACAGTTACCGTGAGCCGCGTTTCCAGGCTCACGCCGCGCTCCACCCAGGGACGGATCTCCATGGGTTCCAACTGCGGCCGCGGCAGTTTGGCCAGCCGCGCATACGCGCCGATGAAGCGGCTGAGGGCTTCCGAACGCGCGGAGATGACGCTCAGCCCGCGCCGCATGTCTTCCTCCCAATCGGTGGGCAGCGGGCGGCGCGTCAGCAGGCTGCCCAGGCTGCCGGCGATCGATTTGATGGGCGTCAGCGAATTGTTGAGCTCGTGGCCCAGCACGCGGACCAGTCGCTGCCAGGCTTGCAGTTCCTGCTGGCGTAAGGGCAGGGTCAAGTCGGCCACCACCAGCAACTGGAGCGGCAGCCCGTGCTCCCGGATCGTCGTGCGCCGCATCCCCCAACGGCCGGCGCTTCCGGGAAAGTTCATCTGGAAGGTCTGCTGCGGCTCGCCCTCCAGGCAACCATCCAGGTGCAGTTCCTCCGCGCTGGCGCCCAGAGCACGCTCCGCCGGAGCGGCCAGCAAGCGCTCCCCAGCGCGATTCACCAGGCGCAGCTTGCGCTGGTGGTCGAAGGCAAATACCGCCACGTCGATCTCCGACATTACCGTGCGCAGCAGCGTGGTGGCTTCCAGTGCGCCGAGCCGCTGTTCGCGCAGCGTACCGCCCAGCGTGTTGACTTCCCGCATCACCTCGCCCAACGCGTCGTCGAAGGCGCCCGCGCGGCCGCGGACCGAAAAGTCCCCCTCGCGCAGCGCCGATAGCAGATTCGAAATGGTCTGCAGCGGGAACACCACGCGCTCCCGCACGGCGAAGGCAAAACCCAGCCACAACCCCACGATAAGAATGGTCAGCGTCCACTGCGTGCGGGCCGTGGGTGTGGGATCGCGCAGCCACAGCATAATCAGGGCTACCAACGATCCCGGCAAGCCGGCCATGAGAGCCATCAGTACGATGCGTCCCTCGTACTTCATGCGCCGGCTATGAGGTCTGCGGGGAGTCATGGGTGGGGCAGGCGGTTTCGCCGGGGGAGCTTACAGCCCATAGCGCTGCAAGCGGCGGTACAACGCGCTGCGGCTCAACCCCAGTGCGTTCGCCGCGTGACTGACGTTACCGTTGAAGCGCTGCAGTGCTTTCTTGATCAGCAGCCCTTCCACTTCTTCCAGGCTCATCTCCTCCAGCCGCGGCGACCCGTCGCGCGACGGCCGCAGGCCCAGGTCGTTCACCTTGACGCACGATCCCTGGCTCATCAGCACGGCGCGTTCGACGGCGTGGTCCAGCTCGCGGATGTTGCCCGGCCAGGGATGCGCCAGCAGCGCCTTCATGGCCACATCCTCGAACCCCGAGAGGCTCTTGCGGTAGTGTTCCGCGTGCTGCCGCAGGAAATGCGCGGCCAGCAGCGGAATGTCCTCGCGGCGCTCGCGCAGGGGCGGCAGGCGGATCTCGATGGTGTTCAGCCGGAACAGCAGGTCCTGCCGGAAGCGCCCGCCGGCCACTTCCACGCTCAGATCCGAGTTGGTGGCCGAGAGCACCCGCACGTCCACCTGGCGCGTCTTGGACGAACCCACGCGTTCGAATTCTCCGGTCTCCAGCACCCGCAGCAGCTTGGCTTGCAGATTGGCCGAGATGTTGGCGATCTCGTCCAGGAACAGGGTGCCGCCGTCGGCCATTTCGAAGCGGCCCACACGATCCGACTTGGCATCCGTGAAGGCGCCCTTGACGTGGCCGAAGAGCTCGCTCTCGAAGACACCCTCCGAAAGTCCGCCCGTATTCACCGTCAGCATCGGTTTGGCCGCCCGCAGCGAAACCGAATGCAGCGACTGCGCCACCAGCCCCTTGCCGGTGCCGTTCTCGCCGGTGATCAGGACGTTGGCGTCCGACGGTCCCACCCGCGAGATCATCTCCAGCACCGGCTGCATGGCGGCGGACTGCGCGATCAGGCTGGGGAACTGCTCGGACCGCAGCATGCGGTTCTCGGCTTCCAGAATCTGGCCCTTGCGCAGCGCGCGGCCGAGTTCGATCTGGGTACTGAGAATGGCTATCAGCCGCGCGTTGTCCCAGGGTTTCTGGATGAAGTCGCGAGCGCCGCGGCGCATGGCTTCGACTGCCAGATCCACGCTGCCCCAGGCAGTCATCACGATCACCGGCAGCGAACTGTCGAGCGCCTGTAAGCGATTGAGCAGGTCCAGCCCTTCCTGGCCGGAGGTGGTGTCGCGGGTGTAATTGAGGTCCATCACCACGGCGTCGAAATCCCGCGACTCGACAGCTTCCAGGATGCCGGCAGGCGAATTCACGGCCTCGGCCTGATAACCCTCTCCCTTGATCAGGAAGCGCAGAGCTTCCAGCACGTCCGGCTGGTCGTCGGCGATCAGGATGCGCGGCACATAAGCATCGGTCAGTCTCATGGATCCATTAACAACATTGTCGCATGGCGGGCAATTGCTCTACCAGAGCTAACCGGCTGAGATTAGTGGGGATAGCGCTTATCGAGTGTCCGTTAATGGGACGAGGCGTTCCAGCAGCGGAACACCGCCGGGACCGCTTGCGCCCGATCTCCGACGCACGCCGCGGGGGAGCCTGCCCGGATTGCGGTATCCTCAGAGCAAGGCGCACTCATGGGTTTTCGCAAGACGCTGCACGGAGCCGCATTGGGCGTCGCGTTCCTGGGCGCGATCTACGCCTTTCAACGCCCTTTCCGCCAATATCCCGGTGTTGAGTACGAGACCTTCGAACTGCCGCGGGATTGGCAGCAAGCCGGTGAATGGGCCTTCGCCCGCTTGATGTTTCCCCCCGGTCCCAACGACGGCTACGCCGGCCGCTTCGACGGTGATTGGCGCGAGGGACTGTCACTTTGGACCCAAGACTACCCCCGCGCGGACCGTCACTTCTCGCTGGCCCTGCGCCGGCTCACGCGAATCCAGGTTCGCTCCGTCGAGCAGCCCGTCAACCTGGACGAGGGCGACGCCTACGATTGGCCGTGGCTCTACGCGGTGCAGGTCGGCGAGTGGGGCCTGACCGACCGGCAGGCGAAAGAACTGCGCGAGTACCTCCTGCGCGGCGGCTTCTTCATGGCCGACGACTTCCACGGCAGCTTCGAATGGGAGATGTTCGAGCAGCGCATCAAACGCGTGTTTCCCGACCGGCCCATCGTCGAGATTGACGATAAGGACCCCATCTTCCACACGGTCTATGATCTCGACGAACGCTTTCAGGTGCCCGGCGCCGCGCACCTGCGACTGGGCTACAAAAACGGCGGCATCGGCGCCCACTGGCGGGCCATCTACGACGATCGGGGCCGCATCATGGTGGCTATCTCGTATAACTCCGACCTGGGCGACGCGTGGGAGTGGGCCGACGAGGCGCGCTATCCGGAGAAATTCTCCGGACTGGCGATCCGGCTCGGCGTGAACTACGTGGTCTACGCCATGACCCATTGAAATCGGCACCGGATTGTCCGATTTTGTATCATGGCGGTTGATGCGTATCATTGCGAAACTCGTCGTACTGGGCGGGCTGTGGCTGCCCGGCCTCGCCGCCGCGAACCGATTCGTCCATACCGACGGCACTCATATCGTCGCGCCGGACGGTGAAAAACTGCACCTGCGCGGCATCAATCTCGGCAACTGGCTGGTGCCGGAAGGCTACATGTGGCACTTCGACAAGGGACCGGCATCCTATCGCGAGATCTCCGCGCTGCTCAACGATCTGATCGGTCCCGACGAAGCCCAGCGCTTTTGGAAGCAGTATCGGGCCGGCTATATCACCGAAGCGGACATGCGATTCATCCACGATGCGGGTTTCAACTCGGTCCGCATTCCGTTCAATTACCGGCTGATCGATGACGGCTCCGCGTTCCCGCTGCTCGACCAGGTGATCCGGTGGTGCCGCCAGATGCACATTTGGGTCATCCTGGATATGCACTGCGCGCCGGGCGGACAAACCGGCACCAATATCGACGATAGTTGGGGCTATCCCTGGCTGTTCGAGAGCGATGCGGAACAGCAGGCCGCGGCCGCGTTCTGGCGCAGCATCGCGCAGCGTTATGCGGACGAGCCGGCCGTGCTGGGCTACGACCTTTTGAACGAGCCCATCCCGCCTCCGGTCAAGTATCTGAATCCGCGCCTGGAGCCGGTCTACCGCCGCATCATCGCAGCCATCCGCCTGGTGGATAAGAATCACGCCGTGATCCTGGGCGGCGCGCAGTGGGACAGCAATTTCGAGCCGTTGGGACCGCCCGTCGATCCCAATGCGATCTACACCTTCCACAAATACTGGACTTCGCCCACCAAGGACGTGATCCAGAGCTACCTGGATTTCCGGGAGCGTTACCAGGTCCCCATCTGGATGGGCGAATCCGGCGAGAACCAGGACTCCTGGATCGCGCAGTTCCGCACCAAGCTGGACTCCAGCCACGTGGGCTGGGCCTTCTGGCCCTACAAAAAAATGGACGCGACCTCGTCCCCGGTGAGCTTTGCGCGGCCTGTTTTCTGGAATGAAATTGTGGCCTACGCGGCTCTGCCGGGCGGAGTGGGTGCGGCGGAAGACAAGATGAAGAAACGCCCGCCGGCCGAGCACGTGCGCGCGGCGTTCGCCGATCTGCTGGAGAAGATCAAGCTGGAAAACTGCCGCGTGAACGAGGGGTATCTGAAGGCCCTCGGCATGCGCATAGCGCCGGCCAAATGACGGCCCTGAAACACGTCCTGGGCGTCAGCCGTTGCACACCGGCTACCCGACGCCACGCGCGATCGTCCGTGGCCGGGCGCTTGGTGAAACCAGCCGCGCGCCGGTTTCCGCCGCCGCCTTCGCGTGCCCAACGGCACGAACCTCGATGCTCACTTTGTCCCCGACGCGAAGAAAAAGCGTGCTTGGGTTCTTCATCCCCCACGCCACGTAAGGAACCTCGAACCGCGTGGAGACATGCAACCGGTCGCCGGCAGCCGTAGTCTCCACTACCATCGCCATCTCGTGATCCTGGCCGTGGATACGAAATCTTCCATGTACGTTGGCTTTGGCCAAAGTACCCTGAACGCGGTCGGGATAGAAGGCGATTTCGGGATACCGCTCGCTTTCCAGAATGTTCTTGTGCATCCGTTTATCTCGCCCTTCACTGCCGCTGTTGCCGCTCCGCGCATCGATCACGATCTCTCCGGAACACTTGCCCGTCGCAAAATCGTAAGAGATCGTGCCGCGCTTCAGCTTGAAAGCGCCGTGGACCGTGTGCAGAATGTCGCTCAGCGTGAACTGGACCTGGGTCTGGGCCGGATCGAGTTCGAGCACGGTCTCCTGCCCGAACAAGGATGCCGTGAAGCTGAAGAGGATCAGGATGATGGATTTCATAGAGCCGTTCAAACCTGGATGACCCGGCGCGCCAGGCCCAATGCTTCCGGCCAGAATGTTCCCGACGAATGCACTTCGTCCACTACCGCATGGATGGCGGACACGAACCCGTCAATCTGTGCGTCGGTCACGACGAGCGGTGGGGCCACCTTCAGAACCATGAAATTGTTCCCGCACACTTGGGTGAGATAGCCGTGATCGCGAAACATCCGCATCACCAGCGCCTGGCCGAACATCCCGCTATGGATCCTGCGGAAAGCCTCGAACGGCACGCGCAGCTTCAGGCTCCGCGGCGGCTTGAACACGATGCCCGACAGGAGCCCGACCCCGCGTATCTCCTGAATCATCTCATAGCCCACAGTGCGGCGCGCAGACGCCCGCGCAGAATCTCGCCGGCGCGCGTGGCGCGCTCTCCCATCCGGTAGCGCTCCAAGACTTCGAGCGTGGCCAGACCCGCGCGCATGGAAATGCCGTTTTCGCTGAAAGTTGAGGCGTGGATAATGGCGTTGCGCAGCGAATCGAAAACGGATTCGTAAACGGCATACGTCATGAGAACCGCGCCCACCGGGACCACTCCTCCGCTCAGCGCCTTGGCCAGGATCACCATATCGGAATCGGACGCGAAGTGATGCGCCGCCAGAAACGGGCCGGTGCGATACATGCCAGTCTGTACCCCGTCCAGCACGAACAGAGTCCCGTACTTCCGGCCGCCCTCCGATTGCACGGGCTCCATGAAGAACGCCGCAAACCGCCGGGTGGCCAAGTGCTTCTCCAGCGCGTCTACATCGGCGAACGGAATGGCCTGCGTGCCCGACAGCATGGGACCGAAATTACCGCGCCAGAATGGATCGCCCATCATGGAAAGAGCGCCGCAAGTCAGTCCGTGGAACGCGCCATCGTTGTAGCGCAGACCCGCCCGCCCGGCGGCACAGGCGCGCGGCCAGTTCGCCCGCTGGTTCCGGTACGTGGCTTTGCAGCATGGCCGGTCCGCTGCGATCCAGTTCCGCTTTAATGGCGGCGATGATTTCCGGATGATTGTGCCCGGCGTTGTGTACCGGGTAGCCGGCAAGGAAGTCGATGATGCGCCGGCCGTCCGCGGTGAACAGCTCGGCGCCGGAGCAGCGCTCGTAACAAACGTTCATTCCCAATACGGAAAGCAGGCGCTGCCATTGCGGATTGACGAGCGTTGAGTAGTCGGAAAGAATCGAAGACGCGCGATAAACCATCTGGGTAGTTTTTTGTTTTTGTGGACTGAAACATACGACGGCGCGCCGCGCCAACGCGTTTCAACCGCGCTTGCGGACGATACTGATAGCTTTCAAAATTATGGCATTCGCCGGAATGGTGGGGCCGTAATCATTTGTAAAATCCGGATCGCCGCCGCGGAAGCCGCTGGTTCCCTTCAGCCGTATTTCGACAATCTTCTTGCCCAGCCGGGGATTCTTCCACTCGAAAGCGAAGAAGGTAATCGGGTGCGACGGGTCCCCGGCGGACACGGCGTCGGCGCCGTAACAGTAGTCCTTGGCGGACGTTCGCTGCTCCCAGTTCCACTCCTGAATGTTGACGCCGTACCGGATCGGGATGGTGGTGACGAAGCCATCTTCATAAACCACTTCATACCAGCCGAGCAGGTCCGCCGTGTCATCCGGGTCCCACAGCAGGCGGTACTCTTCTTTGTTGGTGGCGGGACGCGCCGCCGCATGCAGGAACACCAGGCTGGTGGCGTCTTCGCCGATGGCGATGTGATCTATTTCCCGCGGCAACCCGCTCTTTTCCACGCCGTCGGTGCCAACGATAATGGCGCTTGCGCCGTCGCCCGCCAAGTCGAACGGGATGCGTCCCGCCGTTATGGTGCCGCTCCTGATTCCGGCAAAATTGACGCCCATCTTGGGCTCGGCGATTCCGATGTTGAATCGCGAGCTGATGTTGACGGGTGCGATGGATTCCTCAGTCTGGCTGGGCGGCTCCTCGCCGCGAAAGCGGGCGCGAATTTCAGGCAGCATGGCCTGAATGGTCCCCGAGAGGTCCCGCCCGTACAACGTGTCGCCGCGCCAGAGCATGTAGGCGCAGCCCAAAAAATCGGATAGCAGGTCTTTTCCGAAACCGGTTTCGTTGGTGGCGAACCAGGCCGACGGCGCGCCGCCCAGGATCGACGCGCGCTGAATGCGCGTGGCGAAGTGCTGCATGCTGGGATAGAAGTTTCCGAACACCTGCTGGAATCCCATGTGCTCCAGCTCTCCTTCAAATCCCTCGGCCTGCGCTTCGGTCCACGAACCCTCCTCCGCCGACCAGAACCAGTTGAAGATCAGGACGTCCTTCGGCACCAGCCGGTTTACCTGCTCCGGCGTCATGCCGCCGGCCACCTTGTAACTGAATCCGTCCGGCGCATGCCTCGTCTGCAGTCCTTTGCCGCGGACGCCCTCGAGCAGCATGTCGCCCCAGATGGCCATGCGGATTCCCTTGCTTGCCAGGTAGTCGTGGATGGTGCGCACGTCCTCGCCGTATCGCTCGCCAATGTCCTTGTCCTTGCAGCGCGGACACATCCCCACTGCCTGGAACAGCTCGTCGTGGCCGGCGTGGACCAGGCGCGGCTTCAGCAGCTCGATGTACTCGTCGTACACGTCGAACAGGAGCTTATAGCTGGCCGGATTCGAGGGGCAGTACACGCCCGGCCACTTCACCCCGGGTACCTCGGACAGCTCCTTGTGTTCGGTCATCAGATAATAGCTGTGCGTGAACGACGGTAGTTCCGGCACCAGCTCGATGTGATAGCGCCGGACCCATTGCGCCAGGTCCGCCACCTCGTCCTTCTCCAGGTAGCCGCCGTCGGCGGTGTCCTGATGGGTGGAGTTCTGCTCCCAATCGTGCGGCGCTCCCGGCGGATAATTGCGGCGCGAGTAATTGGTGTCCTGCGCGAACTTGATCCAGCCCGTGTTCAGCTCCGGGTGTTTCGCAAAGCGCATGGACGCGTTCATCTCCATGATGAGCGTGTTGTATTTGTAAAGCGCCATGAAGTCGCGTACGAAGCGCTTGAAGAACGGAATATTGTAGCGGCCGGGAAGATAGAGCTTGACGCCGCGAAAAGGCTTGGCCGGCCAATCGCGTACGTTGACGCCTCGGAACTGGAAACGGCCGCCTTCCCTGGCGGCCAGTTGGCGCAGCGACTGCAGACCGTAGAAGGCGCCGCGATCGTCGCTGCCAACGACCACGGCCGTATCGGCGTCCGTACGCAGCACGTAGCCCTCCGGTCCGGGATCGCGCGGGCTGACCGCCCATCGACGCGCCGCCATAAAGTCGCGCAGCAGGGGGTTGGCCAGGGAGCCCATCAGGATGGCGCGCCGCTGCGGGCCGAGCGTCTCGACCCGCTCCGTCCGCAGATGGACGCCAAAGCGGTCGCCGAGATCTTCGGCCAGGGATCGCGCCAGGAAGAGATCCTCCGCGGACGGATACGACGGGACCGCGATAACCACCTGATCGTCCAGCAGGAAGCCGCTGCCCGTTTCGGCCATTTCGCGCGGCGGCGGAAAAATCCACGGACGCGGCGTAGCCGCCCCGGCTGCCGCTGCCACGGCTGTGAGAAACATCAGAATCCGGACTGATCGCATGCCACTCTCCCCCAAACACCCCAACTCGTAGCACCATGCTCTGGCGTTGGGAAGGGAGCCTGCCAACCACCGCGCCGTGGTGTACTATATGGCTGGAACGACCATGATCGTCGACAAACGCGCAGACCTCGCCGGGCCGGGTATCGGTGACTACGAGGAACTGGAGAAGATCCTTCCCCAGGATTACACTTCCCTGCTCTCCCCCAAGGAGACGCAAAGAGCCATCTTCGCGGCCAAGAACTACATCGAACAGCACCTGTCCGAGGCGCTCAACCTCATGATGGTGACCGTGCCGCTGATCGTGGATGTGGAGAGCGGCGTCAACGACTACCTGGACCGCGACGGTTCCCGCACTCCCATTCAATTCCACATTTCCAACGACCGGGACCGGCACCCCATTGACGCCCAGGTGGTGCAGGCGGCCACCAAGTGGAAGCGCGTTGCCCTGCGCCGCTTCGGCATGCAGCCGGGCGAAGGATTGTGCACCGACATGCGCGCGGTCCGCAAGGATTATTTCCTGGATCACGATCACAGCGCGTACGTGGACCAGTGGGACTGGGAGCGCGCCATCACGCCGGACCAGCGCAATCTCGATTTCCTGAAAGAGGTCGTCGGCAGGATCTGGAAGGTCCTGGTGGATACCGAGCGTTACGTGCAGGATCTGTTTCCGGCTCTGACCACGAAGTACCCGAATCTGCCGGAGAAGCTGACCTTCCTGCATGCCGAGGACCTGCTGGACATGTATCCGGACCTGCCGCGCAAGCAGCGCGAGACGGCCATTCTGCAGGAATGCCCCGCCATCTTCATCATCGGGATCGGCTGGACCTTGAAAGACGGCTATCCGCACGAGATGCGCGCGGCCGATTACGACGATTGGGTCACGCCGACGGTATCGGCGGACGGCCGCGCCACCCACGGTCTCAACGGCGACATCCTGGTGTGGAACCACGTCACGAAGCGGCGCCACGAGCTGACCTCCATGGGCATCCGCGTGAACGACAAGACGCTGCGCCAGCAACTGGAGATGACCGGCCAGCTCGATTTCCTGAACTATCCGTATCACCGCGCGATTCTGAATCACGAACTGCCGCTGAGCATTGGCGGCGGCATCGGCCAGTCGCGGACCTTGATGTTGCTGCTGCGCAAGGCGCACCTGGGCGAGGTCAGTGTGACGGTGTGGCCCCAAGTGCTGAAAGATATGTGCGCGCGGAAGAATATCTTCGTTCTGGAATAGCGCGGCCCTTTCCGGCGCGGGAAACGCGCCCCTTTGGCTGCTAGCGCGCCGGCGCTAACTCATCCGCCGTCACGTCAATCGGCTTGATATCGGTCGGAATATCCTTCAAGCCGTCGAGCGCCTTCTGCATGCCCGGACGCACCACGCCCAGCGTATCCAGCATGTGCTGCGCCCCGGCATAGTTGCCTTCGGCTTCGAGCGTCAGCAGATCGTGGGTCAGCGCGCGCACCGCCGGCTTGATCTTCTCGTAATTGACCGCGAAGGTGCCGTCGGGGTGGGCCACAAACCCGCCGCGATCGGAAATATAGTTGAACTGCATCGCCATGCCCTTGCCGTGGGCATCCGTCAGACCGAAGCGCAGCGAGCGGAACGCCGACGCCAGAAACGTGGTGTACAGGCGATGCTCCGCCGCCTGGCCGCCGCCCATGCCGTGATCGAACAGGTACTGCAACATGAACAGGCCGGTAATATCGGCCTTGGCCTCTTCGATGGCGCTGTACAGTTCCTTCAACTCCTTCCGCGCGCTGGTGGCCCGCCCGGCCACTACGATCTGATGGGGTCCGATGCCGTGGCTCAGTTCGTGCGCCAGGATGTGCTCGAAGAACGAATCGAAACTGAGGTCCGCGCGCGCCGCGGCGGGCAGCACGCGTACCGCGATGGGTTCCAGCACGGCGTGGAACTTGGCCTCCTGCACGTTCTTCAGCATCACGCGCTTGCTGCCCTTCTCCTGGACCACGCGCTCATCGTTAGGCAGATTGTACGCCGCCGTGCGCACGCCATGCGCGCCGTCGCCCGCGGCGATGATCTGGTTCACCACCCGTATGGGCGCCAGCGCGCCCAGCTTCGGATTGCGGTAGCGCGGCTCGACAGGCAAATTGTTTTCGATCTCCTGCAAATGATCCGCGAACGATTTCAGCCGGTCCGTCTCGCGATCGTCGCGCAAATTCACGTACGCTTCGTAGGCCGCCTTGTAGCCGAACAGTTCGTCGTTGTACACCTCGTACGGTCCGATGGTGATATCGAGCGGCGCGTCCAGATCCATCCAGGCCACGTCGCTGGCGTAGTAGTCGTCGGACAGGAAAGCCTTGGCGCGCAGGCTCAGGAACCGGCGCAGCGAGGGATTGCCGGTCAGGGCGGCGGCTTCGTCGAGCAGTTGCGCCATGCGCGTCAGATCGCGCCGGTACTCCCGGCTGTACGGCACGATGCTCAGGCGCCGCTCCGCATCCCGCCGGATCACGGTGAAGAAGCTCTGCGCGGCGTGCCGGCGGGACTCGGGCAGCGCCTTCACCCAAGCCTCGAACTCCTCGCGGCGCATGTCCTCCGGATAGAAATTCGCGCCCGGCAGCTTGCGCGGCGGCGCGCCCGGCACGAAGGCGGCGTAGTCATCCAGATCCGACCACGGGCCTTTGTTCAGCCAGAAATAGTCCAGGCGCGCCCTGCCCAGCGGCGTCGTATCTTTCTTCAGGCGCGCATACATCTCCCGGTCGCCGCTCCACAACTGCGTCAGGAAGACATCGTCAACCAGGCGGGCCGCCTCGATCAACTTGACCAGCGCCTGGCGATCGCCGGCGGACAGGCCGGAAATCTCCACGCGCATTTCAACCGGCGCGTAGCGCGCCTCCATCTGCTTGAGTTGTGCCAGATCTGGAGTAGTCACGGCGAGAAAGAACGACAGAAATGGAATCACGTCTTACTAATCCTTCGGATAAACCATCGGCTTGCCCTTTTGCTTATATTCCGACAACCCGCATGATCCGATCACCTTGAAACCATGCTTGCGAAGTATGTCCGCGGCACGCGCGGCTCTGCCTCCGCGGGTTCAAAGCGTGACGATCAGCTTGTTCTTGGGGATCTCGCCCAGCCGGTCCTCCAGTTGGGCGAGCGGGATATTCACGTACCCCTTGATGGTGCCGAGCGCCTTGATCTCCTCGGGAGGCCGCACATCCAGGAAAAAGATGTTCCCGGGTTTTTCGAGCAGCTTTTCCAGCTCTTCGGCCGAGAGTTGTTTGGGTTCGCCGGATTGATCTGCGCCAGCGAGAGCCGGAAGCGCGCATAGAGCCGCCGCCTCCAGCAATAAATCACGCCGTGTCATATACAGGCCCAGTATAATGCGGATCGCGGCTAGTCCTGGGCCGCCGCGGTCGCGACCGGCGTGGCCTTGCCCTCCGGAGATCGCGTGTACTTGCGGAACCAGCTCATCATGTACAACTGCGTGCGCACGAAATTCGACGGTTTCGACCCGGTGCCGTGATACTCGCCTTCGAACTGCAGCAGCCTCACCGGCACCCCGCGCACTTTCAGCGCCGCATAATACTCTTCGGTTTGCGGCATCGGCGTGCGCCGGTCCAGCACGCCCGTCATCAGCAGCGTGGGCGTGGTCACGTGGCCGACCGACATGAGGGAAGAATGCGCCAGCCAGTCGGACGGGTCCTCCCAGAAGGGCTTCTTGAAGAAGCTCAGGGTGAACAGCGGAATATCCGTATTGCCGGTCATGCTCAGCCAGTCGATCACGGGGCAGCGCACCGCCGCCGCCGCAAAACGGTTGGTGTGACCGATCACCCAACTCGACAGCACGCCTCCGCCGCTGCAACCCGACACATACATGCGCGAGGTGTCCACGAAACCCTTCCCCACGGCGGTATCGACTCCCGCCATCAGATCGTCGTAGTCCGGCCCCGGATAGTTATGATCGATGGCGTTCGAGAAGTCGCTGCCATAGCCCGTACTGCCGCGCGGGTTCACGTACAGCACCACGAAATCGTTGGCCGCGAAATTCTGGAACATGTAGTTGAACCCCACGTTGTACATGGCAAACGGCCCGCCGTGAATCTCCAGGATCAGCGGATACTTCTTGGACGCGTCGAAATCCGGCGGCTTCACGATCCACGCCTGCACCTTGGCGTTCCCGCTCGAGACATAATCGATCTCTTCGGTTTTGGCCAGATGCTTGCCCGCCAGCAGCCCGGCGTTCACACTGGTGAGTTTCGTGATCTCCTGCGGACGGTGTAAAGGAAACCGCACTACATCGGCGGGATGATCCGGATCGCTGCTGGTGCCGGCGGCAACCAGGTCGCTCGAAACCGAATCCATGGTCAGCACGTGGACACCGGAGGTGACCGCGCGCACCCCGCCCGACAGGGCCGCGAACTCGACGTTGCGCGATCCATGATCGTCCGCATCGAAGTATATGCCGGACCCGTCCGGCGCCCAGTGCATGTTCAACGGATCGCGGTCGTAATCGCCGCTGATCTTGCGCGCCTCGCCACCCGCGAGAGGCACCACGTACAAATCCGATACCGAGTGCGTATGGTTCGACATCGGATAGCCGGTAAAGGCCACCGTCTGCCCGTCCGGCGAAACCACCGGCCGGTTCCAGGTCCCCGCCTTCGCCACCAGTTCCCGGATCGCGCCGGTCTCCACATCTACCGCCAGCAGTTGCGAGTTGCGGTATTTCAGGTCGGCATCCGCACTGCGGTCGGCGTCGAACACGATCGACTTGCTGTCGGGCGTCCAGTCGAACGCCACCGCGCCGCGCGTCTCGCCGAAGCCCACGCTCCAGGGGCCGCTGGTCAGTTGCCGCGGCGTCCCGCCGTCCGCCTGCACGACGAACAGATGCGTGTAGCCGTCATCCAGAAAACCGACGCGGTCCTGCCGGTAATGCAGCGAATCCACGATGCGCGGCGCCGGCGTCCACTTGGCGCCCTTGGGCTCCGCCGGCATGCTGATGTTCCACTTGATCTTCTCCGGCACGAACATGGCGAACGCGATGGACTTGCCGTCCGGCGACCAGCGCGCGTCCGAAACCCGGTCGGTGGCGTGCGTGACCTGCGTCGGCGGCCCCTCCACGTCGATCCAGCGCACGAAGATCTGCGTACCGCGCGGCTCGCCCTCGGCCAGGTACAGAACGCGTTTTCCGTCCGCCGACCAGCGCGGCTCCGAGCCTTTGGTCAGGAAGCGATGCTGCGATCCGTCGGCGTTCATGATCCACAGCGACGATTCCCACTTGTCTTCCAGTTTGTTTGCCTGCTGGCGCGTATAGACGATGCGCGCGCCGTCCGGGGAGATCTGCGCGTTGCTTACCCGCTCCAGATCGAAGTAGTGTTCCGTGGTCAGCCGGGTCGCGGAAGGCTTCTCCTGGGCGGCTAAAGAAAACGCGGCCAAAACGGAACAGGCGGCCAGACGAAAGTAAGTCATGGGCGCCAGTATATAACGAATCCGGCGGCCCCATTACGTCTGGACGCCTTGCCACAGCACTCTCGGAAGCGCGCGCCAAACAGGAGCAAAACAGGCGCATGGTACCATAGTCAATTGTCAGGTCTCGGGCTCCGTGCGACAGGCGGCCGCAAACCCCGCCAGGTCCGGAAGGAAGCAACGGTAGTGGTTTAACCTGTGCGCCGCGGATCACCCGGGGCCTGGCAGCTAACCTTCCGCGCACTCTACGTTCCAGCGCGAGATCACCCGGTTTTCCCGCTCGTAGCCGAGCACACTTACCGACGCCGTTCCCAAGGCGAAGAGGCGGCCGCCATCTGGAGCCAGTTCCAGCCAACAGGCGGTCAGCACCCGCAGCAGGTGGCCGTGCGCGAACAAAGCCACGTCACCGGATGATTCGGCGTTGGCGCGCGCAATTACCCGGCGCGCCCGCTCGGCCACCTGCGCGATAGTCTCGCCGTCCGGCACCGGCGATGTCCAAATGGTCCAATCCGGCACGTTCTGCCGGATCTCGGCGCTGGTGCGGCCCTCGTACGCGCCGTAGTCCCACTCACGCAGGTCCGGCTCGATCTGCGCCACGGCCCCATATCCCGCCAGCCGGCAGGTTTCCCGCGCGCGCGCCAGTGGACTGGCCAGCACCAGCGCGAAGCTGCGGCCTGCCAGATATCGCCCGATGGCCGCGGCCCGCTGCTCGCCCTCCGGGGTGAGCGGGAGGTCCGTCCGCCCGGTGTGCGCCCCCGAACGGCTCCACGCGGTCTCGCCATGACGAATCAGCCAGATGTCCGGACGAATATTGTTTGAGGGCATGCTAAAGCATACCCCGATCGAGGGAAAATAGGAGATCATGTCACTCGACCCGAATGCCGGCAAACCCGCGCCGCCGTCCATGCTGGCCAACATCCCGCGGCTGATCACCGCCTACTACACGGGCCGGCCCGATCCGCACGTGCGCGCGCAGCGTGTGACTTTCGGCACGTCCGGGCACCGCGGTTCGTCATTCGCGCTGTCGTTCAACGAGGCGCACATCCTGGCCATCACGCAGGCCATCTGCGAATACCGGAAGCAGGAAGACACCACCGGACCGCTGTACCTGGCCATGGATACGCATGCGCTCTCCGACCCGGCTTGGGTCAGTGCGCTGGAGGTTCTGGCCGCCAACGGCGTGGATACCATGATCGACAGTGCCGGCGGCTATACCCCGACGCCCGCGCTCTCGCACGCCATCCTGACTTACAATCGCGGACGCCAGCACGGGTGGGCCGACGGCATCGTGATCACCCCTTCCCACAATCCGCCGGAAGACGGCGGCTTCAAATACAATCCGCCCAACGGCGGCCCCGCCGATACGGGCGCCACGCGCTGGATCGAAGACCGCGCCAATGCCCTGCTCGAAGGCGGCTTGCGCCAGGTCCTGCGCATGCCCTACGAAGGCGCGCTGAAGGTCTCCACCACGCACCATCACGACTATGTTTCGGCCTATGTAAACGATCTCGGCGGCGTCATCGACATGGACGCAGTGCGCGGGGCACGGCTCAATATCGGGGCAGACCCGCTGGGAGGCGCCGGGGTGGCCTATTGGGCGCGTATCAGCGAGCGCTACGGCGTGCCCCTCACCGTGCTGCATGACACCGTGGATCCCACCTTCCGCTTCATGTCCGTCGATTGGGACGGCAAGATCCGCATGGATTGCTCGTCGCCTTATGCCATGGCCGGCCTGATCGCGCTGAAGGATCGCTTCGATGTGGCCTTCGGCTGCGACACCGATCACGACCGGCATGGCGTCGTCACGCCCAGCGCCGGCCTGCTCAACCCCAACCACTACCTGGCGGTGGCGATCTACTTCTTGTTCCAAAACCGGCCGGGATGGCCCGCGGGCGCGGCGGTGGGGAAGACGCTGGTATCGAGCAGCATGATCGACCGGGTGGCCGCCAGCCTCAAGCGCAAGCTGGTGGAAGTGCCGGTGGGTTTCAAATGGATGGTCGACGGGTTGGTGAGCGGCGCCTTCGGCTTCGGCGGCGAAGAGAGCGCCGGCGCCTCGTTCCTGCGCCGCGACGGCACGGTCTGGACCACGGACAAGGACGGCATCATCATGGGCCTGCTGGCCGCTGAAATCCTGGCGCGCACGGGCCGCGATCCGGGCGAGATCTACCGCGACCTGACCGGCAGGTTCGGCGCCCCCGCTTACGAGCGCATCGACGCTCCGGCTACTCCCGAGCAGAAAGCCGTACTGATGCAGCTTTCGCCGGCGCAGTTGCACGCTTCCGAATTCGCCGGCGAGAAGATCGAGGCGACCCTCACCGCCGCGCCGGGGAACGGAGCCCCCATTGGCGGTCTGAAGGTCGCCACGGCCAACGGCTGGTTCGCCGCCCGCCCGTCCGGGACCGAGAGCGTCTACAAGCTGTATGCCGAGAGCTTCCTGGGCGACGAACACTTACGTCGCATCCAGCGGGAGGCCCGCGAGCTGATCGCGCAGACGCTGGCCGCCGCCACGGCTTAGCCGCTGTACAATCGAAGCTGAGGCAACCAGGGATGCGGTCGCTGGCAGACAAAGCGAGAAACGTGCTGGCGCAGGCGATGCGGCTTCTGCGCGGCCGGGGTGATGGTCCCGACGACCCCTACGCCGCGGTCCGCGCGCCGGTCCAGCCGTTTCCGCCTGATAAGCATGCATCAGTGGCACTTGCGGAACCGGAATAGCCGGATCGGCCTCGCGGCCCTGATCCTGGTCCTGGCCCCCGGCTTGCGCGCGCAGGCGCCGGAGGCGGAAGTGCGTGCGCGCGAATCGGCCCCCCCGTTTCAAATCACGGTCGAGACCAACCTGGTGACGGTCCGCGTCGTGGTGCGCGACCGCCAGGGCCGTCCTGTCGGCGGTCTGACGAAGGACGATTTCCGTTTGTTCGACGACGGCAAGCCGCGCCCGATCTCCGGATTCGCGGTGGAGGTGGGAGCCGCGCCGGCCCCCACCGGTGGCGCGCCCCCGGCCGGAACTGGGTCCGCTCACGCCATCGCCGCGCCGTTCCCCGAGCGCTTCGTGACCCTCTTCTTCGACGATCTGCACCTGGAGGATGGCGCCGTAAAGCAGGTCCGCAACGCGGCCTGGCGCTACATCTCGACCGCATTGCGGCCCCAGGATCGCGTGGGGATCGTAACCTCGTCGGGCCAGACCGGCACCGACTTCACCGCCGACCGCAACCGGCTCCACGATGTGCTGTTCAAGATTGCCGGTCACTCCCGTACCCTCCCGACCAGCCACGAATGTCCGAAAATCGGCGAATATCAGGCCTACCTGATGGACCAACTGCTGCGAAGCGATGCCATCGAAATCGCGGCTGCCGAAGGCTGGGAGTGCCGCTGCAAAGGCTTGAACGAGACGGCCGAATGCGCGGACGGGGAGCGGCGCATGGCCATCGCCCAGGCCGCCCAGATCTGGGATCTGGCCGACACCCAGTCGTTGCATGCCCTGGACCTGGCGGACGCTGTGGTGCAACGCATGTCGGCCATGCCGGGCCAGCGTATCCTGGTGTTGGTATCGGCGGGCTTCCTCACCACCACGCGCGGCACGATGATCGACGCCCTCATCGACCATGCGCTCCGGCAGAACGTGGTGGTGAATGCCATAGATGCCGCCGGGCTCTACACCCGCGACGCGCAGGACTCCATTCTGGTCTATCGCCACGATCTGCAGAACACCAAGAACCAGATTGAGAATGAAGGCGTGTCGTTGCAGCGCGATGTATTGGCCGCCGTGGCGGCCGGCACCGGCGGCACTTTCTTTCAGAACGACAACGATTTCGATGCCGGCATCCGCGAAACCGCGCAGGCGCCCGAGATCGCCTACATCCTGAGCTTCGCGTTATCGGACGTGAAGCTGAACGGCCGGTTTCACTCCCTGAAAGTCAGGCTCGACAAGGGCGGTCCGTTCGATATCCAGGCCCGCCGCGGTTATTTTGCCAGCGCGCCGGCGGAGGCGAAGGCGCCCGCCAAAAGCGCGATTGAAAGTCTGGTCTTTTCCCAGGAGCAGCAACAGGACTTTCCCGCCACCGTCACCGCACGCACGGGCGCTTCCGGGCTGTTGATCGTTATTCACGTGGACATCCAGCCCCTGCGGTTTCGTAAGGAAGGCGACCGCAACCTCGACACGCTGACCTTCGACACGGCGGTCTTCGATTCCGACGGCAAGTACGTGGCGGGCAAGGAATCCTCGCTCGATTTCCGGTTGCCGGGCGAAAAGTTGCAGCAGTTGCGGCAGTCCGGCATCAATGCCGAAACGCGCTTTCGCGTCCCCGCAGGCGCCTACCGCATTCGCGAAGTGGTGCGCGATACCGAGACCGGGAAGACCACCACGGTGAACGCTAACGTGCAGGTGGAGTGATCCGCCGCATCCGTACGTTGCGGCTGCCGTGCGGCGGCGCGAACCGAAACCCCTCGCCGGCGAACATCGGCACGGTGCCGGTGTAATGCGCCAGTGGCCGCGCGATCAGCGCCCACCAACGCTTTCACGCTCACGCCTCACCCTCCTTCACGGTTAACACCTGGTTGGCCTTCACGTCCTTGATCCGATCCACCTGGCCGCTCGGCCAATGTACTTCCAGGTCCGCTTTCTGCGCCGCGCCCAGCCCAAAATGTACCCGCAGATCGCTCTGCGAAATATAGCTGCTGCCGCTGCGTACCTCGTCCATCAGGCGCCGTCCGCCCGCCGGCGTGCAGTACACTCGGGCGCCGATTCCGGTACGGTTCGATTTCACCCCGATGGTCTTCACCTTCAGCCAGTTGTTCCGGGTTTCACTGTCGCAGCGCAGCAATTGCGGCGTGTCGTTGACGCAGTTGATCACCACGTCCAGATCGCCGTCGTTATCGAAATCGCCGAAAGCGCAGCCGCGCGCCGATGCCGGTTTCAGAATCCCCGGGCCGGCATCCTGCGAGACGTCCGCGAACCGGCCGTTCCCCAGATTGTGATAGAGCACCTTGCGCTCGCGATAGCCCTGCTCGTCGTTGGCCTGCCCTACCTCCGGATACACATGGCCGTTCACGGCCAGGATGTCCGGCCAGCCGTCATTGTCGAAATCGAAGAACCCCACGCCCCAGCCCATGAAGCGCGTGTTGCGTCCCAGGCCCGCCTGAAACGTCATGTCCTCGAAGAAGTTCTTGCCCAGGTTGTGGTACAGGCTGGAGGTGTCGCCCGCGAAGTTGGTCTTTACGATATCGAAATTGCCGTCGCCGTCGTAGTCCGCCACCGAAACTCCCATGCCGGCCTGCGGCTTGCCGTCCGGACTATATGCCACCCCGGCTTCGATGGCCATTTCCGTGAAAGTGCCGTCGTGATTGTTCTTGTAGTACGCCGATTGCGTCGAATCGTTCGCCACGTAGATATCCGGCCAGCCGTCGTTATCGAAATCCGACACCGCAACTCCCAGGCCATAAGTGCCGTGCGTCTTCAGCACGCCGGACTTCTGGCTGACGTCGCGAAACTTACCATCGCCCTCATTGTGAAACAGGATGTTCCTGCCGCCCTGCAGTCCCGGCGGCCCGCAGGCTACCACCAGTCCCTTGTACAGGCACGGCCCGGATTCCGGCAGCGGCGTGGTCTTGGGATCGAAATCGATGTAGTTGGCGACGAAGAGATCCAGGTGGCCGTCGCGGTCGTAATCCAGGAACGCGCAGCCGGTATTCCAGCGGTGCTGCCCGTTCCCGGGATCGGTAGTGACGCCCGCTTTCCCGGCCACGTCGGTGAACTTGCCGTTGCCGTGGTTATGCCACAGCACGCAATCGCCCCAGTACGTGACGAAAAGGTCGTCGTGCCCGTCGTTGTTGTAATCGCCCACACAGCAGCCCTGCCCCCAGCCGGTATGGGCCACGCCCGCCTTCAACGTAACGTCGGTAAACGTGCCGTCGCGGTTGTTCTTGTAGAGCCGGCTGATGGGGGCGTCGGCGGCGGACCAGTCCGTCTCGAAGCGCGTGCCGTTGACCAGAAAAATGTCCAGCCAACCGTCGTTGTCGTAATCGAAGAAGGCGCAGCCGCAGCCCGTGGTCTCCATCAAAAACTTGTTGCGCTTTTCGCCGCCGAAGACAGTCTTGGCCTCCAGGCCCGCTTCGCGCGCCACCTCCACGAAACGTACGCCCAGGGGCAATCCCTTGACGAGTTGATCGAAAGAGAAGACCGGAAGGGCCGCACACAGTGACCGTATGAACTGCCTGCGGCGCATCCAATCATTATCGCAGGTGCGGCGGGCCCCAGGCGCCGGGCTGCTTTGCCTGATGCTTTGCCTGAACCCGCGCTGGACGGTTAAAATGGTCCTGCGTGGCGGATCTGGCGGTTTCGCCTGCCACTCAACCGCGCGCCGACGTTTACGGCAACTTAGGGAGACTGGATTGACAATTCAAAGACCTCGCCATTTTAGAACATATCTTCTGATTGCGGTTATGGTGATCGCCGGGCCTCTGGGCAATGCCCTGTTGGGTAGAGGCATGAAACATGTCAGAGATGTTTCCATATGGCCTTTGTCGAAGTTACTCGAGACCGGCCTCAAAGTCTTCGGCTCCGGATCGATCTGGCTGGGTATCGCCTCCCTCATCGCTTTCTTCGTGGCCTATATGTTGGTGCTGTCGATGGCGGATTACAGCTTCGTACAGCCGGCCTCCTCTCTCGCCTATGGCGTGGTCGCCTTATTCGGGTATCTGATGCTGGGCGAGCGAATCTCTCCTTTACGCTGGGCGGGTATTGCGATTATCTGCCTGGGGGTATTTGTCGTGGGCCAAACCAATCCTCGCACGGCGGAGCGGTCTTAGACCTTGGCACACTACATAATCTTCGGCCTGATCGTGATCGCCGGCACCCTCGGCGAGCTGTGCGTTTCCCGTACCATGCAGATCGTCGGGGAAGTGCCCAGCTTCCACCCCGCCGATATCTCCCGGTTGATTGTCAAGGCTTTACGCGTCTCCTGGATGTGGTTGGGGGTCGGTATGATGGCCGTGGCTTTCTTCGCTCTGCTGGCCGCCTTGACGACCTACAATGTCAGCTTTGTTGTCCCAGTGACTGCGCTCAGTTATGTCACCGGCGCTCTCGGGGGCGCGGCATTCCTTCGTGAGCGCATAGGTTCCGGGCGCTGGCTCGGCATTCTGCTGGTCACCATAGGTGTTACCCTGGTGTTCCTGGGAAAGAGCTAAGTGTCAAGCGTCGCGCGGCCGGCAGGAGTCCGCAGGTTGTTTGATCTTGATAACGATAAGTCGTGGTTCATCTCTCTCAGCGGGGTACTGCTGATCGTAGCGGCGATCTATCTCACTTGTATTGTCTCGCCGCCGTCACTGATGGACGACGTGGATGCGGTACAGGCTCAGATCGCCGGCAACATGCTGAGTTCGGGTGACTGGGTTACTGCGAGAATTGACGGCGTCGTATACTTCGAGAAATCCCCGCTGATCTATTGGCTGATAGCCCTGTCTTACATGGTCTTCGGCGTCCATGACTGGGCGGCGCGCATCCCCGTGGCGCTGTTCGCTATGGGTCTGGCATGGTTGACAGGGGCTATCGGAAGGTGGGCCTTTTCGCGGCGCGCCGGTTTCTATGCCGGGCTGGTGATGGGAACCTGCGTCGGGCTCTGGCTGTTTACGCGCATCCTGATTCCGGATGTCATGCTCACCTTCGCCATCGCCCTGGCCCTGTGGGCCTTTCTGCGGGTCTTTGATGAAAACGAACCGCACCCCCGGACGTGGGCCTACGTGTTCGCGGCCAGCCTGGGGCTGGGGCTTTTATTGAAGAGCCTGGTGGCGATCGTCTTTCCGATCGGCGCGGGGCTACTGTACCTGTTTTTCACGCGCCAGCTATTCTCCTGGAAGGCGTGGAAGCGGCTGCATCCAGTGGCGGGGACCGGCATCATCCTGTTGATCGCCGCTCCCTGGCACATCCTCGCCACAATCAGGAATCCGCCCTATTTTGCATGGACGCTCAAGAGCATGGCGGGGCACTATCACGGCTTTCTGTGGTTCTACTTCGTCAACGAACAGTTACTCCGCTTTCTCAACTTGCGATATCCGCGCGATTACAACACGGTCCCGCGCCTCTGGTTCCTGCTCCTCCACCTGATCTGGCTTTTTCCGTGGAGCGTATACTTTCCGGCCGTGGCCCGGCTATCGTTCAAACCGGTGGATCGCGCATCCCGCACGCGCCTCATGGCGCTGTGCCAGGTTGGCCTGGTCCTGGTATTTTTCATGTTCTCCACCACGCAGGAGTACTACTCGATGCCCTGCTATCCCGCGCTGGCGCTTCTGCTGGCCGCGGCCATGACGGCGGACGCCGCTTGGATTCGGAAGGGAACCAGGCTGCTCTGCGGCGTTACGGGCATGGCCTGCCTGGCCGCCGCGGCTATCCTGATCGCCGTCTGGCACACTCCGGCGCCTGGCGATATTACGGCCGCCCTTACCAGGCACCCAAAGGCCTACTCGCTATCCATGGGTCACATGCAGGACCTCACCCTGGACTCGTTTGCCTACCTGCGCGCGCCGCTCGCGATCGCGTGTGCCGCATTTCTGGTCGGCGCCATCGGCGCGATGAAAGGCAAGGGCGCCCGGACGTACATTTCCACCGCGCTGATGATGATCCTCTTTTTCCAGGGCGCGCGCCTGGCCCTGACGCGTTTCGATCCCCTGCTGTCTTCGCGCAAACTGGCGGAACTGATCCGGAAAAACCCTCCCGGTCAAGTCATCGTCGATCATCACTACTACACGTTCTCATCCATCGCCTTCTACACCCAGCAGCCGGAGTTACTCTTGAATGGCCGCTGGAACAACTTCGAGTATGGCTCGAACGCCCCCCAGGCGCCGCCCGTTTTCATCGATGACCAGGCGCTGCGGGCATTGTGGCCTCAGCCCCGCCGCCTTTACCTGGTGGCCAAAGCGGATCAGCTTCCGCGCTTCAACAGTCTTCTGGGCAAGGGAAGTTTCCAGATCCTGGACACCTCCGGCGGCAAGGTGCTGCTGACCAACGGCCTGCCGCCGCGGACGGGAGGCTGAGCGCGCTTCCGCCTCCGGCCAATTCCATGCTTATTTGCGATTTTCGCGCCGCTGTGCGACCACCACGCCGCGCGGCGTCGAGAGGAGCACGGCGGAAATCAGACCTTCCTGCTCCAGGCGAAGGGCGGCTTCGCGTACGATCTTGAAATGCGAACTGGCATCATGCACCACCAGGATGCCGCGGGGATCCAGTTGCGGCAGCAGCCGGCGGATCTCCGCCTCGCGATTCGCCAGATGACTGTCGCTGTACAGCAGATCGATCGTCCCCTCGATGTTCGTCTCCAGGCTGGACTCCAGCCGTGATTCGATCCAGGCGCCTAACCCGGAGGCCTGGAAGCGTTCCAATGCTTTTGCGCGAATCGCGGGATCGAACTCTATGGTGATGACTTTGCCGAAGCCATTCTCCTTCACGCCCTCCGCCAGCTTAACGGTGCCGTGACCCAGGAATGTGCCGGTCTCAACCACGACCTTCGGCTTGATGGTCGTGACCAGCGTTTTCAGAAAGTCCAAAACTTCCACTTCCGTGGTCTGGGAGTCCAGCATTCTCCATAATTCCGGGTGGGGACACTCGCTCGTGGGAGGCGTGTATTCGGGCTGGGAGAATTGGTCCTCTACCGCGATTCGTTCCAGAATTCGCAGCCCTTCGTACTTTTTCAGGAACGGCGGCACCACGGCTACAATCAGCGCCCCGCCGGCTGCCAGTGATGGAAGCGCGAACCACACCGCGCGGCTGCCTGCGGCGTTCCCCACAAGTCCCGCTAAGATGGTAGCCGCCCCCATGAAGATGAGCCCCTCGCCGGTGAGCAGCCCGGCCGGGCGCTGGAATTGAATTCCTTTGCGGCCCTCCGTCCAGAATGCCGGAAAAACCGCCAGGCAAAGAACCATGGCGATCGCCATCGGGGAGCGCACGTGCACCACACCCTGGTCCGCGACCTCGGGATAAAGGGTCACGCCCAGCGCCACTGCCAGGCCAATAGCCAGGGCGGGCGGCATCAGGTCCAACATCGCGAGCCGCGACAAGCGGAATAAGCGCGAAAACGCCAGGCGCCGGCGATGGAGGTCCAGCGCCACTATCGCGAGGAAGGCACCCATACCCATCAGGACTGCCACGGCGTACGATGCGTGATCCATCACAACTCAGCATAACCCGCCCCCTGATTGATTCAAGAGTGCCGCGGACGATATATACTAATCCGACATGGCCCAGATCCACTGCGTCCGTGGACCCCATGGACGGTGCTTTCGCACCATGCCGCCCGCTTCAACGGCTGGATTCCCGGCCGCCCCGTTCCGCTCGCACCCAACTGGAACTTCCACAGCGAGAGCCCGTGCGCATTTTTGAAAACCAGGGAGCCTATTGATGATCGAGCCATTCGACAAGAGCGGCATTACGCGCGACTCGCTCGGCATCGCGCACTACGACAACCGTCCGGCGTCGCTGATCGAGATGCTGCGCGCCACCGTCGAAAAGACGCCGCATGCCGAAGCGATCGTGGAAGTCGGCGCTGAGCGGGTGACGTATCGCCAACTCTGGGACCGGGCCGCGCGCGTGGCCGGCGGACTGCGCGCGCAAGGCATCCGCGCCGGCGACCGTGCCGCCATCCGCCTCCCCAACGGCCTCGACTGGTGCCTGGCATTCTTCGGCGCGCAGATGGCCGGCGCCATCGTGGTACCCGTCAACACGCGCTTCAGCGAGCCGGAAGTGAGTTACGTGGTTTCGGATTCCGGGTCCGCTTTCGTGTTTTTGCCGGGAGAGCCGCTACCCGACGGAGCGCCGTTCGTCGCCGGGCATTGGAAGCCGCAGGATGTGGCTGCCATCTTCTACACCAGCGGCACGACCGGCTTCCCCAAAGGCGCCATGACCACCCACGAAGGCTTCCTGGCCAACATCGAAACCTGCCGGCGCTGCAACGTGCTCCCCACCGGTGGCGGCGTGCGGAACCTGGTCTCCGTACCGCTGTTCCACGTTACCGGATGCAACAGCCAGCTTCTGCCCATGTGCGAACTGGGCTGTACCACCGTCATCCTGCCGGCCTTCGAGGTCCGCGCCTTCCTGGCGGCCATCCAAAGCGAGCGGATCAACCTGCTCGTGTCGGTTCCCGCGATCTATTGGCTGGCGCTCAATCAGCCGGACTTTGCGGACCTCGACACGCGGGCGATCAAGTGGGTGATGTACGGCGGCGCGCCCATCGCGCCCGCGCTGGTAAGCCGCATCATGGAGGCCTTTCCCGAAGCGCGCGTGGGCAATGGATTCGGCCTCACCGAATGCACTTCCGTGGCCACCTTCCTGCCCCACGAATATGCGCACACACGTCCCGATTCGGTGGGATTCGCCGCGCCGGTGGTGGACCTCGAACTCTTCCAAACCGACCCGGAGAGCGGCGTAGGTGAACTCCTGATCCGCGGCCCAAATGTCGTGAAGGGCTATTGGAACAAGCCGGAAGCCACCGCCGATACTTTCTCCGCAGGCTGGCTTCACAGCGGCGACCTGGCGCGTATCGACGGCGACGGCTTCGTCCAGATCGTGGACCGCAAGAAAGACATGATCAACCGCGGCGGAGAGAATGTCTATTGTGTGGAGGTGGAGAGCGCTCTGGCCGCGCATCCGGCGGTGTACGAAGTCGCCGTGGTTGGCGTTCCGGATGAGATGATGGGAGAGAAGGTGGGCGCGGTGATCGTGCCGCGTCCCGGCCCGCTGCCCGAAGTCGGCGAAATCCTGGCATTCGCCCGCCAGCGGCTGGCCGACTTCAAGGTGCCCCAATACGTCGTGCTGCGCCAGGAGCCGCTGGCCCGCAATCCCGGCGGCAAAGTGCTGAAAGCCCGCCTGCGGCAGGGGATGCAGTGGGGAGCGCCGGTCCGGTAGTTTCAATCCGCTGGTGGGACCCTTTGCCTTTCTTGTCAAGGCCTTGTAACCTGGATATTTGCCGGTACGCCTCTACACTCGGAAGCCAAAGTGCTTCTGATGCGGACCGGGCCGGGGCCGCATGCTGGTCGATTTTGAACTGATAAAACGCGCGCAGAAAGGCAACGCCCCCGCGTTCAACGAGATCGTACTGGCATACCGGAAACGGACCCTGGGGACCATCGCGCGGCTGATTTCGCGGCCTGAGGATGTGGAAGATGTCGCCCAGGAAGTATTCCTCCGGCTCTATTTCTCGCTGGATCAGCTACGTACCGCGGCGGTTTTTGAGCCGTGGTTGTACCGCCTGACGGTGAATGCAGCTTATGACTATCTCCGGAAGCAGCGGCGGCGGTTGGAATCGCGGATGTCGGACCTCTCGGAGCAGCAGGTCATGCTGGCGGACGCCATGGAGGGAGGCCGGGTCGATCAGGATGTCAGGCAGCGCCAGCAGATCACCGAAATGGTGGACGCCCTGCTGAATACGGTGTCGGAGGCCGACCGGATTCTGCTGACGTTGAAAGAAGTGGAAGGGCTTTCCTTGAAGGAGCTTGAAAAAATCTACAAAGTCAAGGAAAATGCGTTGAAGGTCAGGTTGTTCCGGGCCCGGCAACGGGTCCTGAAAGCGTTTGAAGGCAGTGGTGACGAAGCCAGCGCGAAAGGGACGGCGAAAGCTGGAATATGAGTATGTATTGGACTGATCGAGGCGGCGAGAGCGAGTTGGATGCCTTGTTCCGGGCCTATCGCGAAGCGTGCCCGGATTCGGATCCCTCCGTCAATTTCATGCCCGAGCTATGGCGGCGAATCGAGGAGCGCCAGCGGTCGGTGTTCTTTCTGGGACACTGGGCGCGTGCCTTCGTGACGGCTGCCGCGGTGGCCACCATGGCCATGGCGGCGTACCTTTACATTCCCCACCGGCATAGCTCGCTGTTCTCAGCGGAAAGCTACGTGGATGTAATGACCAGCCACGCACAAGACACCCCGGACCTGGCCGAAGTGGCGGTGGATGAACTGTGATGCGCCGATCCAACCTCGCCACTCTGCTCTATCTTGCCGTGGTTTTCGTGAGCGGTGCGGTGGTAGGCGGGTTCGCCGTGCGGCTGTACATGGCCAATTCCGTGAGCGCCGTCGTCCAGAACCGCCGCCCGTCCCACGCCGAGTTGCGGCGGATGTATATCCAGGAGATGCAAAACCGGTTGCACCTCAGCCAGGCACAGGTGGCGCAACTCCAGCAGATCTCCGACTTCACCGGCCAGCGCATACACGATACCCGCAAGGCCATCGATGACGAGCACGCGCGGAAAGTAAACGCGATCCTGGACCAGGGCCAGCAGGCCGAGTACGCCAAAATGCGGGAAGAGCGTGACAAACGCCGGCAGCAGGACTCTAAGAAGTAAGACCGTGAAGTAAGACTGTCAGGCCACCGGCTGCGCCGCTTTTTTCGCGCCGCGCGTAGCCTTGTACTTCTTCTCAAAACGATCCACACGTCCCGCCGTATCCACCAGCTTCTGCCTGCCGGTGAAGAACGGGTGGCAATGCGAGCAGATTTCCACGCGGATGTCGCCCTTGTGCGTGGAGCGGGTCTTGAAGGTGTGGCCACACGCGCAGATGACGTTGAGCTCGTTGTACGCAGGATGAATACCGGTTTTCATTGGGAAACGGGATCCTTTCGGGAGAAATTTCAGTATAGCAAAAAACGACGAACCCTCGAAGGTGCGCAAATCCCATACGCACCCTCGAGGGTCAAGGTAGCCTACGAATTAAACCTGAGGCTTGGCGCACGCGAGAGGCAGCCGGTCCACAGGAACTTGGCTTCGCCACTGGACGAAGCCGGCTACGTTAGAACGGTCGACTCAGAAGTCGGCCACCTCGCGCGGTCTACTGTCATTCATTATTCTGGACCACCTCCTTTTCCAGTGATACTTCAATCCTACAAGCGGGTCGCCATTCTGTCAACGATTTTCTTGCGCCCTACTATATATGGAAGCGAAACAATATGTACCCTCACAGATTGCGTGCTAAGTACCGGCACATGACCATGCCGTCCAGAATGTTGAAGGGGAATTGACCGGTGGTGTAGTGTCCGCAGGGAAGCGTGAATACTTCGTGATTCAGTTGGCGTCCGCGAAAATATGCGAGCACCTGCTGGGAGAACTCCGGCAGAAAAGTGGAATCGTGGCGCGCCCAAATGAGGAGGCTCTTCAAATCCCGTCCCTGTAGCCGATCCAGGTAGGAGGCCGGGCTGATCACGGACCAGTATTCCCGCAGTTGGTCCTGGGTAAGCTGGCCGGCCAGGCTCTGCCGGATGTGTTCGGTGGACAAGCCCGTCCAGATCACGTCGGAGAAGTACATGGACACGTGATTGAAGACCCCGGCCTCGATCCGCGGATCATGTGCCGCGGCGATAAAGGCAATGCAGGAGCCCAGGCTGGTGCCCAGAATGCCCAGGCGCCGGTAGCCGCGCGCGGCGAGCCAATCCAGGCAGGCGCGCGCGTCGATCACCGATTGCCGGGAAGCATGGATGGTGCGCCCGAGATTGCTCGAAACATGATAGTCGGCGCGGGCGGTCTCGCTCGGTTTGCGCGGGCCGTGGTAGGCCAGGGTCAGGCGCAACGCGGTGATGCCAAAACGATTGAGTAGACGGCAAAGTCCCAGGTGGCTCTGTTCGTCGGCGTTCCACTGCGGCAGCACCAGCACGGCACGATCGGTGTCCCGGCGCGCCGGGAAGAACGCCGCCCGGACCAGGTTGTTCTCCGGATAAGGGGTGGCGAGCGGGCTGGTGAATGTCAGGTCCGCTCCGTTCAGCCGGTAATCCCGGGGAGTCTCGTAGGCGAAGAAGCCGTCCGAGTCGGCCAGAACGCTCTGGACGAATTCCCGCATACAGTTCCGGGAATTGCCGTTGGCCGGCGGCAAACCCAGCCAATCCAGGCCCCACTCGAAGGGGCGCACGACCCGGTTGGTGTCACGTGTGGCTAGCCGATGCTCCCATGCGGAGATCCAGCGCGCGTAGAACTTAGGCATGGCGGGAGAAGCCCAGTTTAGCAGACCGGGCTCAAAAAAATGCCCCGCTGCAACCAGTGGATCACAGCGGGGAGCGCAAAAAGCCCAAAAGGAGGCAACGCACCAAAGCTCAAAAACCTCAACTACCCCCATGGAGAGTGAGCAAACCGCGTGCCGTTTCCTAACTTCTTTCGAATGGGCCAAAAAGGCTGGGCCGCTCCAGATTTCGGTATGAAAGCCGGGCCGCCGCTACGAAAATTAGATGGCCGCGCGCGTCCGGCTGTATAATGGCAACGAAAGGCGGTGGTGATTCATGCGTTTGGCCTGGGTGGCCGCGGGAATTGCAATTGCCTTCCAGGCAGCGCTCGCCCAGAAACCGCCGATTGCCGGGGGAGGCGGCTCGCGCGTTCCCGGCAGTATTCCTCCGAGCGCCGCTAATTCCCTGGGTCAACCGTCCGCTGCGGTATTGAATCGCAACCTGTACCTGTCCGGCAAAGTGGTCCTGGAGGACGGCACGCCGCCACCCCAACCGGTGACCATAGAACGGGTCTGCGGCGGCGCTCCCCGGGCCTTGGCATACACCGACCAGAGAGGGGAGTTCAGCTTTCAACTCGGGCATACCGCTACGGTCAACCAGGATGCCAGCGAGGAGGATTCCGGCTCGCTGGGGGCGCAACGGTTGCCCGGCGCGGCTGCCGGCAGCCCGGCCGGCGGCCTGTCGGCGCCGACCCAATATAACCTGCCGGACTCCCAATTAGCGAGCTGTGACCTGCGCGCCGTTTTGGCCGGCTATCGGTCCGACAGCGTGCCCCTGGGCGAGAGACGGATCATGGATGATCCCCATGTGGGAACCATCGTATTGCACCGGATCTCCGGGGACCCCGGCACGGTCGTCAGCGTCACCACGCTGGAAGCGCCCAAGGACGCCCGCAAAGCATACGACAAGGGCTTGCAGGCGGTCCGGCAGGCCAAACTGGCCGACGCCGGAAAGCTGTTTCAAAAGGCGGTAACGGTCGATCCGAAGTTCGCGGCAGCCTGGTACGAGCTGGGAAAAGTCCAGCAACAGAGTCAGGAGGCGGACCTGGCGCGGCAGTCCTACGATAAGGCCATCGCCGCGGATTCCCATTTCATGGGGCCCTACGAGCAGATCACGCAACTGGCTTTGAATGCCGGAAATTGGCGGGAACTGGCGGACACCACCCAGCGGCTGCTGGAACTGGATTCGGCGGGACACCCGGCGGCGTATTTCTACAACGCCATGGCCAACCTCAAGCTGAACCGCGTGGAAGCCGCGGAGAAAAGCGCGCGCGCCGGCGAGAAGGCGGATCCCGATCACCGCTACCCCAAGCGCGAACAAGTGCTGGCGGTGATCCTGGCGCACCGGCGCGATTTTGCCGGGGCGGCCGCCCACTTGCGGGTCTACCTGCAATACGCGTCCGACGCGGATGACGCCGGGCGCATGCGCCTGCAGCTTGCCGAATACGAGCGGTTGGCGGGAGGAAATGAACAGGCCCAGGCGGCGGCCGGCAAGGCCGGCAAACCGGACCCCGGCAAGGGCGCCGGCAACCCCGGGCCGCCCTAGTCCGTCTTGACTTTCAGCGCTCCGGTAATTTATTCTAGCCCTTCGACTTGGCCATGCGCCGCGGCGCCTTGACTATGGGAAAGAACTCGCACGGCGAGACAGAGACCATCGAGCGGCTTCTGGATTCGACCCTGGACAGTGTGGATAGCGCTGAAGAGCTGGCGCTGCTGGAGGCCGAAAAGGCGGGAGTCCCGGAAGACGACCTGCACAAAATTGCCATGGCCGTGCGGGAGTCGATGGTGAATGCCGTGGTCCACGGCAACCGGTACAACGCGCATAAAAAGGTGCACATCTCGGTGTCCAAGGGCGCCACGGAATTCGTGGTGCGGATCGCCGATCAGGGGGACGGCTTCGATTACGAGAACCTGCCGGATCCGCTGGCGCAGGAGAACCTGCTGCGCCATTCCGGCCGCGGTATTTTCCTGATCAAGGCCTTCATGGACGATTTTCAGGTGCGGCGCCTGGAACCGGGCGGCACCGAGGTAACTTTGGTCAAACATCTGGTGTCGAAGTAAAAGTGAAGATCGGCTCGCTGGCGAGCCAGGAGGCATATTTCTGTGAGCGTAAAGCTGAGCGAAAGACAAGTTGGCGACGTGACGGTAGTAGACGTGGCGGGGCGGATCACCCTGGGTGAGGGCTCCAGCGCGATGCGCGACGCCTTGCGCGACATGGTCGGCAAGGGCCACAAGAAGATCCTGTTAAACCTGGGAGATGTCTCCTACATCGATAGCTCGGGGATCGGCGAGCTGGTATCCGGTTTTACAACCGTGACGAATCAGGGCGGCCAGCTCAAGCTGTTGAACCTGACCAAGCGCGTGAAAGACCTGCTGCAGATCACGAAACTCTATACCGTGTTCGACGTGCACGACGACGAAGCCGCCGCGGTGCGGAGCTTCACCTAAGCGGCGTTTCGCTTGGCTATCGATCGGGAATTCCTGCGACAACATTACGCTTCCCTGTCCGACGAGGCGCTGGCGGCGGTGGACCGCAATGACCTGGTCGAGGCAGCGCAGATGCTTTACGACGAGGAGCGCGCGCGGCGCGGTCTGGCCGTACGGCAGAAGGCCGCCGCCGCGCGGCCCGCGCCGGTCGCCAGCAGTCCTCCAGCGGACCGGGAAGAGGTCCCCGACGACGCAGAGGACCTGGTGGACGGCGCCGCGCCGGCCTGGATCGACAGCGCCGCCTGCGCCTGCGAATTTCCCGACTATCCGGAGGGGCGTACTTCGGATGAGGTGGCGGCCGCGCGGGACGTGCTGGAGGGCGCCGGCATCCCCAGTTACGTGACGATGGAGGAGGCGGCGCCACAATCCCGTCCCAGAATCCAACGGGCGTATCGCATCCTGATTCCGGCGGGTTTAAACCTGAAGGCGCAGGCCATCCTGGAGAAAGAAATCTACAACGAGCGGGAAGAGATGGGCTGGCGCGCGCAGTTGGAAGAACTGTCCGACGAGGCGCTGGCCGAACTCACGCCGGACGTCATCTGCGCCGGACTGGTGGACCGCATCGAGCGCCTGACGCGGATCTACAACGAAGAGGTCGCGCACCGGAAATCCGAAGCGGACTCGTAAGCGCCCGGCTAACTGCGCCACCTGCCATGACCGCTGCCGGAGCCGCGACATCGCCTGTTTAAATGGCGCTTACACGCGGCGCAACAGCAACGCCGAGTTCTTGCTGCCAAAGGCGATGCAGTTGGCCACGGCGTGTTCAATATCGATGCGGCGGCCGACATCCTGGACGTAATCCAGGTCACACTGGGGATCGGGCTCATCCACGTTGATGGTGGGGTGGACCACGCCGTCGCGCATGGCCAGCAGCGTGGCGGCGATCCCGGCCGCGCCGCAGGCGCCCTGCGGATGCCCGATCAGGCTCTTCAGCGCCGATCCCGGCAGCTTGTAGGCATGTCCGTTGAACGCCAGTTTCATGGCGCGGGTCTCGATGCGGTCGTTCAGTTCCGTGCCGGTGCCGTGGTAGTTCACGTACTGCACGTCGCCGGGCGCGATGCCGCCTTCTTCCATGGCCATCTGCATGGTGCGGGCCGGTTCTTCGCCGCACTCTTCCAGGCGCACGCGGTGGTAGGCCTCGCAAGTGGAACCGTAGCCCGCCACCTCGCCGTAAATATGCGCGCCGCGCGCCCGCGCGCGCTCCATCTCCTCCATGACGAAGAACCAGGCGCCTTCGGCGATGACAAAACCGTCGCGGTCGCGCGAGAAGGGCCGCGAGGCCCGCTGCGGCTGCGCATTCCAGGCCGTGCTCATGATGCGCATCACCATGAACCCGCGCAGGATCAGGGGAGCGATGGGCGCATCCACGCCGCCCGCGATCATGGTGTCCAATACGCCGGCCTGAATGTTGCGGTAGGCGTAGCCGATGGCGTCAGTGGAGGAAGTGCAGCCCGTCGAGACGATGTGGCTCAGCCCGCGAAAGCCGAAGCGCATGGAGACTTCGCTGGCCAGGGTCCCGATGGTGGACGTCGGGATGGTATAGACGCTGCACTGTTTCTGCTTGCCGGTGTAAAACAGGCGATACTGCTCTTCGGTGAACTCCTGGCTGCCGCCGCCCGATCCCACGATGACACCGACCTGGCGGAGCTCGTCCCGGCTCATCGCGCTGGCGTCGATGCCGGAGTCCGCCAGCGCTTCCGCCACCGCCGCCGCGCCCAAGGGCACCACGCGGGAGACATGCTGACGGTCTTTGGGATCGACATATTGGAACTCGTCGAATCCCACCACTTCGCCGGCGACTTGCACGGCGAAGCAGGAGGGGTCGAAGCGAGTGATGCGCCGTACGCCGCTAATGCCTTTCCGGCTGGCCTCCCAAAAAGCCTCTCTTCCGATTCCATTGGGGCTGACCGCCCCTATACCCGTGATCACGACACGACGTTTCATCGTTGACGTTTTGCCTTTGCCAATAGGACAGTATAGGCTGATTTCATGAGCGGTGGTGAAAACCAGCGAGGCGCGCGCCGCCGGGACAAGTTGCCGGCACACCGGAAAACGCTTTCATGGGGGTTCTAACGGTGCATCCTCTCCTATCAATTTACACGAATCGCGACCCCGTCAAATGGACGCACCGCTGAAATCGCCGCGGCGTTCGCGGAAACAGGCGCTGCGGGAATGGCTGGCGGCGCGGGCGATCACCGCAATCGGCGAAACGGAGTGGCGCGCGGCGCTGAGCGAACTGGCGCCCATCTCCGAGAGCTATCTGCGGGATCTGCTGCGGGCCACCGGCCTGCCGTTCGCGCAGCCGTACGCGGGCATCCGGCAGAAGTCGTTTGCGGATCTGGAACATGATCTCCACGAGATGCTGCATGTGTATGCGGAGGCGATGCGCACCGGCGACCGGCAGCGCGCGCGCTACTGCCGGCGCCAGGTGATCGCCGCCAAAGACCGCGCGCGGTTCATCGCGGGCAGCGCCAAAACCAGTGCCGAGAAGAAAGCGCAGAAGGACGAGATGGCTGCCTGGATGCTCGTCTGGCTGGAAAATCCGCCGGTGTTCCCCGGCTGGGTCGAGATCCGCAAGCGCCACTCGGCGGTCTATTCGAGCGCCACGGACTCCACTTGAACGGTCTCTCCGTCCAGCGTTCCGGTGACCTTCGCTCTCAGATCCTTTTCCTTGCTGGTGGCCTGGAGCACAGCCAGGGCCTTGGCGTTGCCGGCCTCGTCGAACTTCAGGAACCTGCCGTCCGCCAGCACCAGGCCGTACCCGCTGCGGGCGCAGAAGATGGCGCACTTGGTGGTATGGCTGGCCAGGTCCTTCTTCTTGCACATGGCATCCACCAGTGTGCCGTTCCAGGTTTCGGCGAAGGCCGCCAGGGGCAATACAGACAACAGGACCAATCGCTTCATGCAGGTGATTATACAGTAGGAAGGCCCGCTGCAGGGTAGCGCCATCCAGCCGCGGATTCTTTCTTGGGCAAACGGGAAACAACGCTGTTATAATTGCACAAAAAGGTACGGTTTTCTCCAATAACGCAAATGAGTATCAGCCAACTTGCGCGAACCATCACCGAATCGGCTACCCTGAAGCTCAACGAGATCGCCGCACGTCTCCGGGAGAAGGGTGAGCCCGTCATCCACCTGGGAGGAGGCGAGCCCAAAAGCAAAGCGCCCGTCGACGCAATCCTGAATTGTACGGCGCTGCTCAACACCGGCGAAGTGCGCTATACACCGCCGGACGGCATCCCCGCCCTGAAGAAAGCGATCATACGCTACACGGAGGAGCATTACCAGAAGCTGGTGCCGCCGGAGAACGTCATCGTCTCGAGCGGCGCCAAGCAGGCGCTCATGGTGCTGCTGCACGCCATTCTCGATCCGCACGACGAAGTGATCTTTCCGGCGCCCTATTGGGTGAGCTATCCGGAAATGGTCAAACTGGCCGGCGGCGTGCCCGTAGTGGTCACGGCGGAAGACGGCAGCTTCACTCCCACCATGCACGAGATCGCCGACGCGGTGGGTTCGTACACCAAAGCCATCATTCTGAACAGCCCGAACAATCCGTCGGGGGTGATGTATTCGCGCGACTTCATCGCCGAGATGGTGCGCTTTTGCGAAGATCGCAGCCTGTACCTGATCATGGACGACACCTACAACCGGCTGGTGTTCGACGGCAAGGCGGCGGCCAACTGCTACGAGTTCTCGCGCAACCATACCGAAAGCTCCAAGCTGGTGGTGATCAACTGCGTCTCCAAGACCTATGCCATGACCGGCTTCCGCATCGGCTGGGCCATCGGCAATCACGAACTGATCCAGGCCATGGCCACCATCCAGTCGCAGCAAACCTCGGGGGCGGCCGCGCCTTCGCAATGGGCGGCGGTCGGCGCGTTGAATGGCGTGCAGTCGCCGGTGGAGAGCCTGCGGCAGACGCTCGAGAACAACCGGAACGTGATGATCGAACGGCTGCGCGCGATCGACGGCCTGCAGGTGGCCAAGCCGGACGGCACGTTCTACTGCTTTCCGGACTTCAGCGCTTTCCAGAAGGACTCGGGCAAACTGGCGCGGCTGCTGCTGGAGAAGGTGCGGGTGGTGACCGTGCCCGGCAAAGAGTTCGGGATGGAAGGACATCTGCGGCTGAGCTATTGCGGCGCGCTCAAAGAGATCCAGGAGGGCGTCGAGCGAATCCAGTGGGCCCTGGATCCCAGCGCGCCGAACGAATTGTACCTGGGCGACCACAAGCTGGTGAGGGACTGGTTATGAACCCGTACATGGATGTCCCCTCACCCGCGGTGGCCGAGGCAAGCGAGAATGCCTGCGCCTTCGGGCTGGAGAATCACGGCCTGAAGAACCTGCACAAGGCGTATTGGAACCTCACCACCGGATCGCTGTACGAGGAAGCCGTCTTTCGCGGCGAAGCCCGGGTCGGGCATCTGGGTCCGCTGATCGTCAACACCGGCAAGCATACGGCGCGCGCGGCGGCCGACAAGTTCGTGGTGCGGGAATACGCCACCGAAAACAACGTCTGGTGGGGCGAATACAACCGGCCTTTCCATTCGGAACGCTTCAGCACGCTGCTGGCCCGCCTGCAAGGTTATTTGCAGGGGCGCGACGTGTTCGTGCAGGATCTGTATGCCGGCGCCGATCCGGACCACCGTCTGCCCATCCGGGTCATCACCGAAAAGGCCTGGCACAGCCTGTTTGCGCGCACCATGTTTCTGAAGATCCGCAACGCGGACGCGTTGAAGCGCCACGTGCCCGAATTCACGTTGATCTGCGCGCCGGGCTTTCTGGCGTCGCCCATCGTGGACGGCACCCGCACCGAGACGTTCATCATCATCAATTTCGCCGAGCGCACCGGGATCATCGGCGGGTCGGCGTACGCGGGCGAGATCAAGAAGACCATCTTCAGCGTCCTGAATTTCCTGCTGCCGCAAGACGGCGTGCTGCCCATGCACTGCTCGGCGAACGTGGGGCAGGACGGGGATGTGGCGTTATTCTTCGGACTTTCGGGCACCGGAAAGACCACGCTTTCGGCCGATCCCGCGCGCCACCTGATCGGCGACGACGAGCACGGCTGGAGTCCCAACGGCGTTTTCAATTTCGAGGATGGCTGCTACGCCAAGGTCATCCGCCTGTCGCCGGAAGCCGAGCCGCAGATCTACGGCTGCACGCGCCGGTTCGGCACCATCCTCGAAAATGTGCCCATCGATCCGGTCTCGCGGCGGATCGACCTGAACGACGACACGATGACCGAGAACACGCGCGGCGCCTATCCGCTCGAATACATCGACAACCATCTGCCGGAGAAGATGGCCGGGCATCCCGCCAACGTCGTGCTGCTCACCTGCGATGCCTCGGGGGTGATGCCGCCCATTTCCAAGTTGACGCCGGACCAGGCGATTTACCACTTCATGTCCGGCTACACCAGCAAGATCGCGGGCACCGAAATCGGTTTGGGGATCGAGCCGCAGATCACGTTCAGCGCGTGTTTCGGCGGTCCGTTCATGGTGCAGCATCCCTACGTCTATGCCCAGATGCTGAAGCAGAAGCTGATCAAGCACGGGGCGCATTGCTGGCTGGTGAACACGGGCTGGACCGGCGGGCAGTTCGGCGTGGGGAAGCGCATCAGCATCCACCACACGCGCGCGCTGTTAGCGGCGGCGTTGAGCGGCGCGCTGTTGAAAGCCGAATACTGGGAGGACCCGGTTTTTGGCTTCGCGGTGCCCAAGAGCTGCGACGGCGTGCCATCGCCGATTCTGGATCCGGCATCCACCTGGCCCAGCCGCGAGGACTACGTGCGCAAGTACGACGGCCTGGCCGCGCGCTTCATCGAGCATTTCAAGCTCATGACGCAGGAAGGCTGTCCGAAGGACGTCGTGGCGTTCGGCCCGCGGCGGAGATAGCCGCCGTTCAGTCTTTGAACGTCACCTTGACGGGAATGATCTGGTTGGTCCGCTGCGACCTGACCGCCACGACCACCGGCCGCGAGGGACTCGCATTGGCGCCGCTCCATTGAATATCGAGCTGCGCTTTTTCAAAGGCTTTCAAGGTGGTGCGGTCCAGCTTCACGGTCAGTCCCTTGACCTTGGGGTCGGACAACTGGAGCACGGTCGCAAAAGGTGTCGGGTTAGTGATCTCGATCTGTTCCGACGATGCCTTGGAAGGCTTCAGATCGACTGCCAGCTTACTGGCAGTTAGCAATTTAGGCACCGTGGGGGCGCTGGTCAGTGCCGGGGGTGCGTGCGGAACGCCAGGCGCGGGGCCGACCGGCACGGTCCTGACTGGCGGCGCCACGGGCGGCGTCGCGGGCGGCGTCACGGCCGCTCCCGGCGGCATGCCGGGTGCGAGGGAGGACGGCACACCCGGCGGGCCGCCATGCCCGGGCAGGGTGGGCGGCATATCGGTCTTGGGGTCCACGTAATAGCACCAGAGTCCATTCTCGATTTTCCAGCGGCTGGGGAGCTTACTGGTCAGGGGATGTCCCATGAAACCTTCCACCGGCATCTGGCGCTTGACCAGAGTGACGACTTGAGCCCGGGTGAAGTCGTCGGAGTAACGGATGGTCTCGATCGCAAACCCCTGGTAAGACGGCTTGCTCGATCCCACGAACAGGTCCTTGGTGTCCTCGGCGACAAGCTGTTCGGCCTGGTGATACTTACCCTCGGTCTCCAACTGGTAGAACTGGGTGACCCGGGTCCGTAGTGCCAGGTCCACTTCCGGCGGTGCGGTCCGGACAGCTTCCGGCGCTCCATTTCCGGGAGGCGGCGTCTGGGCGTACAGGGCCGTCGCGATAACGATAGCGGAAAGCGCCTTGTTCATTCCTTCATTTTAGCGGGAATTCCGCGGCGTCAAAATCCTGACGGGGCCGCGGGCCACGTCAAAATTGCGCCGTCCGGCGGCCGCCCGCAGACCGTCTCCGGGCGCCCTGGCCTTTGTTTTTTCAGGCAAATGGAGCCGGCGGGCGATTCGGCTACTCACTTGCTTTTCGTTGATGCGCGCGCTGCTGGCACGGCGGCGCGGCGGGAGAAAGAGTATGATTCAGCCGGTGTACAGCAACTGTTTGGAGGCCATGCGGCACGCCCGGATGCCGGGAGCGCCGCCGGCCCCGTCGGAGTCGGACTTTAACAATGTGCTTGGCTCGGTGGCGGAAACCGACCCCGCGGCGGCCGCGGCGACCGCGCCGGCCAGCACCAACACCAGTTCCGAGCCAAGCGCGGCGGACAGCACGCCGACACTGGGCGATCCGAATATCGAAGGCTTCCTGGGCAGCTACTACGAACGCCCGGCGCAGGGTACCGCCGAGGCCAGCGCAGCCGCGGCCAGCGCGGAGATCTCCTATCAGCCAGCGGACGGAGCGCCGACCATCTACTCGCCGGATTGGGCCTACGGCCCGGATCAGATTTACATGCAGGCGCTGGCGAACCAGGCGGGTAACGCCTTTGCCGAGCATACCGGCATGGACCCGGCGCTGGTGACCGCGCAACTGCCGGGCATTCCGACAGTGCAAGCGCAGCAGCAGTTCGACGGTTGGCTGGCATTAAACAACGCGCAGAGGCTGGCCTCCGGCCAGCCCATCGATACCGCGGCGTACTGGTCGGATCCGGGACCGGTCACCTACAAGGGCGTGACGTACACTTCCGCGCAACTCGGCTACTGCGGGCCGGGACAGTCTTCGGGGCCCGAGCCGATCTTCATCTCGCGGGCCAACCAGGTGGGTCCGGATACCTACACGGTGCCGGGCTACCAGGGTACGGTTAAGGGCATCCAGCCGGAGCGCTATTATTCCCTGCAGCAACTGCAACAGGCCGGATTGCAGACCGGCCAACCGGACACGCAATATTATCCCGGTTCGTGGTCTTTGAGCACCAACGCGTAAGGATCTAACCGGGCTGGCCCTGGCCGCGTCCCCGGCGCGAGGGCGCAGGCCCGGCCGCGGAGTAATCGACCACCGGTATCAGGGAGTGCTTCTCGTCGCGGGCAGGCGACCTGCGGCTGGCTACCAATTCGCGGTTGAGAGTGCTGACAAATTCCTCGATCTGCGACTGCATCTCCGCCATTTTTTCCCGCATATTGAGAATGATCTCGACGCCGGCCAGGTTGACGCCCAACTCGCGCGTCAGGTGCAGGATGACTTCCAGCCGCTCCAGGTCCTCGTCGGTGTAGAGCCGGGTGTTGCCTTCGCTACGCGAAGGCTGCAGCAGTCCTTCTCTTTCGTAAAGGCGCAGCGTCTGCGGGTGGATGGCGTACTGTTCCGCCACCGAGGAGATCATGTAGGAGGCTTTCGACCGTGCCTTTCGCATATGCGCCTCTATAGTTTCGCCCAGAGATCCGCGCGCGGATCTTCGGGATGCAGGCCGGACAGCTCGCGCAGAATCTCGCGCGTGCGCTCGTCCTGGGCCCTGGGCGTCTCGATGGCGATCTCCACGATCTGATCGCCGCGCTGGCCGGTGCGCGCGTTGAAGACGCCTTTTTCCCGCAGCCGGAACTTCTGGCCGTTCTGGGTGCCCTGCGGCACCTTCAGCAAGGTGCGGCCGTCGATAGTGGGCACTTCGATCTTGGCGCCCAGGCCGGCTTCCCAGACGGCTACCGGCACGCGGATTTGTATGTCGTCGCCCTCGCGGTGGAAGTACGGGTGGTCCTCCACGCGCGTGGTGATGTAGAGATCGCCGGCAGGCGCACCCATGGACCCGGCGTTGCCTTTGCCGGGCACGCGCAGCCGCGATCCGCTGCGGGCCCCGGGCGGAATGCGCACCTCGACGGTCTCGCTGTGCGCAATACGTCCCTCGCCCTGGCAGGTGGGACAGGCGTTCTTCAGTTTGCCGGCGCCGCCGCACCGCGGACAGGTCAGGTTGAAGCGCATAGCGCCGGCCATCTGGGAAACCGATCCGGAGCCGTTGCACTCCGGGCAGGCGACGGTCTGGCCGCCGGCCGATCCGGCGCCGTGGCAGGTCTGGCAGACATCGTAACGCGTGATGTTCAGACGCATCTGGGTGCCTTTGATGGCCTGCCAGAAGTCGATATTGAGCGAGTATTCCAGGTCCTCGCCCTTTTCCGGGGCCGCCTGCGGCGGCGCCTCGCCGCGGTTGAACAGGTTGGAGAAGATATCCCGGAAGCCGCCGCCCGTGTGGCCGGGTGCGCGGCGGCCGCCGGCGGCGGCGCCCTGGAAGAAATCCGAGAAATCGAAGCTGTCGAAATTCATGTTGGGCTGCGGCCCGGCACCCGGGCCCGCACCGCCCGCAGGGATGTTGTCGGAGTAAAAGCCGTACTGGTCGTAGACCTGGCGCTTCTTGGAATCGCTCAGCACGTCGTAGGCTTCCTGCACCTGCTTGAAACGCTCCTCGGCGGCTTTGTCGCCCGGATTCACGTCGGGATGATACTTGCGCGCCAGCCGGCGGTAAGACTTTTTGATCTCATCCTGGCTGGCGCCCTTGGCGACGTGCAACGTTTCGTAATAGTCGTGCTTGGCCATGGCGGATGGTAGCTGACGGCCGGCGGGTTATGGGAGGGACGTGGGTCCCGCCACCATAACCCGACGTTTTCTCACTTCTTGTCGTCTACGTCGACGAACTCGGCGTCCACCACATCGTCTCCCTTCTGCGGGCCGCCGGCGGATGCGCCGGGACCGCCGTCGCCGCCGGGTTGCGGGCCGGCGCCGGGCTGGGAGGCCGACTTGTACATGGCCTCGGCCAGTTTATGGCTGGCCGTGGTGAGCTTGTCGATGGCCGCATTGAGCGCGTTGAGATCGTTGCCCTGCATGACCTTGCGGGTCTCGGCGATGGCGTCTTCGATGTTTTTGGCCTCTTCGTCGCTGATCTTCGAGCGATGCTCTTTCAACGTCTTTTCCACGTTGTAGATCATGGCATCGCCGCGATTGCGGGTCTCGATGGTGTCGCGCTGCTGGCGATCCTCGGCGGCATGCGATTCGGCATCCTTGGCCATCTTCTCGACCTCGTCCTTGGACAGGCCGGAAGAGGAGGTGATGGTGATCTTCTGTTCGTTGTTAGTGGCCTTGTCGCGGGCCGCGACGTTCAGAATACCGTTGGCGTCGATATCGAAGGTGACTTCGATCTGCGGCATGCCCCGCGGAGCCGGCGGGATGTTGCCCAGTTGGAACACGCCCAGCAGGCGGTTGTGCTGCGCCATGGCGCGCTCGCCCTGGAACACCTTGATTTCGACCGAAGGCTGATTGTCGGCCGCGGTGGAGAAGGTTTCGCTCTTACGGGTGGGGATGGTGGTGTTGCGGTCGATCAACTTGGTGAAGACGCCGCCCAGCGTTTCGATACCCAGCGAGAGGGGCGTCACGTCCAGCAGCAGTACGTCCTTGACTTCGCCACCCAGCACGCCGCCTTGCACCGCGGCGCCGACGGCCACTACTTCGTCGGGGTTCACGCCCTTGTGCGGCTCCTTGCCGAACAGGTCGCGCACGATCTGCTGAATGCGCGGCATACGCGTCTGGCCGCCCACCAGGACCACCTCGTCGATCTGGTTGGGAGTGACGTTGGCGTCCGCCAGCGCCTGCTTGCAGGGACCCACGGAGCGCTGCACGATATCTTCGACCATCTGCTCGAAGCGGGCGCGGGTCAGCTTCATGGTCAGGTGCTTGGGACCGGTGGCGTCCGCGGTGATGAACGGCAGGTTGATCTCGGACTCGAGCAGCGTGGAGAGCTCCATCTTGGCCTTTTCCGCCGCTTCCTTCAGCCGCTGCAGCGCCATTTGATCCTTGGAAAGGTCGATGCCCTGCTCGCGCTTGAACTCGGAGATGATCCAGTCCATGATGCGCTGGTCGATGTTGTCGCCGCCCAGGTGGGTGTCGCCATTGGTGGACTTCACTTCGACCACGCCCTCGCCGACTTCCAGGATGGAGATATCGAAAGTGCCGCCGCCGAAATCGTAGACCGCGATGGTCTCGTTCTTCTTCTTGTCGAGGCCATAAGCCAGCGCCGCCGCAGTGGGCTCATTGATGATGCGCATGACTTCCAGGCCCGCGATCTTGCCCGCGTCCTTGGTCGCCTGGCGCTGCGCGTCATTGAAGTACGCCGGCACCGTGATGACGGCCTGCGTGACTTTGCCGCCCAGGTAAGCCTCGGCGGCTTCTTTGAGCTTGGTGAGGATCATGGCCGAGATCTCGGGCGGCGAATACTTCTTGCCGCTGATATCGACCCGCGCGTCGTTGGACTCGCCCGCGGCGACCTTGTAAGGGACCATCTTCATCTCTTCGGTGACTTCGTTGTAGCGCCGTCCCATGAAGCGCTTGATGGAGAATACCGTATTCTCCGGATTGGTGATGGCTTGGCGCTTGGCAACCTGGCCCACCAACCTCTCACCGCTCTTGGTAAAGGCCACGACCGAGGGCGTGGTGCGGTTGCCTTCCTGGTTCGCAATAACGGTGGGTTGTCCGCCTTCCATCACCGCCACAACGGAGTTCGTGGTTCCCAGGTCGATGCCTATAATCTTTCCCATGTTTCTGAAAGCCTCCTAATGCCGCGTATTAGCACAACCTCATTATCAATCTTTAGTGTGCCATTGTCAAGTATATTATAAGGGCCCTATTTACAGTGGATAACAGGTGATGAATCGCTGGGAAGCAGCCGCCGTGCCAGCCGCTAGAAAGTTTTTGTCGATTCAAAGCCAAACGGTTCGTGCGGGAAGATGACAATTCCAGTAAGCATAGCTACTATTGAGCATAGCAATTTATGTTGCGGCGGCTGCTGGTGACGTTGGTCGGCATGGCCATGGGCGGCTTGATCGGCCTGGGCGCCACCATGGTCGGATGGGGTAGGATCCCCATAGTCGTGGGCGCGGTGCTGGGCGGTGCCGTGTTTTTCATCGGCATTCCGCGTACCTGACCGGCAGCTTAAGAAAAGGCAGGGAGCGGAGGAACTATGGCGTTTTGTCCGAATTGCGGCGCCGAGGTAGAAGGACGTTATTGCGCAAAATGCGGGAAGGCGGTCGACTCGTCCGCCGCACCGGTGACGGTCCAGCCGGCGGCGGCGGGCTTGACCGAGAATACAGCAGCGGCGCTCTGCTATCTGCTGGGCCTGATCACCGGGATCGTGTTCCTGGTATTGGAACCCTACAACAAGAACAAGCTCATTCGTTTCCACGCTTTCCAGTCGATTTTTCTGAATGTGGCCGTAATCATCGCCTGGTGGGCGCTCGATATCGTCCTGCCCTGGGGACTCTGGTGGCGGATGAGCTGGTTGCTGAATCTCGCCTGCGTGGCCTTGTGGGTCTACATGCTGGTCAAGACCTACCAGGGCACGAAGGTGGCGCTGCCGGTGATCGGCGACCTGGCGGCGAAGCAGGCGTAAGCTACTTCACCAGCCCATCCAGGATCCTTCCGACCTGTTGGTGCATATCCGGAGCCGCACCGTAGATCACGCGTGCGGTCTTGCCGGTGCGATCGAACAGGAACATGGTGGGGACCGAGGTAACATCGCCGAACGCCTCGGCGGTGCCGGGATCCGTAATAGCCCAGCGCAGATCCGGGCTCGACGATGCGGCGATCGAGCGTACCTGGTCCTCAGGCGATTCGACGGCAAAGGCGAGCACCGCCAGGCGATCGCCGTACTTACGCTGGATCTCGCCCAGCCAGCCCAGGGTGGAGCGGCAGGGCGGACACCAGGTGGCCCAGAATTCGACCAGGACCGCACGGCCGGCGAAGAGGCCGGGGGTCAGCCGGTTGCCGGCCAGATCATTCAGGGAGAACCGGGGCAACGCGGCGATCTCCTGAAATGCGGCGCCGGCATCGGCATGTTCGCGGCTGACGACGTCTTTCTTGCCGGCGAGGATGAGATCGACCATGCGGACCAGGTCGTTTTTGAACTTTGCCTGGCTGGCGGCGCTCCGCCACGGAGCGTAACGTCCCTGGCCCTCGACCTCGCGGAAGTAGCCGAAATCGCGGGGGACGGCCACCAACACTCCATCTACAAACACGACCGGGTAGCCCTTGGTTCCATACTCTTCAGCCAGTTTGGAGGCGCCGAAGTTCTCACTGACAAACCTCACTTTACCGGAATACCGGGCCGCCACTTCCTGTACCAGCAAACTTGCCGGATCGGAGATGTTTCAAGTGTAAGGCCAGCGCACGAGGGTGATGTCGATCAACTTGCCGGGCGGCAGCGGTGAGGCCTGGGCCGGCTGGAGCGCGGCAAAGTAGGCCGGCAGCACCCGATCGACGATCACGCGCGCGGAGCGCATTTCCTCGGGGCTGGCGGCCGTTTCGGCACGTTCCAGGAAGGCCCGGGCTATGGACTGGTCGCCCGGGGCGGCGGCCAGACGGTCGCGGGCACGGGCGAGATCCGCCTCGAATCCGGATGGGGCCGCGGCGTCCGCGGGAGCGGCGTCCAACATGGCGAAATGGCGGATGGCGTCCAGGTACTCATAGAGGGCCCCGTCGTAGAGCTTCGCGGATTCCAGCTCCTGTGCCAGTTTGAGGGTCGAATTCAGGGCTATGAACCGCGAGTGCAGATCGATGGAGCGCGGCGGCACAAAGGCGGCGTTGGTCTTCTCTTGCAGATTCCGCAACTCGGGCGCGAGGGATCGCCGCGGGCGGGGGACCGTTCCCGGGGGGAATCGCAGGGTCGCGCAGAAGCGGGCAAATTGGGCTTCGCCGGCCGCCTGGCCGAGGTAGAAGACGCCGTCCTTGGGAGCGGTAGCGTTGGCGAAGCCCAGCCCGCCTTCGAGCAGGGGTTTGGCCTGCACCTGGGCGGTTTCGGCCAAGGCCCGGACGGCTGCCGGAGCATGGTCCCACGGCTGGGCAGCCATCTCCCGGTCCAAGGCCGTCAAGTCGCGGTTCTCGGCGTCCCAGACGGCCTGGTAAGCCGCCAGCCCGCCTTTCTCGACATCCGCGCTTTTTTGGGCCACGGTTTCGAGGCCGGAGAGAAGATCCGAGGCTCGCCGCAACGTTTCGAGACTGAGATACAGCCGGCCGGCATCGAGGGCGGCGGCGGACGACTTGAGATCGCCGCCGATGGTATCGGCCAGGCCGGCGAAACCGGAGGCCGACGCCGGTTTGTCTTTGAGCCGCTGCTGAAGCCGGCCGATTTCTTTGCGAATCTGGGAACTGGCATCCTGTGCCAGCGCCGGGTATGCACCGATTACCAGGAATGCTCCGGCGAGTGTGGCCCACCTGCGGGTTGACATGTGCTTCCTACCTGTTGGACTAACTTAGCTCGTTTCCGTCACATGGGGGCGCCCGGCAAGTTACCATAGAGATTCATCATGAAGGCACTGGTCAAGAGCAAGAGCGAACCCGGACTCTGGCTGGAAGAGGTCGAGCGGCCGCGCATAGGAATCAACGATGTTCTGATCCGGGTACATCGCACGGGCATTTGCGGCACGGACGTACACATCTACCAATGGGACGATTGGGCGCGCAAGACCATACCGGTCGGCCTGGTAATCGGACACGAATTCGTGGGCGAGATCGCGGAGGTGGGCTCCAACGTGGCGGACTTCTACCCGGGCGATATCGTGAGCGGGGAAGGACACGTGGTTTGCGGACGCTGCCGCAACTGCCTGGCCGGGCGGCGGCACCTGTGCGCGCGCACGGCGGGCGTGGGCGTGAACCGCCACGGCGCATTCGCCGAGTACATCGCGCTGCCCATGACCAACATCTGGCGTCATCATGACGGCATCGACCGGGACGTGGCCGCGATTTTCGATCCTTTCGGCAATGCGGTCCACACGGCGCTGCAATTTCCGGTTCTGGGGGAAGACGTGCTGATCACGGGCGCCGGCCCCATCGGCATTATGGCCGCGGCCGTGGCGCGGCACGCGGGCGCGCGCTACGTGGTGATCACGGACGTCAACGAATACCGCCTGGACCTGGCGCGCAAGATGGGGGTGACCGAGGCGGTGAATGCCGGCCAGAAGACGCTGCCGGAGATCCAGAAGAAGCTAGGGATGACCGAAGGCTTCGACGTGGGCCTGGAGATGTCCGGCAACCAGGCGGCCTTCCGCGACATGCTGGCCAACATGAGCCACGGCGCCAAGATCGCCATGCTGGGCATTCCGACGGGCGAAATGGCCATCGACTGGCGCACGGTGATCTTCAATATGCTGACGGTGAAGGGCATTTACGGCCGCGAAATGTACGAGACGTGGTACAAGATGACGGTCATGCTGCAGTCGGGGCTGGACATCACGCCGGTGATCACGCACCGTTTCCACTACACGGAGTTCGAGAAAGGCTTCGCGGCCATGACGGGCGGGCAGTCCGGCAAAGTCATCTTGAACTGGCAGTAACAGGGCGGAGTTTGCGGCTCCGCGCCGCGCCAGCGGACCCCGCCATCTGATAGCATGTGGCGGAATGCCACCGCGCACGATATACCAGGTCCTGGAAGAGACCGCCGCGCAGTACGGCGATGCGCCCGCCCTGCATCAGCCCATCCCGAAAAAAGACGGGCCCCGCGAATACCTGACCTATTCCTGGAACCAATACAAGACCGCCGCCGAGGAGATCGCGGCCGGACTGCGGGCGATCGGCATTCGCAAGGGCGATGTGGTGGCGCTCGACTCGGAGACGCGGCTGGAATTCTACCTGGCGGACCTGGGCATTCTGACGGCAGGCAGCGTGGCGGCGGCCCTGTATCCCAGCTATCCGGCGCGGGACCTGGTGCGCACCATCAAGAACTGCGGGGCGAAGGCGCTGTTCGTGGAGGATCCCAAGACGCTCGAGATGCTGTGCGACGCGCCGGAGATGCCGCGGATCCTGCTCACCGGGCAGGCAGACGGCGGGCTGTCGCTGGATGATCTGCGCGCCCGGGGACGGCAGGCGCTGGCGGAAGAGCCCGGGCTGGTGGCACGCCTGAAGGCCGAGGTGACGCCTTCCGATCATGCCGTTCTTTATCTGACTTCCGGCGCCACCGGCGAACCGAAGATGGCCCTGGTCACCCACCATGCCATCGTGTCGAACATCGATGCGGCGCCCACGGTGTTGCCTATCGGACCCAGCGATTCGACGGTGGCGTTTCTGCCTTCGGCGCATATCGCGCAGCGCGTGGTGGTGGAGATGGTCCCCATACGGATGGGCACGCCGGTATACTTTGCCGAAAGCCTGCTGAAGCTGCCGCAGGACATCCGGGCCGTACGGCCGACCATGCTGTTGGCGCCGCCCCGCATGTGGGAGCGCATCTATTCGACGATTTGCACGGAACTGCGGAAGCGGCCGGCGGTGGCGCGCCGCGCGTTCTACGGCGGGTTGGGCCTGGCGCTGGCGGCAGCCAGCTACCGGCACCAGGGGAAGGCGGTGCCGGCGCGTATCCGGGTGCCGTGGCGGATGGCGGACAAGCTGTTCTTTCAGAAGGTGCGCGACCGTTTTGGGGGGCGCATAAAGATTGCCGCTTCCGGCGCCGCGCCGTTGAGCAAAGATCTGGCCGAGTTCTACGAAGCCATCGGTATGCCGCTGGTGGAAGGCTACGGCCTGACGGAAGGCGGGGTAGTAGCGCTGAACCCGCTGGACATGCCGAAGGCGGGCAGCATCGGCAAGGCGCTGCCAGGCATCGAATTGCGCATCGCCGAGCAGGACAGCGAGCTGCTGATCAGGAGCGCCAGCCTTTTCTCGCAATACGTGGGCGATCCGCAGACCACCGCCGAAGTCCTGCGGGATGGCTGGCTGCATACCGGCGATATCGCGTTCATCGACGACGAGGGTTTCATCTTTATTACCGGCCGCAAGAAGGAGCTGATCGTCTCCTCGACCGGCAAGAAGATTCATCCTTCGCGGGTGGAGAGCCTGTTCAAGTTCGAACCGCTGATCAGCCAGATCATGCTGATCGGCGACCGCCTGCCGTATCTCACGGCGCTGTTCACCATCAATCCGGCGGTGGCGGAGACCCTGAAAGGGATGGACACGCTGAAGGGCGCCAACACCGCGGAGATGGCCAACGCGGAGCCGGTGCAGAAAGAGATCCAGAAGGTGGTGGCGCGGGTGAACAAGCAACTGGCGCCTTTTGAGCAGATCCGCAAATACCGCGTGCTGGGCCGGGACTTCAGCATCGAGGACGGGGAACTGACGGCCACCATGAAGGTGCGGCGCGGGCGGGTGCTGGAGAATTTCCGGGAGAGCATCGAGGAGTTGTACGCGGGCAAGGAGATGTAAGGGCGGATCCTGAGGGCGATGACGCCGACGGTGCTGTACCTGGCCGCGCACGGCTTTGCCGATGAGGCGGCGCCTCTGGGCGGAGGCGCGGCGGTGTGCCGGCTGTTGATGCGCGAATGGTCGCGCACCGAGCCGTTCGCCGTGAAGCTGGTCAGCCCCGCGATTCTGGGCGGCGGCGCGCCATCCGGGCGGGATCTCGCCGGCTTTGGCGAACGGCAATACGCGAAATTCTGCCGGCGTTTCGAGGCGGCGGCCACGGCCGAAGTGCTGCGGCACGATCCGACCGCGGTGGCCGTGCTGATCAACGATATTTCCGAAGGACCGGATTTCCGGCGCCTGGCGGAGTCCGGCTACGATCTGGTGACGATCTATCACGTGGACGTGGTGGCCTACGTGGCGGCCATGTACGGGCGCAACCTGGTGGCGCCGGAGACGCTGGTCCGGTGGTACGAGCGCTTGCGTTTCGGCGGCATGGCCGGGCTGGTGTTCGCCAAACAGCGCGACAGCTTGCGCTACTCGCGGGCGGTGGTGGTGCCGTCGGAGAGCATGCGCGAGTTGTTGCGGCGCTGCTATCCGGAGGCGGCGGCGAAGAAGATACACGTGCTCCCCTGGGGCGCGCCCGAGGGCGGCGGGGACGATGCCGCGGCCGCCGCCGAGGCCGGCCAGTTGCGCCGCGAGTACGGCGTTCCGGACGGCGCCCAGGTGTTGTTGACGCTCAGCCGCATCTCGCCGGAGAAGGGTCAGGACGCGCTGCTGCGGGCGCTCATCGAGTGGGAACGGCGTCCCGATTTCCCGGCGTGTCCGTTGTGGGTGTTCGTCTGCGGCGAGGCGGCGTACATGCAAGGGCAGCGGTTCCGGCGGAGTCTCGCCAGGCTGGCGGCGCGCCTGCACCGCACGCGCGTGATCTTTCCGGGCCACGTGACGGGCTTACGCAAACAGGGGTTTTTCGCCATGGCGGATCTGTACGTCTTCCCTTCCCGGCACGAGAGCTACGGGCTAACGCTGGTGGAAGCGCTGCGCGCCGGACTGCCGGCCGTGTGCCTGGATCACCATGGGGCGCGCGAGGTCATGCGGGCGGACTGCGGCCGCCTGGTGAAAGAGGATCAACTGCGCGAAGCGATCGCCGCGCTCCTGGCGGATGACGATCTTCGCGCAAGCATGCGCCGCGCCGCGCGGGAATACGGAGCGACGCTGCGGTTTGGGGAGGCCGCCGCCAAGCTGGCCGCGCTACTCAGCGCTGAACGCCAATAGCACGTTTCCGGGCATGCCGCCCAGCGCGCCGTAGCCGGCATTGACGTACAACATGCCGCCGGTGACTACCGCGCCGGAAGCGCTCATGGATCCACCGTGGGCCTTGACGCCATTGACGGTGGTGAAGCCGGGCAAGGTGTCGAAGTCCCAGATCACCTTGCCGTCGGAGGTATCGTACGCCCGCAGATGGCCGTCCATGGAGCCATTGAAGACCACACCCGGTATGAGCGTGGCCGCCGCCATCTGGGCGGGCGTGCAGCCCAGCGTCCCGATGCACTTGGGCTTTTCGGCCGGGGCGGTCCAGACTTTCTGGCCGGTGGCGATGCGCAGCGCGAACATGCCGCCGCCGATATTCGGATCGCCGCCTTGGGTGGGGCCGAGGATGGTGTAGTCGGAGAGGGGCACGTAGACGTTCTGCGCGTCCGCCGCCGGGCCGAACATGATGCCGCCCAGCACGCCGCCTTTGCCGATGCGCGTCTGCCACACGACTTTGCCCTCGGCATCCGGATCGAGCGCCCACATGACACCGGATTTCTGGCCGACCAGCAGCAGACGTTGGCCGTCTTTCAGCGACACCAGGATGGGCGACGAACCGATGTCGGTATCCTCGCCCGGCTTCTCGGGGCAGTTGGCCTGGTTGGGCAGGACGCAACCGACGTTCCAATGGTCCGCGGGGGTGAGTTGTTTGGACCACAGGACCTTGCCGGTGCCGATTTCGATGGCCAGCACGGCGTCGCTGTGGTTGGTTTCCGGTCCGGAGTGCTCGTTGCCGGTGCCGACGTACAGCACTTTGCGTTTGGCGTCCACGGTGGGCGCGGACCATATGGACACGCCGGAGGGTCCCATCATCTGGGTACCGGCGGAATTCACGCGGGTGGGCTTGGGCTCGGGAACCGTGTAGGTTTTCCAAAGCCGCTCGCCGTCGCGGGCGTCCAGGGCCACCAGGCTGCCGCGCGCGGTGCAGCAGTGGTATTTCGGGTCGCCCGCAGCCACAAACTCTTCAGCGCCGGTAGAGACCGGGACATACAGGCGGCCCTCGAAAAGCATCGGGCTGCCGGTGATGTGGGAGAACGGGTGTTCATCCACGCGCGTCTTCCAGAGCAGCGCGCCGGTATCGGCATCCAGGGCGTAGGCGGTGGAGTGGGCATCGCCGAAGTAGAGCGCATAGCCGCCCTTGGCGTAGGGGGCCAGGCTGATGGCGGTACGCACAGTCTGGCCCGTGGCGAAGGTCCAATAGGTACAGCCGGTCTTGGCGTCCAGCGCATAGACCGTACCGGCGGCGCTGCCCACAAAGAGGCGGCCGCCGGCGACCGCGGGCTGTCCATAAGCCGAAGTGGCGCCCGGAAATCCAAAGGCCCACTTGAGCTTTAACCGGCTCACGCGCGCGCGATCCAGGCCGGCCGCGGCCGCGCCGACCGCCCGGCTGTTTTCGGGGTCGGTGCTCCAGCCGCTCCAACCGCGCAGGTCCTTCAGGGGCACCGGGGCGGACGCACATTTGCCGCCGCTGGCCTCTTCCGGCTCCTTGGCGCCCAAATAGTTGGCGATGGCCATGCGCTGCATCACGGGCAGCGCCCCGGCCACCAGGATCATTTTGCCGGTGGTCAGCGCCTCAAAGATCCGGGACCGCGGCATCTGGCGCAGCGCCTCCGGAGCGGGCGCATGGGTCGGACTTCCGGCCTGGTGACAGCCCGCGCAGTTCTTCTCAAACAGCTCCGCGCCGCTCTGCGACCACAGCAGCGGCAATGCCAGCGACGCGGCCAGCAACATCCCCGTAAAGTTTTTCATCGTTAGATGCTACGTTTGCGGTAACATTTTTGTCAAATGGAGTCTATTCTGGAACTGCGCGAGCTGGTGAAGGAGTTTGCCAGCCATCGCGCCGTGGATGGCATTTCGCTGGCGATCCCGCGCGGCGGATTCTTCTCGCTGCTGGGTCCTTCGGGCTGCGGCAAGACCACCACGCTGCGCCTGATCGCGGGCTTCGAAACGCCCACGTCCGGAAACGTGCTGCTGAACGGCGCGGTAGTGAACGAGCAGAAGCCGTATGAACGCAACGTGAGCACGGTGTTCCAGAACTACGCGCTGTTCCCGCACCTGACGGCCGCGGAGAACGTGGCGTTCGGACTGAAGCGGAAGAACCAGAGAGACATCCCGCGACGGGTGCGGGAAGCCCTGGAACTGGTGCGGCTGGAAGGCAAGGAATCGCGGCTGCCGGCGCAACTTTCGGGCGGCGAGCGGCAGCGGGTGGCGCTGGCGCGTTCGCTGGTGCTCGAGCCCGACGTGCTGCTGCTGGACGAACCGCTGGCAGCGCTCGATCCCAAGCTGCGCAAACAGATGCGCCTGGAGCTGAAGGAAATGCAGCGGCGGGTGGGAATCACGTTCCTGTTGGTGACCCACGATCAGGAAGAGGCGCTCTCGATGTCCGATCAACTGGCGGTGATGAACGCCGGGGCGATCGAGCAGGTGGGCACGCCGCAGGACGTCTACCTGCGGCCGCGCACGCGGTTTGTGGCGGGCTTCCTGGGCGCGGTGAACTGGATCGACGGCGTGGGCCTGCGCCCGGAAGTGACACGGCTCTCGCGCGCGCGGCCATCCAACGGCGGCCGCTTCCGTCCGGCCACCATAACGGGCTCGGTCTTTCTGGGCAACTGTGTACACGTGCTGGCGCGGCTGGAATCCGGCGAGGAGACGGTGGCCGAGATCCCGCGCAACAACGGCACGTACCACTCCGGCGAAGCCATCCACGTGTGCTGGAATCCGTCCGACGAGATGATCTTTCCGTGACCGGCGGTGGGGCTTGGGAGCGCCTGCGCGCCTGGTTCCTGCTGCCCGCCCGGGTGTGGATGATCGGACTGTTTGCGGCGCCATTCGCCATCGTGATCGCGTACAGTCTGCTGACGCGCGGCGCTTATGGCGGCCTGGGTCAGCCGTGGACGCTGGACAATTACCGGCGGCTCGTGGATCCGCTGTACCTGGAGGTGGTGGTCAGGTCGTTTGGGATGGCGGCTGAAACTACCGCGATCTGCCTGGTGCTGGGTTTTCCGCTGGCGCTGTTCATTTCGCGATCCGGGAAGCGCAAGAATCTTTACCTGCAACTGGTGATCCTGCCCTTCTGGACCAGCTTCCTGGTGCGCATTTATGCCTGGCTGTTCCTGCTGCGCGACACGGGGCTGATCAATACGGCGCTGCAGCATTTGGGACTGATCCACGCACCGCTGCCGCTGCTTTACAATGACGGCGCCGTGTTGCTGGGCCTGGTGTACGGCTATCTGCCGTTCATGGTGCTGCCGGTTTACGCCACGCTGGAGCGGCTGGATCCGGCGCTGACGGAGGCGGCGGCGGATCTGGGGGCCAAGCCGTGGCCGACGCTTTGGCACGTGGTCCTACCGCTTTCCGCGCCGGGAATCGCGGCGGGCAGCATCCTGGTGTTCATTCCTTCGCTGGGCGCGTACCTGACGCCGGATCTGCTGGGCGGCGGACGCACGGTGCTGATCGGCAACGTGGTGCAGAACCAGTTCACCAACGCGCGCGACTGGCCGTTCGGCGCGGCGATCTCAGTGGCGCTGATGGCCCTGGTGGGGACACTGGTGCTGTTCGTTTTGCGGCGGCAGCGGGGGAGCCTGGCATGAAACGCTGGCTGGGATTGTACGCCGCGGCGGTCTACCTGTTTCTGCACGTGCCGTTAATCATCCTGGCGGTGTTCAGCTTCAATTCGTCGCGCTTCACGGTGTGGCAGGGATTTTCCCTCCACTGGTATGGCGCGATTTTTCAGGATCCGCAGCTTGCCGAATCCGCCTGGAACAGCGTCATCATCGCGGTGGCGGCCACGATCCTGGCCACCATCGCCGGTACGCTCTGCGCGTACGGCTTGTGGAAGCGCGGTTCACGGATGCTGACCGGCTCGCTGTATCTGTCGCTGGTGACGCCGGAGATCGTGATGGGGATTTCGCTGTTGGCGCTGTTCCAGTGGTCGTTCCGCTGGCTGCACTGGCGCATGGGGCTGCACACGGTGATACTGGCGCACGTGGCGTTCTCGATCGCCTACGTGGTAATCGTGATTGCGGCGCGGCTGCGCACGTTCAGCCCGACGCTCGAAGAAGCCGCGCTCGACCTGGGCGCGACCGAATGGCAGGCGTTCCGCTACGTCACGCTACCGGCGCTGCTGCCCGGGATCGTGGCGGCGGCGCTGCTGGCGCTCACGGTGTCGTTCGACGATTACGTGATCACCAGCATGGTGGCGGGCGTGGATTCCGAAACGCTGCCGATGGTGATTTATGCCATGGCGCGGCGGGGCGCGAGTCCGGTGATCAATGCGATATCGGCGCTGATCGTGGTGGTATTCGGCGGATTGGTACTGATTTCCGAGCGGGTGCGGGAGTCGTGAACCGCCGGATTTTTCTGATGGGCGCCGCCGGCCTGGCGGGATGCGCGCGCGGCCGGCCGCGGCTGAACGTCTATAACTGGTCGAACTACGTGGCGCCCGATACGGTGGCGGGTTTCGAACGGGAGTTCGGCGTGCGCGTGCGCTACGCCACGTACGAGAGCAACGAAGAGATGCTGGCCAAGGTGCTGGGCGGCAACTCCGGCTGGGACGTGGTGTTTCCGACGCACAACCGCATTCTGCCGATGCGGCTGTACGGGCTGCTGGCGCCGATCGACCACGCGCGGCTGCCGAACCTGGGAAACCTGGAGCCGCGTTTCCAAAGCCCGCCCTGGGACCCGAACCTGGAGCACTGTGTCCCGTACATGTGGGGAGCGACGGGTATTGCGTACAACCGGTCGGTGGCGCCCGCGCCGGGGGCATGGGCGGATCTGTGGGAGACGCGGCTCAAGGGCCGCATGACCATGCTGGACGATCCGGAAGAGGTGCTGGGCGCCTGCCTGTTGAAGCTGCGGCTATCGTACAATTCCACCGCCGAGAGTGACCTGCGCCGCGCGGAGCACGAGGCCATCGCGCAAAAGCCGCTGCTGCGCGCGTATCTGAATGCCGAATATCGCGATCAACTGGTGGCGGGTGACATCCTGGTGGCGCACTCCTGGGCCACCACGGCGCAGCAGGCGATCGACGCCGCGCCGCAACTGGCTTTCGCGTATCCCGCGGAAGGTTTTCCGCTCTATTGCGATAATGCCGTGATCCTGCGGGAGAGCGGGCGCGCCGAGCTGGCGCACCAGTTCATCAATTATCTGCTGCGCGCGCCGGTGGCGGCGGCGATCGTGGAGGCATCGCGTACCGCGACGGCCAACGGCGCGGCGCAGAGATTGCTGCCGGAGGCGTTGCGGCGCAACACGACGCTGTTTCCGACGGCGGAGACGCTGGCGCGCGGGCAATGGATCGCCACCATGCCGGCGGCTACGCAGAAGCTGCGCGACCGGCTGTGGACGGAGATCAAGTCGGCGTGAGGATGCGGCGGACCGGCGCGGAGACCTTCTGGCTCACCCGCCTGGTGTATCAACGAGGGCTGGCATTCATCCTGCTGATCGCCTTTCTCAACGCCGCCTTCGAGTTCAAGCCGCTACTCGGCGAACACGGACTGCTACCCGTGCCGGACCTCGTCAAGGCCGTCCCGTTCCGCTCTTCGCCCAGCCTGTTCTTTTTCGCTCCGACGGACACCGCATTCACGATTGCCGCCTGGCTCGGCGTCCTGCTCGCTTGCATGGCGCTGGCCGGTATCGCGGACCGCTTCGGCACCTGGCTCTCGATGCTTGTCTGGGCGCTGATGTGGTTGCTCTACATTTCGTTCGTCAACGTGGGCCAGATTTTCTACGCCTTCGGTTGGGAGTCGATTCTGCTGGAAGCCTGCTTCTATGCGATCTTTCTGGGCAGCCGCCGCACCACGCCGCAGACGATCGCGGTGTGGATGATTCGATGGCTGCTATTCCGCGTCATGTTCGGCGCGGGACTGATCAAGATGCGCGGCGATCCCTGCTGGCGCGATCTGACCTGCCTCAATTATTACTATGAGACGCAGCCTATTCCCGGCCCGCTGAGCTGGTTTTTCCATTGGGCGCCGGTCTGGTTCCACAAATCCGGCGTAGTGTTCAATCACTTCTCCGAATTAGTGGTGCCCTTCGCCTACTTCCTGCCGCAGCCGATCCGCTCGATTGCAGGCGCGATCACCATCGCGTTCCAGGCCCTCATTTTCGCGGGCGGAAACCTGTCATGGCTCAACGCGCTGACCATGGTGCTGGCGGTGAGCACGCTCGACGACCGCTTCCTGGCGCGCTTCCTGCCGGTTCGGGTACCGGCCCTCCGCGCACCGGCAATGGCGTTCCGCATAACCACGATCGGCGTGGGCATCCTGGTGGCGATCCTGAGCATCGCGCCCATCCGCAATATGCTCTCGCCCACCCAGGTGATGAACACGGTTTACAATCGTTTCCATCTGGTGGGAACCTACGGCGCATTCGGATCGATCACCCGGCCGCGCTACGAGGTGATCGTGGAGGGAACCGACGATCAAGTGATTACTTCGGCCACGCACTGGCGCGAATACGAGTTCAAGGGCAAGCCTGGCGACCTTTCCCGCATGCCGCCGCAGATTGCGCCGTATCATCTGCGGCTGGACTGGCTGATGTGGTTCGCGCCGTTTTCGGAGGCCGAGGCGGAGCCCTGGTTCGAGCCGTTCCTGCGCAAGCTGCTGGCCGGCGACGGGGCGGTGCTGGCGCTTCTGCGCAGCAATCCTTTCCCGCACCATCCGCCGCATTACGTGCGCGCGCTGCTCTACGAATACCACTTCACCACGCCCGCCGAACACGCCGCGACGGGGCGCTGGTGGACGCGCCAGCTCACCGGGACATACTTCCCGCCCATCTATGCCGAGCCATAAGCAGGCCTATGTCATCGGCGCGGGGCCTAACGGGCTCACCGCCGCCATCATCCTGGCGAAGGCCGGGCTGCGCACAACCGTCTACGAAGCGCAACCGACCGTGGGCGGAGGTACGCGTTCGGCGGCGTTGACTCTGCCCGGATTCGTACACGATGTCTGCTCCGCGGTGCATCCGTGGGCCGTCAGTTCGCCGGCGTTCAGCGCGTTCCCCCTGGCGGAGCACGGCCTCGAATGGATCCAGCCGCCGCTACCGCTGGCGCATCCGTTGGATGACGGATCGGCCGCCATCATGGCGCAATCGCTGGACGAGACTTGCGACCGCCTGGGAGCCGACGGCAGACGCTACCGCCGGGCGATCGAACCGCTGGTGCGGGGCTGGCGGGAACTGGTGCCCATGATCCAGGCGCCGCTGATCCGCGTGCCCGCGCATCCCTGGCTGATGGCACGGTTCGGCTCGCTGGCGATCTGGCCGGCGGCCATGCTGGCGCGCACGCTGTTCCGCACCGCAGGCGGACAGGCCTTGTTTGCGGGCAACGCGGCACATTCGGTATTGCCGCTGGAAGCGCCGGGCACGTCGGCATTCGCCTGGGTGCTGGCCGCCGCCGGACACGCGGTGGGTTGGCCGATTCCGCGCGGCGGGTCGCAAGCCATCGCCAACGCGCTGGCATCCTACTTTCAGGAACTCGGCGGACAAATTGTGGTGAACCAACCCATCCGGTCGCTCGACGATCTGGAAGATGCAGCGCTGGTCCTTTGCGACGTTACGCCGCGGCAATTCGCCGCGATGGCCGGCGATCGGCTGCCGGCCGAATTCCGGCGCAAGCTGGAAGCTTACCGCTACGGTCCGGGTGCGTTCAAGGTCGATTGGGCCTTGCGCGCGCCCATCCCCTGGAAAGCGGCCGATTGCGCCCGCGCCGGCACGGTCCACGTGGGCGGATCGCTGGCCGAGATTGCCGCGTCGGAACGCGGCGAGGCCGCCGGAAAGCCGTTCGTCCTGCTGGTGCAGCCGAGCCTGTTCGACGCGACCCGCGCGCCGGCGGGACGGCACACGGCGTGGGCCTATTGTCACGTGCCTAACGGCTCCGAGAACGATATGACGGATGCCATCGAATCCCAGGTTGAGCGCTTCGCGCCCGGTTTTCGCGCCTTGGTTCTGGCGCGGCATACTATGGGCCCCGCAGAACTGGAGCAACATAACGCGAACCTGGTAGGCGGCGACATCACCGGCGGGTCCCAGGACCTCCGGCAGCTTGTGCTGCGGCCCACGCGGCTGCTGCATCGGACGCCGCTCCGGGGTGTCTATCTGTGCTCAGCCTCCACACCGCCGGGTGGAGCGGTACACGGGATGTGCGGCTATCATGCCGCGCATTCAGCTCTCGGGATACGAGGCGGCAGGTGAGGTGCAATGGAGGCCCGATTTGAAGCATTCTAGGAAAGTGAAATTCCTTCCCTATCTGGCTATGGCGGCCGCAATCCTGGGCGTGACGCCGCACGTTCGCGCGCAGGACTCGTCTGCCTCGCCCGCCGCCAGCGTTCCACCCGCCACGTCCGCGTCCTCCTACGACAAGTGGGATACATTCAAGAACGAAACGCTCGCCCCCATTTTCGTAATTTCCAGCGTGGCCACGGCGGGAGTATCGCAAGCGTTGCGGTCCGACCCGGAGTACGGAGCCGGCGGCGCTGCCCTGGCCAAACGCTTCGGCGCGGCCGCGGCCGACAATGTGAGCCAGAACTATTTCAGCGATTACGTGCTGGCTTCGATACTGCACGAGGATACGCGCTATCGACGCCGGGGTGAGAAGCACGGCTTCTGGTCGCGCTTCGGGTATGCCGTCACGCGGGCCTTTGTCACACGGACCGATGCCGGCGGTTCCACCGCCAATTGGGCGAACATCCTGGGCAGCGGCGTGCAGGCGGGCCTTTCCAACGTCTACTACCCGGCGCCCAGCCGAAACCTATCGGCTACGGCGATCAATTGGGCCAACAGCATAAGCGCCGCCGGATTCGGTAACCTGTTCCCTGAGTTTTTCCCTGATTTCAAACGGTTTCTCAAGCGCCTGCACCTGTGACGGACGGGAACTTTCCCATCCAAGAGCCGGTCTAACGGTCTGATGCTGGAAGTGCGTGCACTGACCAAGCGATATCCGGGAGTCCTGGCGCTGGACGGAGTATCCTTCATCGCACAGCGGGGCGAAGTCACCGGCTACCTGGGACCCAATGGGTCGGGCAAGTCCACCACGGTGAAAATGATCACCGGGCTGCTGGAGCCCACCGACGGCCAGATCTTATATCGGGGGCGGCCGATCGATGAAGACCTGGTCGCCTATAAGCGCATCCTGGGCTACGTGCCGGAGGAGCCGTACCTGTACCCGCACCTGACCGGCGCGGAATATCTGGAACTGGCGGGCGAGCTGCGCGACTTGCCCGCGGCCGGCCTCCATTCGAAGATCAATGCGCTACTCGAGTTGTTCTCGCTGGCCGGCGACCGGCACGCACCGATCTCGTCCTACTCGAAAGGCATGCGGCAGAAGATCCTGATCTGCGCGGCCATCCTGCACGATCCCGAACTGATTATCCTGGACGAACCGTTCTCCGGCCTGGACGTGCACGCCGCCATGATTTTGCGGAGCCTCATCCGGTCGCTGGCTGCCGAGGGCAAAACCGTAATGTTCAGCTCGCACGTGCTGGAAGTGGTCGAGAAGGTCTGTCACCGCGTGGTGATCCTGCACAAGGGACGTGTGGTGGCCAACGACCCTATCGACCGGCTGCGCGATCTGATGGCGCTGCCCACGCTGGAAGACTGCTTCGCGCAACTGGTTACCGATATGGATCCGGACGAAACGGCGCGCCGCATTACCGAGGTGGTGCGGCAATGAGCGGCGAGCGGCGCCAGTTTCGGGCGCTGATGCGGCTGTTCGCGTACCGGTTCTTCGACACCGATATCGTGTCCGTGCGCGGGGATCTGTCGGCGCTGCTGGCGCAGTTCGCGGCGCTGCTGGCGGCGCTCAGCTTCGTCCTGCTGCTGGCCGTGACACCAAAATACGCGGGACTGTATCAGCACCTGACGGCTGCACAACTCGGCGTGGCGGCCTGGGGCGACCAGGAATTCCTGATCTCCACCACCATGGCGATCGTGGGCGTGTTCACGCTACTGCTGTGGGACGCCCTGTTCCCGGACCGGCGGGACTGTCTGATCCTGGGCGTGATGCCCGTCCATGCGCGCACGATATTCCGCGCCAAGCTGGCCGCGCTCGGCTCCGCTCTGGGGCTCGCGATCGTGGCCGCGAATTGCTTCACGGGCGTGGTCTGCCCGTTCCTGATCGTGCGCCACCCGGCGGGCGTGGCCGGCATACTCCGCGGCTTTGCCGCGTACTGGCTGGTGATCCTGCTGGCGTCCCTGTTCGTATTCCTGGTGCTGATCGGATTGCAGGGCGCGGCGCTGCACCTGTTGCCGCACGGCCGGTTTCTGCGCTGGTCGAGCTTTCTGCAGATGGGCGCTTTCTTCGCGATCCTGGCCCTGTATTTCCTGACGCCGCCGCTGGCCGGCCGGCAAGAACCGGTATCGCCGGGCAACCGGATCTGGTACGAGCTGGTGCCTTCCTACTGGTTCTTCGGATTGTTCCAGTCGATGACCGGCGCCGCGGAGACGGCCCAGGTCCTGCTGGCGAAACGCGCCATTGCCGGTACCATAGCGGCCGGTCTTACGGCCACAATCTTCTACGTATTGGCTTACCGGCGCCAGATGCGGCGCACGGCCGAGCAAGCCGGTATTGTCCCCTCCGGCCGGCCGCTGGCGCTGGTCCGCGCGGCAGGCCGGATCGTCAGCCGCCAGGCATCCGAACGGGCGATCCTGGACTTCATCCGGCGCACTCTGGCGCGCAGCCGCCAGCATCGATTGCTGCTGGCCATTTACACGGGCATGGGACTGGCTTACGTATTCAGCCAAGTGGCCTACGTGTTGTACCACTTCCGGGCGGACGGCTTCGGCGCGGTGGAAGGCCGCGAGCAGACCATGTTGGGCATCCCGCTGATCCTGCTTTTCTTTCTGGTGATCGGCTTGCGCGTTTCGTTCTCGATCCCCATGGAGCTGCCAGCCAACTGGCTGTTTCGGCTGGCCGGTCCGTTCGGCGGCCGCGCCTACCTGGCCGCCAGCCGCAAGACGCTGCTCTGGTTCGCGCTGGCGCCCGTGGTGGTCCTTTCCGCAGGGATCTATCCGCTGGTGTGGCCGTGGCCGAAAGCTGCGTGCCACGTGGCGTTTCTTACGGTGTTCGGACTGCTGATCATCGAACTGGCGCTGACGGGCTTCGACAAAATACCCTTCACCTGCTCCTATCTGCCCGGCAAGGCCAACCTCAAAATCATGTTCGGCGTGTATTGGGGGTTGCTGATCATCGTGTCGGAAGTGGTGACGGCGATCGAGATCGACGCCCTGCGCCACGGCTTCGGGAGACTGATGGCGGTCACGCTGGCAGCCTGGCTGGCAGCCGCCGGCCGGGCGCGCCGGGTAAGGTCGCGCGTTTCATCACTCCGCTTCGAAGAACAGCCCGAGCCGGCGGTGGCCGGGCTGGGACTGGCGGGACCACTGTAGCGGCCGGCCTTTCACGGCTTCCCTCTGAAGAGGAATACCAGCTCAATCACCAGAATGATCACGACCAACAGCTCCAAAACAAACGCGCGGCCCTGCTGGAACTGGTCCACCATGAACTGATACAGATCGCCGGCGGTATCGAGTTTTCCGTCCACCAGCTTGCGGTAGTCGTTGACCCCGACTTTTTCGGCGGCCAGCCGGTAGACGCGCGCCGAGTACATATCGCTGACGAACTTGATCGAATTATCCACGCGCTCGGTGAGCTCCCGCACGTCCAGCCGGATGGTGTTCAGGCGCTCGGCCTCGCGCGCCAGCCGCCAGCGCGCCAGGACGCCCTTGCCCTTATCGAGCGAACTGTAAACGTCCGCCAGCAGCCGGGTCAGCATCTCGTCGTAATAGCGGAATTCGAGCAACTGCGAGTTGGCGTATTCCAGCAGTTGCGTGACGGGGAGCGCGCCTTCCGGCGTGTCGTAAATCAGCGCCGCGGTCCAGCCGATCACCACCAGGTCCTCGGGATAATACGAGCGCCGGGATTGCAGGATTTCGTTGCGTTCGTCGTCGGCCAGGGGCAGCATTTCGCCGCGCACGACCTGGGCGATTTCTTCACCGCGGGCGGCGATCAGGTCGCGGGCGGAAACCGGCTTCCCATTGGGGGAAAGGGGGCGGAGCTGGATGATGTAGTAGTCTTCGGTGAGCCATTCGGTGTAAGGCTTCACCAGCGCCGGGCGGGCGCGATCCAGGCTGCGGCGGACGCTGTCGTGAGCCTGCTTTTCGATCTCGGGCGCGGCGATCCAGCGGCTGGCCAGGCGGGTCAGATCCTGCCATTCGAACTCGAAGGACAGTTGCAGTTCGATACTCACCACGCCGTATTGGTAGTAATGCAACTGGCGGTGCAAGCGTTCGCCGCTCTCGAGCACCAGCGCGTCCTGATAATCGATCACGGGCGGCTTCTGAAAACGCACATACTCCGGTGTGGGCTGGCGAAAACTCGGCTCCCGCCCGGCGGGCTGCGCGCCGAGGATTTTGCGGAGCTCCTCGAGGCGGATCTCTTCGCAGACGTCGTACAGGAACAGGAGGCCGAACGTACCGCAGAGCCGCTCGGTATTGGCGGGCATCTGGCGATTGTAGCGCTACAGGGGCCGCTGGATGCGATGGTCCGTCACCAGGACGGAGGGCGCATCCGCGGCGGGACGCGGGGGCATGTGGCAGCGTACGCAATTGAGCGCGGCACTGTTGTGCTGGGTGGGATGGCAGCCGCGGCAGACGGCGCGGAACTCGTCGGCGGTCTTCGCAAAGCGGTGTGCCGGGTGACAGGCGGTGCAGGTCAGTTTGCCGGCAGAGGCCCGATAGCAGCGCGACGCGCGCAGCCGGTAGGCGGCGCTGTTGAGTTCAATCGTCTCGTCGGTGGCGGCGAGGGGACGGTGCGCGGAATCCGGTCCGACGGTTCCGGCATGGCATCTCAAGCATGCGGCTTCGCCGGGCTTCGCCGCGCCGGCCTCATCGTGACAGCCGGTGCAATTCATCGGCTCGGCATGTCCGCGGCCCGCCCCATGGCAGGCCAGGCAGGCGTCCGAGAAGCCGAAAGCGGGGCCGGCGGCGTAGTGTCCCCCGTCCTGCGGATACCAGGCGGACGGCAGCTCGGTCCAACCGCCATCCGGCGTGCGGGCCAGCAGGACCCGCATATGCCGGCCGGAGCCGATCGCCGCATCCACACGGGCGGGCGGCGACGGCAGGTCCGGTTTCAAGGCAAACGAGCGCGCCATACCGGTTTGGGCGAACTCCTGCGGCGCATCCGGCTGCCCGCGCAAACGCGCGATATCGTCCCTGATCTTGTCCTTTTGGGGCGAATCCGGATGATACTGGAGGAACTCCGCCAGCTCGGCGGCAGCGCCGGCGCGGTCGTTCCGGCGCAGGTCGATCTGCGCCAGAATCAGTTGCGGATGCGAGAAATGCGCCGGGTCGATGCGCCTGGCGGCGGTCAGATATTTTTGGGCCAGGTCCAGCTTGTTCAGAAAGAAATAACTCATACCCAGTTGGACGTTGGCCAGGGCATCGCTGGGGTGGCTCAGCGCGGCGAACAGGTTGTACTTCAGGGCTTCGTCAAACTTGTTGAGGTTAATCAAAACGCCGCCGAGATTGACCAGCGGCTGAAAGGAGCTGGGATCGGCAGCCAGGGCTTTCCGGAAACAGCTCTCGGCGCGGGGAAAATCGTGCGTCTGGTAGGCGATGGTCCCGAGATGATTCCAGGCCTCGGCGAACTGGGGAGCCATCTCGACGGCGCGCTGCAAATGGCCGGTAGCGGCGTCCACTTCGTGCCGGGCGAGATTCCGGACGGCTTCCTCGTACTCGTGGCGGGCGGAGGCGGGGATCGCCAGTTCCTTGGCGGAGACCATGGCGCTGCGCCGCAGGCTGTCGCGGGATTCGAACTCGCCGTCGTGTAATTCCACCACCAGCTCGATACGGTTTCCCGCGCGCGCCTCGCCCGGCCCTACTTCGATGGTGCGGCGCATCTCGCCGCGTCCGGGAACAAACGCTCCCAGGACGTAGGCCCCGGCCTCGATGTCGCGAAAGCGGAAGTGGCCGTCATCGTCCGCCAGGGTGTTGGCTTCGAACGGCGCGGTGGCGCCATGCAGCCAGACGGTGGCGCGGGTGCCCGGAACCAGACGTCCGCGCACTTCATAGCGCGGCGCGGCGGCCTGCGCAGCCCACAGCACCGATACCAGCAGCAGCACCCAGCGCGTCACAACCCACAGTGTAACGTCCGGACGCGGGGCTGGATGGCGTCCCGGCGCCCGGCCCGGCTTATAATTTCCTCATGATCGAATACGCCGATGCCAGCCCCGAAGTGCGCGCCGTCTACGACGACATCATGGCCACCCGCCGGACGGACTGGATCAACAATTTCTGGAAGACGCTGGCGCACGATCCCGCCACCCTGCGGCGGACGTGGAACAACATCAAGGAGACCATGGCGCCGGGAGCGCTGGACGCCTTGACCAAGGAAATGATCTACGTGGCGGTGAGTGTGAGCAACCAGTGCGGTTACTGCATCGCTTCACACACGGCGGCCGCGCGCAAGGCCGGCATGTCGGACGCGATGTTCGGCGAACTGATGGCCGTGACCAGCCTGGCGAACGCCACGAACAGGCTGGCCAGCGGCTATCAGGTGCCGATCGACGATCGTTTCCAGGCGCGCTGAACGCGGCGCGGAGGCCTGGCTTAATGCTGGGGCGCGTGGCGCACGGTCACGCCCACCGGGTTGTAAGAATACCCGAACAGATCGGACATCACCGTCACGCCGGTGTCGCAGGCATGGTTCAGGCAGGGCAGTCCGAGGCCGCCCTCGATGGTGCGCAACAGGGAGTAGTGGTTGTAGTAGTTGGCGCTGGATATGCCGTGGCTGCCGTAGCTCGTGTCCACGATCAGCAGAACCTGGTTGATGCTGGGCGACACGCTGTAGTCGTTTTCGTCCCACAGGATCACGATGGCGTTCTGTCCCTGGCTCCAGGCCGGCGACCGCTTGATGGCCGTGACAATGCGTTTCACCGCCGAGTCACCGAGTTGCATGAGGGCCGGATTGAGGCCGGCCTGCGTGCCGTCGTCGTTGGGATCGTAATTGCAGAACGGCCCGGCATTCCCGCGCCCATGCTGGTCGTTACACTGGTTGGGCGCGATGAAGGAGAAGTTGGGGACCGTGCCGGCCGCCAGGTCCGCATAGAGGCCGCCCGCGCCCTCGAAGCCGACGGTGTTCGACAGGTCGCTGCCGGGCTGGTCGCCTTCCTGTATACTGCGGAAATAGGCGAACGGATTGTGCTTCACGGCGTAGAGATTCACGATGGCGCTGCTCGCCAGCGGCGGTGTCAGCACCGGCGTGATCGTGCTGAAGTCCGTATTATTGGTGAACTGCCCGTCGCTATAATTCACCAGGTCCGCACCGCCCAGCGGCAGACTTTCCTGGTAACTCTTCCAGGTGCGGCCGACCTCGGCGAGTTGGTCGGCAATAGTCTTGCCGACGATGTTCGTAGAAGCCGGGATGGACTTGACGCCATCGATGTTGTTTTCGCCGGGAGGACCGCTGGTCTCATTCGTGGTGTCGATGGCGGGGGTGGCGGCGTCGGTGCCGGTACCCGCGATCGGACAGACATTGGGACTGGGCGGATTGTCGGTGTTGGAGGTGGCGGAGGCCAGGTTGCTGGTGCAGTCAAAATTGTGCCAGTCCGGAGAATTGTCGCTCAGCACACCGAAATTAGAACCGCCAACCGTTTCGAGATAGTTCGTGAGGCTGGGATGCGCCACCGCGAAGTAGTTGGTGCCGACATTGGCGAGATTCACCAGGTCATTAAGGAATGGCGTGTTCGGATTGTTGACCACCTGGGTGTAGCCATGGTTCTCCATCATGATCACAAATACGTGATCGAGATGCGGAACGCCAGTGGGAACGGGACCCTCGGCAGCGGGCGCGGAGCCCACTGCGGCAACAGACAACAAACTCAGCAACGCCGTTCGAATTCTCATCGTAGAGCCGCCTTTCGTTCTTGACACAGAAGATTTGGGAGAGCCTGGCGAGTGCCGTGGGCTTTGCCTTCTGGGGAATTTATCAAACCGGGCAGGGGCCGTCCGTTACGGCTGGGTAAATATTGCGTGAAATTTCAGCTACCGGAGCGGCGCCGCTAACGAGCCGTTCCCACTTTATCCACGTCTAAACAATATGCTGACCTTACGCCACGCATTCCGCTCCCTGATCAAAAGCCCCGGCTACGCCGTGACCGCCATCCTGACACTGGCCTTGGGTGTGGGCGCCAGCACCGCGATCTTCACCACCGTGGATGCGGTCCTGATCCACCCCCTGGGGTATCACGACCCCGACCAACTGGTGCTGATCACCAAGAACATGCCGAAGTTCGAGCTGTTCAAGTCGGACCACTCCGCGCTCGATTTCCTGGACTATCGCAACTTCAGCCGCTCGTTCTCGCACATGGCCGCGCTCCAGACCAACAGCGTCAACCTGACGGGCGCGGGCGAGCCGGTTCGGGTCTACGGCCTGCGGGTCTCCACCAGCCTGTTTCCCATGCTGGGCGTCCAGCCGGTCGCCGGGCGGCTCTTTCGGCCCGAAGAGGAACAGCCGGGACAGGACCGCGTGGCCATCCTCGGAGAGGGCCTGTGGCGGAGCCGTTTTGGCGCCGATCCGCACATCGCCGGTTCCACCGTCGAGATCGATGGGCAGAAGTACGCCGTCGTCGGCGTGGTGCAACCGGTGCTGCAATTCATGGAGCAGGCGCAGCTCTATGTTCCGCTGGCTTTCACCCCGGCGCAGCTCGATCCGAACGCGCGCGGCCATCAAAACATGGACGTGGTGGCGCGCCTGAAGCCGGGCGTGAGCCTGGAACAGGGGCGCGCGGAGATGAAGATCGTGGCTGCGCGCATGACCCGCAACCTGCCGGTCTGGTATCCGCCGGACTGGAACATCCAGCTCGACCCGCTGGCCGGGCAGGTCGCCGGCGATCTGCGCACGCCGCTGCTGGTGTTGTTGGGCGCGGTGGGCATGGTGCTGCTGATCGGCTGCGTTAACGTGGCCAATCTGCTGCTCGCGCGCGCCACCGCGCGGCAGAAAGAGATCGGCCTGCGGATCGCTTTGGGCGCCAGCCGGGGACGCATCGTACGGCAACTGCTCGGGGAGAGCCTGCTGCTGTCCGCGCTGGCGGGTGCGGCAGGCCTGGCCATGGCCGCCTGGGTCCTGGCGGCATTCCAGCGTTTCGGATCGCCCGAGCTGTTGCGCTGGCAAACCATCCGCATCAATGCGCCGGCCTTGTCGTTCGCCGCCGCCCTCGCGCTGCTGACCTGCCTGATCTTCGGACTCGCGCCGGCTCTGAGCGCCTCACAGGTCCGCCCGGCGCACCGGGGCCGTTCGAGCGGCCGCCTGCGCAGCCTGCTGGTGACCGCGGAAGTGGCGCTGGCCGTGATGCTGTTGGCCAGCGCGGGCCTGTTGCTGCGCAGTTACGCGCGCCTATGGCAGACCAATCCGGGCTTCCATCCGGATCATCTGCTGACCGCCCGTATCAGCCTGCCTCCCCTTCAGTATCGGGATCCGGCGCAGATCACGGCGTTTCAATCGGACCTGTTGGCGGAAGTAAAGGCGCTGCCCGGCGTGGTGTCGGCGGGCGCCGTGGATGGCTTGCCGTTCGGCGCCGGGGGCGGAGGCGGCGATTTCCAAATCGCCGGGCGGCCCTGGCCGGCGTCGGAAGCCGTTCCCGACGTGGAAAAGCGGGTGGCCACGACAGACTATTTTCGCACCATGGGGATTCCGCTGAAGCAGGGCCATTTCTTCACGGCTCAGGATGGCGCGGGCCGCCACCGCGTGTGCCTCATCGACGAAACCCTGGCCCGCAGTTTCTTTCCCAAAGGCGATGCCATCGGCCAATTCCTGATCGACGCGCGCGTCAGCCAGACGCGCGGCGACACCTCCGAGATCATCGGCATTGTGGGCGGCGTGAAGGATCGCAACCTGATGAACGGTCCCCGGCCGGTGATCTATCATCCGGCGTTGCAAACCCCGCGGCCGTTTATGAACCTGGTGGTGCGCACGGCCGGCGATCCGCTGGCGCTAGTGCCGGCGATTCAACAACGGGTGCGCGCGCTGGACCGCAACCTGCCGGTTTACAAAATCGCCACCATGGAGCAGAATCTAAGCGACTCGCTCATGCGCCGGCGCTTCTCCATGCTGCTGCTGGCGGTGCTGGCGGCTTTCGCGCTGTGCCTGGCGGGGCTGGGAATCTATGGGGTGATCTCTTACGCGGTGAGCCAGCGCGTGCGCGAAATCGGCATCCGCATGGCGTTGGGAGCGGAGGCCGGCAACGTGGAGCGGCTGATCCTGAGCCAGGGGATGCGTCCGGTGGCCGCCGGAGTTGCCCTGGGACTGCTGGCCTCGCTGGCCGCCATGCGCGCGCTGGCCAGCCTCCTTTACGGTGTCCAGCCCAGCGATCCGGCGACGTTCCTGGCCGTTTCGGGCATCCTGCTGGCTATTGCGACATTGGCGAGCGTGATCCCCGCGCGGCGCGCGGCGCATGTGGACCCGATGGCCGCCCTGCGGCACGAATAGGCTACCATGGCTGCATGCCCGACGACGCGCGCGGCCGCCTGGCCGGCTTACGGAACGGCCTGCTGAAGCTGCACAAGACGCTGCTCGACTCCGAACGCGCGCGGTACGATCATGATGTCCAGCGGATCAAATCCAGCGGACAATTGTTGAACCTGGTGCTGAACGATCCATTCTTCGCCTGGCTGCACGAGTTATCGGAACTGATCGTAATGATCGACGAGACGTTGGATGCGGACGAGCCCGCCACGGACGCGGACGCGTCCCGTCTGCTGGCGCAGGCCCGCACCCTGTTGACGCCCGCGGAATCCGGCCATGGCTTCCGCGGGCAATACTTCGAGGCCTTGCAGCGCGATCCGGACGTGGTGATCGCACACGGCGGAGCCATACAGTTGCTCGGCCGCCTGTCGAACGGCTGACAGGGCGGCTCCTCAAGCCACCGCGGCCAACGGTACGGTTTCCTCCAGAGTCCGTGGCCGGCGGGCGGCCTCTTCGACGCGGCCGAGCCAAAGGGTCATGTCGTCATAGCATGCCGCGCCCGCGGCAAACTGCTCGGCGGCCTCCAGCACCCGCTCCACGATGTCGCGCGCGGGCCGAAAGCTGGATGCCTGGATGGCCGCCAGCATACGTTGAAAGCCCCAGGCTTCGCCGCGCGCGTTGACCCTCTCGCACAGGACGTCCGTATAAGCGATCAATATGTCGCCGGGTGTCAGCGAGATCACGCCCTCCTCGAACGCCGACTTGCGCAGCATGCCGATTACCGGCCCGGTCGGTTCCAACTCCACCGGCCAATACCCGTGCGCAGTCTTGCGCAGTACTACCGGCGGTTCGTGTCCGGCGTTGACATAGTGCAGCAGGCCGCGCGCCGGGTCGTGACGGGCGATGAACATGGTGGCATAGGAACTATCCGGGCACACCTCGTAGAACAGGGCGTCAATCGCGGAAGCCAACTCCGCCAGGCTGGCATAGCCGCGGCGCAGGGCGCGCGCCAGGCCGTGCAGGGAAGATGCCAGTAATGCGGCGGCGAGCCCCTGGCCGGCCACATCGCCGATTGCCAGACCCAGGCTGCCCTCCGGCAGTTCGAAATAGTCCAGGTAATCGCTGCTCAGACCGCTGGCGGGCCGCCAGTCGCAGTAATAATCAAGGCCCGCAATGCGGGGATGAACCGAAGGAAAAGACCGGTGTTGTACCGCACGGGCTTGCTCCATCTCACAATCGCACGACTGCATGCCGGTCCTCGGGGTGAATTTATCGCGTTGCTGGATGCCGATCATCATAAAGATTAAGTTCCTTACATCTCGACTGACGGTGTGAGAGACGAAAGCGGGCACGGACTTAACAAAACTTTAGCGAAACTGCGTACCGTGTGACGGCTGCGCCACACTGTGCGCGCCTGGCGGTCACGGTTCTCGAAAAAATAGAGCATCTTATTTTTGATTCGCTTGCCGTAACTCGCGCCGCCGTTGGCGGACAGGACGTGACATATGTGAGGTTGTAGAACGACTATGTCATCACCACAAACGACACAACCAAATCAGCCGCAATATCAGATTTCGGCGTTGAATCTGTTTCCGGTCTATGCGACGCGCGCCGCGTATCAGCAAGCCACCGGGCTGCAAGCGCCGCCGTTCGATGCCACACAACCGGTGAAGGGATGGGCCGACCCCGCGCCGTCCGGGCAGCCCTACCTGGTGTTCGATCCCGGCGCCACAGCCACCGGCTATCTGAGCCAGCTCACGGTGCCGGCGGCGCAGGCAAGCCGTTTGAACCTCCCCGGGACTTATAACTACCCGGCCTATGTTCCGGCGTCCACCGGCGCGATAGAAGTGGGACCGTTCGGACCGGTCGGTCCGGCAAGCCCCGACATGATCTGCCTGCAATCGGACGCGCAGGCTGTCGCTACGGCCATCGCGCCGCTGTTCCCGGGTCAAACCCTGAAAGTCTTCGAGACCATGAAACAGGGGCAGGCTATGTACTATTACTCTTATCCGGCCAACGAACTCCGCCGGGCATGGGCCTTTCAGGTCACCATGGGCGGTTCGCCGGTCATCTTATTCGCCCAGCAACTGATCGATGGCCAGAATGCGCACGGCGTGGGAGCGCCCGGACACTGGACGCTCAGCTCGACACTGAACTGGGTGTATGACGCTCCCGTCACGGCAGCCCCGGCGAATGCCGTCACGCTGCCTGTCCCCATTCGTCCCCTGATGCCGAACGAACAGATCGTGCACCTGGCCGGCACGCTTTTCAATCCGCAGGGGACATGGGTGGTGGAACGCACGGACTTGCCGCAAACGTCCACGGCCGGCAGTGGCACGGACAACTCCAGCCAGCTTGCGGATCTGCAGGCGGCCGTATCCGCCATGCAGGCCACCCTGGCGGCGATCGAGGCCAAGCTGGGCATCCAGTGAGAACTGCCGATTCGAGCCGAATATGACACCCACTGGCACTACCACTCCTTCCAACCAGCCGGTACCGGCGCTGATCGTGGCGGTCCCATCCGACCCGGCCAGCGCCGCCGCCTTCGCGGCCGGCAATCTCTTCGTATTCCTTTGCACGCCGATCGGACAGAAGATAGCGACCGATGCGGAGGCCGCCGGCAAGGCCATCAGCGACGTGGTGAAGGGCCTGGCGCAGGATGTGATCAACATCTTCCGCGGCATTCACCTGTAGTCCACCGCGGCGGGCTCCGGCCCGCCCCGCTTGCGACCGCGGCTGGTGCGGGATAATGGAGTCTCCCGCATGGCCAAGGTCTTCCCCTGCTACGCCGCCTCCGACCGGCAACTCGCCCGCGAACTGACCGCATTCCTCGAACGCGGGGCGGGCGCGGAGGTGCTATTGGAGGAAGGCGAAATACAACCGCGCGAGGACCTCGTCGCCAAAGTGGAAGAAGGCTTGTCGGCCGATGTGGTCCTCGTGTTGCTCTCGCCGGATTCGGCGCCCCGCCGCTGGATCCTGGAGCGGTGGAAATCGGTCTTCTGGGAACAGGCCGCCGAAATGAAGACATCCCTGGCGACCCTCCTGTGCCGCGACTCCAAGTTCCCCGATCTCCTGCGGCGGAACAACTTCTTCGACCTGCGGCGCGACCGTCTGGACGGCTTCCGCGCCGTCAAACGATGGCTGATGCGGCTGGCCCCGCCTCCGCAGAAGACGCCGTTCTCCCCGGCCGAACGGCCGTCATTCATGGAACGCGCGAGCGAGATCGAGGCGCTGGCCGCCGCGGTCGCCGACGCGCCGGGGATGGCCGTCGTGGCCGGACCGCCACACGCGGGCAAAACCGCGCTGGCCGTGGAGTTCGCGCGCCGTCATCAGGAAGACTTCGAGGGCGTCGTGTGGCTGACGTGCGGTTCCCGCAGTGCCGCCGCGCTCGCCGGCGACCTCGCCGGGCAACTGGGCACGCGACTCGATCGCGATCTGGAGTCCAATCTGAACGAGCTGCGCCGGCTTTGCGCCCACCATCGTTGTCTGCTGATGCTGGACGATGCCGAGCCTGCGCTTGCCGCCGCACTGGCGCAGCGCGGCCGCACATCGACTCTGATCACCACCCGCCGCGCGGATCTGGCCGGCGCCGTTTCGGCTCCGGGATTTCCTCTTGAGGGCGCCTTCGCCCTGGATCCGGCGCGTATCGCCGATACAATCCGCAAGCTCGATGGCGCGCAGCAGCGCCTGCTGGCCGCCCTGTGTGCCTCCGCCCCTTGCGGATCTCCGCTGGACGTCGCGGTGCGCACGGCCGATATCGAAACCGAAGAAGCGCTGGACATGGCCGCCTGGTTTGTATCGAAAGACCTGCTGGCGCCGCTGGATCGTCACGGCCCGCGTTTTCTGGTGCCCGCGATGGTGCGCGAGCGCGCCGCGCTGCGCGGTGACGGGGAGCGCTGGGCCCGGCACCACGCCCTGGTCGTGGCGGACTTGTTCGGCGCCCCGGCGCCGGAGGGAGCGGATCTGACCGCGTATTGGCCGGACCTGCAGCACGCTTTCACCCGCGCCGTACACGCCGATTGGCCCACGGCCTGTACGCTGGCGCGCCGCGGCATGACCTGGGCGAAGGCGCAGGGCCGGCTGGCGGAAAGCTTCGAGATGCTGGAGGAGTGGTCGCGTGCGGCGACGGAATCCGGAGACCGCCGCGTGCTCGAAGACTGCGCCTGGGAGCGGATCTGGATTCTGGAACACTGGGGCCGCGACGCCGAAGCCCGCGAGTTGGACGACATCCGCCGCGAAAGTTACGCCGACCAGATGTCGCTCAGCTTCGATTAGGCGCCCAACGCCGGGCCGCGCCTAATCGTAGACGAAGTGCAGCACCTTCTTCAGATCTTCCCAGGCCTCGCGCTTGGGACCGACATTATAAGCCCGCAGTAAGTAAGAAGGGTGATAAGTCACCATCACCGGAATGTCATGCCACTTATACCAGTTGCCGCGCATCCGGGTGACACCCTCTTTACTGTGCGTCAGGTATTTGGCCGCCGTCGAGCCGAGCGCGCAGATCGCTTTGGGGCGGATCGCCAGCAACTGGCGCGTGAGGAACTGGCCGCAAATCTCCATTTCGTCCGGCTGCGGCGTCCGGTTTTCCGGCGGACGGCACTTGACCACGTTGCAGATATACACGTCCTTGCGCGCCAGCGGGATGCCTTCCTTCTTGGCGGTCCCCTCGATCATCTGCGTGAGTAGCTGGCCGGCGCGCCCGACAAACGGGACGCCCTGCGCGTCTTCATCCGCGCCCGGCCCTTCCCCTACGAATACCAGCCTGGTGTGTTCGTCTCCCACGCCGAAGACGATATTGGTACGTTGCTGGTGCAGGCGGCAGCGGCGGCAATCGCCGATATCTTCCAGAATGCGGAACAGTGGTTCGGTGGACGCCGGCGGCCCGGCCTCCCCGGCAGACAGAGCCGCGGCAGGCAGAACCTCCGCCGGCGGCCCGCCGCGGCGGTATAGAGTTTTGATCCCCAAGTCCTGGTAATATTCGAGATACTGCCGCAGAGTGTCAGCGTCCATCGGAGGCGTAGAGATGCAGCCGCAGTTTCAGAATCTCGTCGAAGATACGGTCGGCTATTTCCCGCTTTGAAGCCCGCGGCAGCGGAATCGACTCGCCCGAGCGTAATGCCAGCAGCACTTCGTTCTGGTCGGATTCGAAGCCGCTTTCCTCGCCGCCGACCAGGTTGCCGGCCACCATGTCGCAGTTCTTGGCCTCCAGTTTGCGCCTGGTTTCCTGGGCCAGGTTTTCGGTCTCGGCGGCAAACCCGACCAGCAGGCGATCGCCCTTCTTGCGGCCCAGCTCGGCCAGGATATCCGGCGTCGGATCGAGCTCCAGGGAAAGCCGCGCCGCGGTCTTCTTCATCTTCTGCGCGGGCACTTTGGTGAGATGAAAATCGGCGACCGCCGCCGCCTTGATGATGATGGTAGCCGGCTGCAGATTCTCGAAAACCTTGTCCCGCATCTCGCGCGCCGTGTGTACGGGGATCACCAGGCATCCGCGCGGCGGCGCCAGGTTCACCGGCCCGGAGATCAAAATGACCTTGGCGCCGCGCGCGGCGGCCGCCTCCGCCAGCGCGTAGCCCATCTTGCCGCTGGAACGATTGGAAATGAAACGTACCGGATCGAGCGGCTCCTGCGTGGGACCGGCCGTCAGCAGAACGGTCTCCCCGTCGAGATCCGGCCGGCGAATTTCCGCGGCAACCGCCGCCGCGATCTGGTCGGGTTCCGCCAGGCGGCCCGGACCGACCATGCCGCAGGCCAATTCGCCTTCTCCCGGCTCCACCACGCGGTGGCCGCGCCGTCGCAGCGTGTCCAGATTGCTTTGCGTGGCCGCGTGCAGCCACATGTGGGTGTTCATGGCGGGAGCCAGCACCACGGGTCCGCGGAAGGCCAGGTACATGGTGCTGAGGAAATCGTCCGCCAGGCCGTGCGCGAACTTGGCCAGCAGATCGGCGGTGGCCGGCGCCACCACCAGCAGATCGTTCTCCTGCGCCACCGAGATGTGCTCGATGGCGCTCGAGAGCGTGGCTTCCGGCTCGCCGGCGGCGAACAGGCTGGTGATCACTTTCCTGCCGGTGAGGGCCGCGAAGGTCAGCGGGCGAATGAATTCCTGGGCCCCCGCCGTCATCACTACCTGTACGGCATGCCCCTGCTGCAGCAGCAGGCGGGCCAGCTCCGCGGACTTATAAGCCGCGATTCCTCCGCCCACGCCGAGGACGATATTCATCGCCCGGCTACAGGACGCCTTCCGGCGCCGGCGCTTCTTCCACCGGCGTGACGCCCGGAATGTCGTACTTCACCAGTCCACGCCGCACTTCTTCCATGGCGATGATGGTGGGCTTCTTCGACGACGTGGGCAGCACCGGCCGCGCGCCGCCCTGCAACTGGCGGGCGCGCTTGGCGGCCACGATGATGAAGCGGTAGGTGCTCTGCTCCGGGTCGTCCGGGATGGTGCAATGCGCATTGTTGCGCGGAATCTTGTCGCCCATGCTTGTCTTAAAATCCTTTACGCGTTGGTTTCGAAAGTTCCCAAAATCGGCCGGACCTGGTTTTCCATCCGGTCGCGGCGGACCCGCTCGGCGCGCACAATGGCGGCCAGGGTCTCCTCCGACTCTTTCAGTTCCCGGTTAATCAGCACGTAGTCGTAAGCGCTGTAGTTTCGAATCTCGTTGGCCGCATCGCGCAACCGCCGGCCGATCACGGCATCGGAATCCTCGCCACGCGCGCGCAGCCGTTGCTCGAGAATCTCGCGGGACGGGGCCAGAATGAAAATAGTTACCGCTTCTGGAATCTTACTTTTCAATTGTCGCGCACCTTGCACGTCGATGTCGAGTACCAGGTCCCGCCCCTGCCGCCGCGCCTCATCCAGCACCCGGCGGTGGGTGCCGTAATAATTGCCGAAAACCTCGGCGTGCTCCAGGAACTCGTCGCGGGCGATGCAGGCCTCGAACCCGGCGCGCGAGATGAAGTGGTAGTTGGCGCCATCCACTTCCGCCCCGCGGGGCGCGCGGGTGGTGTAGGAAACCGAGAACATGAGGCCCGGCACGGCGGCCAGGAGCCTTGCGACCAGGGTGGACTTGCCCGATCCGGACGGCGCGGAAACGATAAAGACGGTCGTCATCATGGGGTCATCGAGACCGGCAGGGATCCGATTCATTCGAGGTTGAGCGACTGCTCCCGCATCTTGTCGATCTCGGCCTTGGCCGCCAGGGCCAGGTCCGTGATGGTGAGGCCCAGATCGCCCAGCCCCCCGGTTTTCGACAGGATCGTGTTGGCCTCCCGATTCATCTCCTGCAGCAGAAAATCCAGGCGTTTGCCGGCCTCGCCGTCGGCATCCAGCAGTTTCTCCAACTGCGCGGCGTGGGTCTTCAGGCGGAGCAGTTCCTCGCTGATGTCGCTACGCTCGGCCAGCAGCGCGGCTTCCTGCGCCAGGCGCTGCGGCTCCAGGCCGGCGCCGCGCAGCAACTCCCGCAGCCGCTCATTCATGCGTTTCTGAAATGTTTGGGTGGCGCGCGCGCGGATCTTCTCCATCTGCGCCGCCAGATCGCAAACCGACGCGCACCGCTCCCGCACCTCCGCCGCCATGGCCTCCCCTTCGCGCGCACGAAACCGGTTCAGCAATTCCAGGGCTTCCGCGGTGGCCTCCACCAGCACCTGTTCCAGCGCCGCATCCGGCTCCTCGGTATCGTCCGCCTGGAACATGCCGGGCAAGCGCAGCGCGGTGTTCAAATCCGGCCGCCCGTCCAGGCCAAACTCCGCGGCGGCCGTGCGGAAAGCCTCCAGATAAGCCTGCAGCAAAGGCCGATTCAACCCCGATACCGGAGCCGCCGCGGTGCGATTGAGCGATACATGCACCTGCAGGTGCCCGCGCGATACCTTGGCCTTCACGGCATTGCGCATGGCGCCCTCGAACGGATCCAACTCCGCGGCCAGGTGGAAGTGCATGTCCAGGCCGCGATGGTTGACGCTCTTGATGCTGACCACCACTTCACCTTCGGGCGTGACCTTGCGCACCCGCGCGAATCCGGTCATGCTGCGCACGCTCATAGATCCATTACGCTCCCCGCCTCCACGAACTGCAGTTCGTGCAGCCGTTGATAGATGCCTCCGCCGTTCACCAGCTCTTCGTGCGTGCCGACTTCGAAGACCCCGCCGCGCTCCAGCACCACAATCTTATCGGCGCGGCGGATGGTCGAGAGGCGGTGCGCGATTACGATCACCGTGCGGCCGGCCATCAGGTTGGCCAGGGCGCTCTGCACCAGCAGCTCCGATTCCGTATCCAGGTGCGAGGTGGCCTCGTCCAGAATCAGGATGGGCGCATTCTTCAGCAGCGCCCGGGCGATGGCGATGCGCTGGCGTTGTCCGCCGCTCAGCTTTACGCCGCGTTCGCCCAGAATGGTGCTGTAGCCTTCCGGAAGCTGGCTGATGAACTCATCCGCCAGCGCGGATTGGGCCGCGTCGCGGATGACTTGCAGGGGTGTGCCCGGCCGGCCGTAAGCGATGTTGTTGGCCGCCGTATCGTTGAACAGGAAGGTGTCCTGGGCCACGATGCCGACCATGGCGCGCAGCGAGGCCAGATCGAAATCCCGCACATCCCGGCCGTCGATGCGTACCGCCCCCGAGGTGACATCGTAGAACCGCGGCACCAGGTTGACCAGGGTGGTCTTGCCAGCGCCGCTGGGCCCCACTACCGCCACCACCTCGCCGGCCTTCACTTCCAGGTCCACTGCGTCCAACTGGAACCCGTTGGGCGACAGCGGATAGCGGAAGGCGACGCGGTCGAACCGGATGGCCTGGGTGAAGCGCTCCAGCTTGACGGCGCCCGGTTTCTCCTGCACCTCCTCGGCGTGGGCCAGGTATTCGAAGACTTTCTGCGAGGCCCCGATGGCCTGCTGGAAGATGTTGTGGATTCCGGTGAGCCGCTTCACCGGTTCGTACATCATCAACAGGGCGATCACAAAGCTGGTGAATTCGCCCGCCGTGAGCGTGTGCGTTTTGATCTGCGTGCGCGCATAGGTCAGCAGTCCGACGATGGTCAGGGCGCCGAAGATCTCGATCAGCGGGGACGCCAGCGCCTGTTGCCGCACATAGCGCAGATTGCTCTTGAGCAGCCGTTGCGCCGTACGGCGGAAGCGCCGCGATTCGTACTCCTCGGTGCCGAAAGCCTTCACCACCTGGTGGCCGCTCAGGGCCTCCTGCAGAATCTCGTTCAGCTCCGCGGTGTGATCCTGGCTGCGCCGGCTGGTGCGCCGGATACGGCGGCCGATGCGCGCGGTCGGCACCAGCACGAACGGCAGCACGGTGAGACTGACCAGCGCCAGCTTCCAGTTCGTGTTCAGGACTACGAAGAGCAGCCCGAGCACCACGAAACTCTGGCGCAGCAGATCCGCCAGGATATGCGATACGGCCACCTGGATCTTCTCGATGTCGTTCATGATCGACGACATCAGCCGTCCGGTCGAGTGCGCTTCAAAGAACTGCGCGCCCTGCCGCACCACTTTGTCGAAAACCGTGTTGCGCAGATCCGTGATCGCCGAACATCCGACGTAGTTCACCAGGTAGTTCGCCAGGTAATCGCAGATCCCCTTGGTGAGGAAGACGGCTATGATGGCGAATGCCACCATGGTCCAGATGCTGCGGTTGTGCAGGGACCCGGGCACGATCTGGTTCAGAAACACCTGGTGGTGGAAGACCGGGTCGGTAAACAGCAGTACCGGCGTATCGGGCGCCGACGGGTTGAGTACGCGGTCGAAGACCGGCCTCATCAGAAGGACGAAGGTGCTCTGCGCGGCGCCCACGCACGCCATCAGGATGACGGAAAGGACCAGGAAGGCCCAATATCTTTTGGCAAATCCGAGGAGACGCAGCAGGTCTTTCATGCGTGTACCCGCATTCTCCCCAGTGCTTCCATGACCTGCTGCTCGCTGACGGCGCGGATGCCGGCGGCGCTCCGGACGACCTCCGACGGCGTCCGCCAGGGGCCCCAGATAGCCGGATCGGAGCCGCCGAAGATGGCTACCACCGGAACACCGAAGGCGGCGGCGATGTGCGCCGGTCCGGAATCGTTGCCCAGAAACAGCGACGCGCCGGCCAGCAGCGATTTCACCTCGTCCAGCGGCGCGCCGGCGATTGCCGGATACGGAGCGAAGGGAGACAGATCCTGGCCCGCGCCGGCGATGAACAGCGGTTGGAGATCCAGGGATTCGCGGAGAAATCGGGCGCACGCCAGGAATCTGCCGGCATGCCAGGTTTTGTCCGGCGCGGATGCGAACGGGTGAATCACGGCATAGGCGCCGGATGGCCGACCGCCCGCGGGCGCGGCGAACAATTTGGCGCGCGGAATCCCGGTCCGCGGCGCGCCCAGGTAGAACACGGCCGATGCCAGGTGCTCGGCGGTATGGACCGGGCGCTCTTCGCCCAATATCTCCTGGGCGCGGGGAATACAAATGTTGTAGAGCGCCTGCCAGCGGTAATGCGCGAAGCCCGCCCGCCAGCGCGCGCCGGAAAGCACGGTCAGCCGGGCGCTCGCGTTTCCGCCGTGCAGGTTCAGGCAGAGATGCGGACGCCAGGCGCGAAGCTCCCGAACTTCAGGATGGAGGAGCGCATCCACATCGGGATTTCCCCCGAACAGCTCCCGCCAACGGTCTTCCACCACCACCGCGAAGTGCAGATCGGGACGCGCGCGCTTCCAGATATCGAGCGCGGGTGTGGTCAGCACGCAGTCGCCCAGCGAGCGCAGCCGGATCACGGCTACGCGACAGCCGTGGGGCAGTTCGGTCACTCTTCGATCTTAGCCTCTTCGGCCAGCATTACCGGAATGTCATCGCGAATCGGGTACACGCGATGACACTGGACACACTTCAGCCCGCTGTTGTCGGGTTTCAGGTCCAGCTTCGCCTTGCACAACGGGCACACCAGGATCTCCAACAGGTACTCTCTCAACGCCATAATGATTCTTTAGTTTAACAGGCGGAGTGCGGCCCAGCGGGAACTCACCCAGAAGGACCCGGCTACTGCCCAGTCCGTCAGGATATACCCAGAATCGGGTATAGGATGGCGGACGACGGGTTCCCTACAATCGTAAGCGAAGACCCGGTGCGCCGTACCTGTTTCACACCCAACCCCTGGTATGACTTCGAAAAAAAGCCTGTCTGCGGATGTCTTTGATAAACTTCGCGAGTTCGACACTTGCACCGCATCGAACACCATCGAGCGGTTCACCGTGCGCCTGCGCAACGAGGGGTTCGTGCACGGCACTGCGCGATGTCTGTTCCCCCACTTTCCCCCCATGCTCGGTTACGCGGTTCCCGCGCGGATTCGATCTTCGTCGGCGCCGATGACGGGCCACTGTTATTACGATCGCATGGACTGGTGGGAGTCCTTCTCCCGGATTCCGGCGCCCCGGGTGATGGTGCTGCAGGACGTCGACCACCAGCCCGGAATCGGTGCTTTTGTGGGGGAAATCCACGCCGAAATCGGGGCGGCGCTCCATTGCATCGGCTGTGTAACCAATGGGGCCGTGCGCGATCTGCCGGCACTCGAGAAGATCGGCTTCCACCTGTTCGCCGGCAGCGTGGCTGTCTCGCACGCTTACTCGCATATCGTCGATTTTGGCGAGCCGGTCGAAATCGGAGGACTGCAGATTCAACCCGGCGACCTGATTCACGGCGACCGGCACGGGGTCCACACCATCCCGCTGGAGATCGCGCACAAGGTTGCCACCGGCGCGGCCGATCTGATGGCGGAGGAGGCCCGGTTGATTGAACTGTGCCGCCGTCCTGACTTTTCGCTGCAAAAGCTGGCCGCCCGGCTTAGCCACACGGCGCAAGGTTGAACCATGCACGGAGTAGAGAGACCGATTATGAGTGCGCTGCGCAAACGATACAATTCCGGGGGATGGGCCGGCATCCTGCTGCTGGCCGGCTGGCTGTTGCCGGCTGCCGGGCTCTTCAACCTGACCGGCTGTGGCACCAGCGCAAAGGTTCGCGCCGGCAGCATACCGGCAGCGGTCAACGTCGGCGTCACCAGGCTGGGCACGAAGACGCTGGAGCGCAAACTTACGGTCTCGTCGGAGCTGGTCCCGTTCCAGGAGGTGGACGTGTATGCCAAGGAGTCCGGTTACGTGCGGGACCTGCTGGTGGACTACGGCACACGCGTGAAGAAAGGCCAAGTCATGGCGGTGCTGGAGATCCCGGAACTTGAGGTCCAGTTGCGCCAGGACGCCGCCGCCATCACCAGCGCGTCCGACCAGGTGACGCATGCCGAGCATGAGTTGAGCCGGATCGAGGCGCAGCACCGGGTTCTGCACCTGCAATTCGCGCGGCTCAACAGCGTGGCCCAGGCGAAACCCGGTCTGGTGGCGCAGCAGGAGGTCGACGACGCGCAAGGCAAAGACCTGGCCGCGGAGGCGCAGGTGGAGGCGGCCAAGTCCAACCTCGAAGTGGCGCAGAGCCAACTCCAGGCTGCCCAGGCCAAAAAGGAGCACGACACCGTCCTGTTCGCGTATTCCAAAATCACCGCGCCCTTCACCGGCGTGGTCACGCAGCGCTACGCCAACCTTGGCACGTTGCTGCAGGCCGGCACCAATTCCAGCACGCAGGCCATGCCCCTGGTGCGGGTTTCCCAGGACGACCTCTTCCGGCTGGTGATTCCGGTGCCTGAATCCTACGTCCGTTACATCCGCGTGGGCGACAGCGTGATGGTGAACGTGCCGTCGCTCAACCGCGCCTTCCCCGGCAAGGTCACGCGGTTTTCGGTGGACGTCAAGGAGGACACGCGCACCATGCACACGGAAGTCGACGTGCTCAATCCCGAGCACGTCCTGCTGCCCGGCCTGTACGCCGAAGCCACCATAACCATCCAGCGCCGGCCTGACGCGGTAGCGGTCCCCTTGCAGGCTATCAGTCACGAAGGCAATCAGGCCAGCGTATACATCGTGGATCCACAGGACCGCATCGAGGAACGCAAGGTGGTCCTGGGTGTGCAGACCTCGACCGATGCGGAAGCCTTGTCCGGGCTGCACGAAGGCGACCGGGTAGTGGTAAGCGACCGCAGCGGTTTGAAGGTTGGCGAACAGGTCCATCCGCAGATTGTCGATCTGATCCAGTACCAGGAAAACAAAGAGGAGTAGGCTCTGTCCCGCTTTTCCATCCGGAATCCACACTTCATCGTGGTGATCTGCCTGGCCCTGATGGTGATCGGCGCCACCAGTGTGCTGCGCATGCCGGTGGATCTGTTTCCGGCCATCAACATCCCGGAAGTCGTGGTGGCGACTTTCTATTCCGGTATGCCGCCCGTGGATATCGAGACCGACATCACCAATCCGCTGGAACGTTTCTTCACGCTGGCCAGCGGCATCGACCATATGGAGTCGCGCTCGCTGCTGGGCGTCAGCATTATCAAAGTGTTCTTCCAGCCGGGTACCGACGCGGATGCCGACGTCACGGAACTGTCGAATCTGGCGCTGGCCGATCTGAAGCGCCTGCCGCCCGGCACCCTGCCGCCGGTCGTGCTCAAGTTTGACGCCTCCAGTCTGCCGGTCTGCCTGGTCACGCTGAAGGGTGCGGGACTCACGCAGACGCAATTACACGATATCGGGCAGTTCACCATTCGCAACCAGATCGCGGTGGTGAAGGGCGCGGAGATACCGCCGCCGTTCGGCGGCAAGTACCGGCAGGTGATGGTCTACGTCGATCCGTACAAGCTGTTCTCCCGGCAGCTAAGCCTGATGGATGTAGTCGGCGCTATCAACAAGAGCAATCTGATTCTGCCTGCCGGCGACGTGAAGATGGGGCCCTATGACTACTACGTCTACTCCAACAGCCTGGTCAAGCGCGTCGACGAGTTGAATCACATCCCGCTCAAGACGGTAGGGACGAGCTGGGTCTCGGTGGAGGACGTGGGCGAGGCGAAGGACGCCAGCCAGATCCAGTACAACATCGTCCGCGTGGATGGGCAGCGCTCGGTATATTTGCCCATCATGAAGCAGGGCGGCGACACCAACACCATTCAGGTGGTCAACAGCATCAAGAATATGCTTGGGCGGCTGTTCGACATCCCCAAGCAACTCCAGCCCGCGGTGGTATTCGATCAATCCGCCTTCGTGAAAGACGCCATCTGGACGCTGCTGGAGGAGGGGCTGGTCGGACTGCTGCTCACCGGCTTGATGGTCTTGATGTTTCTGGGCAGCCTGCGCGCCACGGTGGCGGCGATACTTTCTATCCCGCTGTCCGCGTTGACCACGTTCGTGATTCTCTACGGGATGGGCAGCACGGTGAACACCATGATTCTGGGCGGGCTGGCCCTGGCATTCCCCCGTTTCATCGGCAACTCCGTCATCTCGCTCGAGAACATCTATCGTTACCTGGAAATGGGCGCCACCGCGGAAGCCGCCGCGGAGCAGGGCGGCACTGAAGTCAACATGGCCGTCCTGGCCTCCACCCTCACCACCGTGGTGGTTTTCTTTCCAGTGACCTTCCTTTATGGCGTCAGCAAGTTCCTTTTCTCGGCTCTGGCGCTGGCCGTAGTCATCTCATTGTTCGCCTCTTACTTCGTGGCCATGACCGTGATTCCGTTGTTCTGCGCGCGTTACCTGAAGGCGTTCCACCTGGCGCCGAACGCAGGCGCGGAACAGGGCCAGGAAGCCGCGGAGGACATCTTCGGCGGCCGTTTCCTGGGGTGGTTCAATCGCGGGTTCAGCCGGCTGTTGGATCTGTACGAAAGGCTGGTGCGGCGCGCGCTGGCACGCCCCGTTCTGACGGTAGGGGCCCTTTCGCTCCTGTTCCTCGGCAGCCTGGGTCTTTACAACCTGCTGGGAGTCGCATTTTTCCCGCGGACCGACGCCGGCCAGTTCGCCATCAGCCTCAAAGTCCCGACCGGCACGCGCATTGAAGTCACCGAGCAATACGTGGCCAAGGTCGAAGACCTCGTTCGCCATGTGGTGGCTCCCGCGGATTTCCGCATGGTGGTCTCGAATATCGGCATCGTGCCGGATTTCTCCGCTCTCTACACCGCCAATGCCGGCCCCTACACCGCGACGATTCAAGTGGAACTCAACGAATCGCACAAGGTCAGCAGCTTTGCGTATATGGACCGCATCGGCCGCCTGATCGCCAATGAATATCCGAACCTTCGCACCTTCATTACCAGCGGCTCGATGGTGGACGCGATCCTGAACATGGGCATGCCGGCGCCGATCGACGTACAGGTCTCCAGCCGGGACCTCCAGCGCACCTACGACGTGGCCGAGGCCCTGGCCGTCCGCATCCGCAAGCTCTCGGGCGTCGGCCAGGTTTACATCCCGCAGGACATGAACTACCCGGCCGTGCGCCTCAACATCGACCGGGTGCACGCCGCGGAGTTGGGCCTAACCCAGAAACAGGTCGTGGATAATGTCATCACGGCGCTCAATTCGAACACCATGATTGCGCCGAACTACTGGGTGGACCACGAGACCGGAAACGACTATTTCCTCACGGTGCAGTACTACGAGAAGGGGCCCGCGGCCATCCACAATTTCACGGACCTGAACCAGGTGCCGCTGCGCCGCGCCGATCATCGGGCGCCCTCTGCCAACTGTGGACCTGCCGTGCCGGCGCCCGCGGCCCTGGTACCTACCCAAGCGGCCGATCCGCCCAAACCGGCGTGGGCTTGCGCCCAAGCCAACCTGCCCACGCTGCGGATCGATGCCCCCCATCCCGCCGGTCCAAAGCGCGGCGCCACCGTGCTCGGCAACGTCGTTAATCTGAGCTTCGTGCAGTCGCCGACGGAGGTGGATCATTACCAGATCCAGCGCGTCGCAGATGTCTACGTGACACCCTCCGGCGAGGATCTGGGAAAGGTGACCGGCCAGATCGACCGGGTCATCGGCGATATGAAGCTGGGCTCCCACGTGCGCGTCGACCTGCGCGGCATGGTGCAGGGAATGCGCGCCTCGTTTAAGAGCTTCGCTATCGGCTTGTCTCTATCGGTAATTCTTCTGTTCCTGATTCTGGTGGCGCAGTTCCGCTCCTTCAAAGATCCGTTTCTCATCATGCTGGCCATCCCCATGGGATTCATCGGCGTGATGGTGGTGCTGCCGCTGACGGGCACGACCCTGAATGTCATGTCGCTGATGGGAGTGTTGATGCTGGTGGGGCTGGCGGTCTCCAACAGCATCCTGATCGTGGAGTTTGCCCACCGTCTGGAAGAGCAGGGCCAGGCGGTGGCGGACGCCGTGATCACCGCCTGCCGCGTCCGTCTGCGGCCCATTCTCATGACCTCGCTCGCCACAATCATCGGTATGCTGCCCATGGCGCTCAAGATGGGTACGGGCAGCGAACAATACGCGCCCCTGGCGCGGGCCATCATCGGCGGACTTACCGCGTCCGTGGTCCTGACCGTCTTCATCGTGCCGGCAGCCTATCTGCTGGTTTACCGTAATCGGCCCCCGGTGGTCCGAGAGACCTGATCCGTATGCCACGTTTCTCGATCAGAAATCCTTATTTCATCATCGTCATCTGCCTGGCGCTGTTGGTGATCGGCGTGACCAGCCTGCTGCGCATGCCGGTGGACCTATTTCCCACCATCAACCTGCCCGAAGTGGTGGTCGCCACCTTCTATTCCGGCATGCCGCCGGAGGACATCGAGGTGGATATCACCAATCCGCTGGAACGATGGTTCACGCTGGCCAGCGGCATCGACCACATGGAGTCGCGTTCGCTGCTGGGGGTGAGCATCATCAAGGTCTACTTCCAGCCCGGCACTAATGCCGACGCCGACGTCACCGGCCTGGCCAATCTCGCCCTGGCCGACCTGAAGCGCCTGCCGCCCGGGACCCTGCCGCCGGTGGTGCTCAAGTTCGACGCCTCCAGTCTGCCGGTGTGCCTGGTCACGGTCAAGGGCAAGGGCCTGAACGAGACCCAGCTTCACGACCTGGCGCAGTTCACCATCCGCAACCAGATCGCGGTAGTGAAAGGCGCGGAGATTCCGCCTCCGTTCGGCGGCAAATACCGCCAGGCCATGGTGTACGTGGATCCGTACAAGCTGGTCTCGCGGCAACTGAGCGTAATGGACGTGGTCGACTCGCTCAATCAGAGCAACGTCATCCTGCCGGCCGGCGACGTGAAGATCGGACCCGACGACTACTACGTCTACTCCAACAGCCTGGTGAAGGACGTCAAGGACCTGAACGACATTCCCCTGAAGACCGTGGACCAGCGTTCCGTGACCGTCGGCGATGTGGGAGACGCCAGGGACGCCGCCCAGTTGCAGTACAACATCGTGCGCGTGGATGGGCAGCGGTCCGCTTACATTCCGATCATGAAGCAGGGCGGCGACACCAACACCCTGCAGGTGGTCAGCGATGTGCGCCAGCTCCTGGGCCACTTGTTTGACATTCCCAAACAACTGCAGCGCGACATCGTGTTCGACCAGTCGGTTTTTGTGCGGGAAGCCATCCACACCGTGCTGCACGAAGGCGTGATCGGCCTGTTGCTGACCAGCCTGATGATTCTCATCTTTCTGGGCAGCATGCGGGCGACGTTCGCGGTGCTGCTCTCGATTCCGCTATCGGCGCTGGCCACCTTCGTCATCCTCTACATGATGGGCAGCACCGTCAATACCATGATCCTGGGCGGCCTGGCTTTGGCGTTCTCCCGGGTGATCGACAATTCGGTGATCTCGCTCGAGAACATCTACCGGCATCTCGAGATGGGCTCGTCGCCGGCAGTCGCGGCCGAGCAGGGCGGCGCCGAAGTGAACCTTGCCGTGCTGGCCGCCACGCTGGTGGACGTCGTCGATTTCTTCCCGGTCACGTTCCTGTACGGTGTCAGCAAGTTTCTCTTCTCGGCACTGGCGCTGGCCTTCTGCCTGTCCCTGATGGCCTCCTTCGTGGTGGCCATGACCGTCATCCCGTTGTTCTGCTCCAAGTATCTCAAGAGCGTCCCGCACGCCACAGGTCATCTCGGAGAGGAGGCCGCGACGGATGCCGGGAGCATGTCCTGGGGGGGCCGCTTCACGGCCTGGTTCAACCGCATGTTCGCCCACCTGCTGGATTTTTACGAACGCTGGGTCAGAGTGGCGGTGCGGCGGCCCGCCTTGACGGTGGCGTTGCTGATGGGCGTGTTCGCGGCCAGCCTGGGGATCTATCCGTTCCTGGGACTGGCCTTTTTCCCCCAGACCGACGCCGGCCAGTTCACCATCAACGCCAAGGTGCCCACCGGGACCCGCATCGAGGTGACCAACCAGTATGTGGCGAAGATCGAAGATCTGATCCGCCACACCATTTCCCCGGCGGATTTCAAGATGATCGTGTCCAACATCGGCGTGGTCAACGACTTCTCCTCGCTCTACACCACCAACGCCGGGCAATATACCGCCACGATCCAGACACAGCTCACGGAAGATCACAAGGTGCCCAGCCGGGCTTATATGGATCAGGTGCGGGAGGCGATCGCCACCCGTTTCCCAGACGTGCGCACCTTCTTCACCAGCGGATCGATGGTGGACGCCATACTGAACTCGGGCCTGCCGGCGCCGATCGACCTGCAGGTCTCCAGCCGGAACCTTCCCCTCACCTATCGCCTGGCCCAGGATTTCGCCGCCCGCATCCGCCAGATGCCGGGCGTGGGTGAGGTTTACATCCCGCAAGATATGAACTACCCCGCCCTGCGGCTGGACGTGGACCGCGTGCACGCGGCGGAACTGGGACTGAGCCAGAAGGAGATCGTGGACAACGTCATTACCGCCCTGAACTCCAACGTGATGATCGCCCCCAACTATTGGGTGGATTATAAGACAGGCAACGATTACTTCCTGACCGTTCAATATTACGAACATGGCAAGTCCTCCATTGAGAACCTGGTGGATCTGAAACAGATCCCGCTGCGGGCGCCCAACCTGACCGAGCCCACCACGCTGGACTCCGTGGTCAAAGTGGAGAACACCCAGTCGCCCACCGAGGTCGATCACTACCAGATCCAGCGCGTGATCGACGTCTACGTGACGCCGTCGGGCGAGGATCTGCGCCGGGTCACCGCGGAGATCCGGAAGATGTTGGCCGCCGCCAATATCCCCAACAACGTGCGTGTGGATCTGCGCGGCATGGTGGACGGCATGGAACAATCCTTCACCAGCTTCGCCTTCGGCTTCAGTCTCTCGTTCGTGCTGCTGTTTCTGATTCTGATCGCGCAGTTCCGCTCGTTTGTGGATCCGTTCCTCATCATGCTCGCCATCCCGATGGGGTTCGTGGGTGTGCTCATCATTCTGCCGTTGACCCACACCACCCTCAATGTCATGTCGCTCATGGGTGTGCTCATGCTGGTGGGCATCGCGGACTCCAACAGTATTCTGATCGTGGATTTCGCGCACAAACTGGAAGAACAGGGACTGCCGGTGGCGGATGCGGCCATCACGGCCTGCCGCGTGCGCCTGCGCCCGATTCTGATGACTTCGTTGGCCACCATCATCGGCATGATCCCGATGGCCATGAAGCTGGGGACCGGCGGGGAACAGTACACCCCCATGGCGCGCGCCATTATCGGCGGCCTGACTTCGTCGGTGCTGCTGACGGTGTTCATTGTTCCAGCGGCTTACGTGCTCGTTTATGGAAGGAGAAATCGCCGTGCGTAGATGGACCTGTTTTGCGCTGTTGGCCTGTGCCGCCGCGGTGGATGCGCCGGCCCAGACCACTCCCGCGAAGCCCATGAAGCTGACGCTGAAAGACGCGGAAGCCCTGGCCCTGAAGAATCACCCGCAGGTTCTGGCCGCCCAGAGCGAAGTGGGGTTCGCCAACCAGCAGACGGTGGAGGAGCGCTCGGCTTACTTCCCCCTCATCGCCGGGGATGTGACCGGTTCGATCGCCAATAACGCGGCCCGCATCGGCGCCGGGGCCCTCACCGATTCCCGGCTCTTCGACCGCTTCGGGCAGGGCATCACCCTATCGCAGCTCATCACCGATATGGGCCGTACTCCCAACCTGGTTGCCGGCTCGCGGCTGCGGGCCAGCGCCAGCGAACAGGATTACCAGGCCAGCCGCTACTCCGTGCTGCTCAATGTGAATCGCGCTTACTTCGATACCCTGCACGCCCAGGCAGTGGTGCGGGTGGCGCAGAAGACCGTGGACGCCCGGCAGCTTCTGTTCGACCAGGTCAACGAGCTGGCCAAGAACAAGCTCAAGTCGCAGTTGGATGTCAGCTTCGCCGACGTCAACGTTTCCGCAGCCAAGCTGCTTCTCCTGCGCGCCCAGGATACGCTGCAGCAGTCTTACGCCGAGCTTTCGCGGGCGCTCGGTTCCGACCAGGTGGCCACTTACAAGCTCGAGGATGTCGAGCTTCCGCCGGGTCCGCCGAGTGCGGCGGATGAGTTGGTCACCCAGGCGATCGCGAACCGGCCGGAGCTGGCCAGCCTGCGGTATTCCCGCCAGGCCGCGTACAAGTTCGTGGCGGCGGAGCGGGACCTGGCGCGGCCCAATGTCAGCCTGGTCGGGGTGGCCGGCTACATTCCGTACATCTCCAAGCTCACCTCGCAGCCGATTCCCCCCGAGTACGCCGCGGCCGCGGTGAACGTGCAGATCCCCATCTTCAACGGCCAACTGTTCACCGCCCGGCGCGAGGCGGCGCGCTATCGCGCGCTGGAGGCCGACCAGAATCTGCGCAACGAGCAGGAGCGCATCGCGCGCGACGTGCGGGTCGCCTGGGCCAGCGCCATAACTGCCTTTCAGCGGATCGATGTGACCGCCCAGTTCCTGCGCGAAGCCAGCCTGGCCCTGGACCTGGCGCAAGGACGCTATAATCTGGGCCTGTCTTCCATTGTGGAACTTACCCAGGCACAGTTGAACCTGACGCAGGCCGAGATCGAAAACCTGGCCGCCAAGTACGATTATCAGAGTCAGTATTCCGTGCTGCAGTACGCCATCGGAATGCTGCGATGAGCCGCGATGGGCCGGCCGTCTTCCACGAGGTGCAGCGTTTCAGGTCGCGGCGTATCTGGCTGATGGTCGCTATCCCTCCCTTTGGCATGACCTTGCTCCTGGTCTGGCAGGTGATCCTCGGACACACCTGGGGAAAACAACCTCTGTCTAACGCCAGCGTCATCGGCTGGACGATCTTCCTTTGGCTGATCTATCTCCGTCTGATCACCGTCCGCCTGGTCACCGACGTCAACCCGGCGGAACTGCGCGTGGCCATGCGTGGATTCTGGCGGCAGCGGCGGATCGCGCTCAGCGACATTCAGACCGCCCAGATTGTCACCTACGATGCCGCGCGCGATTGGGGCGGCTACGGCATTCGCAACACCCGCCGCGGCACGGCCTATCTGGCGGGCGGCGATCGCGGCGTCAGGTTGAAGCTGGTCAAAGGCGCCACGGTTTTGATCGGCTCGGCGCGTCCCGACGATTTGCTGGCGGCGGTGAAACAGCGTCGCGGCGCAGTGCTAGAATAACGCGGTGACTTCGCGCGCCGTGCTCTGGGACTTGGATGGGACCCTGGTGGACTCCGAGCAGCAGCACTGGCTCGCCTGGCGCGACACGATGGCGACGGAGGGGGTCACGCTCACGTTCGAACAGTTCCGCGCCACCTTCGGCTGGCGCAACGACGCCATCCTGCGCACCTGGATCGGCCCGGACATCGACGATCAGCGGATCGCACGCATCGGCGATACCAAAGAGGAACTGTATCGCGAGCTGGTCCGGCGCAACCCGATGGCTCCGCTCCCCGGCGCAGCGCATTGGGTGCGGCGCCTGCACACGGAAGGCTGGTCGCAGGCAGTGGCGTCGTCGGCGCCCCGCTTGAACATCGACGTGGTTTTGGAGGTCATCGGCCTAGCCGGCCAGTTCCAGGCCAGCGCCTCCGCGGAAGACGTGGCGCATGGCAAGCCCGATCCGCAGGTTTTCCTGTTGGCCGCCACGCGCCTGCAAGTGCCGCCCGCGCGCGCGATCGTGGTGGAGGATGCCGCGGCGGGGATTGAAGCGGCGCGGCGCGCCGGCATGCGCAGCATCGGCGTGCGGCGCGACGGCGTGCGACTCCCGGCGGACATCGCCGTAGCGTCGCTGGCGGATCTGCCGCCGGACGCCTTTACCAGCCTGATACGGTAACCTGTGACTTGACATGAAACTAAGCGAAATGGCCGAACGCCTGGGTTGCCAAGTCTTCGGTAACGGAGACATCGAAATCATGGGCGTCGCCGGCATGGAACACGCCGGCCCTACGGACCTGACCTTCCTGGCGAATCCCAAGTACGCTCACAAGGTAAAACACACGCGCGCCGCCGCTATCCTCGTTTCCGAGCCCCTGCGTGACGCTGGGGCGCCGGCCAGCCTGGTCTCCGGGAACCCTTACCTCGATTTCGCGCGCGCCCTGGAATGCTTCTATCAACCGCCGCGTCCCGCGCCTGGAATCCATCCGCTGGCCTCGATCGCCGCCACCGCGGAGATCGGCGAAGGCGCCGCCATAGGCCCTTTCGCCGTGGTGGGCGAGAGCGTGCGCATCGGACGAAATGCGGTGCTGCACGCGCACGTGGTCATCTATGAAGGAGCCCGCATCGGTGACGATTTTCTGGCGCACTCGCATGCGGTGGTGCGGGAGCACTGCCGGATCGGGAATCGGGTGATTCTGCAGAACGGCGTGGTGGTGGGCGGCGACGGATTCGGATTTGCCAGGCGCGCCGACGGGACGCACTACAAAATCGTGCAGTCGGGAGTGACCGTAATCGAGGACGATGTCGAGGTGCAGAGCCTGACGTCGGTCGATCGCGCTACCGTCGGCGAAACCCGCGTCAAACGCGGCGCCAAGGTGGACAGCCTGGTGCAGATCGGACATGCCTGCGTGGTGGGCGAGGACAATATCATCTGCGCGCAGACCGGCCTGGCGGGCAGTTCCGTCCTGGAGCGAAACGTTCTGCTGGCCGGACAGGTGGGCGTGTCCGGCCACCTGACGATACACGATGACGTCGTGGTCTATGCGCAAAGCGGCGTCGGCGGGGATGTGGCGGCCGGCGCGCGCATCTCCGGCTCGCCCGCGTTCGCGGCCAATGAATGGCTGCGCGCCATCACCGCGTTTCCCAAGCTGCCGGAGATTCTGAAGTCAGTCCGCGAACTAAAGAAGCGAATCGAGCAACTGGAAAATGATCAACGACAACCTGTCTGACGGCCGCAAGCCGGTAGCCTACCTGAACGAGCGCTTCCTGAACAGCCCGGATGCCCGCGCGCTGCGGTTGCTCGCCGAATATATCGAACCGCTGTCGGTGTTCCGCCGGCAGAAGATACGCGACACGGTGGTGTTCTTCGGGTCCGCGCGGGTGCGCGAAGACGGCGCCATGGGCCAATACTACAAGGACGCGCGAACTCTGGCCCGCCTGGTCACCGAATGGGCCGCGCAGTTCAACGATAACGGCGGCTACCGGTTTGTGGTTTGTTCCGGCGGCGGTCCGGGCATCATGGAGGCGGCCAATCGCGGCGCGGCGGACGCGGGCGGCAAAACGATCGGTTTGAATATAGGTCTGCCTTTTGAGCAGTTACCCAATCCTTATATCTCACCGGAGCTTAGCTTCGAGTTTCATTACTTCTTCATGCGCAAGCTCTGGTTCGCCTACCTGGCCAAGGCCCTGATCGTGTTTCCCGGCGGATTCGGCACCATGGATGAAATGATGGAAATGCTGACTCTGACACAGACGCAGAAGCTGGCCAAGAAGATCGCTATCGTGCTCTATGGATCGAGTTACTGGAAGGAGATCGTGAACTTCGATGCGCTGGTGCGGCACGGCACGATCAGCGCCGAAGATCTGGACCTGTTCCAATACGCGGACGATCCGGCATCCGCTTTCGAGCTCCTCAAGGCTCACCTGCTGACACATCTGCAACCCGAAACGCCGGAGACGCCGGCCATCTCCAAATCACGCTATCCGCAGAAATCCGCGTGATGATATGCGCCGGAGTCAGTACCGGGCGATCAGAGACGTCGTGGCCCTGACCATCGTCTGCGGGTTCCAGACGTCCACGTACAGCCGGTCCCCCGGTACGATGGGGCATCCGGCCTTTCCGTTCAGGTTGGCTACCAGTTGAATCAGCCCGCTCTCCCAGGAACTGATCGACACCGTGCAAGCGTCACCCGTATAACCTGCGCTCCAACTCCGCGTGGTATTGACGATCCGGACGTAGTCTGAGGTCCCGGTGAAAGGCAGTCCAGCGGGAAAGACACCGAAGTTACTGCCGGCAATCGCAACCGGCGGCTGTGCCTGCGCCGCAAATCTGTCGCAGCCCGCTGCGTAACACTGCGTCACCACATTGTCGATCGCGGGTGACCCCGCCGCCAGTACGGCGCAGTTCGGACGAACTCCGGGCTGTCCCGCCGGAAACGAGTTACAAGCGCTCGGGCCTATAAGCGGGGCCGCCGTGGTGGGCAGACTGGCCGCCGCCGGGTAGTCCACCACCGGCAGATAGTCGCTCATCAGACTGCCGTCCGGCGTCGCCACGTTCATGCGATACGGCACGTTCTGGCCGGCGCAGGTGAACCCCGCGGCCGGGATGATGTGCCGCATGGCTAACAGGCTCAACTGTTCGTACTTGGGGCGCGCCGTCAGATTCAGGACCGTGTAGCCATTGGCCGGCGTGATCCACGGCGGAATCGGTGCGCCGGTACCCACGATGAGAGTAGCGTAGCCGTTGGCGTCTTTGACGAAGCTGGAATCGGCCACGCTGGCCAGCACGGTCCCGTCCGCGTTCTGAAACGACAAGCTCATGTATCGCATCGGCTCCGTCCCGGACCGGGAGCAGCCGTTGGTACACGGCGTCGGCGGCGTACCCGGCACGCGCACGCGTACGCGCATCACCTCGCCGGCCGCGGCCAGGGTGTCCGGCAGACCTGCCGGTACTCCCGCCGAAATGTACGAGGCATCCGGGTTCGTTATCGGAACGTACGCGCCCACCCGGCTCCAGGCCAGGCGGTTCGCGGAGCCGGGACTGTTTCCTTCGCACAGCTTGGGCAGATAGTCGGACTCATAGGTATTGTGCAACGCGGTCTGCGTGTGATCGATCCAGTCGCCGCCGTTGGCGCTGCCGCCGGCCACGATATGCATTGTGTTCATCACGTAGTCAGCCGGGTAGGCACAGCCGGAGGCCACATCGCGCACGATGATGTGCGGATTCGTCGCGTCACTCGCCGGAGTGTCATCCAGGTAAGCCCGGATCATGACGATGCCGCCCTTGTTGGGGATGCCATGTCTCGGGGAGTCGATCACGTGGCTCGGAAAACCCGGACTTAACGTGAAGATGCCGGAATCGCTGTTCCAATCCATTCCCGCATGCCGCCGGGTGCCGTCCAGCGCATTCGCGCTCACGTTATAGCCGTTCATCATGCAGCCGGTCTCCTGTTTGCCGGGAGTGCCGCCAAACCGGATCGGCAGCGCGAATTGCTGTCCGGCGGCGAATGCGACTCCGGGACGGAACGGATTCACGTATTCGGAAGTCAGGGGCGCCATGTTGGCGTCCAGCATGGTCTGCGCCACCGCCATATGCTCGTCATAAAGCGTGACCGAGTAGTATCGGGCGTTCGGGAAGGTGCCCACTAGAATCAGTTCGTAGCGCGGGTCCACCTGGTAATACAGTTGATAGTAACGTGCGTTCAAATCGCCATACTCGGTAATTCCATTCCCGGTCGTTAGATTGATGGTGTAACAGGAATTGTCGAAGTTGGAGAAGAAGTCACCCGACGGAAACTCACCTCCGGTAAAGGAAGTCGGAAGACCCGAACAGTTGGCGGCGTAAATCAGGCCCGGAAACAGGCACAGTCCCCAAAGCGCACATAGCCGGACGATTCGCGATTGTGTCACGGTTTCCTCCCCGTTCTGTCAGGTATTTCATAAGATAATACACGAAAGTAAAGGTACTTTGAATCCGTATTTCCAGTAATTTTATATATGTATTAATTGAGTGACGCCAAACTGATCACCCACGCGCCAGGTGTGTCACTCCCCGGCTCGTGACTGCAATAATCGGCTGGCATGAAAGAGCTGGCGGGGGACGTGATATTTCGTACGTTTATAAGTGAGTAACATGGATATATGGTCATCGGTGTTCCTCGGGAAACCTTCCCGGGCGAGCGGCGCGTCGCGCTGACTCCGGCCGTTCTGCCGAACCTCGCCAAGGCCGGTTTTGAAGTGCTGCTCGAATCGGGCGCCGGCGTGGCCGCGGGCTATCCCGACGCCGCGTACGCGGCCAAAGGCGCCCGCCTGGCCTCCGCGCGCGGCGATGTCTTCCAACAATCCGGCGTGGTAGTCCAGGTGTTGTGCCACGGCTCCAACGACCGGACCGGCAAAGCCGATCTGCCCCTCCTCCGCGGGGGACAGATCCTGGCCGGGTTTCTGCGCCCGCTCGGCTCGCTCGAAACGATTCAGGACATCGCCGCCACCGGAGTGACCGCGTTCTCGGTAGAGTTAATGCCCCGCATCACGCGGGCGCAGAGCATGGACGCGCTCTCTGCGATGGCTACCATCGGCGGTTACAAAGCCGTGCTGCTGGCCGCCGACCGGCTCCCCAGGATGTTCCCCATGCTGACGACCGCCGCGGGCACCATTACGCCGGCGCGCGTCTTCGTGGTTGGCGCCGGTGTCGCCGGACTGCAGGCCATCGCCACGGCCCGCCGCCTGGGCGCCGTGGTGTCGGCCTATGACTTGCGCGCGGCCGCTAAGGAACAGGTGCTGAGCGTCGGCGGGCGCTTCGTCGAACTGCCCATCGCGGCGGCGGACGCGCAAGACGCGCGCGGCTACGCCCGGGCGCAGGATGCGGCTTTCTACCAGCGGCAGGCGGAGCTGTTGGGCAACCAGGTGGCGGAGAGCGATGTGGTGATCACCGCGGCTGTGGTCCCCGGCAAAAAATCGCCGGTGCTGGTGACCCGTGAGATGGTCCACCGCATGGCGCCGGGTTCGGTGATCGTGGACCTGGCTGCGGAACGCGGCGGCAACTGCGAGATCACCCGGGCAGGCGACGTGATTGAAGCAGACGGGGTCACGGTGATCGGGTCCATCAACCTGGCGAGCACGGTCCCCTATCACGCCAGCCAGATGTACGCGCGGAACGTCAGCGCGTTTCTCTTGCACCTGTTTCGGGGGAACAAAGAACAGCCCGATCTGGAGGATGAAATCGCGCGCGAAACGCTGGTGACGCACGGCGGCGCGATCGTCAACCCGCGCCTGCGCGAGTTCTTCGCTTTAGCGGAAAGGCAGAAATGAACAATCTCATTACCAGCCTCTACATTTTCATGCTGGCGGCGTTCGTCGGATTCGAAGTGATCCGGCGGGTCTCTCCGCTGCTGCACACGCCGCTCATGTCGCTGACCAACGCCCTGGACGCGATCGCGGTGGTGGGGGCCATCATCCTGGCCGGCGAGCACAAAAGCACGGCGGCCACGGTGCTGGGCACGATCGCCATCGTCGCCTCCACCAGCAACCTGGTCGGCGGATTCATCATTACCGACCGCATGTTGCGGATGTTCAAATCCAGCAGGCCGAAGAAGCCATGAGCGCGCCGGAGCTGACCGAACACGCAATCGAGATTGTCTACCTGATCTCGACGGCCCTCTTCATCCTGTCACTGAAGTGGATGAGCGCGCCGGCCACCGCGCGCCGCGGCGTGTGGGCCGGCGAGGCAGGCATGTTATTGGCGATCTGCGCCACTCTCTTCAACTGGGGCATCGTCGATTTCAAATGGATCGCCATCGCGCTGGTGCTGGGCAGCATTATCGGCGTGCCGCTGGGCCGCGTCGGCATGACCGCCGTCCCGCAACGGACCGCGCTGAGCCATGCCTTCGGCGCCCTCTGCGTCACCCTGGTGGGCACCGCGGAGTTTTACCTGCGCGCGCCCCATGTGCCCACCTTCATGATGGCCGTGCTGTCCATGGAAGTGATTTTGGGCAGCCTTACTTTCACCGGCAGCCTGATGGCCGCCGGCAAGTTACAGGAGGTCCTGCCGCAGCGGCCCATCACTTACAAGGGTCAAAATCTCGTCAACCTGTCGCTGCTGGCGATCGCCATCCTGGCCGCGATTATTCTAGTCATCGATCCGGGACAGATGCGGCTGTTCCCGATCATGATCGCCGTTCCGCTGGTCTTCGGCGTGCTCATGATCGTGCCGATCGGCGGCGCCGACATGCCGACCGTGATCTCGCTGTTGAACTCTTACGCCGGGCTGTCCGCGGCTGCCATGGGCTTTGTGCTGGACAGCAAACTGCTGATCGTGGCCGGCGCGCTGGATGGCTCCTCCGGCTTCATCCTCTCCGTCATCATGTCAAAGGCCATGAACCGGTCCTTCAGCAACGTGCTGTTCGGGGCTTTCGGCCAGGTGCAGGCCGCCCAGGCGGGCGCGCACGAGGCCCGCACGGTACGGAGTGCTACGGCGGAAGAGGCCGCCCAGATCCTGGCGGCGGCCAACACCGTAGTCGTGGTTCCGGGATACGGCATGGCGGTGGCGCAGGCGCAGCACAAGGTGCGTGAGTTCTACGACGCTCTCACCCGCCGCGGAGTGGACGTGAAATTCGCGATTCATCCGGTGGCCGGCCGGATGCCCGGTCATATGAACGTGCTGCTGGCCGAGGCGGACATCCCTTATGACAGGCTGCTCGATATGGACGCCGTCAATCCCGAATTTCCCCAGACCGACGTGGCCCTCGTAGTAGGCGCCAACGATGTGACCAATCCCGCCGCCCGCCATGACGCAGCCAGTCCCATCTACGGCATGCCCATTCTGGACGTCGACAAAGCCAAGACGGTGATGGTCATCAAGCGCGGCATGAGCCCCGGCTTTGCGGGTATCGAGAACGAGCTGTACTACCTGGACAAGACCCTCATGCTGTTCGGCGATGCCAAGGCCTTTGTCGGCGACATCGTGCGCGAGCTGACCGGGGCGCAACACGCCTAGCCAGCCGCACCGGTACTGGGGCGCCAGGTTTTTGCATAATGTAAGGGTTGGAGCCAACCAGCAACACACCCCCCGCTGCCGGCGAAATACTCGGGCACTATCGCATCCTCGCCAAGATCGGACAGGGCGGCATGGGGGTGGTGTATCGCGCGCACGATGAAGTCCTGCACCGCGACGTCGCCCTGAAGATTCTCACTCTCGATCGCGGCGATGCGGAATCGTCGCGGGAATTCCTGCTGGCCGAGGCGCGGGCCTCCTCCGCCCTCGCGCATCCCAACATCTGCACCATCCACGAGGTGGCCGATTTCGGTGGCGAACTCGCCATCGTGATGGAACTGGTCGAGGGCCGGCCTCTGAGCTCATTGATCGAAAGCCGGGCACTCACCATCGAGTCCGTGCTGCGCTATGGAAGGCAGATCGCCGCCGCGCTGGCCCACGCGCACGGACGTGGCGTGGTTCACCGCGACCTGAAGAGCTCCAACGTCGTGGTCAACCCGGAGGGCCTGGTCAAGGTTCTGGATTTCGGCTTGGCGCGCCGCCTGCCCGCGCAGACACTGGAGGCCGTCACGCAGTCGTTAGGGTCGTTGGCAGGTCCGCGGACGATTGCCGGGACTCTATCGCACATGCCTCCGGAAGTCCTGCGCGGTGAGCCTGGGGACCACCTCACCGACCTGTGGGCTTTCGGTGTGCTTCTCCACGAAGCCGTGTCGGGCCAACTGCCCTTCCCCGGCAGCACCATTTTCGAAGTCACCTCCGCGATCCTGCAGCAGCCGCCGTCCCCGCTGCCTTCGAGCGTGCCGCCCAGCGTAACGGCCATCATTCAGAAATGCCTGGCCAAAGATCCCGCGCAGCGATACCAGCAGGCCGCGGAACTGCAGGCGGCGCTCGACAACATCCAGGCCGCGGCCGTGGTGCCGGCCCCGTCGCCCGCCGAGCCAAGAGGTCCGCTCACCCTGGTCCATCGCGGGATACGCCACCTGGCCGTGCGCAGCGGCGATGTGCTGCTGCTGGTGGGCACCACCAAGGGCGCCTTCCTGCTGCGATCCACCAGGCAGCGGTCGCGTTGGGAAGTAGCCGGCCCGTACTTCCACGGCCAGGCGATCTACGCGCTGGCCTATGACAGCCGCGCCGGCCGCCGCCGCTTGTGGGCCGCCACGCATACGTTCTGGGGAACCTTCCTGCGGTCCAGCGACGACTTCGGCAAGACCTGGACCAATCCGCTGGAAGCCAATATCAAGTTCCCGGCGGACACCGGCACATCTCTGGCCAACATCTGGCAGATCTGTCCCGGCTCGGCGGACGAGCCGGAAACGCTGTACTGCGGCGTGGAGCCGGCCGCGCTGTTCGAGTCCCGCGACGGCGGCGACTCGTGGGCGCTGGTGCGCGGGCTGTTCGATCATCCGCATCGTCCCCGCTGGGTGCCGGGAAATGGCGGCCTGTGCCTGCATACCATCATCCCTGACCCCGCGGCGCCGGGCCGCATGTACGTGGCGATATCGGCCGCCGGCGTCTATCGCACCGACGACGGCGGGCGTACCTGGGAGGCGCGCAATCGCGGCGTTCGCGTGGTCTACCATCCGGACCGATATCCGGAGTTCGGGCAATGCGTGCACAAGATCGTCTTGCACCCGGCGTGCCCCGACCGCCTTTACCTCCAGAATCACTGGGGACTGTACCGCTCCGATGACGGCGCGGCGACGTGGCGGGACATCGCCAACGGCGTGCCCTCCGATTTCGGCTTTGCCATGACGGTCCATCCACACGATCCGGATTGCGTCTATATCGTGCCGATCGAGTCCGACGAGTTCCGTTGCACGCCGGAAGGCCGCCTGCGGGTCTACCGCACCCGCAACGGCGGCAGTTCCTGGGAACCGCTGATGCAGGGTTTGCCGCAGAAACGCGCGTACGAGACGGTCCTCCGGGACGCCTTGACCACCGACCCGCTCGATCCCGTCGGCGTCTATTTCGGAACCCGCAACGGGCAGGTCTACGCCTCCGCCAACGAAGGAAAGAACTGGACCAAGATCGTCGACGGATTTCCTCCGATCGTCTGCGTCAAAGCGGTACTCAACGGAGAGCCGCGCCAACGGCGCGGGCCGAAGAGCTGATGCCTGTGATGTTTCACATACCGGGTCCGCTGCGCTCGTTTACGGCCGGGCAGGCGGAGGTGGACCTGGCCGCCTCGCCGGCCACCCTGTCGGAGGCGCTGGCAGCGCTCTGGGTCCGGCACCCCGGCTTGCGCGACCGCCTGGTGACGGAGCAGGGCCAGGTACGCGAGCACATCAACCTGTTTGTAGGAAACGAACACTTTCGCTATACCGGCGGCCTGGCGACTCCACTGGCGGCGGACACGGAGGTCTGGATCATCCCCGCCATCAGCGGCGGGTGATGCGCCGTCTCCTGAAGCTGTGCGCGTGGCATACTGTAAGCTGCACCCCGAAGTTCAAACTTGACGATTCCAAAGGACCGTTTCCACCGATGTACCAGGCTTTACAGCAAGAGATCGAGACCTACCAGAAGCGCACTCCCCAATCCCGCGCCGCGCACCAACGGGCGGTCTACCGCGTCCCGCTGGGCGTAGCCAGCAACTACCGCTACTATCCGCCGTATCCTCTGTTCGTGCGCGACGGCCACGGCTCGCGCATTCACGATCTGGATGGCAACGAGTATATCGACCACAACCTTTGCTACGGCGCGCTGATGGCGGGGCACTGCCATCCGGCGGTGATGAAGGCGGTGGCGGAACGCCTGCATCTGGGGACCCTGTTCGGCATGCCGCACGGCATGGAACTCGAACTGGCCGACGAGATCTGCGCGCGCTATCCGGTGGACATGGTGCGCTTCGGCAACAGCGGATCGGAAGTCACCATGCACGCGCTGCGCCTGGCGCGCGCCGCCACCGGCCGCAGCAAGATCATCAAGATGGAAGGCGGCTACCACGGCGGCCACGACGCCATTTCGGTGAGCGTGAAACCCAAGGGTCATGAGTTCGGCGACCCCGAGAATCCCACGCCGGTAGTCTCGAGCGCGGGCGTGCTGCGCGGAACCACGGACGCCACCCTGGTGGCGCCCTTCAACAATCTGCCGGCCGTGGAACGCTTGTTCGCCGCGCATCCCGGCGAAATCGCCGGCATCATCATCGAGCCCATCATGATGAACATCGCCTTCTGCATGCCGGACGAAGGCTACATCCAAGGCCTGCTGGACCTCGCGCACCGGCACGGCGCCCTGCTGATCATGGACGAAGTGAAGACCGGCGCCAAGCTGGCGTGGGGCGGCGCCTGCGAATATTTCAACGTGAAGCCCGACATCATCTGCCTGGGCAAATCCATCGGCGGCGGCTTTTCCCTGGCGGCCTTCGCGGCCAGCCGCGAAATCATGGACGTCATCGCCACGCAGAAGATGTTCCACGCGGGCACCTACAACACCAACCCCGTGGTGATGGCCGCCGGCCTGGCTACCTTCCGCCATGTGCTCACGCGCGACGCCTACGCGCATATCGACAAGCTGGGCCGCAAACTGCTCGACGGCTATCGGAGCATCATCGAAAAGAACGGCCTGATCGCCTATGCCGACGGCGCCGGCGCCAATGGCGCGCTGCTGTTTTATCCCCAGCGCATCCGCAATTACCGCGACTGGTATCACGTGGACGAGGACTTGTGGACCCACTACTGGTTCGCCATGGTGAATCGCGGCGTGCTGGCGCAGCCCTACTGGTGGGACGAGCAGTGGACCCTCTCCGTACAGCACACGGAAAAGGATATCGACGAGCATTTGCAGGTGTTCGCGGAAGTGGCGCCGGCATTGGCGGCCGCCCAACAGGAACGCGGCGCGGTGGCGCACGCCTGACTTTTAATCGGCGGACCAGACGCCTTCGAAGTCCACGAAGTAGCCTTGCACTGTGACGTCCGGCGCCGCGTTGCGCACGCACTCCGCGGCCTTCTCGAGTTCCTGCCGGTGATGGCCGGCTTCCGCGGCCGCATCCCCGTTGAAGGCGGCCAGGCCCCCGTAGCCGCCGCAATCGGAGTGCACCATCAGGATGACCAGTTTGGTGCCGTGCAGCCGGATCGACTTGGCGATCTGATCCAGCACAAACTCGCGCTCCGACTCGCGTTCCGGAGACGCCAGCGCTTTGGCGCCGCCCGCAACCTTGATCACGTCCGGATTCACGATACCGCTGCGCTTCAGGAATTTGTCGAAGCCCAGGTGGAAGCGGCGATCGAAGCACCAGACGACCGCCGCGCCGCTCTCGTAATTCGCGCGGGGTGTATCGAAGTGAAAGACCTTCTTCATCAGTGACATTCTCGCATGGCGTGCGGCGCGGACTGCCGGGCTATACACTCAGAAGATGTTCGGAATTCGAACCGGTATAGGTGCCACCATGCTCTTCGCCGCGGTGAACATTGCCGGCGCGCAGCCTGCCGCCACCCTGGTGTTGATGAACGGCAAGATCTGGACCGTAAATGAGGCGCAGCCGCGGGCGGAAGCCGTGGCGTGCCTGGGCAACCGTATCGTGGCCGTGGGCCAGAACGCGGAGATCCGGCGGTGGATCGGTCCCGCGACGCAGGCGATCGATCTGGGCGGCAAACTGGTGCTGCCCGGATTCAATGACGCGCACGTTCACTTTCTCGATGGCGGGCAGAACCTGGCGAGCGTCCAGTTGCGCAGCGCCCGATCGGAAGCCGAATTCCGGACGCGTATCGCGGCCTTCGCCGCCAGACTGCCCTCCGGACGCTGGATCACCGGCGGCGATTGGGACCACGAGAACTGGAGCCCCGCGCGCCTGCCCACGCGGCAGTTGATCGACGACGCCAGCGCCGGGCATCCGGTATTCGTGGAACGGCTGGACGGCCACATGGCGCTGGCCAATTCGCTGGCGCTCAAGTTGGCGGGCATCACCCGAGACACGCCCGATCCGCCCGGCGGCACGATTGTGCGGGATGCGTCCGGCGAGCCTACCGGCGTGCTCAAGGATGCGGCCATGGGGCGCGTGGAGCAGGTCCTGCCGGCGCCTACTCCGGACGAGGCCGCCGAGGCGCTGCGCGCGGCCATGCGCTACGCGGCGGAGAACGGCGTCACCAGCGTGCAGGACATGTCCGCCGCCCCCGACACGCTGCGCGTTTACCAGACGCTGCTGGCGCGCGGCGAACTCACCGTGCGCATCTCCGGACATCAGCCCCTGGCCACCTGGCAGCACCTGGCGGCCGTCGGCCTGCGCGCGGCGTTCGGCGGTGAAAAGCTGCACATCGGCGGGCTGAAGGGCTTCGCCGACGGTTCGTTGGGATCGACTACCGCGCTGTTTTTCGAACCTTACCTGGATGCGCCCAATACCAGCGGACTGGCCAACAGCGAGATGATCCCGGAGAGCAAGATGCAGGATCACATCCTGGGCGCGGACCGGGCGGGGCTGCAGGTGGCCATTCACGCCATCGGCGATAAGGCCAATCATCTGATCCTGGGTATGTACGAGGAGGCCGAGCGCCGCGACGGACCGCGCGACCGCCGCTTCCGCATCGAACACGCGCAGCACCTGCGTCCGGACGACATCCCGCGCTTCGCCAGGCTGCGCGTGATCGCCTCCATGCAGCCTTACCACTGCATCGATGACGGCCGGTGGGCCGAGAAGCGCATCGGTCCGGAGCGCGCCAAGACGACATACGCGTTCCGCACGCTGCTCGATACGGGCGCGGTGCTGGCTTTTGGATCGGATTGGCCGGTGGCGCCGATGGTGCCGTTGATGGGCATCTATGCGGCCGCCACGCGGCGTACTCTGGACGGCAAACATCCGGATGGCTGGATACCGGAGCAGAAGATCACGGTGGCGGAAGCCATCCGCGCCTACACCATGGGATCGGCTTATGCCAGCTTCGACGAGAAGATCAAGGGATCTGTCGAAACGGGCAAGCTGGCCGATATGGTGGTGGTGTCCGAGGACATCCTCGGCATCCCGCCCGCGGAAATCGAGAAATCCCGGGTGGAGCTGACCGTGTTCGACGGTAAGGTGATTTACCGCCGCGGCGAGTAAATGCCCTAAGCGCCGGGCGCGCGCACATCGTAGCGCCCCAGCAGATCCACACCGCGCCGGTCGCCCGACACTTCGGCGCGGCGGGCGTGCCGCCAGGCGGCGGCATAGTCCGCGCGGACGGCGTAGATTTCGGTCAGCGCCACGTGCGCGTCGGCGCACGTGTCATCGAGGCGCACTGCTTCGAGCAACAGCGCGAGTGCCTCGTCCTGTCTTTGATTCATTCGGTACAACTGCGCCAGGTTGTACCAGGGCCGCGGATTGGAAGGCTCGCGCGCAATCCATTCCTTCTGCTCGCGCGCGTGGGCGGCGGTCTCGCGGTCCAGCGCGAAATCGATGACCTCTTTGCGCCAGAAGCTCACGGCTGCTCTCCCACCAGCACCAGCCGCACGTCCATCACGTTGGTGTGGGTCGGGCCGGTGATCACCAGGTCGCCCAGACCCTCGAAGAAACGATAGGAATCGTTGCGCGCGAGGAATTCCGCGGCCCGCCGGTCGCGCGCCAGCGTGCGGCCGTCAGCCATGGCGCCGGCAGCGTCGGTGGGACCGTCGGTGCCGTCCGTGCCGGCGCTGAGCACCACCACGTTGCGCAGACCTGCGATGTCCATGGCCGCGGCCAAAACGAATTCCTGGTTCCGGCCGCCCAGGCCGTTGCCGCGCAGGGTGACCGTAGTCTCGCCGCCCGTGACGATGCAGGCGGGCGGCTTCCGCGGCCGTCCGAAGCGCACGATCTCTTTGGCAATGGCCGCATGCATTCGCGCGATCTCGCGTGTCTCGCCTTCGATGAAGGTCGAAAGCACGAGGGGGTGAAAACCCAACTCGCGCGCTTTTGCGGCGGCTGCGTCCACGGCCAGCCGGTTGCTTCCGGTCACCACGTTTCGGACGCGTCGAAAGATCGCGTCGCCCGGCTTGGGGGTCTCCGCGAGTTCACCGCGTTCTCCGCGCGCGAGCCGCTCCCGCACGGATGCCGGCACGAGGGACTGCAATGCATACCTCTCCAGGACGGCGCGCGCGCCGGCAAAAGTGGAAGCATCCGGCGCCGTAGGACCCGAGCCGATCACGTCCAGATCATCGCCGGTCACGTCGGAAAGCAGCAGAGAGAGGACCCGCGCGGGATGTGCCAGCCGCGCCAACTGTCCCCCCTTGATCTGCGAGATGTGCTTGCGGACCGCATTGAACTCGTGGATGCTGGCGCCGCAGGCCAACAGCAGTTTGGTGGTCTCCTGTTTTTCGGCCAGCGTGATGGGATCGGCCGGCAACGGCAATAGCGCCGAGGCGCCGCCCGAGATCAGGCAGAGCACCAGGTCGCCGGCGCCGGCGCCGGCGGCGATCGCAGCAATCCGGCGCGAGCCTTCCACGCCGCGTTCGTCGGGGACCGGGTGGCCGCACTCGTTCAGCTCTATACGGGTCAGGCGGGCGGTGTGGCCGTATTTGACATTCAGCAGGCCGCGCGTGATGCGGCGGCCCAGCACGCGCTCGGCGGCCCGCGCCATGGCTGCGCCGGCCTTGCCTGCGCCCACCACGTAGATGTTCCGGTAACGTTTGAGATCTTCCCGTTCGAGCAGGCGCGACACGGTTTTTTCCGGGTTCGCCGCGGCCAGAGCGGCCTTGAAAATCGCCAGAGCGTGACGGCGCAACTGGGCTTCGGTATGCATGGCTTCGCGTCTTTCCAAGTCTACCGGAAACCGTCGAATCGCAGCTCGACGACCCGCAACCTTTATCGCCCCCCGTACGCCTTTATGCGATGCGCTGCAGTTTGCACCTGGCTGCCTGTCTTCTGCTGGCGCCCGCGCGCCTGGTCCCCCAAACCCTGGAAGCCGTCCCCCATCGCGTCCTGGTGGACCAATCCGCCTCCATCCGGGCCGCCGGGCTCCAGCCGGGCGGACGTGTCACTATTCAGGCGGATCTGCGCGACGGCGGCGATATCCGCTGGACCTCGCATGCTGATTTCATCGCCGATGCGCAGGGGACTGTCGACACCGCCAGACAGCCCGCCGTCGCCGGGTCGTACAAGGAAGTTTCCGCTATGGGGCTGGTCTGGTCGATGAAGCCGTCGTCGGGCCGCGCGTTCCGCTACCGTCCGCCAGGCCAGGGGACTCAGACCATCGAATTTCAGCTCCTGCGCGGGCACACGAAACTCGCCGCGGCGCGCCTCGAACAGGTCCCCATGGCCGCCGGCGTGGAACGTATCGACGTTTCGCATGGCGCCCTGTTCCTGCCACCGGGCGGCGGACGGCATCCCGGCGTGCTGGTGCTCGGCGGATCGGAAGGCGGTCTCCCCCATCGCCGCGCGGCATGGCTGGCTTCCCACGGATTTGCCGCCTTCGCCCTGGCCTATTTCCGCTACGCCGACCTGCCCCGGGAACTGGCGGGCATTCGGCTGGAATATTTCGGAGAGGCTCTTCAGTGGATGCTAGAGCGCCCTGAAATCGACGGCGGCCCTCTCGCCGTTACCGGCGTCTCGCGCGGCGCCGAACTGGCCCTGCAATTGGGCTCGATGTACCCGGCGATAAAAGCAGTCGTCGCGTACTCTCCAGCCGACGTGCGCTATCCGGCCTGCTGCGGCTTCATGTCCGTGCCCTACGCCTGGACGTGGAACGGCAATCCGTTGGCTTTCGCCCCCATTCGCGGCCGCCAACGCTATCCGGACCTGGTCATGCGGGCGGCCATCGACGTAGAGCGCACCCATGGGCCGGTGGTGCTGATTTCAGGGGACGCGGATGGCATCTGGGATTCCACCGGCATGGCGGATTCGATCGTCGCGCGCCTGGAGCGGCACCACTTTCCCTATCCCGTTGTGCACTTGAAATATGCGCACGCGGGGCACCAGGCCGGACGTCCGGAGATCGTTCCCGCCTGGACGCGCCCGGACATCAACCCCAGGACGGGGTGGGAACGCGACATGGGCGGATCGCCCCAGGGCAACGCCGAATCTTCCCTGGATGCCCCCCGCAAGGTAATCGAGTTTCTGCGGCAGAGCCTGGGGACTACGCGCTCTTCGCCCTGACGCGCCAGTACACCGCGTAGCGCTGGTCCAGGATCTGATGGAACGGCACCAGGCGCACGTTGCGACTCTGTCCTCGGGTCTCGAAGACCAGCGGGGCCCGGCTCTCGATCCACGAAGCGGGATCGGGAGATGCGGCCACGAGTTCCGGCGCTTCGGCCGGATGCTTCAATTCCGGCGGATTGTCGCCCCCGCGCCGCATGTCTTCGGTCAGGCCTTCGCGCCCCAGATCTCCGGCCAGGACCAGCGGCCCGTACATGACGGCCTGCAAAGTCGGGTCGTCCGGCATCGGCTGCACGTGCAGCTTCATGGGCAGAGTCACACGCAGTTCGTCGAGGTTCTCCCAGGAACGGTCGACGACCCAGTAGCCGTTCGCCCGCTCCGCCTTCACGGGCCTGCCGTTCACCAGCGGCGGCGGCATCTTACCGTCCGTCCAATAAGGCTCGCGGACGCGTATGGCCAGTTGCACAGGCTTGGCCGTCCGGATTCGCAGACTGGTATCTCCGCGCCCGCGCAAAGCGCTCTCCTGCTGCATGTGAATGCCCTTCTCCTCCCAATCCAGGGCCGAGGATATGAACAGGTTCACGTACAGGCTGCTGTCATCGTGGAAGTAGATACTGTCGGCCAGCTTGGAGAATGACTCGACGCCCGTCCCCGTGCAGCACCAGAACGAGCCGCGCGGGCTGGCGAAGACTCTCCAGTAGCCGGACGCCAGGGGCACATAGTACATGGTCAGCCCGTCGGTGGGATTCATGGTGCCGAGTATGCCGTTGCAGTAGGCGCGTTCGTAGTAATCGAAGTAACGCGCCTCCGGCGACCAGCCGAATAAGTGACGCGTCAGCTTCAGCATGTTGTAAGTGCAGCAGCATTCCTCGGTGTTGTAACTCAGCTCCGCGGCCAGTTGATCCGGACCCGTGCGCCAGTGCTCGTCGTTGCTGGTGCCGCCGGTGGCGTAGCTGCGGTGCAGGGCCACCTGCGTCCAGAAGAACTCCGCGACGCGCCGGTAGCGCTCCTCGCCGGTCAGTTCGTAGCGGCGGGCCGCACCGATCACCTGCGGGATGTGCGTGTTCACGTGCAGGCCCTTCAACTCATCGCGGCCTTCAGCCAACGGCGTGAAAAAACTCTCGTGATCGAAGCGGCGCGCCGCGGCTGCCCAATCCTTCTCCCCCGTGACAGCGTACAGGTTGTAAAGCACCTCATCCATGCCGCCGAACTCGACGTGCAGCACGCGCGCCATGTGATCGTCGCTGAGCGAGTCGGTCCAGCGCTTGGTCCAGCCGGCCATGCCGCGGGCCACGTCCAGCGCCTGCTGATTGCCGGTCAGGACATACATATCCACCAAGCCGGCCATAATCTTGTGGATCGTGTACCAGGGCGCCCAAACCGGCTGTCCGGCTTTCAGGCGATCGAAGAACGACGACGGGAACGCGCTGATATAACCGTTCCCGTTGGCCTTCTGGCACTTCCCCAGTTCCGCGACGACCGCATTGCCTTTGCCGCGCAGCATGGTATCCCCGTCGCTGACCGACATCAGCGCGCAGGCGGAGAGGTAATGTCCGGTGAAGTGGCCGCGCAATTCCACGTCGGGCTTCTCCCAGCCGCCCAGCGGTTCGGCGGACGTGGGCAGCCCGGCGGTAAGACGAAACGTGTGCAGCAGCCGGTCGATCTCCAGGCTCTCCAGGAACGTGCGATTGTGGGCCGTATACTGCTGCAGCGCGCCGTCCAGCAAACGGACGCTGCCCAAATCGAAAGGCTGCGCTTTGGCCGGGACCGTGTCCTGAACGGGCGCCGCGCAGGCTGCGGCAAACGGAGCCGCGGCCGATGCAGCCAGAAATTTCCGGCGGGAAATCGTGATAGCCATACCGTACCCTATTGTAGAACCCATCCAAACACCGGCTCCAACCGCCGGCCATCAGCCACTACAATATACATGCACGTGTCCTTTCTCACATCGCCACAGCGCGCGTTTCTCCAGGCCGTCTCGAACCTGGCCTACTGCAATCCGTTCCTGCCCGAGCGCATCGAGTTCGAACGCGCCGCCCTGGGTGACGAGTTCGTGGCCGGCGAACCGGTCTGGAGCCAGCCGGTCCGCGATCCGGAGCGCCCCCGCGCCAACGCCTGGCGCATCGTGGAGCGCACCGAGACCCTGGCCGAAGAGTTGCAGGCCAGCCTGCGCCGGGGTGAGGAGACCCGCGTGGCGGACCTGGCGCTCTACGAGGACGCCATCCTGCACCTGCTCTATCAGCGCTACTACCGGCAGTTCCTGGCGGCCGGTTTCGGTCCCGAAGCGGAACAGAACGATCCGGCCCGCTGGCGCTTCTACAACAACTTCTTGGCGGACTGGCGGCACTTCCTCCAGGTCGAAGGCGTACGCTTTCCCACGGGCCACGAGCCGCGCCACACGTTCGCCTGTTTCCGCCAGATCCAGCGCGCGTTCGAGCACGTCTTTCGCGATATCATCGGCGGTTCCCTGCCGGCGGCCCGGCTGCGCGGCGCCGTCTGGCAATCCATCTTCACGCACGACTTCCAGCGTTATCGCCGCACGCTGTACGCGCGCATGGGAGAGTTCGCCACCCTCATCACCGGCCCTTCGGGCACCGGCAAGGAACTGGTGGCGCGCGCCATCGCGCAGTCGCGTTATGTGCCGTTCGACGATCGCCGCCTGGCATTCGCCGAGGACGGCGGTTTCTTCCCCATCAACATCTCGGCCCTCTCGCCCACGCTGGTCGAATCGGAGCTTTTCGGCCATCGCCGCGGCTCCTTCACCGGCGCCGTGGCCGACCGCACCGGCTGGCTCGAAACATGTCCCGAACTGGGCTCAGTCTTTCTGGACGAGCTCGGCGACCTGGACCCCGCCATCCAGGTGAAGCTGCTGCGCGTGATCGAGACCCGCACCTTTCATCCGGTGGGCGACACGAACGGCCGGCGTTTCCGCGGCAAACTGATCACCGCCACCAATCGCGATCTGGCCGCGCTCATCGCCAAGAACCGCTTTCGCGAAGACCTGTACTATCGCCTCTGCTCCGACCAGGTGACCACGCCCTCGCTGGCCGAACAGATCGCGGATTCGCCGGGCGTGCTGCGCGAGTTGATCTTCTACATGTCGCGCCGCGTGGCGGGTGAGGAAGCCGAAACCCTGGCGGCCGAGGTGCTGGCCTGGATCGAAGGCCATCTCCCCGCCGATTATGCCTGGCCGGGCAACTACCGCGAGCTCGAACAGTGCGTGAAAAACGTACTGATCCGCCGGGACTACCGGCCGTCGGCGCCCCGCGCACGGGACGCTGTGGCGCAGTTCGGACTCGACGCCCGCGCCGGCCGGCTCACCGCGGACGAACTTCTCACACGATATGCGACGATCGTCTACAGCCGCACCGGCAGTTATGAAGAAACGGCGCGGCGGTTGGGCCTGGACCGGCGCACGGTCAAAGCCAAAGTGGACCGCCACTTACTCGCCGCGCTGCATCGCGGCAGTAAGTAATGCGGTCGCCGTGTTCATCGCCGGACGATGACGCGCTACCATTGAAACTAATGACCAACTTCGGCAAGCGAATCGGACCGGCAACCGCGGCTGTCTTGCTGCTCTGCGCGATTCCCCTGCGCGCACAGCCGCGCCAGACTGCGTGGAGCGAAGGCGAGAAGCCGATCCTGGAAAGACTCCGCGGATTGCGCCACGTGCCCGACGACCAGCGTCCCGACGCCACCCGTCGCCTGGCGCTGGACATCCGCGGCCTGCCCGCCAGCGAGCGCAAAGTAAGCCTGGCATCCTCGCTGGCCAACCTGGCCACCGAGGGGGATCCGGGCGCCGGCACTCTACAGGAGGTGGCCACCACCTTGGCGCAGGCCCTCCACGAAACGCCGGCGGCCGGCCACAATGGCGAACCTGCCATGCCCTATGTCACGCTGGCCCAACTGGTGCGCTACGAGAAGGTACAGGCGCCGCTCGACGATCCGCAATTCTCAGCCGCGATGGCTCGCCTGGAAGCCGCCGACAAACGCCGCCAGAGCGCGGATTTCACCTTGACCGACTTGACCGGCAAACGCTGGACGCTGCGGGATCTGCGCGGCCAGGTCGTGCTGGTGAATTTCTGGGCCACCTGGTGTCCTCCGTGCCGCAAAGAAATGCCTGACCTGGAAGCGCTGCACCAGGAATTCGGACCGAAGGGATTGGTGATTCTGGCGATCTCCGACGAAGAGGCCGCCAAAGTCGCGCCGTTTATCGCCGAGCATAAGATTACCTACCCGATCCTTCTCGATCCCGGAAGAAAGGTGAACGAGCTGTTCCAGGTGGAAGGCATCCCCAAATCCTTCGTCTACGATCGCAGCGGAAACCTGGTGGCGCAGGCGATCGACATGCGCACGCGGAATCAGTTCCTGGCCATGCTGGCGCAGGCCGGGCTCCAATAGACGATCAGCGCGCGCGGCCGGCGGCCAACTGCATGCCCTCGCCGATCTTGGCCACGCCGGGAATGGTGACCGGCAAGTGCCCGCTGATGGGGATCTCACCGAACAACGCCGCCACCGCGGCGGATTCCGATGGCGGCACGGTGCTGAACGTAAGCAGAAAAGCCGCGGCTTTAGGAAAGCTGCGCACCAGGTACGGATTGCCCAGCGCAATCAGGGCCACCGGTTTGCCGGTGGCGAACAGCGCGTCCAGCAAGCGCGGAAAATCGCCGGCCAGCGCCAGATCGCCGCGATAGGCCGCCACCGAGGCGAAGGCGGCCACGGCGATGGTTTGGCACGCGGCGGTCTTGGCGACCGCGGCGTCCAGAGATGCGCCCGGCAGCGAGGCATCCAGCGGAATGACGGTAGCGTTCTTCGCGCGCCGATGCACCTCCTGCGCGAACTCCTGGCCTTCGCTCGAATAGTGGCTCTCGGCCAATGTCAGAAAACAGGTCTGGTCGGGCGCGCGCAGCGGGATCACATTGCCATCGTTCTTCACCAGTGTCACGGCACGATTGGCGATGTCCTGCGCCCGCTCCTGATCTTCAGGCATGTCGATCTGGTCGCTGATGGCTTCCAGGTCAACCTGAGCGTGGCGATCCAGACCCATCCGCTCTTTGGCCGCCAGTAGCCGCGCGACACTTTCCTCGATGCGCGCACGGGTCAGCCGTCCTTTCTCGATGGCGGCCAGAATGGCGCGCACGGCGGCATCCGGGTCGGGCGGCATCACCAGGGAATCCGCGCCGGCTTGGAGCGCCAGTACGGCCGCCTCGCCGCCCGTATACCCCTGCGCGATCCCGCCCATTTCCAGGGCGTCGGTGACGATGATGCCTTTGAATCCCATCTGGTTGCGCAGCAGTCCGGTGAGGATGGCGGGCGAGAGCGTGGCCGGCACATCCGCGGGCGCCAGCGCCGGCACCGCGATGTGGGCCGTCATCACGGCATCCACGCCGGCCCGGATCGCCGCGCGGAAGGGCGCCAGTTCGACATCCTCCAACTCCTCGCGCGGGGCGTTGATCACCGCCAGGTTGAGGTGCGTATCTACAGCCGTGTCGCCGTGTCCCGGGAAGTGTTTGGCGGTGGTCATGACATGATAGTGCGCATCGGCGCGCGTGCCTTCGATGAAAGCAGTGACGAACGCCGACACCTGGCTGGGATCCTCGCCGAAGGACCGGATATTGATGATTGGGTTATCCGGATTGTTGTTGACATCGGCGACGGGGTAGAAGATCCATTGCACGCCGATGGCCCGCGCTTCCCGCGCCGTGACCTGCCCTTCCAGGCGGGTCAAGGCCGGATCGCCGGCGGCGCCGAAGGCCATGGCGTGCGGGAAGACGGTGGTCCCGTCCACGCGCATCGAAGCGCCGCGTTCGAAATCGCCGGCTACCAGCAGAGGCACCCGCGCGAGTTTCTGCATGCGATTCAGGAACGCTCCTAACGCGTACGGATGCGCCTTTTGGGTCACACGGCCGTTGCTCCAGTTCACCAGCACCATGCCGCCGACGCGGGTCTCCCGCACCAGGCGCACGAACTGGCGATACTCGCGCGAGCGGGTATTGGGGGCCGCGCCATGAAACGGAATGAAGATCAATTGCGCGACTTTCTCACGCAGCGTGAGTGATTTCATCCAGCGGCGCACAAAGCTGGACTGACGCGGCGCGCGCGCCGGCCCTCTGCGGGCGGCCGCGGCGGGATCAGCCGTCGTGGCAAAAAGCGTTAGAGACAGTAGGGCTACCAGGAAGAGCGGGCGCGGCACATCTACAGTGTAGCCTTAGATAATCGCTCGTATTCCGCGTTGAACTCGCATCCCAACAGCGCGACCGCCGCCGAGAGATACATCCACACCAGCAGCGCGATGCTGGCCCCGATGCTGCCGTACATCAAGTTGTAGTGCGCCATGTGCCGTACGTACCATCCGAATCCCATCGTCGCCAGCATCCACAAAACCGTGGCCAGGAGCGCACCGGGAAGCAACGCCGCGAAACGCTGTTTGCGGTTAGGTCCGAAATAATATAGCAGCATGGTCAATAGGATCATGGCCGCGAATGTCACCACGTATCGCGCCAGGCGGCTCACCAGTTCCCAGACCCAGGCCACCGGATTCCACAATGGGTCCACCTTCAGCCAGGCGAGCACGGCATTCTCGATCTGGCTGCTGAACAGCAGAAGCGCGGAGGCGGCGACCAGCGGCACGCCGGATAGGACGACCAGAGACATCGCCACGCCCGTGTTATGCCAGAAGTTACGGTTGCGGGATACGCGATAGGCCGCCTGAAAGCCCTCGATCAGGCTCTTGATCACACTCGAAGCCGCCCAAAGCGACACCAGTGCAGCCACTACCAGGACCGTCAGCGGGCGCGCCCCGTGCGCCTGAAACTGGTGCATCACCAGGTCCTGGGTACCCGGCGGGACTACTTCCGGGAGAAACCGCTCGATCGTCACCGAGACAAACTCGGCGCGCGCCTGAATCAGCAGCGCGGCCGCGGACGTCAGAACCGGGAAGAAAGACAAAAGGGCGGAGTAGGCGGCGCCCTTGGCTATGCCGAAACAATTGTCGTCCGCGGCGGCGATGACACACCGCCGCAGAAGATACAGGAGGGTTCTCCACGAGAGCCGCACATTGCCAGTATAACGGCGTGGGGCAGGCCCTCGTTTCCCGGAATCGATCCCGGCGTTCAGAACGAGTTCACACCGAGTCTGAGAGATACACCTATAGTAAGAGTACTGAAACTTACAATGATGGCGCCGTAGTTAGCCGGCCTTCTTGGCTTCCTTCGCCTTGCGGAATGCCGCCCAGCGCTTCTTTGTAGCCGCGATGATGCGTGCCCGGCCGGCGGCGCTCAACACACGCTTGGGCGGCTTGGCAGTCTTCGACGAATGACCGTTTTCGGCTTTGTAAGCTGCCCAGCGTTTCTTTTGCGCCAAGGCTATACGGCGGCGGGCCGCGGGGCTCAAGGTTCGTCCGGCTGCGGCCGATCCTGTGGCAGACCCCGTGGAACCGGAACCCGAATTCCCTCCGATTCGGCTTCTTAGGTCAGCTATCTTTCGAACCACTTCGTCTCTCTGGTGCTGGAAACCGATTAGTGCAGCTTCGAGCAATTCAGTGTCTTGTTTGGGTAGTCGCGGCATCAGGCCAATTGTACTCCAGTTACGTGGCGTCTCTTTCCGGCTTTGGGTTACTTTCATACCAGATTAGTTACACTTTCCATTGCATTTGCGGCCGGCGATACAATATCAACGTGGATCGGCGAAGATTTTTAGGAATGGCTGCGCCCATGGCGCTACGGGAGAAGCTGCCGGCAGCCGGGAAGATTCCCATCATCGACACGCACATACACCTCTTCGATACCTCCCGTGCGCAAGGTGTACCCTGGCCGGAGAAGAAGGATGCCGTCCTGTACCAGCCGGCTCTGCCGCCGCGCTACAGGAAAATAACTGAAGGTCTGGGGATCGCCGGCGCGATCGAAATCGAATGCAGCCCGTGGCTCGAAGACAACCAGTGGGTTCTGGATATTGCCGCGCGCGATTCGATCATTGTGGGCGTGGTCGGCGACCTGGAGCCGGGAACCGGCGAATTCCGCCCGCAGCTCGATCGCTTCCAGCGTCACAATCTCTTTCGCGGCATACGCTACGGCAACCTCTGGGGGAGAGATCTCGGCGCCGCTCTGGCCAAACCGGACTTCATCGCCGGGTTGAAAATGCTGGCAGACGCGAACCTGGTGCTGGACACAGCCAATCCTACACCCAGCCTGGTCGCCGACGTGATTCGGCTGAGCGACCGCGTACCGAACCTGCGCGTGGTCATGGATCATCTCCCCTCGCTCGATCCCGCCACCGCCAATCTCGCCGAATTGGCAAAGCGGCCCCAGGTCTTTGTCAAGATCTCCGGAGTCTTACGGCGGGTCGACGGACATGTGCCTTTGGATTTGAGTTTTTACCGGGCGCGGTTGGATACTATCTGGGAGCTCTTCGGCGCCGGCCGGGTGATCTATGGCAGTGACTGGCCCAACAGCGATCAATGGGGTACTTACCCGCAAGTATTGCGGATCGTGCAGGAGTATTTCCAGGACAAAGGTCCGGCGGCCGCGGAAAAATATTTCTGGAGGAACTCCGTTACCGCTTACCGGTGGATCAGACGCGATGCACGCCAGCCGGCTGCATAAAACCATCGGCGCGGCCGTCCTGGGCGGGTGTCTGTGGCTGGCCGGCTGCGCGCGCCCGGCGCCGCCGGACCTGCTGGCCGACATCGTCCGTATCCGGGCGATCGACAATCACGCGCATCCGGTCGCGGTGACTGGCGCCGGCCAGCAGGATCGGGAATTCGATGCCTTGCCCGTGGATAACATGGAGCCCAGCTCCGACCCGGTGAACATGAAGCCGGGGCCCGACGGCACGCTGCCCGGAGTCATGGAGGCCTGGCATTCGTTGTACGCCTATCCCTTCGACGATGCGCGGCCGGAACACAGGCGCGAGTTGACCGCCGGCCGGCAGAAAGCCATGCAGGCGCACGCTGACGGTTATCCGGCCTGGGTCCTCGACGAGATGGGCGTGGACGTGATGCTCGCCAACCGCGTACACATGGGACGCGGCATTCAACCGCCGCGGTTCCGCTGGGTGCCTTACGCCGACGCTCTGCTCTTCCCGCTGGATAACTCGCACCTGGCGTCCCGGAATTCGGATCGCAAAGCTTTTCTCGCCGATGAAGACGTCCTGTTGCATCGCTATCTGACCGATGCCGGACTGACCGCGCCGCCCGCTACGTTGGACGCCTATCTCACGCGCGTCGTGACACCGACGCTCGCGCGGCAGAAACAGGGCGGCGCCGTGGCTGAGAAGTTCGAAGCCGCTTACCTGCGCTCGCTGGCATTCGATGCCGTGGATCGCGCCTCAGCCGATAAGGTCTACGCGCAGTACCGCGCCGGCAGCGTCCCACCGGACGAGCCATACAAGCTGCTGCAGGACTACCTCTTCCGCTACATCGCGGCGGAGTGCGGCCGCCTGGGAATGGCCGTCCACATCCACACCATGGCCGGCGCCGGCAGTTACTTCGATGTGGGCGGCGCCAATCCCCTGTTATTGGAGTCGGTGCTGAACGATCCCGGATTGCGGAAAACCAGGTTCGTGATGCTGCACGGCGGCTGGCCTTTCACGCGGGAGATCACGGCTCTGCTGACCAAGCCCAACGCGTATCTGGATTACTCCCAGCAGTCGCTGCTGCTCACTCCCGCCACCGAGGCCGGGATCCTGCGCGAGTGGCTGGAATACGTGCCCGAGAAGGTAATGTTCGCCACCGACGCTTATCCGTATTCCGAAGACATGGGTTGGGAAGAATCCGGCTGGATCGCCGCCGGCCGCGGCCGCCAGGCGCTGGCGCTCGCCTTGGGCAACATGATGCGCGACGGCGAGATATCCCGCGATCGCGCTCTGCAACTCGCCCGAATGGTACTGCGGGACAACGCGCGCGCACTTTACGGCCTGTGACTCGTCACGCTATATCTTCCCCAGCCGCACGATTCAGTGCTGTACGGGTACGACCTTGGAAGTGACCTGGAATTTGTGATAGTCGCTCCAGGTAATCTCTTCTTCGAGCGCGATTCTCTTGATCAAACCCACCCTGCCGGTTCCGCGCAGGTAGAGCCGCTTCGGCAGCCATAACGCGTCCGCGGCGGGAGTCTGCTCGAAGACCACCTTCGCGCCGGGATTCAGGCGCGCCAGAAATATCCCGTACGAGATCGTCTCGGTAGTTTCCGCTTCCAACCGCACCCACTGGTAAGTGGACTTATCCACCCACAACTTTCCCCGGATCTTGAGCATCGCCTTGCCCTCCCGGTCCTTGGCGTGGTAGCCAGCCCGGGGTGTTCCGGCGATCACCCACACCGGGCGGCCGTCTATCTGGGTTTCGCTCTCGATCTTCAAATCGTAGGCGGCCGGTATCTCGCGCAGGAACTGGCGTTCCTTGCGCCGCCGGGCATCGTAATCGGCCAGCCGGCGCTTTCTCTGCTCCGGTGTTTCGTGCGACAGCCTGGCGACAATCTTGTCCAGCCGCTCCTGCTCCTTGCGCTGTTCCTCCGCGTTCAGAGGCCGGCTGTTGCGGACCAGCATGCGCCGGTAAGGTTGCCCGTCCAGCATCACCGTCTCCCAGGCGGTGCGCTCTTCCGATTTCACCTTGCCCGCCGAATCGAGATGACGTTCGGCCGCGCGGGCCGTCCAGGTGTAGTCCCGCAGACGCTGGTAGTTGGTTTGATCCAGGTCGACGGATTTGCGGACGATTTCAGCCGCGTCCTGCGCCCGGAGCCCAGGCGCGGCGAACAGCAGCGCCGCCGCTCCAATGCGGACGAGATTAGTGCGTAAGATCGTAAATGAAATAGTTCACCGCGATACGGTAAGCCAGCGAAGCCCACTTTTCGTAGTAGCGGGCATCGTCGGACCATTCCCAGGCGTCGCCCAAGTCCATGTTATGGCAGATGGCCACCATCACGCGGCCCTGGTCATCGTAGATGGCCCGCCAGCGAGGCTGATAACCGTCCTTTTCATAAGTCCGGCCGGAATCGAAGTATTGCGCGCCGGGCACCTGGAAGCGCTCCTCCAGATCGTACACCGTGTGGAAGATGGGGTCGTTGTTACCCAGTTCCACGATGGCCCGCTCCGGAAAGACCTTGTGCATGCTGGCCACGAACGTGTCCCATTCCTGGGTGCCATGGAAATCGTCCACCATCAGGAATCCGCCGCGCAGCAGAAACTCGCGCAGTTGGGCGGCCTGATCGTCGGGCAGCCGCCAGTGACCCACCTCGACCGCATACAGGCAGGGCCAGTTGTAAACTTCGCCGGTGGCGTCCAGGCTTACGACCTGTTCGACGGACCGGGTGTCGATGCGCGTCAGCCGCCGTATGCCCGCCAGCAGGTGCCGGTCCGAGCGCGGATAGTCCATCGTCCAATAGCCCGGGAACGGCTGGCCGTTGCGCAGGCGCAGATCCACGAACGGATAACCATAGATATCGGGGTAACGTAGCCGGGCGCGGGTCCAATCCGTCTTCTGGTTCCAATCACTGGGGAGCGGGAAGTTCTCGTATTCGAGGGCTGGCCATTCCTTGAAGGGCGCCTGAGCCTGCAGAAAGCCCCAGGCAACCAGTCCCAGGAACCCCACGCCAAGGGCAGTGCGGAGACGCATAAACGGCTGCGCTTTGAGCATAACACAGGCGGAACAGGGCCCGGATCGGGCGAATCCCGGCCTGCGGATGAAGGGCGAATCCAAGGACCGCCAGTGCTACCTTTGGTTATTTTATTTCGCTAACCGAATACGGCGTGATTTCAAACAAAAGATTACTATATCCTCCAACCATGGCTCTGCATAGAGCGAATCGAGGCGCCATGGACCTATTGAAGACCCTATGGAGATCGGAAGAAGGTCAGGATCTGACTGAATACGTGTTACTGCTGGCGGCCGTTGCATTGTGTACCGCGGGGCTGGTGACGGGGCCAATGGCCAGCGTCAACCAGATCTGGGTAGGCGGCAACAGCGAGCTAAGCACGGCGGCCTCCGTCTCCGGTTCCTAACAGGCCGGCCTGTTGGGGAATCTGCGACAATAGGGCAGAGTCCCCATGCCTTGCCTGTTCCTGATCATCGTCCTGGCGTTCCCGCGGGTGGTCCTGGTAACGCTCTGGCTGTTCACGCACTATCTCGAGCGCGCCTATCACGGGATGCTGATTCCCCTGCTGGGGTTCTTCTTTCTGCCGCTCACCACGCTCACCTACGCGTGGATCGCCAACACCCATCGGCATCTGGAAGGCATCAACGTGATCTTCCTGATCGTGGCGGTCCTGATCGATGCCGGCGGGCTGGGCGGTAGCGAATACCACCGCCGGAGCCGGGATTAGCGCCCGTGATCCCGCCGTTCCCGGTTTACCTCTTCGATATCGACGGCACCCTGCTCGACAGCGCGGCGGACATCTGTGGCGCGATCCAGTTCGTGCTCGCCGAACAGCCTCCCGCCCGCGACTGCTCCTTCGAATACCTGAAAAGCTTCATCGGCCTGCACCTGATCGATCTGTTCACCGAAGTCTATCCCGGCTGCAACGCCGCCGAGGTTGACGCCCTGATCCAGAAATACCGGACCCATTACCATGCCCGCGGCCATCAGCAGACCCGCCCCTATCCGGGTGTAGCCGAAGCCCTGGCGGCGCTGGGAGGGCGCAAGTCCACCGCCACCACCAAGGGATCCCCTACCACCCGCGCCGTGCTCGAAAAGTTCGGTCTGCTGCAATATTTCGATCACGTACAGGGTACCGACGGCTTTCCTTCCAAACCCGCCCCGGATGTAATTCTGACGGCCCTGGCGGCGCTGGGGGCGTCGCCCGCAGACTGCTTGTTTGTAGGGGATTCACCTGCCGATATGGAGGCCGGCCGCCGCGCCGGAGTCCGTACGTGTGCGGTGCGCTACGGTTACGGCAAGCCGGACGACCTTGCCCGCTGGTCGCCCCACTACTGGATCGCCGACCTCCGCGAGCTGGTCTGAAGCCCGCTGCCGTGCTCCAACACCCGCTTCTGGTGGCCCGGCCTTCCGCATTTGTCGCCTCCGCCACCCAAAAACGGCATAAATGTCGGCTTGACAGCCATGTATAGGTCCTGTTACAGTCTCTTTTCGCCAATCTGAATAGCCCCCCAGACCTTGTGGCGTCCGCGCTGCGGGTTTCGGCCGGAGAAGACTATGCAGCAGAATTATTTTATTCTGGTGCTGGCGCATTCACTGCGAGGAAGGTTGCGCCGCATCCGAGTGCCGTTGACGGTCGTCTACGCCGTCATGGCCCTGGCCCTGCTTGGCTGCGTGTCGTTGTTCGGTTTCATTTCCAGCTACGCCCGCATGGCCTGGAAAGTCTCCAACTACAATGCGCTGCGCAGGGATGTCGAGAACCTGCGCACGCGTTACCAGCGGCTGCAGAAAGTGGTCAACCAGACCGACCGGCAGATGGCCAGCCTGGAGATGTTCGCCAACGAAGTATCGATCGCCTACGGCATCAAGCAGAAACTGGAAGGGCCTTCCGGCATCGGCGCGGAAGGCCGTCTGGCGCCCACTCTGCCTGAATCGCTGGACGAATACCGGTTCCTGCGCAGCTACCACGACGCGGGCACCAACTTCGTGCGCCGCTGGCACGTCAACGTCCAGCCCAGCATCTGGCCGGTAGAAGGCCGGCTGATGGGCGGCTACGGCACGCGGACCGATCCGTTCTCGGGCGAAGGCGCGATGCACACCGGCGTGGATATTTCGGCGCCGCCCGGCACGCCCGTGCGCACGACCGCGGACGGTATTGTCTCGTTCGCGGCTTGGTTCAGAGGCTACGGCCAACTCGTGATCGTCAACCATGGCGGCGGGGTCGAGACCTACTACGCGCATCTCTCCCATTTCAGCGTGGTGCCGGGCGAGGAGGTCCGGCGGGGCGAGCAGATCGGCGCGGTCGGCAGCACCGGACGGGTCACCGCTCCCCACCTGCACTATGAAGTCCGCATCGGCGGCGCCCCGGTCAACCCCAGCCCCTACCTGGCGCGGGCCGGCGTCGTGCAGATGGTAAAGAAGGATCTTCCGTTTTAGACCGGCACGGCTCGGAGGGGCTGTCCATGAAACCGTTTTTGCCGCGACTCGTCGCGGGTATTCTGGGTATTGTTTTGCTGACCGCGGCCTACCATCGTCTCAATTCCTCTTCCCTGATGGCCGACGCCGCCAATCGCTTCCTCGCCTCCCTTACCCCGGAACAGCGCGCCAAGGCGACCTTCGGCTTCGAGGAGGGCGAACGGCAGAACTGGCATTACGTCCCCATTGAACGCAAGGGCCTGGCCTTGCGCGAGATGACTCCGGCCCAGAAACACCTGGCCACGGCGCTGCTGAGCGCGGGCCTCAGCCAGCAGGGCTTCCTCAAAGCCGAAACCATCATGAGCCTGGAGGACGTCCTGCGCCTCATGGAGCACGGGACCGGCCCGGAGCGCGACCCGGAGAAGTATTACGTCTCCATCTTCGGCCAGCCCTCCGCAACGGGAACCTGGGGTTATCGCGTGGAAGGGCACCATCTGAGCCAGAACTACACCGTGGTCGGCGGACACGTGGCCGGCGCGCCCAGCTTCTTCGGCGCCAATCCGGCGGAAGTGCGCGAGGGCCCGCGCAAAGGTCTTCGCACGCTGGGCGCCGAAGAGGACCTGGGCCGGGCGGTGATCCAATCTCTCGATCCGGATCAACGCAAGATCGCGGTCGTCGATGCCAGGGCCTATCCCGATATCCTGACCGCCGACAGCCGTCAGGCCGCCCTCCAGGGCCACCCGTCCGGATTGCAAGCGTCCCGGATGAACGCCAAACAGTTCGCCCTACTGCAGGCGCTGCTCGACGAATACGCCAACAACATGCCGGAGCAGATCGCCCAGACCCGCGCAGACCAGATCCGGAAGGCCGGCAAAGACATCTACTTCGCCTGGGCCGGAGGTATCCAGAAGGGCGATCCGCATTATTACCGCGTACAGACCGTGTCCTTCCTCATCGAATACGACGACACGCAGAACAACGCCAACCATATTCACTCCGTCTGGCGCGATTTCAACGGCGATTTCGGCGTGGATCTGCTGAAGCTGCACTACCAGACCAGCCACTGAGCGCTGGGCGGCCCGGCGGCGGCGCATGTTAGCATAGTCTTTTATCCCCACCGGATGCGCGCCTGTTTGTTTTGCGCGGCCAACTCATATGGAAACCGAACTCGACTTTCTCGGCGATTTACGGCGGACGCATACCTGCGGGCAACTGCGCGCCGCCGACGCCGGATCGCGTGCGCTGTTGATGGGCTGGGTCCACCGCCACCGCGACCTCGGCGGCGTGATCTTCATCCATCTCCGCGACCGCGACGGCGTTACGCAAATCGCCATCCATGCGGACGCCGACGAGGCCACCCACCGGCGCGCCGAGCGGGTACGCCCGGAATACGTGATCGCCGTCGAAGGCACGGTCAGGCTGCGCAGCGCGGACACCGTGAATCCCAACCTGGAAACCGGCGACGTCGAGATCGCCGCGGAGAAGATCTGGATCTTGAACGAATCGCGCACGCCGCCCTTCCCCATGGAAGAAACCGTCGACGTCGCCGAAGACGTGCGGCTCAAGTACCGTTACGTAGACCTGCGCCGCCCGCACATGCAGCGCAATATCATGCTGCGTTCCCGAATCTCGTTTGCCGTTCGCGAGTGCCTGTATCAGCAGGGCTTCCTGGAAATCGAAACGCCCTTTCTCACGCGCTCCACCCCGGAAGGCGCGCGCGATTACCTGGTGCCCAGCCGGGTGCAGCCGGGCACCTTCTACGCGCTGCCGCAGTCTCCCCAGATCTTCAAGCAACTGCTGATGGTCTCGGGATTCGACAAGTATTTCCAGATCGTGCGCTGTTTCCGCGACGAGGATTTGCGCGCCGACCGCCAGCCCGAGTTCACCCAGATCGACCTGGAGATGTCTTTCCCGCAGGAGGAGCGCGTTTTCGAGGTCATCGAGCCGCTGGCGCAGCGTATCTCCCAGGTAGCCGGTTATGACGTGCCGGCGCCGTTCCCGCGCCTCACGTATGCGGAAGCCATGCGCCGCTACGGCAGCGACAAACCTGACCTGCGCCTGCCGCCCATGCATCCGGTGGAGCACCTCTTTCCGGAAGGCAGCCTCCATGCGCCGGGCCTGCCGCTGATGGCGATTCATATCCCCCAGGTCGGCGCGCTCACCCGCCGGGAACGCGATGAACTGAAAGCCTTCGGCGGCGAGCGTGGCCTGCGCGTCTACGACGATGCCAGGCGCCTGGAGCGCGACCACCCCGAACCCATGGCCCGCGTGCGCGAACTGGCGGGCGCCGGCGAAAACGATCTGCTGCTGCTGGCCGCCTGGGCCGGCGAGTCCAAGGGGCATCGCCCCGAAGAAACTGTCTACCAGGCGTGCGGCCAGTTGCGGCTCCTGGCGGCCCAGAAATATAACGACCGTCACCAACTCCTCGACCCGCGCAACCTGCAGTTCCTCTGGGTAGTCGACTTCCCTATGTTCGAATGGGACGACGAGGAAAGCCGCTGGAACGCCGCGCACCATCCCTTCACTTCGGTACACGACGAGGATCTGGATAAGCTCACCTCCGATCCGGCCCGCTGCCGGGCCAAGTCTTACGACCTGGTCCTGAACGGGACCGAGCTCGGTTCCGGATCGATCCGTATTCATCGCCGCGACGTGCAATCCAAGGTCTTTGCCGCGCTGGGCTTCGATGAGGACGAGGCGCGCCGGCGCTTCGGTTTCCTGCTGGAAGCCTTGGAATACGGCGCTCCGCCGCACGGCGGCATCGCCCTGGGGCTCGACCGCCTGGTGATGATCCTGGCGGGCGAGAGCTCCATCCGTGATGTCATCCCGTTCCCGAAAACCGCGCGCGCCACGGATCTTATGTCCGAGGCTCCCGCGACCGTTCCCGAAAAGGCGCTGAAGGATCTCGGCATCGCCATCCGGCGGCCGGTGTGACATTGTTGAAACACTCCACACCCGTTTCGGCCGCCCGGCGGCGGGCGCTCTCGTGCTAAACTGCTTGGAGTAATGCTTCCCGATCTGGAACTGGCGATCCGGTTGCAAGAGCTTGACAACAGAGTAACCGAATTAACCCGTGAGATCGCCGCGCTTCCCAAACACATAGCCGAAATCGAAAAGAAACTGGAAAGTCACACGCGCAAGCTGGAAGCGGACCGCGCCGCGCTGGCCGGCAATCAGAAGGACCGCAAGAAAACCGAAGGCGACATTCAGGTGCAGGAGCAGAAGATCGCGAAGCTGCGCGACCAGATGCTGGGCGCCAAAACCAACGACCAGTACCGCGCCTTCCAGCACGAGATCGAATTCTGCGAAAAGGAAATCCGCCGCGCCGAGGATCACATCCTGGAGCTGATGGCCGAATCCGAGCCGCTCGATAAGAACGTCAAGGCTGCGGAACTGGCCCTCAAGCAGGAAAAGACGCAGGTGGACGCCGAAAAACAGCAGGCCATGGCCCGCACCGCCGAAGACAAGAAGGCGCTGGAGCTGATCCGCCAGGAGCGCGCGGTGGCGGTCGGCGGGCTCAGCGCCGGCGTCTACCGCCAGTATGAGCGCATTCGCAAGATGCGCCAGGGCGTCGCCATTGCCGAGGCGGTCGATGGACGTTGCAGCGCCTGCCACATGGCTATGCGCCTCCAGTTCTTTCAGGATCTGAAGCGGGGCGACCAGGTGATGCACTGCGAGAGCTGCAGCCGGATCCTTTACTACGCGCCGCCGGCCGCCATGGAAGACTTGACCGGCGAATCGGCGTCCGCATTGCCGGGCTAGCAGCTAGGAACGCGACTTGTGCGCCATGCGCACGGTCTTGCCGGAAGCCACCGGTTCCTTCAGCAGGGTCTCGATCTCCTCGCGGATATTCTTTTCCTGGTCCTTGAAGAAATCGTCGCCGCCGTTGGCCTGCGCGCGGATGACGCGGTTCCGGTCGATAAAGATCAGCTCGGGGACGTAATTCGGCTTGGCGAGCGACGCCTGCTCGTACTCGAGCACCGAGTCGCGGTCCGCCGATCCTACCGGAAACGTGGGCCGGAACTGCGCAATGAAGCCCGGCACCAGCTCAGGGGCATTCGGATTGAAAGCGGCGGCCAGGACCTGCACCCCCTTGGACGCGTACTCGTTCTGGATGACGCTCAGTAATTGCGTCGTGTGCTGGCAGTGCGGACACGTCGTCGAGATGAACGCCAGCACCACGACCTTGCCGGCGTACCGGCTCAACAGGAGCTGGCGGCCGTTAGGCATGGTGATCGCGAATTCGCCCGCCGGACGCGGTAGTTGTTGCGCTGACGCTACGAAGGTAGCCAGAAGAAGGGCAAAAGGCAGGAGTGAGTGCCGGAATCGCATATATAGCCAGTGTACCGCAACCCCCATTCCGCAAGCCGCACCATGCGCCCGGGTGCGGTTGGGCCCGCCGCAGCGTTGGCTTCTAACCCCGGCCGGGGCGACTAAGCCACTTTTCGGACTTTGGAGATCACCGCAGCCAATTCCGGAGGACGCCGGAGGCGAATCAATCGTATCTCTTCCAGAAGTCGAATGGCCTTGTCGAGCTCTGTGCGTCGCTGATGGAGCATCAGCAATTGTGCGTTCGGGGGAGGAAGTACGCGCTCAAGAGACATTGATGGTCAGGAAAGCTCCTTTTTACACCTAGGTATACCCCTATACTATAGGGTAAATCTTAGGTTTAACGTAGAATCATCCCTATACAAACCCCCCAAATGCGGGTAAACGCCAAACTCTTCTGAGGGCGGCCGGGAACTGGCGATAAACTACCCGACGATACCGGTGCCGGCGGGGCTGGTTCCGCCCCCTGCGTGCCATAATCCATCTATGCGGCGAGCTTTGCGACTTCTGCGCAAGAACCCCGGTTTCACCCTGGCGGCGACCATCACTCTGGCCCTGGGCATCGGCGCCAACACCGCCGTCTTCTCTGTCCTCAATGCCATGCTCTTGCACGGCATCCCTTTCCGCGACCCGCAGCGGCTGGTCATGGTCTGGGAAGCCAATCCCGCACTCGACAGCCTGGTAGCCGAGCGCATCCAGACCTGCCTGCAGAACTTCCTCGAATGGCGCGCGCAGAACCGCGTCTTCGAAGACCTCGCGTTCTTCCGCTACAGCAGCGTGAATCTCACCGGCGGCGACAAGCCCGAACAGGTTCTGGCCGCTCCCGTCTCACCCGGCTTCTTCGACCTGGTCGGTGCCCGCGGGCTGTTGGGCCGTGCCTTCACGCCGCAGGAATCCGAGCCCGGCCGGAACGACGTGGTAGTCCTCAGCGACGGCATCTATCGGCGCCGGTTCGGCGGCAGCCCCGGTATCCTGGGCCAACGCATTATGATCAACGGTGCGCCGCATACGGTGATCGGCGTGCTGCCGCGCAGCTTTCATCTGCCGTCTTTTCGCGCCGGATCCGAAGAATTCAAACCCGAAGTTTGGCTGCCCGCCGATATCGATCCTGCGCGCAACCAGGCGTCGATCGACGAGCGCCGCCTTTACACACTGGGGCGGCTAAAGGCCGGCGTGTCGCTCGCCCGCGCCCGCGCGGATATGGCCGTGATCGGCAAACGCCTGGAAGAGAAGTACCCCAAATTAGACCGGACCTGGGCCACCAGCGTTTTCCCGCTTTCGATCGAAAACCTGGGAGAAGACATGCGGCGCACCTTGCTGGTTTTACAATGCGCGGTGGTCTTCGTGCTGTTGATCGCCTGCGCCAACGTGATCAATCTCCAGCTTTCGCGGGCCGCGAGCCGGGAGAAGGAGATGGCGGTCCGCACGGCGCTGGGCGCCGGACGTTGGCGGGTCGTGCGGCAGGTGCTGGTCGAAAGCCTGCTCCTGAGCGCCCTGGGTGGCCTGGCAGGCGTTCTACTGGCGCATTGGGGCATCGTGGGCATGGTGGCGCTGGCGCCCGGCGACATCCACAATCTGGAAGACCTCGGCATCGATTCCGGCGTGCTGGCGTTCACTTTGGCGATCACGGTTCTCACCGGACTTCTGTTCGGCGCCGCACCCGCGATCCTGGCCGCGCGCCAGGATCCCAACGACGCGCTCCGCCGCGGCGGCCGATGGGGTGAAGGCGGTGTCTCGGCGCGCATCCGCCGCGCCCTGGTGGTTGCGGAGGTCGCGCTGTCCATGGTCCTGCTGGCCGGCGCCGGGCTGATGGTCCGCAGCCTCCAATCCGTGGTGCGCTTGACCCCCGGCTTCCGCGCCGATCACCTGCTCACCATGATGATCAACCTGCGCCCCGATCGTTACACCAAAGCGGAGCAAGGGGATGCCTTCGTAAACGATCTCCTGGAGCGCACCGGCCGCTTGCCGGGCGTGCAGTCCGCGGCGGTGGTGAACGATCTGCCGATGGAGCGCATCCAGATGGGTGCGTTTCGCGTGGAAGGCCGGCCGGTTCCCCTGCCCGGGCATGAACTGGTCGCGGACGATCGCTTCGCCAGCGAGAATTACATAGCCACCATGGGCACTCCCATGCTCGCGGGACGCGGTTTCACGCGCGCCGAGGCCGAAGCGCAGAATCCCACCGAAGTCATTCTGAACGAGACTTTGGCGCGCAAGCTGTTCCCCGGCCGGAATCCGGTGGGCCAGGTATTGCACTCGACGCGGGAAAGCGGACCGGGCACATGGCGCCGCACGGTGATCGGCATCGTGGGCGATACCCGCCAACTCGGGCTCGACGCTCCGCCGCGCGCCGAGATGTTCTTTCCCTCGCGCCGCCAGTTCCCCAGCTTCGCGCTGGTCGTGCGCACCGCCGGCGATCCCATGCGCCTGGCCTCAGCGGTTACCGCGCAGGTCTGGGCCATCGACAAGGACCAGCCGGTGAATGACGTGCAGGCGATGGACCACGTCGTCGACGACACCATCTCGCAACGGCGCTTCAACATGCTGCTGCTGTCCGTCTTCGCCGCCGTGGCACTGGCGCTCGCCGCGGTCGGCATCTATGGCGTGCTGGCCTACTCGGTCAGCCGCCGCACTCAGGAGATCGGCATCCGCATGGCTCTGGGCGCTCAGACCGGCGACGTGGTGCGCATGATCGGCCGGGAAGCGCTCGTGTTGATCGCCGCCGGCATCGGCCTCGGTTTTGCCGGGGCGCTGGCGCTCACCCGCCTGATGACCAGCCTTCTGTTCGGCGTCAAGCCCGCCGACGCCGCCACCTTCGCCGCCGTTCCGGTAGTTTTGGCCAGCGTGGCACTGGCCGCCTGCTACCTTCCCGCGCGCCGCGCCGCGAACGTCGATCCAACCGTGGCCTTGCACTACGAATAGCCCGGCATTATGCCCCACCTCCAGGGTGGGGCTAATTTTTCAACGGGCCTGTGGAAAAACCTGTGAAAACGCGCGCCTCGGGAAAGCCAAACTCAATGTTCGTAAAGACTTCGTAACAGACTGCACTGTGATACAGCATACCCGAAACAGGTCGGTAAGGCCCTTATAAAACAATAGCTTATCCCCTCATAAAGCGCTTACGTACAGCGCCCAAGGGCAAGAATGCAGCCGAAATGGCAACAATTCGAAATCGCGCCGCGCCACCTGTGAGTAACGCAGATCAGGCCGTGGCCAGTTCCCGCTCGCGCGCCAGCAGCGCATTCAACTGCTCCAGCACCGCGAAGGCATCCGCCACGTACAAAACATCCGCCTTCCCGCGCGCCCAGCCGCAGTTGGGATCCAGGTTGATTGCCCGCCGCTCGTTGATGAAGCGCCAGCCCACCACGTGCGGCTCTTCCCCGTGACAGCAGGTAGCCAGTCCCTTGGGATGCCGCGGCGTCGACCCGGTCTGGCCCACCTGGTTCAGATGGGTCATGAACGGCAGCACCGCCTGGCCTTCGCCGCTCAGATCCACCAGCGACTTGCTTCCGCCGAGGGAAGCGTGCGCCAGTTGCAGAAATCCCAGGATCAGCCGGCCGGCATCCTCCACGTGCGTCTGCCCGTCGGCCTGCTTTTTGGTCCAGCCGGCACCCGCCACCAGGAGCAGCTCCGCCTCCGGACGAATGGTCTGCTGATCGGTCTGCGGCGTGCGCCACCCCTGGAACGCCGTCCGCCGCAGGCGATCGTCCACCGGCACGGCCACGTTTTCCACGGCCGCCTGTCCCGCGGCGCCCTGCCACGGTTCGATCGATCCCGGCTCCACCACGATGAACCAGGGCCGCGCCGTGCGCTCCAGCACGCCCTCGATCCGCTGCCGGTAATACCAGCGCGTCACCACCACCGCGCCGGATGCCACCCCGGCCGCCATCACGTGCGTGTCCGCGCGGCCGTGCAGCCGCTGCGCCACGCCCGCCAGGCACCGCGCCCAGCGCGAAGTCTGCGGCGCGACCACCAGCGTCGCACCGGCGGCCCGCACCAGCGCCTCGGCCGCCGCCGCATCCGTGGCATAACGCGCCGTCGCGAAATCGCCGCCCGTCACCGCCAGGAACCGTTCCGCGCCGCAGCCCGCGACTGCGTCCGCCGCCGCCTGCGCATCGCCGGCCGCCACCAGTCCCGCGACCAGGCGCGCGTCCGGCAACTCCCGCCGCAGCGCGACGGCCGCCGCCAACGCTTCCCGCGCGGCTTTCGAAAGTCCTCCGCCCTCTTCGCCATGCGCCAGAAACAGGATCGTTTCCATCTCAACCCCTCCCTATCCAGGCCGCGATCTCTTGCGCAATCTCGGCCGGGGGCATATCTTTCACGATGCGGGTCGCGCGCTGCTGCCGGGGCGCAGCGGCGCTCAGGAACCGCGCGCCCTCCGTCCCCGGACGGAACGGTTTGGCCTTTTGCAGCGCCGGCATCACGCCCCGCAGGTTGGCCATGCCGGTCTGCGGATTGTTGCGCGGCTCCGCCAGGCTGCCGGTGGCCCATGCCAGCACCGCCGGCGGCCCCGCGCACACCGACACCTGGTGCCGTCCGCCTTCTACCCGCTCCAGGATCTCCAGCGCGCCGTCTGCGCGGACCCGCAGCTCATCCACGCCTTGAAACTGGTCCAGGATGTCCAGTTGCTCGCCTACCATCTGCAGGGTGGCCCCGGCGCCGCGCGACGCCGATTCCCAGCCGCCGAACAGGAGGAGCCGCGCCAGGTCCAGCCCGGGAATCCCCCGCACCGCGTCCGCCAGTGCGGCAGCGATCTCGTGTGCTTCGGTGAAGCCGCCGGCTGGTCCATCCACCGCCACGAACTCGAAGGGCGCCTTCTGCGCCACCGTCATCATGACCTGCTGCAGCTTGGCTTTCGGCCCCACGCTGACCAGCCAGACCTGGCCGCCCAGCCGCGCCGCCTCGTACAGCGCATGGGCTGCCCAGGGATCGAGAATCGCCGGCAGCATCGCCTCGTTCTTCAACGCTACGCCGGACGGGCCGCTCACCGGCTCCAGCGTCTGCAAGGGGTCGGGCACAATGCCCGCGCAAACCACGATCTGAAATTGCATATTTATACACATTATATTCAGATCTTGATTGCTTATTCGCCCCCGAGCTGGGGAGTCCGCCCGGTGTTACGATAAACGCTATATGCCGCACACTCTGATTGAAGTGGAGTGCCCCTGCTGCCAGGCCATCCTGAAAATCGACGTGGAGACGCGGGCCGTCATCACTCACACGGTACCCGAAAAGCCCCCCGCCATCGAAGACCTCGCCGCAGCCGTAGCCAAGCTCAAAGGCGAGGCCGGCCGCCGCGACGAGGTGTTCCGCAAGCAGGTGGAAGCCGAGAAATCCCACGGCAAAGTCCTGGCAAAGAAATTCGACGAACTGCTGCGCCAGGCCAAAGAGAATCCCGACGTGACACCCCCGCGCCGCGACATCGACCTGGATTGAAACCGGCCCCGCCGCGCAGTACGCCGCTGCCTTCTCCTACAATGGAATTTATGTCCGACACTCCACTGACAATCGCCGGCCGTGTGTTCCGCTCCCGCCTCATCGTGGGGACCGGCAAGTACCGCAGTTTTCCTGAAATGGCCCGCTGCCACCAGGCCACCGGCGCCGAAATGGTTACCGTGGCCGTCCGCCGGGTCAATCTCACCGACCGGTCCAAAGAGTCCCTGCTTGATTACATCGACCGCGACAAGATATTCATCCTGCCCAACACCGCCGGTTGCTACACCGCGGACGAGGCCGTCCGGACTGCGCGCCTGGCCCGCGAGGTAGGCCTCTCCAATTGGATCAAGCTGGAAGTCATCGGCGACGAAAAAACCTTGTTCCCCGACAACGAGGGCCTGCTGGAGGCCACCCGCACGCTGGTCAAGGAAGGTTTCGTGGTGCTGCCGTACACCAACGACGACGTCGTGAATGCGCGCAAGCTGATGGATGCCGGCGCCGCCGCCGTCATGCCACTGGCCGCGCCCATCGGCTCCGGCATGGGCGTGCAGAACGCCGCGAACCTGCGCATTCTGCGCGAAATGATCACTACCGTGCCGCTCATCGTGGATGCGGGCGTGGGCACCGCCTCCGACGCCGCCGTTGCCATGGAACTGGGCGCCGATGGCGTCCTGATGAACACCGCCATCGCCGCCGCCGAAGACGCGGAGTCCATGGCCCGGGCCATGAAACTGGCCGTCGAAGCCGGACGCCTCGCCTACCTGGCCGGCCGCATGCCCAGGAAGCTTTACGCCAGCGCCAGCAGTCCCCTGACCGGGGTAGTGGGAGCGTGAAGATTACGGCTCGATCCAGTCCCAGGCATAGATTTCGCTTGCGTCCGCTTCGCGAACCACCAAGGGCAAATTGTCCGGCGTGAGGCCGATCCACAACCCCAGGTCTGAGCGAACACGGTGAATCCCTTCCAGGCTGGCCACGCGTTTCTTTCGTCCGCTCGGTACAGCGATCCTGTAAATCGCCGGGGCGACGGCGTTCGGCACGTCGAAATAGATGAATTTCCCATTCGACGACCAGGTGGGGTTGTCGCCGATAACGCTCTCCGCGAAACTCGCGAGGTAAATCCTGGCGGCAGTCCGCTCGTCATACAGCACCAGCTTTCGGTTATCGCGAGTCAGCGCGGCGATCCAACGGCCCGTTGGGCAGGCCCGCGCGGTCCACAGTCCGCTCGTGTTCGGAAAGTCCGAGGTCTTCCCGCTCGCGAAGTCGAATCTGTGGATCGAACAGGATTCTCGAAGGGGGCCTTGGAAGGCGTTATCTCCAAAGATCAGCGCCTTTCCATCAGCGCTCCAGGTCGGAACCCCTTGCCATTCAGGTGATCTCACTGGCTCCTGAACCGTGCCACCGTCCGACGAAATGACACCGATCTTGGTCGGCTTATGGCTGTCCGCGGCGGTCCTCATAAAAGCGATGCGGCGGTCATTCGGCGACCACTGGGGAAGAGCAGCATGGTCTGTGAGCATGCGCCTGCCGGAACCGTCTGCGTTCATCCGCCAGAGGTTCATATCCGGGTATGTTACATATACGGCCTCCTTCCCATCACGCGAGAAGCTGACGTGTCCACCCGACAGCCCCGCCGCGTCAGGGTAGGCCAGGAATCGACGTGTCGCGGGATCGTAGCGCATCAGGTCTGCGTGTCTCGATGAATAGCCAAGAACGAACAGTCTCTTCCCATCCTTGCTAAAGGCGGGACTCCTGAGGCCGTTCAGGTCCGCAATCAACAGGAACGGATGCCTCGTCCGCCAGGGAAACCAACTGTCGAGTTCGCGACAGGCCCATAGTTCGTACTCGCCCCGGTGGAATGATCCAAAGACAAAGTACTCTCTGTTGGGAGTCCAGCGGCCCTCGTTTTCTTCGTCGGACCAGACGGTAGTCCAACCAGGCAGCAGTCTGACGATCGTCCGGCTGTGAGTTGAGACTTCCCAGAGACGCGCGGAAACCTGCGGGGGAGCGGCCAAGACCAGGCAGATCCGACTACCATCCGGCGACCACGCCAGAGCCCACGCGGCATACGGCAGGACGACGAGTCGACGCGATCCCGCCCCGTCGGCATCAGCCAGCAGCAGTTCGCGTCCCTTCGTGTAGGCAAGTTCACGCCCGTTCCTAGACCACCCGGCAGCACTTCCTTCGAGATCGGCCAGCCTGCGAGAGGGTCCCCCGTCTGTAGGCACCAGCCAAAGCGGGTACTCTGGCTTAAGCGCATCGGGATCAATCACTAAAAGCAGAGACCCGTCGCTGGAGACGTCCAGAATCCTGGTTGCTCTGGCCTTGAAGGAAAGGCGAAACGGATTGCCCCCATGCTGATCCATGCGGATAATGCCGCCACCTTGGGTTACGTAGAGGGCTGTAGCTGATGCAGTGAGCCAGCCTTTCTTTTCTCCGTCGCTTGTGAGCTGGATTGGAGCTACAACCTGGGGGAGGCCATGCGTCGGCCAGAAACTCAGCACCGCGCCGGCGGCCGCCAATAGCGCGGTTATGATCGACGCGAGGATCCAAGACCCTCGGCCCGGTGGGGCGCTTGCTGCGGAGACCTGTAGTCCGGCCCCGCCTGCCGTTCCGTTCGCTAGGGCGCCGCTGGATTTCAGCCACTCGGTGACTTCGGAGGGCCAGGCATATACGACGGATCGCTTCTCCCCTGGGACGCGGTGGACCGGCAACCCCCGCTCCTTCTCCCAGCGGATGACCGTACGTACGTCCTTGTCGAGGTATCCGGCAATCTGCTTCCAGGTTTCCAGGCGGGTTTCGTTCAATGCCATGAATGGCGTTCCATCAGTGTACCGCGTGATTCCGTTTCATGTCATCTCCTGCCAATTGCCCTGCAGGGCTTGCCAGGTTACAAGACGGGTAGGCGCTGCGCTGGCATGACGCACTCGAATGCCAAGCGGCAGTTCCTCGAAATCTGAAACCCAACCATAGGAGAAGAAGTACGCATGTTCGGGCAGATGCAGCGGACCCGGAGTTCCGCGCTCCGAGGCCGCCACATAAGCATAAACACGCGCTACAGAAATGAAAGGAGATAAGCACATGCTTGAGAAGACGCTTCTATACGTTTCGGCCGTTTTGATGGTGGCTGCTCAACTGGCTGGGCAGTCAAATTGCTACGTTACTCCCGAAGTAAATGATAGTTACACCGCGCTATTGGACCATTTTGATGGATCCACTATCGGGCAGGTGGTGGGCTCGGTGAGCTACGGCGCGAGCGTTACCGGATTGAAGCGGGCCCTGCAGTTTTCAGCCGGTTCCTGGGTGGAGTACAACCTGACCGGTTGGTTTACATGGACTTCCGACTATACCCCAAACAATTACGGATCCATCGAGCTGTGGGTGAAACCTGCAAGCCCTCGCGTTGCCGGAACATTCCTGACCATTAACTGGAACAACTCGTCATCTCCTCCCTCGGCGGGCTACATTACCGAATTGGGACTCGACGCGAGTGGCCGGCTGACCTTTGGCGGGTGGACTTCCATCACGAACAATCCCTTCGATACACCCTTCAGCCAAGCTCACACCCGGCTGCCCTTGAACGCCTTCACGCACATCTCGTACACCTGGAGCCCGTCCGGAACGGCTGTTTATGTAAACGGCGCTCTAGAAGCCACAAGTTCGCTTAGTTATTACCCGGCGCTGAATCCTACCGTATATCTGTATCTGAACGCCTGGGGATCGAATGTACTGGCGGCGGTCGATGAACTGCGCGTATCCACGATCGCCCGGGCGGAAATGATGAGCTGCGCCCCTTAGTAGGTGAGGGCAAACTCCAGGACGGGGTACCAGCAGTTGGTACCCCGATCTATGGTCATCGGCTAGGGCTTGACAGGACGCCGCCGAAGACGCGGAGTCCATGGCCCGGGCCATGAAACTGGCCGTCGAAGCCGGACGCCTCGCCTATGTGGCCGGCCGCATGCCCAGGAAGCTTTACGCCAGCGCCAGCAGTCCGCTGGCCGGGGTAGTGGGAGCCTCCGCGATCTTGTCCTAAGGTAAGAACCGGTAACCGACCCCATGCACCGTCAAAAAATGCTTGGGAACGTTCGGCTCCGATTCCAGTTTCTGTCTTAGCTTGACCACGTGCGCATCCACCGTGCGCGTATTGGGAAAGAACTCATAGCCCCAAACCGAATTCAGAATCATATCCCGCGTCAGCGGACGATCGGGATTCTGCAAAAAGTAGGTGAGCAGATTGTACTCCGCCGGCGTCAGCTTCAACTCCTCGCCGCGGCGCTTCACCAGGCGGCGTTCCACGTCCACCTCGACGTCGCCAAAATGCATCACCTGACGCGCGTCCGGCGAGGACCGCCGCAACACCGCGCGGATGCGGGCCAGCAGTTCGCGCGTACCGAAAGGCTTCACCAGGTAGTCGTCGGCGCCGATCTCGAGCAGCAGCACTTTGTCGATCTCGTCGCCCAAGGCGCTCAGCACGATGATCGGCGTGGCCACGTGGGCCGCGCGCAGTTGCTTGCAGATCTCGACGCCGCTCATCCCCGGCAGCCGCAGATCCACGAGCATCAGCTCCGGCTTCAGCAGCAATGCCTTCTCGTAGCCCGTGCGGCCGTCGGCCACCAACACCGCCCGAAAACCCTCCTGCTCGAGCAGCACGCCGATGGTGTCGCGTAGACTCTCGTCGTCGTCAATTACCAGAATGGTCTGCATGCGCCCGGTGCTATCTATTCTATCGAAACCGCGCCGCGGGCCTAATTCGCCTGTCCCCGGCGATACAGTTCCATCCGTCTTTCGATTTGCTGCGCCAGATCCGCCCGTCCGGCGGCGCGCGCCGCCGCCGCGCCATCCTGGCCCGTCTTGAAGGCATCCGCGAAGCGCCCCGCCGAGGCGTACGCCATGGCCAGAATCTCCAGGAATCCGGCGTCGCGGTTCCCGGCGATGCTCGAAGCCCGCTGGGCCAGTTCGATGGCGCGATTCGGATTGCCCCCGTCGGCCGGCGAAACCGTGGCCAGCAGCTTGGCGTAACTGCCCAGCGCCTGCGCGTAGTCCGGCTTCAGCCGTATGGCCTCCTCGTAGTGCGCGAGGGCCTCCCGCGTCCGCCCGCTCTGCCACAGTGCATATGCCAGGTTGTTGTGGGTATCCGCCGAGTCCGGCTCCAGCTTGAGCGCCTGCTGCCAGTGCGCGATAGCCTCCCCGGTCCGCCCGGTCATGGCCAGCGCGATGCCCAGGTTGTTGTGCGCTTCGGCGAAATCCGGGCGCAGGCGCAGGGCCTCCTGCCATTCCGCGATGGCCTCCTGGATCTTCCCTTGCTGCGCCAGGGCGTATCCCATGTTGAGGTGCGCTTCGGGCAATTGCGGCTTCAGCCGGATGGCCCGCTGCAGAAGGCCCGCCGCTTCCGGCGCCTTGCCCGAAAGCGCCAGCACGTGCCCCAGGTTGTTCAGCGCGTCCACGTAGTCCGGATTGTCTTCGAGCGCCTTCCGGTAATGCGCGATGGCTTCCGGAATCTGGTTGTCCGCCTCGAGCGTCCGTCCCAGATCGTACTGCGCGCGCGGATTGCCCGGGCTTTTCTCCACCGTGTCCTGCCAGATGCGCAGGGCCGACGCGTAATCGGCATTGCGGCGTATGGTCAGGCCGGTCAACACGAGCACGATGAGCCCGCAGGCGGTCCAAACCGTGGCCGTACCGGCGATCCGCCGCAAGGGCAGAAACAGCCCGGCCACCACCAGCGCCACCACCGCCGCCAGCGACAGATACATGCGGTGTTCCACCGCCACATCCGCGATGGGTATGAAGCTCGAGGTCGGGATCAGGATGATGAAGAACCAGGCGCCCGCAAGGCCCGCGGCCGGCGCGCGCCGCCACGCCCACAGCACCGCGGCCATCAGACCACCCACGATCGCGAGGCCAGGCAAGGCGTCCGCGAGACCACGCGCCAGCGGCCACCCGTAGTCGAGACACAGACCGTCCGGCCAGAACGTCAGTTTCAGATAATGCAGGATCACTCCCGGCTGCGTCATGGCGTAGGTCCAAGCCGACGCGCCCGCATATTCGAATCCGGCGCTCTCTTTCCACTCCACCGGAGCCTGCGCCAGCAGCACCGGGTAAAGCAGACAGCACGCAGCCAGCGCCGCATACAACTTCCAGCGGTGCTGCCGCAGCTCGGCCCACGACTTCGCAAGAAACACGCGATCGTACAAAGCGGCCATCAACGGCGCCGTCAGGATTACGCCTTTGCAGCCGATCCCGAGACAGAAGCTCGCCACGGCGCCCGCCGGCCACCACCAGCGCGCGGAGTCGCTGGCGCGGATTACACAGTAGAGCGTCAGTAAGTAGAACAGCCCCATCAGCGATTCGCCGCGCTGGATGGTGTAAGTCACGCTCTCGGTTGCGAGCGGATGCACGAGCCAGATCAGCGCGATGAATCCCGCCAGCCAGCCGGCGTTTTCCGCGAAACTCTGGCGCAGCCGCGGCGAGAGGAAAGTGCGCCGCAGCACGCCATAGAGCAGAAGCGCCGCCAGGATATGGACGCCGAGGTTGAATAAGTGGTACCCGACAGGGTCTAGTCGGCCGAAAGCGTAGTTGAGCGCCACGGACAGATAGATCACGGGCCGCGACGAGTGCAGCAGGTAGGGCCAGGGAGGCCAGAGCTCGCGGATGCGGGTGTTCTCGACGATATGAAACCGGTCGTCGAAGATAAACGGTACGTGGAGCGAGTTATAGTACGCCGCTGCCGCGAATAGTACGAAGGCCAGCACGACCCCCCAATGGGGCAAGGCCAAATGGGGTTCCGGCGCCGGTCTGCGCACAGCTTCCGCGGCGCGCGCCGCGATCTTAGCTCTCCTCGTACTTACCTTGGACACACGGTACTTTTTATTGTACGGTAGCCTCGCCGCCGCGTGATAAGCTCAATATCAGCGCTTCTTCGGTGCCGCATGCGAGTCACGGTAATTGGAACAGGATACGTCGGGACAGTAACGGGGGCCTGCCTGTCCTATTGCGGCCATCGTGTGACCTGCATGGACACCGATGCACGCAAGATTAACATGCTGCGCCGCGGCGAGATGCCGCTCTACGAGCCGTGCCTGGATGAATTGCTGCAGCAGGCGGGCGGCCGCGGGGGCATCGACTTCACCACCGAACTGGATGGCAACGTGCGCGAAAGCGACGTCATTTTCATCGCGGTGGGAACGCCGCCCCTGCCTTCCGGCGAGGCGGACCTTGGTTACCTCGAGTCCGCCGCGCGCAGCATTGGCGCGGCCATGGACGATGCCAAGTACCGGGTGGTGGTGAACAAGTCCACCGTCCCGGTGGGCAGCGGAAACCTGGTGGAGACGCTGGTGCGCGAGGGTATCCGCGACGCACACCCCGCGGACCTGAAGCGGATCCGCTTCGGCGTGGCCAGCAATCCCGAGTTCCTGCGCGAAGGCAGCGCCATCGCCGACTCGCTCTATCCGGACCGCATCGTGATCGGCGGGGAAGAGGACTCCACGCTCCGCCTCATGCGCGAATTGTACGAGCCGCTGGTGGCGCAGAGCTTCGATGCGCCCGCCTTTCTGCCGCGCCCGGCAGGCATGGGACGGGTGCCCGTGGTCACCACCACGCTCACCAGCGCCGAAATGATCAAGTACGCCGCCAATGCTTTCCTGGCGGTGAAGATCGGCTTTGCCAACGAGATCGCCAACATCTGCGAGCGGGTCGGCGCAGAAGCGCCGGAAGTGATGGCCGGAATCGGCCTGGATGCCCGTATCGGAGCCCGTTTCCTGAACCCCGGCTTGGGCTGGGGCGGGAGTTGCTTCGGCAAGGACATCCAATCGCTGCTCCACACCGCGCGCGAGTACGGCTACCAGAGCCGCCTGCTGGAGGCTGCCCTGGACGTCAATCGCGCGCAGCGCCAACTGGTGATCCAGAAGCTGCAGGAAAAGCTCTTCATTCTGAAGGGCCGCACCATCGCGCTGCTGGGCCTGGCGTTCAAGCCGGAAACCGACGACCTGCGCGACGCCCCCAGCTTGCAGATCGCCGAGCGCCTCCTGCAGATGGGCGCGCGCGTGAAGGCTTACGATCCCATCGCCATGCCGGCCTGCCGCGAGAATCATCCCGAGCTGCGCATCCACTATTGCGAATCCCCCGAGGAAGCCGCCGGCGACGCCGACGCGCTGGTTTTGGTGACCGAGTGGAAGCAGTTCGCGGATCTCGATCTGCACGACCTGGCGCAACGCATGGCCCACCCCGTCCTGGTGGACGGGCGCAACCTGTACGATCCGGAAGCCGCCCGCCAGGCCGGCTTCGACTATTGCGGTATCGGCCGCCCGCAGCGTGGCACGCGCGTCACCTCTGTCTCTGCAAATCACGACGGCGTGCGGGCTTAAAGGGCCGCTACCGCACAATAAAAGGAAGGTTGCCGCGCAACACGCCTTGCGGCGTCACTACTTGAACCTCGCCTGAAGTCGCGCCGGCGGGCACGGTTGCGAGAATCAAATGATGGGATGCCACGGTGAAGGCGGCGGGGCGGCCGTTGAACGTGACGCTGGTCGAACCGGCCATCTCGGGTCCCACAATTCCCACCTGCCTGCCTGGCGCACACGAGGTTGGCACGGTCGTGATGAAGGGAGCCAGCCCCATGTTCAGGCGGAAGATGGTGCCGTTATCGCCGTTACCGCCCGCGGTCGTGACGCCGTAGAAGTTGCCGTCGGTGGCCTGGAGAAGCGTGTAAGCGGGGTATCTGCCGTCCGGGCATCCGGGCTGGGTGCAGAAGGTGTGAAGCGTGGTCAGCTTGCCGTCCGGCGTGATGCGAAAGACCGTACCAAGATAGCGTCCGCCAGTTCCGCCATAAGCCGTGACTCCGTAGAAGTTGCCGTCCGTGCCTCGCACCAGTCCATATGGGTATGAGCCGTCGGAACAGTCGGGCCAGGCGACGCAGAAGTTATGGATCACCACGGCCGATCCGCCGGGCTGGTATTTAAAGACCGTTCCGTTGTCGAACGTGGGTGAGGTCCCGCCCGCGGTGGTGGTTCCGTAGAACACGCCTTGCGGCCCTTCTATGAGGCCTCCGGCGGGTTCCGCTCCGTCCGGGCAATTGGGCGCCGTGCAAAAGCTATAGAGACTGGTGAACTCGCCAGCCGGGGTGATCCTGAAAATGGTGCCTTGGCCGCCTGCTCCGCCGGACGCTGTGGAGCCTCCCTGCGGCGTCGTGCCGTACAAGTAGCCGTCGGCAGTCTGGAGCAGCCTGCTGTCCGGCTGGGACCCGTCGACACCGGTAAATGTGTGCAGGTTGGTGAACTCGCCGGAGGGCGTGATCTTGAAGATCGATCCGTAGTAGTTCGCATCAAACTCGCCGATGGTCGTTCCATACAGATCGCCGTTGATGGCTTCGATCAGCGGGGCAGAAGGGTGTGCCCCGTCGCTGTAGTTGAACGTGTGAAGAGTGGCGAACTTGCCGTTCACGGTGAGTTCGAAGATGGTGCCGTCGGGATTTGCAGGAAGCGAATCCCCGGGGGTGGTTCCAAAGATTTCCCCACTCAGGGTCTGTAGCAACCCGCCTGACGGGTTGCCCTTGCCATTGTTCGCGAAGCCGTAGACGGTGGTCAAGGTACTGTCCAGGGCCAGGCTGAAAACGGTGCCCCCGTAGTTGGGCCCGCCACCGTTAGTAGTTCCGTATAGGCTCCCGTCCAGGCCTTGCATCAGTCCGGATGTCGGCAAGCTGCCGTGGGCCCCGTCGAATCTCACCAGCGTGGTGAACGTTTGTCCGGGCAACACGACAGCGGCCACCGCGGCGGTGGCAATCACCGAACCCAGTTTCACCATGGCCCCTCCTTCAAAAGGATACAATGCCCGTTGGAGGAACCCTTTGTTCACCGCTACCGCCAACCTGATTCTGCCCAGCACGACTACCGGATCCTTCCCGCGGCCGCGCTGGTTCGACGTAAGCATGTGGGGCCGCCCGCTGGACACCTGCATGATGGATGTCCGCTTCCGGGAGAAGTTCCAGGACGGCATGGCCGTCCTCATCGGCGACCAGGAGCGCGCCGGGCTGGACATCCTCACTCACGGCGACCTGCACGTCGACGAGGACATGGCCGGCCGCGCCTGGCACCACTATCCGCTGCAGCGCTGGGCCGGTTTCGAAGGCGACCACCTGCAGCCCGAGGAGACCACCGCGCCGTGGCTGCACTATCCGCCGGGCACGCTGCTGAATGAAATCTACACGGGTTGGCGCTGGCCCCACGTCACCGGCCGGATCGAGCACCGGCCATTGGATTATCCCAAGATCTGGCGGCTGGCACAGTCGAAGACCCGCAAGCCCGTCAAGTTCGGCACCTGCTGCTCGCAGGTGATGGCGCTCTTTCTCGACATCCATACGCCGCAGTACAAGGACAAACGCCAGGTGATCTGGGACATGGCCGAGGCCATGAACAAGGAGCTACTCGCGTTGCGCGACGCCGGCTGCCGCTGCATTCAGATCGAGGAGCCGACCTTCCACTTCATGGCTAACACCTACGGCAAGGACCATGAGGAAGTGCAGTTCATGGTGGATGCGTTCAACCGCGAAGTGCAAGGGCTCGACGACGTCGAGTTGTGGATTCACACCTGTTGGGGCAATCCCAACATGCAGCGCGTCATGGAGGATACCGGCTACGCCAATTCCCTGGAGATCTACCTGGAGCGTTGCCGCGGCGACGTCTGGACGCTGGAGATGAAAGACCGCAACCAGCAGGACCTGGAATTATTCGCGCCGTTCAAGCACGATCTGAAGAAGAAGATCTGCATCGGCACGGTGAGCCATCGGGTGCTGCAGGCCGACCGGCCGCAGGAGGTAGCCGGCGAAATCCGCAAGGCGTTGCGTTACATTCCGGCGGAGAAGCTGATCGTGTCGAGCGACTGCGGATTTGGCCGGCAGGGATGCAATCGCGAAATCGCTTTCTACAAGGCCAGCGCCATAGCCCAGGGCGCCAATATTGTGCGCAAGGAGCTCGGCCTGCCGGAGACCTACGTGCCCGCGGCCGATCCTATGCTGCAGATCGACGTGGTGCCAGGGCGGAAGTGATGCCGGAGTGCCTGGATGCGGTCCGTCAGATCCTGGCGGCCGCGCGCTTCGCCGCCGACCGCCACTCCGCACAGCGGCGCAAGGGACGCACGGCCGAGCCTTACGTGAATCATCTGCTGGAGGTGGCCGAACTGCTGGCGCGCACCGCCGAGCGCCTCGACACCAACCTGATCGTGGCGGCGCTGCTGCACGACGCCATCGAAGACGCGGGCGTGACGCGCGCGGAATTGGCCGAGCGATTCGGCGAAGACGTGGCCGCGCTGGTGGCCGACGTCAGCGACGACAAATCGCTGCCCAAGGAGACCCGCAAAGCCCTCCAGATCGAGAATGCGCCGCACAAATCGCCGCGCGCGCAGGCGCTGGGGGCGGCGGACAAGATCGCCAATCTGCGCAGCATCGCCACCAGCCCGCCGGCGAACTGGAGCTTCGAGCGCCGCGTCGAATACGTGCGCTGGGCGCGCCAGGTGGTGGGCCGGTATCGCGACCTGGACGGACGGCTGGCCGACGAATTCCGCAAGATCAGCACCGAGCTTCAAGACTGGGAAAGGTCCGGGGGCACGAACGACTTCTTCTGAGGCGCGCGCACCGCGTCGGCGAACAGGTCCTGCAACAGTTCGTCATAGATCTTGGCAAACGCGGGCTCCTCGGTCAGCCGCACTTTCTCCCGCAGATACGGCTCCGCGACGCGCATGAAGTAATCGAACCAATCGTCCGCGACGGCGTCGTCGTATTTCAGGCGCAGGTATTCGCGCACGGTCTGCCACGTCCGGGTATGGACGCGTTGCATCTCGCCCGTATCCGGGAAGCCGTAGCCGGCGACCGCCTCCAGGTAGAGCGCCGCCAGGGCGTTTTCGAGCGCCGCCCGCCGGAACGCCACGCGCGGATTGTCGGTGGCCAGCGCCGCGCGCTCGATTTCGAGCAGCGCGGGCACGTCCGACAGCTCGCGCATACGCAGATTCGGGCGCGGCGGCGCGATGCGCATCCGCTGCCGCCGGCGTTCCCGGGCAACGTATACGATCACGGCCGCAGCCAGCGCCGCCACCAGTGGAATCAGTTCGCGGAACACACGCCTGCCAAGTTACCATAGACTGCATGAGTCCGAATCAACCGGGGCAGATGCCCAAGTTGCCCATTCCAGGTGTGAAGAATCTGATTGCCGTTGGCTCCGGTAAAGGCGGCGTGGGAAAAACTACGGTGGCCGTGAACCTGGCCGTCGGGCTGGCGAAGCTCGGACATCCGACGGGCCTGATGGACGCGGATGTCTACGGTCCCAATGTGCCGCTGATGATGGGTATCAACCGTACCCCCATGGCTTATGGCGAGCGTATCCAGCCGCTGGACCAGTTCGGTGTGAAGCTGATGTCCATGGGCTTCCTGAACCCGGGCGACAAGCCGCTGGTGTGGCGCGGGCCCATGCTGCACAGCGTGATCCAGCAGTTCCTGCGCGGTGTGGATTGGGGCGACCTGGACTACCTGGTGATCGATCTGCCGCCCGGCACCGGCGACGTGCAGCTCACGCTGATCCAGACCGCGCCCATTACGGGGGCGATCGTGGTGACCACGCCTTCCGATGTGTCGCTCGAAGACGCGCGCAAGGCCATACACATGTTCCACCAGGTGCGGGTGCCGATTCTGGGAATCGTGGAGAACATGAGCTACCTGATCTGCCCGCACTGCCAGGAGCGCATCGACGTGTTCAGCACCGGGGGCGGGCGGCGCACGGCGGCGGAGATGAAGGTACACTTCCTGGGCGATCTGCCCCTCCATCCGAATGTGCGCAAAGGCGGCGATAGCGGCAAGCCATCCGTGCTGAACGACGATCCCGGCTTTCTCGACCTGGCGCGCAACACCATCGCCCGCGTGGCGGAGGCCGGCGCCCAGGAAGGGCCGAAGATCGAGATAACGGATTAGTCATGGACCTTTCGCGACGCAGCCTGGTGGGATCTCTGGCGCTCGCCGCGGGCGCGCTCGCCGCGCCGCCAGCCTTCGAACTGGAAGAAGCCACGATCGCCGATCTGCAGGCGCGCATAAAGGCAGGCAGCCTGACCGCGCGTGCGTTGACGCAGCGTTACCTGGAGCGTATCGAAGCCATCGACAAGCGCGGTCCGGCCATCAACGCCGTGATCGAACTGAACCCGGATGCCCTGGCGATCGCCACCGGGCTGGATGCCGAGCGCAAGGCGAGAGGGGCGCGCGGCCCGCTCCACGGCATGCCGGTGCTGATCAAGGACAACATCGACACCGCCGACAAGATGATGACCACCGCCGGATCGCTGGCGCTCGCCGGCAATATCGCCGCGCGCGATTCCGGCGTGGCCGCGCGGCTGCGCGCGGCGGGCGCTGTCATCCTGGGCAAAACCAACCTCAGCGAATGGGCCAATTATCGCTCCAGCCATTCGACCAGCGGCTGGAGCGGGCGCGGCGGCCTGACCCGCAACCCCTATGGCCTGGAGCGAAACGCCTGCGGGTCCAGCTCCGGATCAGGTGCGGCGGTATCAGCTAATCTCTGCGCGCTCGCCATCGGCACCGAGACGGATGGCTCGATCGTTTGCCCGTCGTCGGTCAACGGCGTCGTCGGGATCAAACCGACGCTCGGGCTGATTCCAGGCAACGGCATTATCCCCATCGCGCATTCCCAGGACACCGCCGGCCCCATGGCGCGCACGGTCACCGACGCCGCGATCCTGTTGGGTGCGCTCACCGGCAACGACTATACTGCGTCGCTGAATACCGGCGGACTGCGCGGCGCGCGCATCGGCGTGGCCCGTGACAGGTTCTTTGGCTTCCAGGAGGAGACCGACCGCCTGATCCAGGCGGCCCTCGACGAGATGAAGCGGCGCGGCGCGGAGATCATCGACCCGGCGGACATTCCCACCATGGGCAAGTTCGACGACTCGGAATCGGTGGTACTGAGTTACGAGTTCAAGCACGATCTGAACCTGTACCTGGGCGCGCTCGGGCCGAAAGTGCCGGTCCATTCGCTCGCGGAGGTGATCGCTTTCAACGAAGCGCACCGCAGCCAGGAGATGCCGTACTTCGGCCAGGACATCATGATCAAGGCCGAAACCAGAGGACCGCTGACCAGCAAGGAATACCTCGACGCCCTGGAGAAAGACCACCAACTGGCGCGGGCGCAAGGCATCGACGCGGTGATGGACAAGTTTCGCCTGGACGCGCTGGTGGCGCCGACCGCCGGACCGGCATGGTGCACCGACCTGATCAACGGCGATCATGCGCCGGGCGGAAGTTCCACGCCCGCGGCTGTGGCCGGCTATCCGAACATCACTGTGCCGGCGGGTTTTGTGAGCGGGCTTCCGATTGGGATCTCTTTCTTCGGACGCGCCAACTCGGAGCCGGCATTGATCAGGTTGGCTTACGCTTTCGAACAGGCGACCCGCTTCCGGCGGCCGCCACAGTTCCGGGAAAAGGTATAGATCAGAAGATGAAGCTGAGGCCGCCGCGGAACATGCGCGGCGTTTCCATCAGGGTCAGGCGGCCGCCGTCCGTGGTGGGGAGCGGCAGGTAGCCCTGCTGCAGGAGATTGCGCAGATCCGCTGTTACTTCCATGCGCCACGGCAACCCGGTAAGGACCGGAATAGCCTGCCGCACGAAGACATTCAAACCCGGCTGCGCGCGCATACCTGTGATCGAATAACTGGGATCGGGCACGGTCCAGCGGCTGTCGGCCACCTGGTAGCTGGCGATGATATGGGTGCCCGTGTGCGGGCTGGCGGCGCTGACGCGCATGGTGACGGACTGCTGCCGGCCGGCGCGGATCATGGCACGCAAGTCGTCGGGATTGCCGCTGGCCACCTGGGCGCCGTCAGCCTTCAGCGCTCCGGCCGAGCCATAAATAACCGTGGCGCTGACGTGTTCGCCTACATCCTGGGTGAACGACGCCAGGTAACCCATACCGGCAAAATCGCCGGCATTGAACACCGCTGTGCCGGAGGAAAAGTCCGGCAGGATGTCGCCGACCGGCAGGAACCCGGCGGGGGACGACACCATCAGCGCCAGGTTACGGATGGTTTCATGGTAGACGCCGGCGCTCAACTTGCGGGAGCCCATGGTGCGCGAATAACCGGCCTCGATGTCCTGGCCGCGTTGAACCGCGAGGTCCCCCGCGCGCAGCGACACCAGCGGGAACTGGCTCAGCGTGCCGATCTGTTGCTGGAGGGGGTCGTCGGTGGCGCTGGCCTCCAGGTCCGGACGGGCGTTGCCCGACGTGTAAGCGAATTCGATATCGCCGGCGTTGCCCAGCGAATACGTCAAGTGCGCGTAGGGACTCAAAAAGGTCAGGTGATCGTTGAAGGAGACCGAGTCGATCGAGGTGCCGTATTGCACCGATAGCGCATTGCCGATCGAGGCATGATCGTCGATGCTGGCGGACAAGCTCCGCAGCATGGGGACTTCGCCGCCGGGGCCGAAAATGGCCTGCCCCAGGCTCCCCGGCAGAAACAGCTCCCGCATGGTGACCGATACCTGGGGACTATCGGGGCCGAGCGCCCGGCTGTAGGTTGTCCGGAAAGCCGCCGAAGGGATGCCCGACTGCGCCCCGGTACCGACGTTGCCCGAGAACTTGACCTGGTTGCTCCCCAGGAACGAGGTCGCCAGGGCGAACGCCGTCCCCATATCCGCGCTCGATCCGAATCCCGAGACCGGCGAGCCGTCGCCGGCCGACAGCATGACCAGCGCCCGCGTATCGGAGAACACCTGACGATGCGGCTTATCTTCGTCCGGCATATCCGGCGTCACACCAGGCAGCAGGCGCATCACCGGGCGGGTGGCGGATGCGGTGCGCAGCACCCATTTCCACTCATCGCTCATGAGCGACGGATCGCCGACGGGGTAGATCAGGTGAATGGAGCTGAATAGCGACGCCATGTTCACATTCAGCACACTGCGCATCCCGGGCTGCACCAATATGTTGTTCTTGACGGCCGGCACGAAGCTGGCCAGCGTCACGCGGATGGAGTAGAGATCGGGGATCAGGCCGGCGAAAGCGAACTGGCCGTGTTCGTCCGTAAACGCCTTACTCGCCAGCTTTTCCTGCCGGTTGAAGAGCAGAACGGTGGCGCCCATCTGGGGCACGCCGTCGCTCGCGACCGACCCGCTGATAGCGCCTGAAAGCCTGACGGAAACGGCGGCCGGAACGGGTTCCGCCGCCAGACACACCCATACGAAAGCCGCGCCGGCTACCGAGATGTGCGTCCTGATCCTCATCCTTTCGTGACGCTTAACATACCACGGGGACGTAAGCCCGTGATCTTAGGTTACCGTAAACTGGGCCGTCGGGGTAAGCGTCTGGTTCCGATTGCGATCCGTGATCTTCAGCTTCAAAGTGTACTGCCCGGGCTCCAGTTTCTGCAAGGGGAGCAGCTTTTCCACGGTCACCTGCGAGGCGGAAGCGCCCGGCAGACTGGCCACGTCTTCGGTAAACTCGAAGATCTTCTCGTTGCTGCCGTTTTTGACCACTTCGTATTCGATCTGTCCGTTCGGCTTCTGGGTCTTCTCGTCGGGGCCGAAATTGTACAGCTTGAAGTAGATCCCCATCTTCTCGTTGCGCTTGAAACTATCGTTTACCCGTGGCCGGACCTTGGTCGATCCGATAACGAACTGGCCCACGCCAATGCTCCGCGTGGGGACCTTTTCGATCAGATCGGCCAAAACCACGGTACTGGCCGACAGCTTTTCGGAGTCCATGTGGGGCACGTTCAAAGCCGTCTCGTAGTTGTTCATGTTGCCGCCCACGATATCTTTCACCACCACGTTCAAGCGGTAGGTACCGGGTGGCAGCGGCAGGGTCTTCTGATAGATGGAATCGCGCTTGGCATAGGCCTGCAGCATCTCGGCGGCGCAATCCACGGTAACCGTATCTTCGAAGGTCTGGACGATGCGGCGGGTCATGGTGGTGACGCGCCCGAAGATGTTGACGGTGGCCTTATCGACGCCTTCCTTGGCCTGGAACTGCAGATCCTTGTTGTCAAATTGCAGGGTAATGTAGGTCAGCACCGACGCTTCCGTAAGCGGGAAGAAATCGGCGCGCACCTTCATGGGCAGGATATTGAAGGTGATCTTGCTGGTAACCGCGTCTTCCAGGTCCTTGAACTTCACGGCGGGAGGCTTCTGGAGTTTGGCGAACTGCTCCAGGCGGTTGAACTCCATCATGCTCTCCGAAGAGCCGCCGAAGGCCTGGCCCAGGTGCGTGCCGTCCGTATTCTGGAAACGCTGGGTCTTGGTGGCGAGGCCCATCTGCTCCATCAGCGTCAGGCCGGCGCCGGGCACATAGGTCAGTGCATCCTTTTCCGACGGGTCCATGGTCATGTGGTATTCACCCGACATGGTGGGGTCCACGAACTCGATGATGATGTTGGTCCCGATGCCTTCCAGATACCGGTACCGCCACTGCTCGAACGGATAGGTGGAAGTCTCGCCGCCGCCTTCTTCCATGGGTCGCTCATAGGTTCCGCCGGATGGGTGCGACTCGATCTCATCCGGCGGGCCATACATAATGTAGATGCGGCCGCGGTCCGTCTTCCAGCCGGGGATGCCCGACGCGTAGTGGTCGTTGGCGTAAGCGATGCGCCGGTAGTGCTCTTCCTTGAACTCGTTCTCTTCGGTATCGGGCGTCGGGTCTCGCCGCAGCCAGAACTGTTCGATGAACTGCTCGCGCTCTTCGTCGGTCTGCAGGCGCTTGAAAGCGGTCTTTTCCTCGTCCGTGATGATGTACACCACGTCTTCGTTCAGCCACTTCTTATACGGGGTTTCCAACTCCTTGCGGAGCTTCTCCTCCCGCTTGCGCTTCTGCTTCTCGGTGAGAGGCTTGGCGATCGTCTCGCGGGCCGCGGGGGCCGCTTTCTCTTGATCGTCCTTAGAATTGGATTGTGCTGGGGTTTGCTGATTCTGACCCACCATGGATACGGCCAGCAGCAACCCGACCGGTATACAGGCGTAAATAATGCGTTTTGTGACCATACCCACCGCTTCCCGGATCAAGGCCGTAACGTTGAATAAATTGTACGGCTCCATTTTAGCATCCGTCAAGTTGGGCGTCGGTCACCACACTGGGCGCCGGCGGCACGGGGACGGAGCCGCGGCTCGGCTCCGCCCGTGCCCGGCTAACCGCATCGAAAAGTGTGAGTTATGGCTTTGAATCGAAAAATCGCCAGGGAGCCGTCCGTCAAACCGCCTCGGCGGTGGTGGGGTCGATCCTGCAGGCCACCCGGCTGATCCGGTTGGCCGGAAACCCGCCGCGCTCGGCGTGCTCCCGGATGGAAGCTTCGTCGGGAGCGATGTAGATGCAGTAGATCTTATCTCCCGTCACGAAACTCTCCACCCATTGGACTTGCGGGCCCAGACTCTGCAGCACGCTGCAGGACTTCTGCGAGATGGCCTGCAATTCGCCTGGGGATAGCTGCCCCACTCCGGGAATCTCCCGTTCGATCACATACTTTGGCATCAGACGCTCACCCTCCGGTCCCTGCTATTGTATCCGAGTCAGTCGAATTCGCGGCGCGGCGTGGTCTGCCCGGCGCCGACCCGTCCCACCAGGATCTCCGCCCGGTGGTAATTCTCGCCCTTCACCGGAGCACCGGCCATACGGCGCAGCATGGCGATCTGGCCCACATGCGTCAGGGCGTCGGCGACGGGTCCCTGGAACAGCTTCTCCGCGGATTCCGCCAGGGGCGCGGCGGACGCCAGCCACTCATCGAACCGCGCCAGCGCGACGAAGAACCGCTCGACTTCCCGGTCCCACGGCAGCGGGGTCGCGTTGTGCCATGCTTCGCGGCCCTGCGCCAGCGAAAGCGCCCAATCCAGCAAGTCCCCTATATGCGCCAGAATCTGGACCGGCGTGCGCGTGCTTTCCGCGGCTTTGTAAGAAGCGAATTCCGCGGGAGCGCCGCGGAGCGCCTTGCCGCCGCGATAGGCGAGTGTGGCAAGCGTGTGCCGGAGAAGATCGCGTTTAGGATCGGAGACCATCAGAAACATTATGCCAGGGGCCCGCGGGGCTGTCATTTTCCTGCGTTGTCCGTCGTTGTTAGAACAGTGGATGCCAGCGAAGAGATTCCGTTAGGGCTGCCGGCCGGCGGACCGTCCAACCTGGAGGATGTTTTCCGCGTGCAGTACCCGCGGCTGGCGGGCCTGCTGACGCGCATCACCGGCGATCGCGGGAGGGCCGAGGAGCTGGCTTCCGAGGTATTCTACCGGCTTTCGCGGCGGCCGGCGTTGTTCCGTCCGGAGAGCCATGTGGAAGGCTGGCTGTATCGCACGGCGGTGAATCTGGGGCTGGACGCCCTGCGCGCCGAATCGCGGCGTCTGCGCCACGAGCAGGCGGCCGGGGCCGAGGCGGTACGCCGTGCGAACCCGGATGATCCCATGGCCGCCGCTCTGCGCGCGGAGCGCCGCATGCGCGTTCAGGCGGTGCTGGCGGCGCTGAAGCCGGTCTCGGCGCGCCTCCTGCTCTTGCGCCATGCCGGCCTGTCATACGGGGAGCTTGCCAGTGCCCTGGCGCTAAAACCGTCGTCAGTTGGCACGCTGCTGGCCCGCGCGACCTCCGATTTCGAGAAGCGCTATCGCGCCATGTATGGGAGTGAGTTATGAAGCATTGTCTGGATGAAGGTACGCTACGGGCCTACCTGGATGGGGAACTACCCGATGCGGAGGCGTGCCGCGTCGAGGCAAATCTGACCAGTTGCGCGGAATGCCGCGGCCGTCGCGAGCGCATGGAGAAGACCCTCCGCGGCGTGCACGCATTACTGGATGTTCTGTCGCCCGAGGATGCGGCCGTCTTGCACATGTCCCGGCCCGCGCGGCGCTGGGTGCCCGGTACTCTAGGTGCAGCTATGGCGGCCGCGGTCGCTCTGCTTTTGGCCGGGGGCACACCCGCCCCCAGGCCCCGGACGGCGCAAATGCCGCAGCCGGCCGCGGACGCGCCGGTCCAGGGATTTATCGGGCTCGCCGGCGCCGATCCGATCCAGATTGGCATGGTGGTCCGCGTGATGGTGCCGGTGTCCGATCCGGCTCCGGACGGTACGGTCCAGGAGATTGCCGCCGACGTGGTGATCGGTGAAGACGGGCAGGCCCGGGCGATACGGTTTGTGGAGTGAATCGGAAAGGAGAACAGGATGAAACGAATCTGCACTGTAACGGCGATCGCGACTATATTGAGCGGCGCGGCCTGGGCACAGGACGTGCGCGACATGGCGAAACTACGGGCCGAGAAGATGGCCCAAGTCGTCGGGGATTTCAAATTCGGACTGATAGGACCTACGGTAAAGGGCGCCCCTTACACGGCCGAGGGCAGCTCGGAGACCCAGCAAACTCTCGGTGACGGGACGCATATCCGCCGCCAGGAGAGCTACACGATCTACCGCGACGGCGAGGGACGTATCCGGCGGGAGAACGGCAACCAGGTCTGGATCTCGGACCCGGTCGCCGGCGTCAGTTTTGTTCTCGATACCAGGAACCAGACGGCCCGCAAAATGACTTTGTCGCAGGGGATTTCGACGGCCAAAATAGTAGCCGACGCGCAAACCGCGAAATTGAATAAAGAAGCGGCTTTCAAGAAGGTGTACTTCACCGGCGGTCCGCTGGGGAACGCCAAGGATGCCACGTCCGAATCCCTGGGCAAGCAGGAGATGGAAGGAGTGGAGGTGGCGGGTACACGCACCACCATCTCCATCGCGCAGGGCGAGATCGGAAACGACCGCCCCCTGCAGATCGTAAACGAGCGTTGGGAGTCGCCCGAGTTGCATGTCACGGTGCTGCTCAAGCGGACGGATCCCATGGCGGGCGACACCACCGAACGGCTCACCAACATCCGGCGCGGCGAACCCGATCCGTCTCTGTTCCAGGTGCCGGCGGGATACACTCTGAGAACCCCAAGCGAGTAAGCCCGACAGGGCGGGCTCCAGCCGGTTCCGGGCCCGCCCAAACCCGCCAGAGAACTTCGGCTGTTGAAATACACCACAGCTTGGTGCCGATTGGTGTATACTTGCCAGAACCGGAAAACCTCAGAGAAACTCCTCCGGTCGCACACTCAGAGAAACGGAAGACCCACAGGCGATGAAGACCCTTGTCCGCGCGTGCCTGCTTTGTCTTTTTCTGGTTGGCCTTTCGGCAGGCGCCTCCGCAGCCACTACCTGCCCCACCACATTTGATCCCAGCTCATTCACTAAAGGTGATTTTTTTAGCAATTTCGACAACAACTGCTATCACGTGGACCTGGTCACCGGGCACGGCGCCGGGCACGAGTGGGGCGACCTCGACACCGAGTACAACAAGATCTTCTTCCGCATCGATCCGGGAATACCGCCCTACCAACTCGTGGTGGTCGGCTATTACCCGAACGCGCGCTACTTCTCGATCGACATCAACGATGACCATTCGGCGATCAGCCAGAGCCTGACGGACGTCGGCGTCGTGCCGCTCAACGCCGCGGGGGTCAACCCTTACCAGCCGGGCGTGGCGTACGTCAAAGGGCAGGAGTATGCCGTGCCCGTCAATCTCGGCGGAACACCGGGAAACCTAGAACCGGGCTGCGTCACTACCGGATACAACTTCGACGTGAACGCCATGGACGGGACCTTGCGGCACCCCTTCATGAATTGGAACCTGGACGCGGCGTTCTTCCACGCCAATCCCACGCTGCCGCTCCACCAGGTGGATACGGCGGGACACTCCAATCCCAACACATCCGGCGCAATTCTGATCCGCAACTACCTGGACCTGACTCCGTCGAACGCGAACACGGAGCCGCACATCATCGTACGCGACGTCGCCTCCGGCTGTGCCTATCCGGCGTCGGTGGTCAGCAGCATGAATATCCTGACCACGGACAACGATACCGGCAATAGCTGGCTCAATCAGCAGCAGGTGCAGGAGCATAACGTCTACGCCAGTTGGCAGCCGACCCAATGTTGGGGCATCATCCCGACCAGCCGGATCCAGATCGTGCGCGGCGATGAGTACATACCGGGACCGGTGCCCGAAGGCAGTTACCTGTACGGCTACGTGCCGCCGGGCTTGCCGCAGACTCTGGCTAACGCGGGCGAGGTATTGCGCATGCGTTTTCGCGTCCCCACCACGCCGCCCACCCCCTGCACTGATGGTTGTACGCGCTCCGGATCCGAGCAGATGCGGTACGTCAGTGTCTCATTCGATATTCCCGGCGGCGGCACGCTGGCGAGCGTGCCGGACAAGTGTCCGGCCAAACCGATCATGGCCTGCACGCCGATGGTGCAGGACGCCAACGGCTTCGTCACGCTGGTCGTAGGCACGGGCGTGACGCCGCCATCCTGGGTCACCCCGGCCAACGGATACACCTGGGTGGACCTGACCAAGGTTCCGTATGGCGACTATCGCACGCTGAACCAGATCATGATCCGGAACATTCTGCCCGCCGCTTCGTTCGACTGCGCCGGCGAACTGGTGCCGTACAAGAGCGGGCAGGCCACCACCAAAGGGAGCGGCCTGATCGGCGTGTACGCGCCGGTGATCGACTATCCGGTAGCGACTAATCTGCCCGCGACCGCCGGCGAACTGAACGGTCCGGGTTCCTGCGACGTTTTTCCGCTGGGGCCCGGGGATGTGTCGCCGGCGTGCGGCGTCCAGTTTCCGGCAGCGCCGCAGATCGCCGCCGTGACCACGCAGTGCGCCAAGCCCGGGTGCAACCAGGTGGTGGTGCAGCCGCAGCCGCCCATCAGCATTCTCGCGGTGAACGGCGGTTTTGGCAGCTTTCCTTTGGGGCTGCCATTCAGCGGCGATTCCAACTTCCTGCGCGTCGCCGACGTGACGCAGAATTGGAGCGCCGGCTATACGGGCGATGCCTGCACGGTTCAGGTGGGAGAGTGGTCGGACACGGCCATATCGCTGATTGCGAATGTGAATCAGAACGGCGCGTGTCCCCTGGCGGCAGGCGATCAATTGTCAGTGACGGTGTGGAATCCGCAAACCTCGGTTAGCGCCTCGGCGACGGTAACGGTTGCCGGCCAGACCAACTAAATCTCTTTGCAAACAGGAATTGACCACTCCGAATCGACTGTGGTACAAGTTCGAGAACATCCATACGCCTTTATTTTTGGTAGAGGGTGCTGCACATTACGGGCAGGCTGAGGGGGCCTGCCCTCCTGGGAAGACCAAACCAGCCGGTTAAAACATAAAGCGCATCTGCAGTTCCAGGCGCCGGTTGTTGGCTGTCTCCGCAAACGCTCCGTAGCCGCCCGCCACCTGATTGGCCTCGCCGAACAGCGGCGAAGTGATCTGGCCGATGATGGGTCCTTCGTTGACGTGGTTCAGCAGATTGCGCGCGGAGATGGAAGCTGTCAGATTGTAGCGGCGGGTGGTGGGCGAATCGGCGAAGATGCTGTGGAATCCGGAGTTGTGCCCGGCGCCCATGGGCGGCGCGGCGCCGCTGGGCCCTTCCCGCTCCGGTCCGAAACCGAAGGTCTTCCCCACCCGCATATTCAAAGTGATCTGACCCGGACCCCGTCCGTAGTTGCGCGGCAGGATCTGCTCGCCGGGGCTGGGATTCGGATCGAGCCAGCCGTACCGGGTGTCGATGAGCCCGGTTTTGGTAAGGTCCGCCGGAAGGCCGGGCCGCGCGTTGAACAACGTATCACCGTAGATATCCTGCCCGATGGTGATGTTGAAAGGCGCTCCCGATTGCACCACGATGAAGGGACTGATGCGCACATTCCACCTGGTATTCAGCGAGCCGCCGATGAACGCCCGGTGACGAATGTCCCAGGCTGCCGGTCCATATTCGCCCGCCATGGTGAAGGGACTGCCCGGAAACGTGCCCAGCCCGTCCGAATTGCTCATCACGTGGTTCAAAGAGTAGTTGCTGAACAACGACATGTTGCCATTGAGCCGCGCATTCACATTGACTATGAGCTGGTTCTGGTTGTAAAGGCCGGAGGACTCCATCAGGTAAATCGGGCCGGGCGCATTGATCTCCTGCGAACGCAGCACGTGCAGCCCGTGCGAGTTGGCGTACGTCGCCGAAACCGTGGTAGCCCGCGCCACCTGGCGCTCGACGCTGACCGCCGACTGCATCACGTAGGGTGTGCGTAAGCCGGAGCTGAGCTCGTGCACCGTCTGCGTGGATTCGATTCCGGGCATCGCCAGCAGCTCCGCGATAGAGGGCACCGTGGGAAAGAACGCCGGATTATTCAGGACGTACTGTTGCTGGACGATTCCGTTGTAGCGCTCCGCCGTCTCGATGTTGGAGACGTTGAAGCGGGAATAGAAGATACCGAATCCGCCGCGGATCACCAGCTTGGGATGGAGGCTGATTTTGTTGGCGCCAGGCGCCCAGGCAAAACCGAAACGCGGGGCGAAATCGTGGTGGTCGCCGATGTTGGTCTGCATCTCATAACGGAGCCCGAGGCTGAGCGTCACATTGGGCCGCACGCGCCAGTCGTCGCCCATGTACAGCCCGGCGTCGAATTGGTCCACCGCCAGAAACGGGTTGCCGGCCGCGATACTGAACTGCGTGGCGCCTCCGCCGGGCAGTTCCAGGATGGTCCGCTGATATTGCTGGATCGAGGTGATGGGAGTCAGAACTGGCTGGCCGGAGTTGTCCAGCACTTCCTGGTTATCGGCATCCAGCTCCGGCGCCAGGCCGCCGCCGAAGGTGAAGGTGCCCCCGAAGTTGGTGGGCGACGTATCGGCGATGGTCACCTCGCGGGCGCGTATCCCGATTTTGAAGGTGTGCGTGCCCTTGATGAACGAGGTGAAGTTCTGCAGCTCGTAGTGGTTCTCCGCATCCAGGCTGCGGCCGGTCTGCGCGCCGCCGCCGTTGAACGATCCCAGCACCATCAGCGCGGGATCCAGACTGCTCGAAACCTCGCTGTAGTTCTCGTGATAGAGCTGGAAGCGCGTCTCATTGACCGTGGTGGGACCCAGCACCGCCGTCTCGGTGGCCTGCACCATCTGGTCCTGGTCCAGGGTGGAAAAGCCGCGCGAGGGTAGATTGAAGTTGCCGATGCCCTGCCCCTGGACGTCGTTGCGCGTGAAGCTGTAGCGCACGATGAGCGTGTTGTTCGAATTCAACTGGTAATCGACCCGCGGGCTGATGCGCAGGCGGCGCTGCGGCACGAGCAACACACTGGTATAGGGATCGATGGCGTAGGTGGACGGGTCCAGGGTATAAGCATCGATGACAGCGCCATTGTCGATCGCCCGGCGCTCCAGGTTCAGAAAGAAGGAAGCGCGCTTGCTAAAAGGTCCGCTGACGGCGCCGCCGTACTCCTGCAGGTGAAAGGGCGCCTTCTGCTGCGCGTACGGATTGCGCGAATTGAAGATGTCATCGCCGAAGTTGTAGAAACCCTGGCCGTGCAGCTTGTCGGTGCCGGGCTTGGTCAGGATCTCGATACGCCCATACCCCAGCTTGTCGAACTCCGGCGAAAACGGGTTCTGGTTGATGCGCACCTCGCGGATGGAATCCTTGGAAGGAAGCTCGCCGCCGCTGAAACCGTCGACGAAGATCTCGCCGCCCTCCGGACCGGCCGCCGGCCCGGCGAGCGCCTGCAGATCCGATTGCAGATCGTCGGGATCGTCCGAGAGCGACTGCAGGTCGTCCCCGCGCAGAACCGTCGCGGTGGAATTGGAGGATGGGTCCGTGGCCACGCTCGGTCCGGCGTTATCCTGCACCGTCACCTGCTGCGTCACCGATGCCACCTTCATCTGCACGATCACGCTCTGCAAGCCGGCTTTCAGCACCAGCTTCAGCGGCTGCGTCTGGGTGAGGTCGGGCGCGGTGGCGCGCAACGAATAACCGCCGGGGACCAGGCCGGCAAACGCATAGGACCCGTCGCCGCCCGTGGTGGCAGTCCGCGCGGCGCCGCCCGGACCCATGAGCGTCAGGGTCGCACCGGGCACAACCGCGCCGGATTCATCCGTCACCTGGCCGCGGAGAGTGGCAGTCTGCGCGCAGAGCGATAGGGAAACAGTAAACAGACCTAACAGGAGAGCGAAGAGTTTCATTTTCGGTTATGGACGGCTGCAATCGTGGCGCAATGAAGCCGTAGCCCGGCAATCGGGGGTTCCCCTAAATGGCGACGTCAGGGACGTCAAGGTTACCCGGCACGCCGGGCCACCATCAACCCGCTCGGTCCCGGCAAGCGAACGTGCGTCACGTCCTGGAAGCCCGCGGCGGCCAGCCACCCGGCATATTCATTCTCGCTATAGCTGGCGCCGCGCTCGGTGCCCACCAGCATGTTCAGCGAGAATAAAGCGGCCATCCTGGGCGCGGTCTTATCGGCTTCCAGGATGAAGTCCTGGACAACTACGCGGCCGCCGGGAACCAGCGCCTGGCGGCAGCGGCGCAGCAGATCCAGATTCTCTTCGGGACCGAGCATGTGGCAGATCGCGGAGACCAGCACCAGGTCAAATCCCGAGCCCAAATCATCGACGCGCAGATCACCGGCGCGGAGCGTGACCAGGCCGGCCAACCCAGCCGCCTCGACGTGGCGGCGGGCGATAGCCAGCACTTCGGGCCGGTCCAGCACCTCGGCGCAGAGGCCGTCGCCGGCTTGCGCGAACGCGATGGAATAGGCCGCCGATCCGCCGCCGACATCCAGCATGCGGCCGACACCCGCGGTCCCCACGGCGCGGACGACGTGCGGCGCCCGTTCCCGCGCGTTGCGGTGCATGGCGGCAATGAACGGCTCGGTCCACTGGTCGTCCGGCGCGCGCGGTTCGCGGCGAGCGACGGCCGTCCCCGCGCGCACGCATTCGGTCAACGTAGACCAGCGCCGCCACAGGTTGGCCGTGTGCATGGTGGCCGCGCGGGCGTCATCCGGCGATCCCGCGGCGAAATAGCGGGCACTCAGCGGCGTGTTGTGGAAAACGCCGTCCCGTTTCGCCAACAGGCCCAGCGCAGCCACCGCGTTGAGCAGCATCTCGGTGGCGCGCGAATCGGTGCCCATCGCCTGGGCCGCCGCGGGGGCCGAAGCACCGCCGCCTACCGCCGTGAAGGCGTCCAATTCGATAGCAGTCAGAATCGCGCGGCTCTCCTGAAAGCCGCGGATGGCCTGCGCCAGTTCGTCCGGCAGGGCGCCGGCAGCCTCACGCGCGCGCAGGGCCCCCTGCATTTTCTGCTTATTGGCCGCGATCTCCGCCCGCGCCGCGGCGGCGTCCCGATTCAGCAGACGCGCGACGGGGACCCCGCCGCCAAAGTGGCTGCGCACGATCTCCGGCACATCGGCCGGGGTGACACCCGAATACCAGACGCCTTCCGGGTAGACCACCAGGTTGGGGCCGCGCTCGCAAAGACCCAGCGAGCCGCACGCCGTCACCTGCACCTGGTCGCCCAATCCCTGGGCGGCCACCTCCGCGCGCAGGGCGTCCAGCACCTGGCGCGAGCCGCGTGCCGAGCAGCACGGTATGCCCTCGGGCTTCTGTTGATCGCACGCGAAGACGTGATAACGATAGGGTTGCATGTCGGGTTCACGGACAGAGACCAAGGCGATCGTCTGCCCACGGCTACATTGTAGTTCGCGGACGAATCGGAGGATATTAGAAGATGAATGGTCGCGCTGATGGTGGTGCGTTGGCAGAGCGGAATGGATTTCGTGGTGCTGGCGGTGGCCCTGTACACCGTCCTGCGCTGGGCCCAACAGGCGCGCGCCCTGCGGGTGGCGCTGGTGGTAATGGGACTGCATGCCGGCGCGCTGCTGGCACGCCACTTCGATCTGCCGATTACCAGTTGGGTCCTGGACGGCGCGGCCATCCTGGCGATCGTCCTGCTCGTGCTGGTGTTCCAGGCGGAAGTGCGCCGGGTCTTCATGCGACTGGACAGCGTCTGGAACTTTCGCCAGCGGACCGCGTCGCAGATGGCGGAGACCTACCAGTCGATCGCCCGTGCGGCCTTCCACCTGGCGGACCAGTCGGTCGGCGCGCTGATCGTGGTGTTGCGGCGGAACACCATCGCCGAACTGGCCAGCGGCGGCATCCTGCTGGAGGCCGGTGTCTCCCCGGAAATCCTGGAAGCCATTTTCCAGAAGACCTCGCCGGTGCACGACGGCGCCGTAATCGTCCGCGGCGACCGCATCGTGCAGGCGGCCGCGGTGCTGCCCTTGACCGAGCGGGACAACGTGCCGAGCTACTACGGTACGCGGCATCGCGCGGCCATGGGCCTTTCCGAGCGCTGCGACGCCCTGGTGGTGACGGTCTCCGAGGAGCGCGGCGAGGTAACCCTGATGGAGGCCCGGCGCATGATCCGGGTAGACGACGAGGCGCGCCTGGCGCAGATGCTGGACAAGCTCAGCGCGCGGCCGGCGCGTGACACCGGCAGCCGGCTGCGCGGCCTGTTGTTTTCCAACGCACGGGTCAAGCTGGCGGCCATCGGGCTGGCCGCCGCCATCTGGGGTACTTCCTTCCAGAGCGGAACCGCGGTGCGAACCGTGGCGGTGCCGGTAGAATTCGTGAGCGTTCCAGTGGGTATGGATTTGGGCACCCCCTCCGCCGACCGGCTGGAGGTCCAGGTCCGCGGCAGCTCCTGGGTGATGGATTCGATGGGGCTCACCCGCCTGGTGGCCCGTTTCAGCTTACGCGGCGCCAAGGCCGGCGACCTGAGCCTGCCGGTGGAATCCGCCGATCTGAACCTGCCGCCCGGAATCGTGATGGAGCGGGTATCGCCCGCGCGCATCGCGGTCCGGCTGATCCCGCACACACAGCCGCCGCCTCCCCGTCACTAACCGCCGGCCTCAAGCCGCTTGCGACTGCCGGATCAGGTTTGCCAAGGCGTCCTGATCGACCGGGGGCGAAAAGTAAAAGCCCTGGCCGTAGTCGCACTGGAGCGACTGCAATTCGACGAGCTGCTCCTTCTTCTCGATCCCCTCGGCCACCACCTCCATGCCCAGGCTCTCCGCCAGGAGCAGGATGGTGCGCACGGTTTCGGTAGTGCCGTCCTTCTTGGACATGTTCAGCACGAACGAACGGTCGATCTTCAGCACGTCGAACGGCAGCCGGCTCAGGCACTTCAGCGAGGCGTACCCGGTGCCGAAATCATCGATTTTGAGGCCCACGCCGAGGGCCTTCAGGCGGGTCAACAGATCGGCGACCTCGTCGAGATCATCCATGAGCACGCTCTCGGTGACCTCCAGTTGCAGAGTGGAAGGATCCAGGCCGGTCTCCGCCAGTACCGCGGCGACCTGGGCGTGCAGGTCCGGCTCCCGGAACTGGCGCACGGACACGTTGACGCTGACTTCGAGCGGCGGAATCGTGGGGAATTCGGCATGCCAGCGCTGCATGGCCAGGCAGGCCTCGCGCATCACCCACAGACCGATGGGTACGATCATGCCCGTCTCCTCGGCCAACGGGATAAACTGATCCGGCGCGATCATGCCCCGCGTCGGATGGCGCCAGCGCAGCAGAGCTTCCACGCCGACGATCTTGCTGGTCTTGAGACAGACCTTGGGCTGGTAATACAGAACGAATTCCCGGTTATCGACGGCGCGGCGCAGATCGCTTTCGAGCTCCAGGCGCGCCACCGCCTCCGCCCGCATGCCCTCGTCGAACACTTCGAACCGCGATCGTCCCGAGGACTTGGCCTTATACATGGCCGTGTCCGCGTCGCGCAGAATCTCGGTGGGGGTGAGATAGCGCCGGTTGCCGGGCGCGATCCCGATGCTGACCGTGGTGAAGACCTCTCGGTTCTCCAGCTTGAAAGCGGCGTGAATGGACTCGCGGATGCGCTCGGCGATGTTGATGGCGCCCTCGGAGTCGACATTCTCGAGCAGGATCGCGAATTCGTCCCCGCCCATGCGGGCGATCAGGTCGTGTGTATCGCTGCGTATTCCGGGCGGCGTGCTGCGCACTGCCGCGCGCAGCCGGTGCGCCACGTGGGTCAACAACTCGTCGCCGGAGGCGTGTCCCAGGCTGTCATTGACGACTTTAAACCTGTCCAGGTCCAGAAACAGCACGGTGAACGGATGATGATCCGGGTCGGCCGCGGCCCGCTCCAGGCAACCCGCCAGCCTCTCGTGGAACAGCGTGCGGTTGGGCAGGCCGGTCAACGGGTCGAACGCCTTGCTGCTGGTGATGTCCGTCTGCGATCCCGCCATGCGGACGGCCTTGCCCTCTCCGTCGCACTGCACCACCCCGCGGCTCAGCATCCAGCGGTAGTTGCCGTCTTTGTGCCGCACGCGATGCTCGATGGCGCACTCGCCCTGGGCCGTGCCATTCCAGTTTGCCTGCAGTTCGGCGTACAGCCGGTCACGATCCTCCTTGTGGACGCGGCCCAGCCACTCCTCGGGCCCGTCGCCGATCTCGGACTCGTCGTAGCCGAGCATAGCTTTCCACCGCGCGGAGTAATATACCCGCTGGCTCGCCAGGTCCCAGTCCCACAGGCCGTCGTTGGCCCCCCGCGCAGCCAGCGCATAGCGTTCTTCGCTCTCCCGCAAGGCTTCTTCAGCGCGCTTGCGCTCGATCTGCGCGCGGATGCGCGCCAGCGCCACCGGAAAGTCCACGGGCTTGGAGATATAGTCGTTGGCGCCCAGGTTCAAGGCCTCCACGATGCGCTCGCTCTCGCCCAGCGCGGTGACCATAATGATGGGCAGCCGCGCGGCCGAGAATCGCGTGCGGAGCTGCCGCAGCAGATCGATGCCGCTCAGGCCCGGCATCATGCTGTCAAGCAGCACCAGCTCCACCTCCCGCCGCGCCAGCACGTCCAGCGCCTCGTAACCGTTTCCCGCCAGTTCCGTGCTGTAGCCCGCCCGCTTCAGGCGGCGCGACATCAGGTCCTGGTTGGTGGTGTCATCGTCGACCAATAACAGGGGTTTCGCGTTCGTCAACATGGTGGATCTCCCAATAGGGCCGTGGGGTCGCGGCTCAGGTTTACCGGCCGGATCATACCGTTCTTGGCTCCGTTCGCGCCGGTTAGAAAACACTGCAGGCTACGCATGAGGTTCTCGAAATCTACAGGCTTGGTATGGTAATCGTCGCAGCCTGCGTCAATGGCTTTCTGCCGGTCGCTGGCCATAGCGTGCGCGGTCAGCGCCACGATCGGGATGGCCCGCGTAGCCGGATCCGATTTCAAGCGGCGCGTGGCCTCCCAGCCGTCCATCTCCGGCAAACTCATATCCATCAGCACCAGATCCGGCCGGTGCTCGCGTGTCATGGCCACGCCGCGCTTGCCGTCGGGCGCCACCAAAACCTCGTAGCCGCGCCGCTCCAGACGCCGCGCCAGCATGTCGCGGCTCCACTCGTTGTCTTCAATCACCAGGATCCTAGGCATGCACGGCCGTCCTGACCCGGCCCTCAACCGCGCCGGCAGCCAGATCGTCGATCTGCGCCGCCGGCAGCCGGACGGTGAATATCGAGCCGGCTCCCAGTTCGCTCTTCGCGGTCAGCGAGCCGCCCATCATCTGGCAGTATTCATGGCTGATCGTCAACCCCAGACCCGTGCCGCCATACTTGCGGGTGGTGGAGGCGTCCGCCTGCACGAACGGCTGGAACAGCCGTTCCAGTTGATCCTGGCTCATGCCGATCCCCGTGTCCTGTACCTGCAGCTCCAGCCAGTCGGTGGAGCGCTCCCACACGCGCCGGGCTGCCAGCCGGATCGTGCCTTGCTCGGTGAACTTACAGGCATTGCTCAGAAGATTCATCAACACCTGGCGGAAGCGCGTCAGATCGGCCACCACACAGCCCAACGGCTCGGCGCAATCGATCGCCAGCCGATTGCCGTTCTTCTCCACCAGCGGATGCACGCTCGAGGCGACGTCGTGCAGCACCACCGACACCGGAAATGCCTCTATGGTCAGCTCCAGCTTGCCGGCCTCGATCTTGGAAAGATCCAGCACGTCGTTGATCAGGCCCAACAGGTGGGTCCCGGCCGAGCGGATGCGGTTCAGGTCCGGCAGCAGGTCCTTCTCGCCGCGGTCTTCCAGCACTTCCTGCAGCATTTCGCTGTAGCCGATTACGGCATTCAAGGGCGTACGCAGTTCGTGGCTCATATTCGCCAGGAAGGTGCTCTTGGCCCGGTTGGCGGCTTCGGCGGCCTCCTTGGCGCGCACCAGTTCGCCCTGTACGCGTTTGAGTTCCGTCATGTCCTGCGCCAGCCAGACGTAACCGTTGAGATCGCCGGCGCTGTCGCGCATCTCCGCCGCCGAGAACAGCACCGGGATCGATTGCCCGGCCTTGGTGCGGTAGGTCCGCTCGACGGCGCTGCGCCGGCAGGGAGTTTCCCGCTCCAGGATGATCTGCCGCGCGGGCCGGCCGATCAACTCCTCTTCGGCATAGCCCAACAGCCGCAGGGCGCTGGGATTGACCCTTTGAATCTGCAGGTCCGGATCCAGCACCAGCAGGGCCTCTTCCATGGAGGTGAGGATGTTGTCGACGTAATCCTGCGCCCTCTGCCGGGTGATGGATGCTCCAAGCATGCGGGCCGCCGAGCGGAAGCTGTCACGCTCGGCCTGGCTCCAGCCGCGCTCCTGCCGGTAGTCTTCAAAACCGAGGAATCCGAACCACTCGCCGCCGACCTCGATGGGCACCAGGATCACAGACTTGGGCGCCTCGCCGCCGCTGCCTTGAGGCCAGGAACTCAGGGTGACCACCTCACCCCGCAGCAGCGTGTTGATGTGCCGGTACCAGTCGGCGGCGGCGGCATGGGCCATTTCGGATGTGCGGTCGCTCCACTCGTGCAGAACCTCCGCCGGCCGGCCGGACTCGCCCAGATGGACCTCCGCCACGTAGGCCCGGCTTACCCGCGCGGCCACGCCCATTTTCGATAACGTCTCGAGGATTACCGTCTCCCACCCGGCCGCGCTCAACATACGGCGGGCCGCGAAGCTGACCGAAGCCATCAGGATGCTCTTGGCTTCATTGGCCGCTTGCGCGGCTTTTTCCGCGCGTTGGCGCACGCCGATCTGGACTTGCAGGATTTCCGTCTGGTTCTCAAACAAGGTGACGATCATGCCGAACGCCACGAAATACTTGGGCAGATCCCAGACCACGTGATCGCCCGGAATGTTGATTCCCAGCGCCGCGCATAACTCCGCCACCGGAAATACCGAACCCCATGCCAGAAACGACAGCGACGTCAGCAGCACGCCCGGCGAGAAGCGGTGGAAGTACCGCCAATAGCGCAGGCCGGTCAGGGCGAAGCCGGCGAACAGGATAAAGTCGATGCCGCTCTCCACGTGCGACCCCACGCGATAGAAAGCGAAGAGCCCCGCCGCCAGGGTGGCTAACCAGGGCACCAGCCGCGCGGGAGTGAGCCGGGCATGGCGCATCGCCACCCCGCCGGCAGTTAAGACCGCCAACAGCAGCATGCGATACACGAGGACGCTCTGAACCTCGTATACCATCAGCGTCCAATAGGCGATCGCGGGCGCTATCAGGCCGGCCCAGAAGATCGTCCGCCCGGTGGGACCGCTCTTCCGCGTGCGCATCGACAACGAGAAGGCCGCCACTCCCAGAATGAGGGTGACGTAGGCCAGCCAGTCGGAGAGCCGCGCCGGGATCAGGTGGAAGGCGGAGAGCAGCATGCCGGCGAAGTGCGCCACAATGGCAGACCATCCGAGCATCCACAGCCGCGCACGTTCCTGGCGGTCCCGCTGGTAGATCCAGTAGAACAGGCCCACCAGAATGCTCATCACGGACAGCGTAACCACACGTTGAAATTGCGGAAACATCCAGTTCGTCCTTAACTAGCCAATACTTCCGTGCCGGCGTCCTCCGCGCTCAGCGCCGGCCGGTCCGGCCGCGGCACCGGCGCCAGATCGCCGGGCAAACGCACCGTGAACGTCGATCCCTTTCCTAACTCGCTCTCCACGGTGAGCGATCCGTCCATCATCTGGCATAGCCGGCGGCTGATGGCCAGCCCCAGGCCGGTGCCCCCGTACTTGCGGGTGGTCGAAGCGTCGGCCTGCATGAACGGGCGATACAGCCGCTCCACTTGGGCCGGACTCATGCCGATGCCGGTATCCGCCACCCGGAATTCGACCCAGTCGGCCGTGCCGGTACGCACCCGCCGGGCCGCCAGCCGGACACTGCCATGGTCGGTGAACTTGCAGGCATTGCTCAGCAGGTTGTAGAGCACCTGCCGCGTGCGGGTCTGGTCCGCGACCATGTGGCCCAGGCCTTCCTCGCATGCCACCTCCAACCGGTTGGCGTTCTTCTCCACCAGCGGTTGAATGGTGCCGATCACGTCCTGAATCACCGGCGCTACCGCGAAGCGCTCGGTGCACAACTGCACCTTCCCGGCTTCGATCTTGGACAGGTCCAGCACATCGTTGATCAGACCCAGCAGATGCTTGCCGGCCGTGCGGATCCGGTTCAAGTCGGGCAGCAGGTCCTGCTCGCCGCGTTCCTCCGCGATCTCCTGCAGCATCTCGCTGTACCCGATGACGGCGTTGAGCGGGGTGCGCAGTTCGTGGCTCATGTTGGCCACAAATTCGCTCTTGGCGCGGTTGGCCGCCTCGGCAGCCTCCTTGGCGTGCAGCATCTCGTCCTCGGCGCGCTTGCGATCCGAGATATCGCGCGCGATACCCTGCAAGCCGACCGTCCGCCCGCCCCGGCAGATGGTTTGCAGGCTCACCTCCATCGGCGCGCGATGGCCGTCCTTGGCGGCGAATTCCCATTCCTGCATGGGATAGAAACCGCCGGCGGAGACGCACAATGCCGCGGCCTCCGCGGCTTTTTCCTGAAAAGCGGGCGCCAGCAGGCGCGCCAGCGGCAAACCGCCGGCTTCTTTCGGCGTGAACCCCAGGATGCGCCCGCCGGCTTTATTGAGCGAGGTCAGGGTTCCTTTCAGGTTCAAGGTGAAAATGACGTCGTTGGCGTTCTCCACCAGGTTGTGATAGCGCTGTTCCAACATGGCCTGCCGCTGCATGGTCACGACCCAGGCCAAACCGCCCAAGATGACGAACGCCAGCACCCCGAGCGCCGTCAGGGCCCTGGGGACAGTCCACCACGGAGGCCGCCTGATGACCGAGACTCCGGCGGCAGACTGCAACAGAACGCGGAATGCCTGGTTGCGTGCCTGATCATTCTTATCGGCCACGCAAATACCGGATATGCGCAAAATGCTACCCGGCGGGATGGCGGCCAGGCCGGCCGCGCTCGCTCGGCCGGTAGATACCCCGAACACCACGTTGCCGCTGTTGAGCACCAGGTTCAGGCTGCCAGTCAGCGAGGAGCCGCCCAACAATCGCCCTTCCACCGACACCGGCAGAGAATCGTAATCGCCCGCCAGGATCTGGTCCGCCGTCACGGGAATCGGAGCCAGCGGCTGCTCCCTTCCGATACGCCGGCAGACGGCGTCTTCCAGGGTCAGCGAGGATTCCGAGACACGCGGAAAACCGGCCACGTCCAGGCGGTCGCCGGGTTGAAACGAGCCCGGTTCGGAGGACTCCACGTGCAGCCCGCTGCGCCCGTCGGAGAGATAGATCTTCTTGCCGGCATCCTCCAGCGTAACCACGCCCTGCACCCGGATGCGATGCCCCAGGGACCGCCCCAGAGCGAACCGCGCCACGCTATCCAGGGGCCGCACGGCCTGCTGGAACGGATCGTAGGGCGGACGCAGCACATCCACCTGGTTCAGGTCAGGCACGTACAGCAGGATTCCAACCAGTTGATTCTTCCTGTTGAAACTGGCCCCGCACGCGCCGCGAATGCGGACTTCGGCATCCACCAGGCTGGCCGGGACCACGTCGCGCGGGTTTGGGACAAACGCCTGCAATCGGCCCCCGGGCACCGCCATCTGGAGCGTCAGCATTTTGTCCGCGATACTCGCCTCCCGGATGACACCCTCGATCTCGACCCACTGGCTGTCTTCCGCCGTGGACAGCATCTGCTCCAGGGAAACCCGCCGGGCCAGGGGAAGCGGAGCCGTACCGACGACCCGGTACTGCGGCTTGCCGATCTGGGGCGCGAAATCCGGAGCCTCGGTGACCCCCTTCAGGTCGAGCAGTTCGCCGGCATGGCGCGCAGGCGCCGCCAGCGGGGCGTTCACCCAGATTCCGGCCGTGGCGTCCTGGACGAACAGGTCGCCAGGCGCGGTGTACGTGACCACCGCGCGAATGTGCACCGGGTAACCCCTGGCAGCCGCGGCCAGCGACAGGTTGCGGATCTGCGACACGCGCGTCAGCACCGGCAAGGTATCTGCGCCGGCTGCCCCCAGCGGCGCCAGCGCCAGAAACACGAATGCGGCAGCCGGCACGACGTGCCTGGCCGGGGACCCGGGGAGTTGGGACATGGCTGTCCGCATAGCCTTGAGTCCATGTTGGGCTGCGGTAAAGCCCCGGAGCAATACTATCTGAAGACGTAAAAAGGTACTGGGACTACCTAAGTGCTACGAATCGAAGGGGATAGACCGGCCGCTACCGGACCGGCTTAGCCGAAGGATAACGCCCGGGTTCAACCTCTGATAGCCCAGCGCACCAGGTCGCCGACCTTCGGCGCTTTGCCTTGGAGCAGAATCGCGACGCGGAAAATGCGGGCGGCGGCCCAGACCATGATGAAGGTGAATATGAGAACCCCCGCCAGCCCGACCCACGGCTGCCAGGCGGGCACGCCGCCGGGCAACGCCTGCCGCAGCAGCATGAGCATGGGGGTGAACGGCGGAAACAGGGACATCGCGGTGGAGATGGCGCCGTTCGGCTGCTGCATCACAAACGTGAGCATGAAGTAAGGGATCATCACCGGCGCCAGCAACAGGACCGCGAGTTGCTGGGCCTCCTGCGGGCTGTTGCAGCCCGCTCCCAGGGCGGCGGCCAGGGAGCACAGGAACAGCACGTCCGTGACCAGGTAAACGTAGAACCAGGGAAACAGGCCAAAGGGAACCAGGCCCGCCATCCCCATACCCTCCAGCGCCAGTGTGCCGCCGATGATGTAGAAGGCCGAACTGGTTAGCGATACCCCCAAGGCGCCCACCACTTTGCCGATCATCAACTCGAGGGGCGTGGCCATGCCCAGGAGCATCTCCACCAGGCGTTGCGCCTTGTCTTCGGTGACCGCGGACAGCATGGGACTAGACCCCACCATGACGATCATGCCCAGCAGCAGCATCAATCCGAACGGAATGCCGAACTCGGCCGCTTCGTTCTTCTTGGACGCTTCGTGGATCTCTCCGGTCTTCTCATCCCGCGAAACCAGGCCGAAGCGGCCGATATTGATGCTGTCCAGGATCTGCTTGAACTGGCCGCGATCGACTCCTAACTTAGCCAGCCGCAATTTGCGCACGCCGTCGCTGATAGCGGATGCCAGCCAGCGGTCCGCCTCGCCAAATCCGCCGGAGTTGGCGAAGGTGGCCACCTGGCTGGCCGCCGGGTCCTTGGCGGAGTCCTTCTTTTCCTCGTCTCCCTTGGCATCCTGCGCGGGATCCAGCACCGAGGGATTGATCTCGACGAAGGCGTAGAGCTGCTCGCGCCGCACGCGCTCGGACAAGGCCAGCCGCTGCGCCCGGGCATCCGCTGCCGGCGCGACCGTTTCAAACACGTAGCGCGGCTGCACCTGGCGGCCGGTCTTTTTGTCGCGCATGTCTTTGGCGTTGCTTTCCTGGGCCGCCTGGATCACCGCCACCGCCAGCACGCCGGTGCGGTCCAGGATAGCGATATGACGTTCCTTGAGGTCCGGCTTGCTCTCCATCAGCGCCAGCCCCAGAAATCCGCCGCCGAACAGGATGGGCGCCACCACCAGACCGATGATGAACGCCTTGGTGCGGATGGTGGCCAGATAGTCGCGCCGGGCGATCAGCAGGATTCTATGCATGTTGCGCCTCCCCGGCTTCCGGCCCGGCGATGCGGACGAAGATATCGTGCAACGAGGGCTTGGTAATGGAAAAACTGGTCACCCGCGTGCGCGCCACCAGTGCGCGCAACACCTCCTGCGGATCGCAGCCGAGCGCCATGCGCAGTTCCTGCACCTGGCCGAAGTCGCGGATCTTCTCCACGTTGGGCAATCCGCCCAGGGAGCCCATACCTCCGTCGGCGGCAATGCGGATGGTGTCGTTGCCGTAGCGGTCCTGTATGGAGGCCAGCGTGCCGTCCAGGACTTTCTTGCCGCGGAAAATCATGCAGATGTAGTCGCACATGTTCTCGGCCACCTGCATATCGTGTGTGCTCAGGATGACCGTGACGCCCGCGCGGCGGAGATCCAGTATGGCATCGCGAACGACGTCGGCCGATACCGGATCGAGTCCGGTAAACGGCTCGTCGAGGATGAGCAGCTTGGGCGCCGGCACCACCGCCGCGATGAACTGCACCTTTTGGCTCATGCCCTTGCTGAGCGACTGCACTTTCTGGGTGGCCCATTGGCTCAGATCGAGCCTCTTCAGCCAGGTTTCGACCTCGGTTTTGACCTTACGGCAGCTTCGCAGCTCTCCGTAGAACTCCAGCATCGGCTGCACCGCCATGCGGCGATACAGGCCGCGCTCCTCCGGGAGGTATCCGATCAGGTCCGAGCGCGCGCCCAGCAGTTGTTTGCCGAACACTCGGACATCGCCGCGATCGGGATAGAAGATGCTGGCGATCATACGCATGGTGGTGGTTTTACCCGAACCGTTAGGGCCGATAAAACCGTAGACCGAACCCTCGGGAACGATCAGGGAGAGGTCGTCGACCGCGGTGATATCGCCAAAGGTTTTGGTGACGTTAGCAATTTGAACAGCATCCATCGAACCGAAAGCTTAGCATCCCGTGCGACGGGCTAGCAGGCGGAACCGCCAGCTATTGCAGCATGGCGACGGTATATCCCGCGCTAAGCCCGGTTTTGGTGCCGCCGGTATCGGCCAGCAGGTGCGCGCCGCCCTGGAAGTTGACCATATCGGCGACCAGGGCCATGGCAGTCCCGGCGGTGCTGGAGCCGTTGTTCACGTTGAGGGTGGCATGGGGGAAATACAGCGATCCGGTCAGATTCATGGATGCGCCGCCCGCGAAGAGACTCGAACCGGGAGACGCCATGGACCGGTCCTGGTAGAAGAGCACACCCTGGTAGGTGCCGGAAGATTGCGCCGACAGGGTGACGCTGGCGCCGTTGGCGATGTTCACCGTCGCGCCGCCGGTCAGGTAGATCAACACGCCGCCGGTGGAGGTCACCGTGGACCCGCCTTGTATACTGAACGTGCCGCCGTTGATGATGTATGTCCCCGCGCTCATCTGCAGCGACATACCGTTCCCCACCGAGAAGCCGCAGTAGGTGCCGGGCGCGGGCGTGTAGGGCTTCGGCTGCCAGGCCGTGAAATTGCCTGACTGGCAACTGCCGGCGGGCGTCGGCGACGGCAGGTTCGCGAACGGGTCCGGCACCGAGGCGGCGCCCGTCGTCGGCACGACGCTGGTGGTGCCGCCATTGTCCTTCTTGAAGCCGCCCACCACGCTGATGGTGGGAGCCTGCACGCTAGCGCCGCCGGTCACGTACATCGCCGCGGAACTGTTGTTGGAGTTCACGTAGACGCCGCAACCGATCTGGACCACCGCGCCGTTGCCGGCCAGAAAAGCGTCGGCCGCGTGCGGATCGAGGACATAGATGCAGGAAGCCCCGCCCGGGCTGCTGATGGCCCCGGCGGTGGCAATGGCGCCGGGTGTCAGGCCGCCGCGCGCAAAGGCGGCGCCAAACAGCGCCGGCAGAGATTCGCGGACCCGTACCGTAGCCCAGTAGGCCGCGGAAGGCCCCGGAACTCCGGGCACCGCGCTGCTCGTTCCCGCCTGGACGCTAACCCGATCGATTCCGGAAGTCGTGAAGCCGTTGGCGGCGGCCAGCATACAGGCATTATCGAAGCTGGTGGACGCCGACCCGGGGGATCTGGATGGGCAATTGGTGGCCGCGCCGCACCACACCGAGCCGGCGCAGGAGGGTCCGCCGGGCGCCGAGTTCAACGCCGCGCGCACGGCTGCCACCGCGGCCGCGTCGGCGGCGGACTGGGCCGCCTGCTGGCGGTAATAGGCCCAGCCCATGTCTACGGCCAGACCCAGCATCCCCAGCATGACGGTCAATGAGATGGTCATCATTAAGGCCGCCTGTCCGGGTTGTGAACGAGCTCGCCGGGACATATCAAAACAGCAGAGGCTGCCGCGATTTCGCGGTCATGGTCACACCGGAAAAGCGCATTCGGCCGCCGCCCGGCGCGAACATCGTCAGCACCGAGGTAAAGCGATACGATCCCGAGATGACGATGTCCGACCCGGGGGAATTGCCGCCCGCCGGCGGCCAGGTGGTAGCGCTGCCGGTGCAGGAACTCAAGGGATTGCAGTTGACCGTGCCCGCGCTGGAAGTCAGGGTGACATTCAGAGAGGATGCGGGCATGCCCACGGCATAGGCAGCGATGGTGCTGGCAACCTGACCCACCGTCGTGGCACAGCCCTTGCCCGCACAGCCGGCGCCGCGGGTAGCCACCATGCGTGAGGCCGCTTTGACGGCTTGCGCCAGGCTGTGATAGTCCCACATGCCGCGGCAGATCTCCACCACCGAGATCTGGATGAAGATCAGGGGGATGGCCGCCAGCGTGAACTCGATCAACGTGTTGCCGCGGCGATATGAGTTCCGGCGCATGGCTCAGTTCCTTATGGGCAGTTCCACGCTGCGCCGGATGGCCAGGGAACCGGCCATCAGTCCCGGCAGCGGAATCAGGTGCATCGTGTTGTAAGTGACCGAGACCTGCACGGTGTTGATATTGCCGCTGCCGGGCGTGTGCGGCGTGACCGATACGGTCACCGGCGAACTGGTGCAGGTGGTGACGCCCGCGCCCACGCCCGGCGCGTCCCCCAGTTCGCCCAGCACGTACGGGCACACTTGCGAAACGATACTGCCGCTCTGCGCCACGCTCAGAGATTGCGAAGCATAGATGGCGCCCGTCCGCGCGGCATTCTGGGTAGAGATCAGACTATAAGCGAAGATGCCGAAATTGAAGGCCGCGATGAAGGCGAACACCATCCAGGGCAACAGCAGCGTGACCTCCACGACGGCTTGCCCGCGGCAGTCCGGCAGCCCGGGACGGCGGGTCGGGATGGCGGGATGTGGCATGTGCGTGCTCGCTCGCATTCCTTATCGGCGGGAGAAGCGGAAAGTCTGCGCGCACCGCAACCGCTTTCCGCGAGATCGCGTCCCAAGGGCTGAAGGGAGAGTCGCATGAAATCCGCCGCCTGGTTCACCGCCGTGGCCCCGCTCACGGCAGTCCTGCTGACGTCCGCCGCCGCGTGGGCCGTGCCCAAACCGGTGTCTTTCCGCCTGGCGAGCCTGCCGGCCAGCGTGGAGCCCGGCCAGAAACTTCTCCTGTGCGCCACCAATATCGGCACCGGCGCGGTGGACGTTTCACTCGAATTCATCAACGTCGCCACCGGCGGCCCTATGGCCGAAAAAACCATCACGCTGCAACCGCTGGGCGGCGGGGCTGCCGCGACACCCTGCGTCACCATGACGGCCGATTCGGCGGCCGGCGCGCAGAGCGGCTCCCGCCGGCCGATGGCATCTTCTTTTGTGGCGGCGGCGCCGGGTAACGGCGCGGCGAACGGGCAGACGCTGGTGGTCGGCGTAGCCATGATACGGAAGGCGTGGTACTCGCTGCGCGAGGCCCAGGTCACGGCATCGATTCAGGTCCAGGCGCCGGATGCCGACGGCGTCATGCATACCGTACAGACGATCCCGCTGAGCCGCACGGCCCATCCCACCGATGGCGCGCCGGTTTACGCCCCGGCGGCGTCCTCCGGCGGCCATCACAAGTAAAGCGGTCAGGCGCCGCCTGGCGCCTAGTTTTCCGCGCTGTCCTCTATGGCGTGTGATACGCTATGACAGCACCACGCTATAGAGGAGCACATCGATGATTGTCGGGGTTCCCAAAGAAGTCAAAGACCACGAGACGCGCGTCGGCCTGGTACCGAGCGGAGTGACGGCATTGCGGGAGGCCGGCCACCCGGTGCTGGTCCAGTCCACCGCCGGCGAAGGCAGCGCGATTACAGATCAGGAGTATATGGAGGCAGGCGCTGAGATCCTGCCGTGGGCATCCGACGTCTGGCGGCGCGCCGACCTCGTGGTGAAAGTGAAAGAGCCGCAGCCTCAGGAATACACCTATATGCGTCCTGGGCTGATTCTGTTCACTTATCTGCACCTGGCGCCGCTGCCGGAGCTGACCAATCGCATGCTGGAAGCCAAGGTCAATGGCGTGGCCTACGAGACCATTCACGATGCCGACGGCAGCCTGCCGCTGCTCACGCCGATGAGCGAAGTGGCGGGGCGGATGTCCGTGCAGGTGGGCGCGCAATACCTGGAAGCGCCCAACGGCGGCCGGGGCGTGCTGCTGGGCGGCGTGCCCGGTGTCGCGCCGGCCAATTGCGTGATCATCGGCGGCGGCGTGGTGGGAACCAATGCCGCCAAAATAGCGCTCGGCATGGGCGCGCACGTCACCATCATCGACCGCAACCTGAACCGGCTGCGCCAGTTGGACGACATCTTCGGCGGCCAGATCGTGACCCTGGCCTCCAACACCTGGACCATCGGCGAAACGCTCAAGAGCGCCGACCTGGTGGTGGGCGCGGTACTGATCCCGGGCGCCTCCGCGCCGAAGCTGGTGCGGCGGGAGATGATTCGCAATATGAAACGGGGCGCGGTGGCGGTGGACGTGGCGATCGACCAGGGCGGCTGCTTCGAGACCTCGCATGCCACCACCCACACCGAGCCGGTCTACTACGTCGATGGCGTGCTGCACTACTGCGTCTCCAACATGCCCGCCGCCGTGCCGTACACGTCCACGTTCGCGCTCACTAACGCCACCTTCCCCTATCTGCTGGAACTCGCCAACAAGGGCCTGGAGCGGGCCTGCACCGAACACCAGGGCCTGCGCGAGGGCGTCAATACCTACAACGGCTATGTCACGCACGCCGCGGTGGCCGAGTCACAGGGCCGCCAGTACCGCGAACTGGCCGGTGTAGTATAAGTAGTGACATGCCAGTTGCCGCGCAGCCAGCAGAGATTCATCCGCAGCCTCTCACCGCGCTGACCGAAGAAGAGAAGCTCTTTCAGTCCACCGTGCGCCAGTTCGCGCGCGAGCAGATCGGACCGTACGTCCGCGAGATGGATGAAGCCGGCGTTTTTCGCAAAGAGATCATCCGCCAGTTCTTCGAATTGGGACTCATGGGCATCGAGATTCCGGAAGAGTTCGGCGGTTCCGGCGGCAGTTTCTTTCAATGCATCCTGGCGGTCGAGGAACTGTCGGCCGTGGATCCGTCGGCGGGCGTGATCGCCGACGTGCAGAACACTATCGTCAACAACGCGATTCTGCGGTGGGCCAACGCCGCCCAGAAGCAGAAATATCTCCCCCGGCTGGCGGCCGATACGGTGGCCTCGTACGCGTTGTCGGAAGCCGGGTCGGGATCGGACGCCTTCGCCCTGTCCACCCGCGCGGTGGATGCCGGGGATCACTTCCTGCTCACCGGCCGCAAGCTGTGGATCACCAATGCCGCCGAATCGGGGTTGTTCCTGCTATTCGCCAACGCCGACCCAGCGGCGGGATATCGCGGCATCACCGCGTTTCTCATCGAGCGGTCGAGCCCCGGATTTCAGGTTGGGAAAAAGGAAGACAAGCTCGGCATACGGGCGTCCTCCACCTGCGAGCTGATTCTGGACAATTGCCAGGTGCCGAAGGAGAACGTGATCGGCGAGGTGGGCAAGGGCTACAAGATCGCCATAGAGACCTTGAATGAAGGGCGCATTGCCATCGGCTCACAAATGATCGGGCTGGCGCGCGGCGCGCTGGAGCACGCTGTGGCATACGCGCGCGAGCGCAAACAGTTCGGCAAATCCATCGGGGAGTTCCAGGGCGTAGAGTTCCAGCTCGCGGTAATGGCCACCGAGCTAGAAGCCGCGCGGCTGCTGGTGTATAACGCCGCACGTTTGCGCGACGCGGGCCTGCCGTTTCAAACCGAAGCGGCTATGGCCAAGTACTACAGCTCGGAGATCGCGGAGAAGGTCGCTTCCAAAGCCATCGAGGTGCACGGCGGCGTAGGCATTACCAAGGATTATCCGGTGGAGAAACTCTACCGCGACGCCAAGATCGGCCGGATTTACGAAGGCACCAGCAACATACAATTGATGACCATCGCCAAGAAACTGCTGGGCAAATAGGGAAACCGGCCGGTTTCGGCTGACGTCATTTCGAAGAGGGGAAAAATGCATCGATTCGTCCACGTGGCATTGTTGCCGGTGCTGTGTGTGCCGGTTTGGGCGGACGGGCCCAGCAAACCGGCGGCGACTTCGACGCCTGCCCCCGTTTCCAGCACGTCCAACGTAAACCCGGAGGAGATCATTCAGAAGTTCGCCGCCAGGGAGAAGCAGTTCGCCGAAGCGCGCGAGAACTACACCTACCGCCAGACCGTGAAGGTGCAGGCGCTGGACGAGTCGGGCACGCCGGAGGGCAAGTACGAGCTGGTCTCCGACATCATCTTCTCGCCGGACGGCAAGCGTACCGAGCACGTCGTGTATGCCCCCGTATCGACGCTATCGGACTACGTGCTGTTGACGCCGGAAGACGAGCAGGATCTGCGCAACATTCAGCCCTTCGTCCTGACCACGGACCAGATTGGCGAGTACGACATCGTCTACTTGGGCAAGCAGAACGCGGACGAGATCTCCTGCTACGTCTTTTCGGTCAAACCCAAGAAGCTGACGCCGGGAAAGCGCTTTTTCGAGGGCCAGATCTGGGTGGACGACCGGGACTTCCAGATCGTCAAGACCTTCGGCAAAGCCGTAGGGTTTCAGAAGCGCGGCGACGACCAGCAGTTTCCCAAGTTCGAGACGCTCCGCGAACAGATCGACGGCAAGTACTGGTTCCCGACTTACACCTATGCCGACGACACCCTGCACTTCAAGGATCATCCGCAGAGGCTCCGCATGCTGGTGACTTACAAGGACTACAAAAAGTTCGAGGGCAAGTCCACCATCACCTTCGGCGACGTGGTGGACGATTCGCAGAAGGGCCAGTCCAAGCCCCAGCCCAAGAAGCCGTAAACGCGGCCCCTAATTCACGCCGAATGCGACGCCCGCTACCGTCGCGCCGAGATCCACCGTCCTTACGCTGTTCGCCTGCAGATCCACTACGAGCAGCGACGTGCTCTTCGCCAGCGGGATCCAGGCCTGGCTGCCGTCCGGGGTAAGCGACAACGCCGCCGGCGCAATGCTTCCCAGGCTGATGCTGCCGGTGACTGCGCCGGTACCGGTATCAATCAGTTCCAACGCGGAATTGGTGACCGCGTAAGCCGTAGCGCCGTCCGGAGAGAAAGCGGCGAAGTACACACCGCCGATCGGCAGCGTGGAAGTGACCGCGTTCTGGGCCGTATCGAAGATCTCGATCGCGGTGGGCGTCACGATGTACAAGAAGGCGCCCGAGGGAGACGCCGCCATGGAGTCGACCACCTTGATCTTCGGCGCGGCCACAATCTTTTTCGTGGCGGTGTCCACCACGAAGAAGAAGGGAGGCGCCGAGTCCAGCGCATACCAGAAACCGGCGAGGTAGACCCGGCTGCTATCGGGCAGCGCGGCCATTTGGCTCACCTCGCAACCTCCGCCCAGCGGGCAGTTCACGCCGTTTACGGCGCCGGTGGCCGTATCGATCTCGGTCATCTGCAATTGGAAATCGCTGCCGGCAAGATAGATCTGCTGCCCGTTGGGGGTGACCATGAGCGAGGGCGGATTGACCCCGGTCACCGAGGGACTCTGTGCGCCGTCCGTGTAATAACGGGTCACCCGGTTGCTGGCGGGATCGATGCGGCTGATGCTGTTCGCTTCAATCCCGCCCACATAGACGCTGCCACCGTTGGCCGGCGCCGCGGCATTGGTGGTTCCGAAAAGGCTGGCCTGAGAGTTCGGCGTGCCGCTCACACCGATAGTGGCTATAACCGACAGCGTCGCGGTATCGACGGCAACGGTGGCGGCAGTGGAGGAGTTGGCCACCGCTAAAGCGCTGCCATTGGCGTTCAGCGTGGTGGCCGCGATCGGTCCGGGTAAAGCAATCGAAGCCGTCACCGCGAGGTTGGCGGCGTTTACGGCGTAGAGCACGGAGTCATAAGCATCCGGCACGTAAACCGTGGCGCCATCCTTGGAGACGACCGGCTGCTGCGGCTCGCTGCCGAGGCCGGCGCTCTGCGTGATGGTGAGCGAGGCAGTATCGATCACCGCCAGCCCACCGCCGGTTCCGATCTGCGCGGCGTAACTGGCGTACAGCGTGGCGCCGTCCGCGCTGACGGCGCTGCCCACGAAGGAGTAGCCGCCCGCGAAACCCGGCGGATTCAGAGTCCCCTTGATGTTGCCGGTGGCGGTATCGAAGGCCGTCAACTCCTGTCCGGCCGTGTAGAGCGTGCCGCCGTCGGGCGATAGAGTGAGGACCCCGGCGGCCGTCCAGGTCGCGGCGCGGGTGGTGTTCCAGGTTGCGGCTGCGGTACCCGTCGCCACATCGTAGACGACAATGGTCTGGCTGTCGAAGGTGGCGTAGACCCGGCCGCCGTCGGCTGAGACAGCCAGCCCCGGATTCTGGAGCCCGTCATTGGGCAGGCTGACGGCGCCGGTCACCGCAAACGTCCGGGCGTTGAATGCCATCAGGCTCGCAGAATAATGATTCAGGCTGCCGGTGAACATTCCGGTCACCACGTAGACGGCGCCGCCGTCCGGACTCGCCTGGACGAGCCACGGCGTCAGTTTCAGGGAGATCGTCTTGCGGACCGCGCCCGTCACCAGATTCACCACCGAGATCGTGTTGTTGGAGGTGTTGGTGACCCAAGCCGTATTGAGGTTGGGGAAGGCCACCGCGTAGCTTCCCGGGCCGGCGGTGAAGCTGCTGACGATCCGGTTCCTGGCGGTACTGATGACCGACACCGTCGAGTTGGCGGTACAGCAAACCGGCACATAAGCGGTCGTGGTTGCGGCGGCGAGCGAAAAGCAGGCAGCCAGTACGGCGCCCGGTAGAATGGCTGTTTTCATATCCCCAATATTCTCGTACAAGCCGGCCGCGACGCGCGTGCTACCATCCGTAGCATGGCAAAAGTTACAGCTATTAATAACGGTCCGATCCGCATCGAAGGCGAGTTCACCATTCACGACCAGACTGGCGCGGAGTTCGGGCTGGCGGGCCGCACGGTGATTTCCCTATGCCGCTGCGGACAATCGGCCAACAAGCCTTTTTGTGACGGCGCGCACGGGCGTACCGGTTTCCAGGACACCTGCATAGCGCGCGAGCTTCCGCCGCCAAAACCCAAAGTAGTAGCATAGGGCATGCGGACGCTTTTGCTTGCCCTGCTGGCTGTGACTGCCTGGGGGCAGAGGCCGGGCCTTCGCTTTCCGCCGGACATCGTCCCCGGCGACTTCTTCGCGCGGCACGATCCGCTGAAGATCGACCCGCAGCACTACACCCTGGAGTTTGAAAACGAACGCGTGCGCGTCATCCGCCTGAACCTGAAAGCGGATGAGGCGGTGCCGATGCACGACGATGTGGATGCGGTCGCGGTCTGCGTGGCGGAGTGTCACCTGCGATTCACCGAGCCCGGTGGGCGCATTCAGGACGTCCACATGCAGGCCGGCGAGACCCGTTGGCTTTACGGAGACACGCACTCCGCCAGGAATCTGAACACGCATCCGATGGAGATGCTCTTCATCGAGATGAAGAGCGCCGGCAGATCCTAGGTGCCTTCCGACCAGCTGGTGAGGTACCGCTCCTGCTCCGGCGTCAGCCGGTCGATCTTCACGCCCATGGACTCGATCTTCATGCGGGCCACCTGGCGGTCCAGATCCTCCGGCACCGAGTAGACGCGCTTCTCGAGGCTGGCATGGTTCTTCACCATGTAATCGGCGGCCAGCGCCTGGTTGGCGAAACTCATGTCCATCACCGAAGCCGGATGTCCTTCGGCGGCGGCCAGGTTGATGAGCCGTCCTTCGCCCAGCACATATAGCTTGCGGCCGTCGCGGAAGGCGTACTCCTCGACGAACTCGCGCGTCTGCCGGCGCGAGGAGCTGATCCTGCCCAGCGTGTCCAGATCGATCTCCACGTTGAAGTGGCCGGAGTTGCACAGGATCGCGCCGTTCTTCATGTGCGGGAAGTGGTCGCGCCCGATCACGTGCTTATCGCCGGTGACGGTGATGAAGACATCGCCGATGGCGGCCGCCTCGATCATGGACATGACCCGGTAGCCGTCCATCAGGGCTTCCAGAGCCTTGATGGGATCGACCTCGGTGACGATCACGTTGGCGCCGTGTCCGCGCGCGCGCAAAGCCACGCCGCGCCCGCACCACCCGTAGCCCGCCACCACCACGTTCAGCCCGGCCAGCAGGATGTTGGTCGAACGCACGATACCGTCGATGGTGCTCTGGCCGGTGCCGTAGCGGTTGTCGAAGAAGTGCTTGGTCATGGCGTCGTTGACGGCCACGATGGGATACTTCAGCACGCCGTCCCTGGCCATGGCGCGCAGGCGGATGACGCCGGTAGTGGTCTCTTCGGTGCCGCCCATGATATTGGCCGCCAGGTCCTGCCGCTTGGAGTGCAGCAGCGTGACCAGGTCCGCCCCGTCATCCATGGTGATGTGCGGGGCATGCTCGGCCGCGGAAGTCAGATGCTGATAATAGACGTTGTTGTCTTCGCCCTTGATGGCGTAGACCGGAATACTGAAATCGCGCACCAGGGTGGCGGCCACGTCATCCTGCGTGGATAACGGATTCGAGGCGCACAGCACCACGGACGCGCCTCCGTCGCGAAGGGTGATCATGAGGTTGGCCGTCTCGCTGGTGACGTGCAGGCAGGCCGCCACGCGGACCCCGGCCAACGGTTGGCTTTTGATGAACTGTTTGCGGATGCTCTGCAGCACCGGCATCGATTGGAAGGCCCACTCCGTGCGGCGCTTCCCAACATCCGCCAGCGAAATATCTTTGATATCGCAAGCGACTGACGTTTGTGTCTCAGGCATGATGTCCTCTAAAAAGCGTGGTCAACGCGCGGCGGCATGCGCCACGGCTTCCTCGCGCAGCGCCTCTACTTTGTCGGCGGCTTCCCAGGTGAAGCTCTCTTCGGCGCGGCCGAAATGTCCGAAGGCGGCCGTATTGCGGTAGATCGGCCGGCGCAGCTTCAGGTGATCGATAATGCCGCGCGGGGTGAGCGGGAAATGCGCGCGAATCAGTTCCGTGAGCTTCTCTTCCGGGATGATGCCGGTGCCAAAAGTGTTGGCCATGACCGACACCGGTTCCGCCACGCCAATGGCGTAGGCCAACTGCACTTCGCAGCGGGATGCCAGCCCGGCCGCCACCAGATTCTTGGCGATGTAACGGGCCATGTAGCAGGCGGAGCGGTCCACCTTCGTGGGATCTTTGCCGGAGAACGCGCCGCCGCCGTGACGCCCCATGCCGCCGTAGGTATCCACGATGATCTTACGCCCGGTGAGACCGGTGTCGCCATGCGGTCCGCCGATCACAAAGCGGCCCGTCGGATTGATATGATAGTGCGTGCCGGAATCCACCATGCCGGCGGGAATGACCGCGTCGATGATATGCTTGCGCACCTCGTGGCGCAGGTCTTCGGTAGACACGGAATCGCTGTGCTGCGTCGAAATCACCACGGCGTCGATGCGCTTGGGCGCACCGTTCTCGTACTCCACGCTCACCTGGCTCTTGCCGTCCGGACGCAGAAAGTCGAGCACGCCCGCGCGCCGCACTTCGGAGAGCCGCCGCACCAGTTTGTGCGCCAGCATGATCGGCAGCGGCATCAGCTCGTCGGTTTCATTGCAGGCATAGCCGAACATCAGGCCTTGATCTCCCGCGCCGCCGGTATCCACGCCCATCGCGATATCCGGCGATTGCGACTGGATAGCGTTCAGCACGCCGCAGGTCTTGCAGTCGAAGCCCCACAGCGCGTCGGTGTAGCCCACATGCTCGATGGTCTGGCGCGCTACGCGCGGCACATCCACGTAACAGGTGGTGGTCAGCTCGCCGGCCACCACGCAGATGCCGGTGGTCACCAATACCTCACAGGCCACCCGCCCCAGCGGGTCCTGCGCCATCACCGCGTCGAGCACCGCGTCTGAAATCTGGTCCGCGATCTTATCCGGGTGGCCTTCCGTAACGGATTCCGAAGTGAAAATGTGTCGCTGCATGCCAAGTCCTGCCTGTTGGAAGAAATCTGGTTTCGGGTGGCTGGAATAGCCGAAATAGAACCGACGCTTCAGTGTAACGGAGTGCAGGGGACAGGTCAATTGCGCGGGATTGGGCGGCGCTTAAAAGGTCCTGGACGGTTGATCTCGAGGTACTGGTCCTACTGGATTTCCACCAGGATGTTGTCGGAGGCCATGATCTGGCCTTCGCTATCTCTGGCTACTACGCGAACCGCATAAGTGCCCACTTTGACGTCAAAGCTGGTTTTGATCTTGATTCCGGAATCCAGGCGCGTCTGCAGGGTGTCGTCCTTCAGCCGCAATTCCAGTATTTTTTGGGTACCGGCCACGAAGTTCCCATTCAAATCGAACAGCGCCGATACGATCGTCAGGCTGTCCTGGTTGCGTCCTTCGGCTTTGCGGTACGGCAGCGCTCGTATATCGAGCTGCGCCACGACCGACAGATTCGCATCATCGCCTTCCGTGCGGAAAAACTGTGTGTGCAGCTCGAGGGGAATGTCCTTGACCACCGAGCGGGAGAAGACGGCGTCCTCGATATCCTGCCGGGCCTGGTCCGCCAGATCCGCATCCCGCCTGGGCGCATAGTAACCTTTGCGAGCCTGTACCGTCAGCCCCTTACCATCGCGCAAACTGACCTGTAACTTATGGTACTTGCCGTCCGATTTCAGATTCTCCGGGGTAAATGCCAGCACGTAGACGAACGCCGGAGCGGCGGCTAACCGGCGGAAACCGCTGCCCAGGTCGTTATTGGCATGAAACCATTCGCCGCCGGTCGAGTGCGCCAGATTCTCGAGCACGTCTTCCTGCGCGATGGCCTCCAGTTCCAGATACTGATTGAGCATGGTAATGACCTGACCCCCGCCGGCCGGAGTCGGGCGCGACGCATCATAGCCTGGCGGCGTCCAGAGACCCCGTATATCCAGCGTGCTGATGATCACGCTGGCGCGCACCGCGCGATTGATCAGATCGGTGATTTCGGATTGATCGTAGGACGCCACGAAGAAACCCGGGGTCGCCATCACCAGGTTACGCTGTCCGGGCAAACCGGCCAGGCGGCGTACTACCTGCCCCAGGACGCTGGCGGCCACGTGGGTTTCATGCTCGCCGCTAGTCAGCGCCATTTGCGCGGCTGCTTTCACTTCGCTGGCGGTGATATAAGGGTTGCCGCTGCAGGCCTGGTAATTCACCAGGGCCACCGTCAGCGCCTGCGGATCGTCCAGATTCACGATCCGGTCCGCCAGGTAGAAGCTGATATCGGGGCATTGTACGCCGTGGGGCAGTCCCCCGGTAATCGGCGTGGGCCGCAGACGCGCCAGGGCCGCGCGAAGCGTTTCGAGATCGTTCGTGAACTCCACGACATTCTGTCCGGACGTGGTGTAAAGCGCGGCGCGATCGGCCGGCTGCATCGAGCCGGCCATGACGTTCGCCGCGGCATCCCGCGCCCGGAACAGATCTTCCGCGGTTCCGTGCACATCGTCGAACACGTACGCCACGAAGTGCTCGGCGGCCACCGGCGCGGCCGGTGCGGCCGGTGCCACCGTCGCGGGAGGCCGGCTGGCGGCGTGCTCCTCCAGGTCGGCGGCGTCTTTGGCGATGACCACCGGCGCGGACGGTTTTTCGACCGAAAATCGCGAGATTACCTGCGGCTTGCCGTTGTCCAGGAGCCGGAAATCGTCCTTGGCCAGATTGCCGACGGCGTGGCCCTCACGGTCCCGGACGACAACGGTTACGGGCACCAGGTTCACGCGCGACTTGAACGTCGCAGGCGTTTCCTTGGTGGCCACTTCGGCCGGTTGGTTTTGCGGGGCAGCCTGCGGCGCGAACAGCATCGCGTATACCAGCAGGCGCCGCTGCCATCTGAAGCGCACCATACGACCACATTCTACTTCCCGGCAGGGCAGTTGCTATGATGGCTCGAAGCTTGACGGCGATCCTCCTAATTTTCTCCGGAACCTATCTGGTCCTGGCGATCGGGCGTCTGCCCGGTTTCCGGGTCGATCGCGCCGGGGCGGCCATTATCGGCGCGTCGCTGATGATCGTAGTCAATGCGCTCACCATCCCGGAGGCGTATGCGGCTATCGACTACCGCACCATCGTTCTGTTGTTCGGCATGATGATCGTGGTGGCCAATCTGCGCCTGTCGGGATTCTTCACCCTGGTGAGCGCCTGGACGGTGGAGCATGCGCGCCGGCCCATTCTGCTCCTGACTGCCATTACCTGCGTCTCCGGCTTCTTTTCGGCTTTCTTCGTCAACGACACGATGTGCCTGGTGCTGACGCCGCTGGTGCTGGAGATCACCCGCCGCCTGCGCCGCAATCCCGTACCGTACCTGCTGGCGGTGGCGATGGCGGCCAATATCGGCAGCGTCGCCACCATCACCGGCAACCCGCAGAATATGATGATCGGCAGTTTCTCGGGGATCGGATACCGGGCTTTTGCGGCTGCCCTCGCGCCGGTCGCGTGCCTCGGCCTGGTGGTGCTGGTCGGCGTGCTGGCGGTCCTCTACCGCCGCGAGTTCCGGCACGAGCACGGAATGGCCGTCGCGCATCAACCGCTGCCGATCGACAGGATTCTCCTCTGGAAATCGCTGGCGGTCTCAGCCGGGATGATCGCGCTTTTCTTCGTGGGCTGGCCGGTGCCCAACGTCGCGCTGGCCGCCGGCGCCTTGCTGTTGATCACCCGGCGCCTGCATCCGGAGGCGATATACCGCGAGATCGACTGGCCGCTGCTGGTGATGTTCATCGGCCTGTTCATTGTGGTGGCCGGATTGGAGCGCACCACGGTCTCCGCGGACCTGCTGCGCGCGGCAGCCCGGTTCAAACTGGCGCGCACGGTCCCGCTGACGGCCGCGGCGGCCTTGCTCTCGAATGTCTTCAGCAACGTGCCGGCCGTGTTGATCTTCAGGCCGATCGTGGCGCACCTGCCCGATGCGCGGCACGCCTGGCTGGTGCTGGCCATGTCTTCCACGTTGGCCGGCAATCTGACGGTGGTCGGATCGGTGGCCAACCTGATCGTAATCGAGCGGGCGCGCCATGAGACCCGGATCTCGTTTTGGGAGTATGCCCGGGCGGGCATACCGGTAACATTGGCAACCCTGGCGATCGGAGCGCTGTTGTTAAGATAGACCCATGCTGACAAGCGGCCGCCTGGCGGCGCTGGGCATGAGTGCTGCCCTGCTCTGCGCCGCCAATCAACCCGGTCCCGCACCGCAAACTCTGGATGAACTCAAAACCGCCATCGCCAGAATCCTGCGGGAGACCAAGACACCGGGCGCCGGCATTGCCATTGTGTCCCGCGATCAGGTCCGGCTGATCGATGGCGTGGGGCTGGCCGATGTAGCCGGCAAACGCCCCGCCACCGCGGATACCTTGTTCCGCATCGGTTCGGTGTCCAAGGCGTTCGCGTCCCTGTCGATTCTGCAGTTGCAGGAGCAGGCGCGCCTGCGTTTGAGCGATCCGGTGCGCCAATACGCGCCGGAAATCGCGTTTCAGAATGCTTGGGAATCGACCGATCCGGTCCGTATCGTAAACCTGCTGGAACACACCACCGGCTGGGATGACCTGCATTTCCCGGAGTACGCCAATAGCGACCCCAAGCCGCTGACGCTGTTCGAAGGTCTGGCCTATCATCCCGACTCGCGCGTCTCGCGCTGGCGGCCGGGCACGCGCATGGCGTACTGCAACAGCGGTCCGGCGGTAGCCGCCTATGTCGTGGAGAAGGTCAGCGGGCAGAGATTTGAAGACTATGTGCAGCAGCACCTGTTCGGCCCCATCCACATGGATACCGCCAGCTACTTATACACCGCGGCCGTGCAACAGCATCTGACGACCCTCTACCAGCCCGACGGCGTGCATAAGGCCGTATACCGGCACATCACCGTCAGACCCGCGGGAGCCATCAATGCTTCGCCGCGGGACATGGCGAACTACGTTCGGTTCTACCTGAACCGTGGCGCGGTGGATGGCGCCGCGGTGGTCACTCGCCAGTCCATCGAGCGCATGGAACATCCCGAGAGTACGCTGGCGGCTCACGACGGCCTGACCGCCGGTTACGGACTGAGCAACTACACGACCATCGACGACCGCGGCTTTGTATGGCATGGCCATGACGGCGGCATCGACGGAGGACTCACCGAGATGGCTTACCTGCCGGATGCCGGCATCGGGTATGCCTACATGATCAACTCGACGAACGGCGCCGCGTTCGGCCGGATTCACAAACTGGTGACAACCTTCCTGACCCGCGGTCTGGCTTCGCCGGCCATGCCTCCGCTCGCCGCGGCGCCGCCACACCTTGCTCTCGAGTACACCGGCTGGGCCGAACCCGCCAATCCTCGCAACCAGATGACCTACTTCATCGAACGCATCATGGGTTTAGTGCGCATATCGGTCGAAGGCCAGCATCTGTTGCTCGCGCCTGTGCAGGGGCAGCCGCGCACCTTTTCGCCCGTCAGCGAACGCCTCTGGATCGAAAAGAAGCAGCCAGTGCCTACCCTGGCGCTGGTATCGGACACCCGCGACGGCCGATTCGTGGCCGCCGGCGGTCCGATGTACAAGCTGATACCTGCGTGGGAAGCCTACGGCGAGCTTGGCTGCGTTGTGTTGGTTGTGCTGCTGATGGCCAGTTCGGTTCTATATGCTCTCTTCTGGATTCCCGCCCTGCTGCTGGGCCGTCTTCGCCCTTTGCCGGGCAGCCGGCTGCACCTGAGCGTGCGGGCCCTGCCGCTCATCGCCATACTGATGCTGGCCGTCATGATCGGTACTTTCATGTGGGCGGGCGACGACGCGATCGACCGACTGGGCCGCATCACACCGTGGTCCATTTCGGTCTTTGCCGCCAGCCTGCTGCTGGCGCTGATGTCTGTGGCCGCCCTGGTGCAGGCGTGGCGCAGCCGCCAGTGGCCGATCCGGCGCGGCGTCCGGATCCACTCGCTGGCGGTGGCTGCCGCCTGCGCGATCCTGACTCTCTACCTGGCCCGTTGGGGCGTGATCGGGCTGCGGACTTGGGGATGAACCGATGACCATCATGGTGCGCAACCAGACCCGCAACACCGTGCTGGCGGATGCCGCGGATGTCGCCGATACCAGCGAGAAACGCCGCACGGGGCTGTTGAAGCACACCGGCCTGGAGCCCGGCCAGGGGTTGTGGATCGTGCCTTGCGAGTCGGTGCACAGCTTCTTCATGAAATTCGCGATCGATCTGGTCTACCTGGATCGCCAAAAAAAGGTAAAGAGGGTGCGCCATCGCATGGTGCCATGGCGGATGTCCGCGTGCCTGACGGCGCACTCGATCCTGGAACTGCCGGCCGGCGTGGTGGCGGCTACCGGCACGCAGAAAGGCGACCAACTGGAGATCGTAGAGCAGCACTAACCCAACCGGCTTCGCGGAACAACTGGCGGAGTGCCGGCGTCTATTATGTCGGATTCGAGAGTGATTCGAGGTGTCTTCTGTCCTGTTCCGCGGGCTGTTGTGGGCGGCGGCCTGGATCGTGCCGCGCTCCAAACGGGCTGGCTGGCATGCCCGATGGACGTCCAGCATCCGGGGCTTGTGGACTCTCCTTCAGCGCGGCGAGTTGATCCGCAGCGGCCCCGCGCAGATGGCCTGCGCCATGCGTCTGGCTTTCACCGAAGCCTTCTGGCTGCGCTTCAATAAGACCTACCTGGCATACGCCGTGCGCGGTCCCGGGTTCTTGCTGTTGTGCGCCGCATGCGGCTTTGCGGCGATGGCCGCCGGCACTCGGGGATTTCGGGTCACGCGGACGCTGGTCCAGATCGCCATGGGGCATGCGGTTCGCCGGCCCCTCTTGCACGAAGGGCCAACCGGAACTCTGATCGCTTACAGCCTGCCTATCGTCTTGGCCCTGGGCGCTGCCGTCTTCCTGGCCGCCTCTCGCCGGTTTTCTTTACTGCGCCACCGGGGGCGCTATCTCGGCTTTTTGGTGCTGAAGACCGGCGTAGTCCTGGCCGTGCTCTCGCTCGTCTGGATCGAGGGCGGCACCCTGCTGCGCGCGCATCTGCCCAACGAGACTTTGCGCGTACTTTGCGGGGCGTTGGGACTGGCGATGCTGTTTATATTCGTATTCGGCCGCGCCATGCTGTGGAGCTTCGACGATCAGCGCCGGCGCTGCCCCAATTGCCTGCGACTGCTCACGATGCCGGTAACGATCGGATCCTGGGGCAGCATGTTCGAACCGGCGATCACCGAGTTTCTGTGCGACGACGGGCACGGCATATTGGCGTTGTCCGAAGATGAAACTCTGCAGGCCGACCACTGGACGGAGCTGGACGCTTCGTGGCGCGAGCTGTTCGAACGGACCGCCGCAAAAACGTGAGCTCCGATATTGTCATATAATCCGCTGTGGAGATCTTAATATGTCCCAATCGTCCTCCGCAGTCTCACGCCGGGAGATTTTGGAAAAAGCTGGTGCGGCAGTAGCCGCGGGCTTCACGATCGTGCGCCCGGAAGCTGTCCGCGGATCCCAGGCCAACTCCAAAATCACGGTCGGCCTGATCGGCGTCGGCGGCCGCGGCCAATACGATGCATCCATCTTCAACGCCGATCCCCGGGCACGCGTCACGGCGCTGTGCGACTTGTTCGACGACCGGATCGAGGTCGGCGCCCAAAAGATCAAAATCGAGAAACCGGCCGTCTACAAGGATTTCGAAAAGCTGCTGGGCGCCGCGGATCTGGACGCCGTCGTCATCGCCACGCCGCCATTCGAGCATCCGCGCATGCTGGCCGCGGCCATCGAAGCGCGCAAGCACGTGTATTGCGAAAAGCCCATGGGCGTCGACCTGGCGGGCGTGAAAACGATCATCGCGGCCGGACGCAAGGCGGATCCCAAGAAGAACGTCACGGTAGGATTCCAGCAGCGTTACGGTCCGGTCTACCTGGAAGCCTACAAGCGCCTGCGCGAGGGCCAGATCGGCGAACTGGTGAATGCCCGCGGCTTCTGGATCGGCAGCGATCCGTTCACCCGCAAGCCTTACGACGATCCCAAGATCGAGCACCTGCGCAACTGGTTCTGCTATCGCGATTATTCGGGCGATTTCATCGTGGAGCAGGATTGCCACAATTTCGACGTGCTGCACTGGTTTTTGGACGCCCGCCCGATCCGCGCCGTGGGCATGGCCGGCACCAAGGTGCGCACCTCCATGGAGATTCTCGATCACCTCACCCTGTCGTTTGAATTTCCCAATGGCATCCACGTGAACTACGAGGCCAACCAGATCAGCCCACGCGGATTCTCGCACGTGGGCGAGGAATTCACCGGCACCAAGGGGGTACTCGAAACCTCCCGCGCGCGCATGATCCACCACAAGGGTCCGAAGGATGCCGAGACGATACCCTCGCCGCGCGACATCACCAATGACGCGGTGGAGGCGTTTCTCACCCGCATTCAGAACGGTGAGGCGGAAAATGTCGCCGAGCGCAGCGCCATCAGCACTTTGTTTGCGATCCTGGGCCGCACCGCGCTCTATGAGAAACGCGAAGCGGTCTGGAAACAGGAATTCGGGGAGGTTTGAATATGTTGCGTTTTTGCCTGCTGTTCTTACCGGCCGCCATGTTGCTGGCGCAGGACCATCCCTTGCGCGTGATCGCCTTTGGCGCGCATCCGGACGATTGCGATATTCGGGCCGCCGGAACGGCCGCGAAGTTCCGCGCCCTGGGCGCAGCCGTGAAGTTCGTTTCGGTGACCAACGGCGACGCCGGCCACCAGTCGGAAGGCGGCGGCATGCTGGCCAAACGGCGGCGGGCCGAAGCGGAGGAGTCCGGGCGGCGCTTGGGCATCACTTACGAAGTTCTGGATAATCACGACGGCGAGTTGCTGCCCACGCTGGCGGTGCGCGAGCAGATCATCCGGCGCATCCGGCAATGGAACGCCGACATCGTGCTGGCGCCCCGTCCGAACGACTACCACCCGGACCATCGCTACACGGGCGTGCTGATTCAGGACGCCGCCTACATGGTCGTCGTGCCGAACATCTGTCCCGATACGCCGCCGCTGCGGAAGAACCCTGTGTTCCTGTACTTCCAGGACCACTTCCAGAAGCCGGAGCCGTTTCATCCGGATGTGGCGATCGACATCGACGATGTCTTCGATCTGAAGATATCGGCGCTCGACGCGCACGTCTCGCAGTTCTACGAGTGGCTGCCCTGGGTGGACGGCAAACTCGATCTGGTTCCGCACGATCCGGCCGAGCGCAAGCGCTGGCTGGCGCGGACCGAAGGCGGCGAAATCACCCCCGCCGTGCGCCAGGCCCTGGTGAAATGGTACGGCGCGGAACACGCAGCCAAAATCCGGCACGCCGAAGCATTCGAGCTGTGCGAATACGGAAGCCAGCCGAGCGCCGAACAACTGCGCGCGTTGTTCCCCATGCTGGGACACTAGCCGGCTGCCAAGGCTAGAGCCCGTATCGTTCGCTATACTGAACTGGGGAACCTTTCCCCACCAATTTTCGTAGTTGCTTAGCGAGTGTCAACCCCCTATGACCGCTTCCATCGCAAATATCCAAGCCGATCAAATTAAAGCGCTTCTGGCCGAAAAAGGCTACGAAGTCACCGAACCCACGCCGGGCGTGCTGCGGGTGCAGGAACTGCACAGCGGCGTGGCAGTCAAGGCGGTGCTCGAAGGTGACATCCTGTACCTCTCGCTCACCTGCACGGTGGCGCCCGAGGCCGCCATCACCGCGCCGACGATGCGCACCATGCTCGACGCGCACAATGGAATCGCCACCTCGTACTTTCAGCTCTACGATGCCGGCGACGGCCGAACCGCCATTACCCTCAACAACTTCTGCAAGCTCGAAGACCTGGGCCCCGAGGACCAGGACGACATCCTCTCGTGCGTGCATTTCCTGCTGGCCGACGTGCTGGTGGCGCGCCGCATTCTCGGGAACCTGGAGTAACGGAGGCTATTCACAACATGGGATTCTTTTCGGATATATTCAATCGCGCCGGCCGTGTCGCCCGCGGCCAGGCTAATGCCGGTATGGACGTGGTCGAAGACGCCACGTTCGACGCCACGGTGCGGCAGACCGTGGCGGACATGAAGACCGAGCTCAACAAGGCCATCAACGCGTCCGCCGTGGCCATGAGCAATTACAACCGCCTGGACGCCGAGTACCAGAAGTACGTACGCCAGGCGCAGGAGTGGAAAGACCGCGCCGGCCAGGCGCTGGACGCGAACAACGAAGATCTGGCACGCAAGGCCCTGGCCAAGAAAGCCGAATGCGATCAGCAGGTCGCATCCATGCAGACCTCCGTGGACCAGGCGCGCAAGGCCAGCGATACGCTCAAGAGCCAGGTGATCGAGCTGAAACGCAAGATCGACGAGGCCGAGCGCACCGCGACGACCCTGGTGGCGCGCAAGAACGCCGCCCAGGCGCAAGCTAAAGTGGCCGAAGCGCTGGCCGGCGTCGGCAATGCCGACAACGCCTTCGCCGCTCTTAACCGCTTTGAAGAGACCGTGTCCAAGGAAGAAGCCAAGGCCCAGGCGTTCAATCAACTGGCGGCCGCGGGTAAGGACGACGATCTGGAAAAAGAGTTCGCCGCGTTGAGCGGTCACAGTGTGGACAACGATCTGGCGGCCCTCAAGCGCGAGCGCCAGTTGAAGGCGCCCAGCATCCCCACCGCCCTTCCGCCGCCCGCCGAAAAGTCCGGTGGGCAGGCCAGCGGACAGTAGCCGCTGCGTATGGGCCCCATTACCGTAACTCTCCTCATCGTCCTGGGAGCCTTACTCTTCATGGTGCTGAAGAAACTCTTTGAACGTCCCGCGCCGCCGCCGGCTGCCCCGCAACCGGATCTGGCCAGTCTGACGGTAGCCGACGCGCGGGTCGGCGACAACATCTCGGTGTCCGGCGCCGGCGACAATATGACCGACCTCGATTTCACGGTCGACCATTCCAGCCGCTACGAGGCCGGCGAACGGCAATGGTTCGATATCAGCGGCAAGTATGGCGGCCGGCGGGTCACGTTGGAAGTGCGCAACAACGACGACGAACTGGATGTGCGCGGCTTCCTGGACGGCCGCAAGTTGACGCTCGAGGATCTGGGCCTGTCCGAAGACGATCTGGCGCAGATGGATGAACGCCAGAATACAGCCGATAATTTCGAATTCGACGGCAAGAACTGGTATTACCTGCTCAGCAAGGAAATGGGTGTTTTTCATGACGGGCAGACGCAGGGTACCGGCTTTTACGGCTGGGAATACCTCGAAGAGTCCGGCCAGCGCTACCTTTCGATCCGCAAGCGCGAGGGCGAGCCCTTCAACGCCAGCCTGGCCGTCAAGCTGAACCCAGGCGATATCACGGTCTTCCGGGGCGCCTGAAATGAGTGGTTAGGGCAAGGAGTACACCATGAGCCGGCGAGGGCTCGAAGTATTAGCCGTTATTCTGACGTTCCTGATTGTCATCGTCCTGTTTGCGGGTCTTGACAACCTGCCGCGCAAGGTACGCGCGGATATCAGCCAGGAAGCGCAACAGCTCCAGCAGTCGCAAAAGCAGTTCCAAGGCATGGAGGATGCGGTCACGCAACAACTGGCCGCGGATCCCGAACTCTTCCGTGCGCACGACATGAACACGGCGTTGCCGGAGCGATTCCGGATCGCCGCGGGCGAGTTGACGGGCGCGCAGCGCGACGCCGCCGAGCTCGACAAGCTGCTGAAGGCCAATCGACGCCAGGATGCGGATCAGGCGCGCAAGCTGCTGAAGGAACAGGACGCGCTGCGCGCGGCGGCGATCAACGAAGCCGGCGCCATCCAGACCGAGGCCCAGCACTGGGTGGACATGAAGCGCCACCTGCCCGACGAGTTGAAGCAGATGGCCGCCGATCACCAGGCGCTGTCGCACTGGGATTTCGCGCCCGTCACCGCCGTGGTCACGCGCGCGGAAACCGACTGGCCCCAGAAGAAGTCCGATCTCGATACCCGGCTGACGGCGCTCAAAGCCATCCCCGGCGACGGTGAGAAGGCCTGGGAGGCGAGCGACGCCATGCGGCGCCAGGCCGAGTCCAAGAATTTGGCGGGACTCGACTACGCCGGCCTGTTGACGGATGCACAGACGCTACACGACGATGTCACGTCCATTCCCACGCGCACCACCGAACTGGAGACGCTCACCGGACAGCTTTACACGTCCTGGGACAGAGTCCTGGTGGATTTGCGCGACCGCAAGTCCGGCGGCACGCGTGATTACGAAGAAGAGCTGCGCACCGTCAGGACCAAGTTTCCGGACGCCACCGGCCAGAACGGAGTCACCACCTCCGACGAGAACTGGACCGAGATCTCCAAGACCAACTACGAGGTGGCCGAGAAGAACATCGGCATGTCCGTAGCCCACAAAGCGGTGGGCAAGTATGACAGCGAGGCGGATGAAGTTCCCGAGCCCGCCGGTTTCGCCTACATGGCGCCGGTCGGGAACCGCAATCAGTATGGCTATTGGGAGCATCGCGACGGCGGGAACTTCTGGGTGTGGTACGGCCAGTATGCGCTGCTGCGCGATCTGCTCTGGGGCCACAGCTACCGGCCCATTCCGTCCGCCGAATGGGAGTCGTACCGCACTGCGCGCAACTATGGCCAGACCTACTACGGCCACGACGAATCCGGCGCGCCGAAATACGGCACCCACGGCACGTTCACGCAGCACAGCTATTCGAGCAGCCGGTATGTGCGCAGCTCGGGCGGCTACAGCAGTTCGAAGTACGCCAGCGGCAGCTTGCGCCGGGGAGAGAGCGGTGCCGGGCATACGTTCGGGTCGGGATCGGGCTCGCGTTCGGGGGGATTCCGGCCTCGTAGCGCGCCCAGCTTCCGTCCCAGCTTCCGGCCGGGAGGACGTTCGTTCGGCCGGCGGCGATAAGCCACCGGACCAATACCGATGCCTGAGAGTAGCGGCAAGTCGCTCCGTAGCCAGGAATGGTTCCGCGATCCCGGCTACTACGGCTTTGCGCGCCGGGCCTGGCTGCGTGCCGAGGGTTTCTCCTCCGACGTCTTCGATGGCAAGCCGGTCATCGGCATCTGCAACTCCTGGAGCGAGCTGAACAACTGCAACGCGCATCTGCGCACCGTCGCCGAAGCCGTGAAGCGAGGCGTGTGGGTGGCCGGCGGTTTCCCGTTGGAATTCCCCACCATCTCGCTGGGCGAGATGTTCATGCGCCCAACCTCCATGCTGTATCGCAACCTGATGGCCATAGACGTGGAGGAATCGATCCGCGCCAATCCGCTGGACGGCGTGGTGCTGCTGTGCGGCTGCGACAAGACCACGCCCTCCCAACTGATGGGCGCCGCCAGCGCGGACTTGCCCGCCATCATGGTCCCCGGCGGGCCGATGCTCTCCGGCCAGTGGCGCGACCGGCAGTTGGGCGCCGGCACCGATGGCCGCAAGCTCTTCGACCTGTTCCGCGCCGGCCGGCTGACCGAAGAGGAATGGTGCGAGATCGAAGGCGGTATCGCGCGCAGCGCCGGGCATTGCACCGTCATGGGTACGGCTTCCACCATGACCAATCTCGCCGAGGCGCTGGGCATGACCCTGCCGGGCTGCGCCAGCGTTCCGGCGCCCGATTCCCGCCGCCTGGCCATGGCGGAGATGAGCGGGCGGCGCATCGTGGAAATTGTGCGCGAGGATCTGCGTCCGTCGCGCATCATGACCCGGGCGGCGTTCCACAACGCCATCACGGTGGACATGGCGCTGGGCGGATCGACCAATGCCGTCATTCACCTGGTCGCCATCGCCCGCCGCCTGGGCATCCACCTGCCTCTCGATGACTTCGACCGCATCTCGCGGCGCACGCCCTACATCGCCAACATCAAGCCGTCCGGCGAGTACCTGATGGAAGACTTCCATTATGCCGGCGGACTGCCCGCGGTGATGCGGGAGATCCTGCATCTGCTCGCCGGCGAGGCGCTCACGGTAACCGGCAAAACCCTGCGCGAAAACGTGGAGCACGCCGCGTGTTTCCGCCGGGAGGTCATCCGCACGGCTGCCGACCCGCTGCATCCGGAAGGCGGCACGGCCATCCTCTACGGCAATCTGGCGCCGGATGGCGCGGTGATCAAGCAGACTGCCGCATCGCCCGCGCTGCTGCGGCACCGGGGCCTGGCGCTCGTCTTCGAGAACTACGATCACATGCGCGCGCAGATCGACGCGCCGGATCTGCCGGTGGAAGCGTCAACCGTGCTGGTGATGCGCAACTGTGGTCCTAAAGGCGGACCGGGCATGCCGGAGTGGGGGCACATCCCCATACCCCGCGTGCTGTTGGAGCGCGGCGTGACCGACATGGTGCGCATCAGCGACGCGCGCATGAGCGGCACCAGCTTCGGGACCGTCGTGCTGCACGTAGCCCCGGAATCGGCCATCGGCGGACCCTTGGCGGCGGTGCGAACGGGCGACGAGATCGTGCTGGACGTGCCGGCGCGCCGCATCGAAATGGCGCTGCCCGACGCCGAGATTGCGCGCCGGCTGGCCGGATTCACTCCGGCGCCGCCGCATTACCAACGCGGGTACGGCCGCCTCTTTCTCGATCACGTCACCCAGGCCCACCACGGCTGCGACTTCGACTTTCTCTGATCCGCACGCGCGGCGCCCGACTCGACCGGATACACTGTGCTATGTAGATGCAAGAGAAACGGGTCTGGATAGTGCGGTTCGGCCGCCGGGGTCTGCCGGCATTGACGCTGGCGGGACTCGCTGCGGGCGCGGCGGCCTGGCTGGCGCACATGCCCCGCGTGGCGGATCTGATCTGGGCCGCTTCCACCGCCGCCGCGCTGCTCCCGTTGGCTTATGCGGTGGTGCGCACGCTGTTGTCCGGACGCGCGGGCGTGGATGTCATCGCTCTGCTGGCCATGGGCGGCGCGCTGGCCCTGCATCAGTACCTGGCCGGCGCGGTGATCGCGCTGATGTTGGCCGGCGGCCAGGCCTTGGAGGCGTTCGCGGATGCGCTGGCCCGCCGCGAGTTGTCCTCCCTGGTGGAGCGCAGCCCGCGCGCAGCGCATCGTTACGAGAACGGCGTGCTCGCGACCCGGGACGTCGGTGAGATTCGGGCGGGCGATCTGCTGTTGGTCAAGCCGGGTGAAGTACTGCCCGTGGACGGCGTGGTGACGGACGCGTTCGCCACCCTGGACGAATCGGCGCTTACCGGGGAGGCCGGCCCGGTCGAGCGGCGCCACGGCGAGCGGGTATTCAGCGGCACCATCAATAGCGGTGGCGCGCCGCTGAACATGCGGGCCGCCGCCGCCGCGGCGCAGAGCGCGTATGCCGGTATCGTCCGGCTGGTCGAGCAGGCCCAGGCATCCAAGGCGCCGCTGGTCCGCCTGGCGGATCGATACGCCATGCTGTTCCTGCCCTTCACGCTGGCGATCGCGGGACTGGCGTGGTGGCTGGCCGGAGATGCCACGCGCGCCCTGGCCGTGCTGGTGGTGGCTACGCCTTGCCCGTTGATCCTGGCCGCGCCGGTCGCCATGGTTTCGGGCATCTCACGGGCGGCCCGCCGCGGAATTATCGTCAAGGGCGGCGGCGCGCTGGAGGTGCTGGCGCGGGGCAGGATTCTGCTGCTCGACAAGACCGGCACCGTCACCCAGGGGGCCCCCGTGCTCACCCACATCGAGGTCTTCGGACAGCACGATGCCGACGACCTTCTGCGGCTGGCGGCGTCGCTCGATATGGTTTCCCCGCACGTGCTGGCCCGGCCGATTATCAAGGCCGCCAATGAGCGCGGCCTCGACCTGGCATTTCCGTCGGCGGTTTCCGAAGAGCTGGGCGCCGGCATTCGCGGCCGCATCGACGGCCATACGGTGGCGTTGGGCAAAAGCGATTGGATCCTGGAGGGGCAGCCCGCTCCATCCCAGATCCGGCGGCTGCGCCGGCGCTCGCTCCTGGAGGGTAGTTCCAGCGTGTTCGTGGCCGTGGACGGCGAGCCGGCCGGCGCGCTGATTCTGGAGGACCCGCTGCGCCCCGATGCGCCGTATACCATCCGCGCACTGCGCCGCGTCGGCTTCGACAGGATCGTGATGCTGACGGGCGATCATCCGGATGTGGCCCAGGTGGTGGGCGCCGTGTTGGGCGTGGATGAAGTCCTGGCGGAGCGCCGGCCCGCGGAGAAACTGGAAGCCGTCGAGACCGCCCGCGAGACGGGCGTCACGGTGATGGTCGGAGACGGCATTAACGATGCGCCGGCATTGTCGGCTGCGCACGTAGGCGTCGCCATGGGAGCACGCGGCGCCACCGCATCCTCGGAGGCCGCGGACGTAGTGCTGATCGTAGATCGGTTGGACCGCCTGATCGAAGCCGTGCGCATTGCGCGGCGCTCGCGGTCGATCGCGCTCCAGAGCATCCTGGCAGGCATGTTACTGTCCGCCGCGGGCATGGCGCTGGCCACCGCCGGCATGCTGGCGCCGGTGATGGGCGCGGTCCTGCAGGAAGCGATTGACGTCCTGGCGATTCTAAACGCGTTGCGCGCCTTGGGCGGCGGATGGCGGCAGCCGTCCGGTAATCAGGCGCATGTGGAACTCAGCCAGCAGTATCGCGCGGAACATAAGGAACTCCTGCACGGGGTGCGGCACATCCGCCAGGTGGCCGATCAACTGGAGAGTATGTCTCCCCTGGACGCCCGCCGGGAGATGGATCGCTTGTATGTGTTCCTGAAAGAGGACCTGCTGCCGCACGAGGAGGCTGAAGACGCGGCGGTTTACCCCGTGGTGGCGCGGCTGATCGGCGGCCAGGATCCCACCGCCACGATGAGCCGGGCGCATATGGAAATCGCGCACCAGGTGCGGGTATTGGGCCGGACGTTGCAGGATCTGCCGCCCGAAGGGCCCGAACGCGACGATGTGCGCGAGTTGCGGGGTATATTGTACGGTCTGAGCGCGATCCTGCGGCTGCATTTCGCGCAAGAGGAGGAGTCATACCTCGCGCTGATCGACGAGGGCCGCTCCTCGCGGGCCTGAGAGTCGCTGCCGTCTAAGCCGCCTCGAAGTTGGCGATCTGACGGGCAATCCGGCCCTTGATCTCTTCCTCTTGAAAGCCCAGAGCCCACCAGGGATCGGCCGGCAACTGCGCCAGGATCTCGGCCGTGGTGGCAGGCCGGCTCCAGATTACGGCCGGGAATCCCAGGGCGTCGGCAAGATCGCAGGAAATATGCGTCAACGAGACCAGGTCGTTCCGCGCGGCTGGCAGATCGTCATGATGGCACCCGGCTACGCGGGAATACGCCGGCGGGAAACCCCAACGCTGGGTGAGCCAGAACCCCGCCTGGCAGTGATCCATCTCGAGCAGGCTGCGCTCGGATTCGAGACATGCGCGGACGCTCTCGTGCGGCGCGTCCAGTAGCGGAACATACCAGTCGCGGAAGGCCATCAGCAGGCCCAACCGCCCCACATCGTGGATCAACGCCGAGATATAAGCCTCGTCCTTGCCGAGGCCGAATATGGGCGCCAGGTCCTCGGCGATCAACGCGGTGGCCAGGCTGTGCTGCCAGCAGTTTTCCATGCGCCTGATCTTGCCCGGGTAGCGCAGAAACGATTTGAGGGCCACGGTCAAAGTGAGAGCCTTGGTGCGTTCGAAGCCTAGCACCAGAATGGCGCGAGAGAGATTGTCGATATGCCGGGCATTGCCGTAGAGTGCCGAATTGGCCACGGCGAGCACCTGGGCGCTGAGCCCGGGATCCGCCCGCAAGAGGCCGGCCACATTCTGCACCTCTACCTGGTCGTTGGCGACCAGCCGTAATATCTTCAAGGCCACCGGCCGGAAAACCGGGAGCTTCAGTAGGCCGGCGCGGGCCTGCACCGGGGGAGGAACCGACATGACAGGGTTTGGAGTGCGGGGGACAAATCCCATACCCGTTTATCGGCGGTTCAGTGGGTTCTTTTCAGTTTCCTGGCGGGCCTTCCGGCTTGGCGCGGAAATCGGAGAGACATATCCTGTAGATATGCCAGGCACCGAGAAGAGATTCCAGGAAGCCGGGCGGGAACAGGAAAGCTTCTTCGCGCCGATCGAAAAGCGACTGTTGCTGCGTATGGCCCGGGCCACCCCGCCGTGGATCAACTCCGACCACCTGACCCTGCTGGGCTTCGTGGCCATGTTTGGCGCCGGAGTTTGCTACTGGCTGGCGCGCTCGAACCGTTTCATGCTGCTGGGAGTGATCCTGTGCCTGGCGGCGAACTGGTGGGGCGACAGCCTGGATGGCACGCTGGCGCGGGTACGCAACCGGCAGCGTCCGCGCTACGGCTTCTACGTGGACCACATCACGGACGCGTTCGGCACCTTGTTCCTGGTCGGCGGCATGGGCTTATCCGGTTACATGAGCCCAATGGTAGCGGCGGCTCTGCTGATCGTGTACTTCATGCTCTCCATCCAGGCGTACCTGGCGGCGTACGCCCTGGGAACCTTCCAGCTCTCTTACTGGAAATTCAGCCCCACCGAACTGCGCGTACTGCTCGTGCTGGGCAACCTGGCCCTCTTCCGCTGGCCGGCCGGGACCCTCTTCGGATACCGTTTTCCGCTGTTCGATGCCGGTGGAATAGCCGGCATCGCGGGAATGTCGCTGATGCTGATCGTTTCGAGCATCCGGCACACCGCGGAACTTTACCGGGCGGAGCGCCTGCCATAGATGCAAAAAAGGGGAGCCTCCCGGCTCCCCGAATGGACTCGGATCTGAATTGGGAAGTAACAGCTAGAAACGCAGCGTGCCGTGCAACTGAATCAGGCGGGGCGAGGCATCGCCACCCAGGAACGATCCCAGGATGGACGTCGGCTCGCTGACCAGCCCGTAAATCTGGCCGAACTGGCCGGGATTGTCGATATTACTTTGCGGTTGCCCGAAATTCGGGTGGTTAAACAGGTTGAAAGCTTGCACCCCGATTCCCAGCTTGAGGCGCTCGCGAATGGGGATCACCTTGGATACGCTGATATCCGTTACGAAGAAGCCGGGTCCCCGGTACTGGTTCCGGCTCTGCGTGGCGAATGCGTCCAGGACCCCGCTGGTAGTCATCGAAGGCGCGAAACTGTTGGGGTTCAGGCACGGACTGTTGTTGGTGAACGCCGCGCCGCCGCCGCAGCTTGACCAGCCCGCGGTCAACGGCTGAGCGAACAGCGTGCCGCCGTAGTTCCCCAGCAGCGCGTTGTTCTGTACCACGCTGAACGGGAAACCGGTGTGGACCAGCACCGCGCCCGAAACCGTCCACCCGCCGAAGATCAGATTCGATCCCCGGGTGAAGTGCAGGGCGCGAAACAGGTCGTCGATCACGTAATTCGCCGAAAGGTAGTGGCGAATGTCGTAATCCGCATTGCCGTAGTTGTAACCCCGGATATTGAACGGATCTTCTTCGCTCAATATGCTGCCTTGACCGTTGTAGCTGAACGGCTCCAGGCCGCCGTTCGACACCACGTCCGTGGCATGACTCCAGGTGTAATTGATGCCGAAAGCCAGGTGGTTGCTCATGGAGTGCCGCAGCGAAACCACCAGCCCGTCGTAGCGCGAAAAGCCGGAGCTCTGATACTCGTAGACCTCGCCAAACCGCTGATCCGGCGCCGCCGATGGAATCGGCAGCCCGGATCCGCAGCCGCCGTAGCAGAAAGCGTTCAGGCCGTTATTGTCGATCGGCTCCTTGATGCCGTGGTTGCCGACGTAATTCAGGCTGAACACCGAATGCCAACCGATGTCCCGCTGCACTTCCAGGTTCCACTCGTAGTACCGGGGCTGGTGCAGAATTGGGTCCATGGTGTACAGGTTGGGAGGCGCGAACAACGGGTTGGAAGCCGAAAGCGACGCCACGGTGCCGCCGGAACTGAAGCCCGAAAGCAGCGAGGCATTACCGGAGCTGGCGATGTCGAATGCGCTGCCGGAGACACCCGGGGCAATCGGCATGGTCGGAGTTCCCAGGAAGAAAAAGGCGTTGTAGTTCGGCGGGTTCTCCACGAAGTTATCCACCACGAAAGCCGGGAACGAGTCCGCGAAGATTCCGACTCCGCCGCGAATAACCGTCTTAGGGGTTACCGACCAGGCGAGTCCCACGCGCGGTCCCCAAACGATGGCATCGGTCTTGTAATAGGCCTGCCCGCGGCCGGTCTGAATGACCTGGTTGTACGGAATCGTCGGATCGTAGTTGAGCGACGTGAACGGGTCGGTTGACGTGGCGAAGCAACCGCCCTGGCAGGTGGGGTTCGAATTGTGATCCGCGCGCAACGAGAAATTGACCGCCAGATCCTTGGTGACCTTCACGTCGTCTTCGGCATACAGCCCCAGTTGATAGACGCCGATATTCTCTGCGGTCTTCTGCGGGAACGTCTGGTAGAAATAACCGCCCGACCCGAGAGCTCCGGCATAGAAATCGTCGATGGTCCCCACCCACAGGGCACCCTGGGTGGCCTGCTGGAAGTCGAAGTCGTAGACCCAGTCGCGGTGCCAGTTCAGGCCGAACTTGAAGGTCTGTCTCCCCTTGGTCCAGGTGAAGTCGTCGCCAATCTGGCCCTGCTGCACGTCGCGGCCCTGGGGCATGTACGTCTCGGGAGAGTTCAGCGTGTAGAACGATCCGTCGTTGAGGGCCAACTGCGGAGCAAAGAAAGCGTTGGTAGCCGACAAGTTGGCGTAGCCGAAGGCGGCGGCGTAGTAAAGGTGCGAGCCGGTGAAGGAGTTGGTCGCGTTCGGGCCAAATACGTGAGTCCAGCTCACCTGCTGTTGGTTCTCGGGCTGGAACGAAATCAGGCTGAACAGCGGGTTCAGCGGATCGGTGCCGGTAGGCTGGGTTCCATGGTCGATCTGGAAGCGTCCATAAATGCGATCCTTATCGCCGAGGTTCTGATCCACACGGAGCGTCCACAGCCATTCCGGAGCGAAGTTCACCGGGGTGATGAAATACTGGTTGGCGCATGCCTGTCCGGGTGACAACACCGTCAGATCGCCGCAGCCGGGACCCTGCACATCGGCGGAACTGCCCGGCACGGCGGTCGCGCGGGTGGCGCCGACCGCTGAATTCCAGGCGCCGAACGCCTGCTTGTAGAACGCACTCTCGTTGGAGTTCCCAGTCGCCGCCAGGTTGTTGAGAACCGCGGTCTGGAACGCCTGGGAAGGCAGCCGCACGTCCGTGCCGGCCAGCGGGATCAGGGCGCGCAGGCCTTCGTAATCGGAGAAGAAGAAGGTGTGGTTCTTCCAGATGGGACCGCCGATCGAAGCCGAGTACTGGTTGACGTTGTCGAACGCGCGGGGTTCTCCGCTGGCGTTGTTGAACCAGTCGTTGGCGTTCATGATCCGGCCGTTCCAGAAGTAGTTCGCGTTGCCGTGAAACTCGTTGGTGCCGCTCCTGGTGATGTAGTTGACCTGGGCGCCGGCCAATTGGCCGTACTGCGCGCTGTAGCCGTTGGTGGTGACGGAAACTTCCGCCATTTCGTTCGACCCCAGCAACAGGTTCGTGGCGCCGCTGTTGTTCAGGTTCAGGAACGGATCGTTATCGTTTTGTCCGTTCAGGGTGAACAGGTTCGAAGTTCCCGGCAATCCAAACACCGACAGATTGCCGTAACCGCCGTTGGAATTCATCACCGCGCCCGGCGAGAGCTGCGCATAATAGGTCAGATCGTTACCGGGGTTGGGGAGCATCTGGAGCTGCTCGGTGGTGAATACGTTCTGTATGTCCGCGTTTTCGGTTTGGACCGCGGTCGCTTCCGCGTTGATTTCGATGGTTTCGGTAGACGTCGCGACCTTCAGCCTCGCATCCACGCGGACGGCCGCGCCCAACGTAACCGTGGTCTTGATCTGGCTGGTCTGAAAGCCGGCGGCGGAGATATTGAGAACATAGTCTCCGGGCTGCACCAGCGGAAAGCGGTAGACGCCGGAAGTGCTGGTTGTATCGTTTCGAACGGCGCCGGTACCGGGGCTGGTGAGCGTGACGGCGGCGCCCGCGATGACGGCTCCCGACGGATCGGTGACAGTGCCTGTAATTTCACCGGTGGTAATGGTCTGGCCGAACGCCGGCAGCAGGAACAGAACGAGCGCTGCCGACAGGCGCAAAGCTGGATTCTGATGAGAATGCATCTTGTATCCCTCCTGAAAATGCTAGGGGGCACTGCGAGCAATTCGGGAGCCAATCAATATCTCCCAGCGAATCCATGAAAACAAAACTCTCGCGGCCTTGACGAATACACGAACCCATAATTCTGGCTGAGACGCAGTCCGCTTTTCAGAATGGCAGTCATCGTAAGGTCTGCGGTGCCAAGCTCATGCGCGCCCTTTTTCACCTAAACAGATAAAGGATTCGTAAAGTGGCTAACCAAGCGATTCGCGCTCCGCTCTGATACTATCTGTCTGTTGGGCACTGTAAAAATGCAGCATCTGTCATCGCCTATCGGTAAAATCAAGGATCGCTACACGGTGCTTGTCGTCGGTTCAGGATATGGAGGGGCTATTGCCGCGTCGCGGCTGGCCCGTGCCGGCCAACAAGTCTGCCTGTTGGAGCGCGGGCGTGAGTTGCAGCCGGGCGAATATCCCGACACCGAGGATGAGGTGTTGGCCGAAGTACAGGCCGAACTTCCCAGCGGCCATCTCGGTTCGCACGCCGGCCTGTACGACTTTCACGTCAACCCGGACGTGAATGTCTTCGTCGGCTGCGGATTGGGCGGAACATCACTGATCAACGGAAACGTTGCGGTACGTCCGGACCCGCGCGTTTTCGCGGATCCGCGTTGGCCGCGAGCCCTGCGGGAAAACCCGGCGAGCCTGGAAGAGGGCTATGGCCGGGCGGAACGGATGCTGCACCCGGTGGCGTATCCGTCGCGCTATCCGGATCTACTCAAGTTGAAGGCCCTGGAGAAATCGGCCGCGCACCTGGGCGAGAACTGTGTGCGCGTGCCGATCGCCGTGAATTTCGTGGAAGGCATCAACGCGGTGGGCGTTGCGCAGCGTGCCTGTATGCTCTGCGGCGACTGCATCACCGGCTGCAACTACGGGGCGAAGAATACGGTCCTGTTCAACTACCTGCCCGACGCGCACAATTTCGGAGCGGAGATCTACACGGGCGCCTGGGTACGCTACCTGGAGCAGAAAGACCGCCACTGGCTGGTCCACTTCCAGGTCCTCGAGACGGGTTTGGAAGATGGCAGCGGGCCCTTGCGCACCGTGGCCGCGGATATTGTTGTGCTGTCCGCGGGAACCTTGGGATCCACCGAGATCCTGTTGCGTTCGAAGGCCGCGGGGGTGTCGCTGTCCGGCCAGGTCGGGCAGAAGTTTTCCGGCAACGGAGACTTTCTGGGATTCAGCTCCGGCTGCGGCACCGAGATCCGCGGCGTGGGCTATGGCCACCGCGATGCGCGCGACATGGCGCCGGTCGGGCCGGCCGTGACCGGCATCATCGAACTGCGGCGGGCGGACCTGAACGAAAGCATGGTGATCCACGAGATCGCCGCACCTGGCGCTCTCTCCGGCCTGCTGCCGGTGGCCCTGGCGAATGCCGCCTCGGCGCTGGGTAGAGACACGGTGGAGCAGGCCATGGCGGCCGAAGAATCCGAGGTCGAGACGATTTTCTCCGGACCGTACGAGACCTTGGCCAGCGAGACCCAGGCGTACCTGGTGACCGCGCACGAGCCGCACTACGGCGCCATGCGCCTGGAGAACGACCGCCTTCGCATCGACTGGCCGCATGCCGGCGATCAGCCGATCTTTCAGCAGGTCGATGATACCTTGGCGGAAGCCAGCCGCGCCCTGGACGGACGGCATCTGGCAAACCCGGTCTGGAGTTCGGTCTTCAATCGCGATCTGATCACCGTCCATCCTTTGGGCGGCTGTGTCATGGCGGATGAGGCGGAAGCCGGCGCCGTGAACCATAAGGGCCAGGTCTTTTCGGGCAGCAGCGGCACCGCCGTGCATCCGGGACTTTACGTGCTGGACGGTTCCACCGTCCCACGGTCGCTGGGCGCCGGTCCGCTGCTGACCATCTCCGCGATCGGCGAGAGGGCCTGTGCGCTGATGGCGCAAGACCGCGGCTGGACGATCGATTACACGCTGCCGTCGCGGCCGGCGCCGGCGCCACAACCGGCGGCCCTGCGCGTTCAGTTCACGGAATCCGCCCGCGGCGATGGGCTGGAACTGGACTTGACCGTGGCGTGCGACGATCTCGACGAATTGCTCCGCAACCCGCAGCACAAAGCCACGGTGGCCGGACGTGCGCTTGCGGCGCGGCTGTCCCCGGGTCCGCTGAAAGTGACCGGCGAATTCAGCCTGGCCCGCCAGGAATACCGGCTCAACCTCAGCGACGGAACCAGCAGAACCTACGGCATGGCGGTCTCGCGCAAAGCCACCGCCCTGCGCGCGATGGTGCATGACGGGTCGCGCGCGGACAACCCGGTACTGCTGGAAGCCAGTCTGCGAAAGACCCCGCAGGATCTGCGCCGCGACCTATCCACCGTGCGCGTCCTCAATGCCGCCGGCGATCGCGAGCGGCTGGAAGCCACCGCCCGTTTCGGCCGCGCGCTGGCGGGTGATCTGTACGACATTTACGGCAGCGTGACGGCGGGACGCAAGAAACGGCCGTTGCGCGTGAATGCCGGCACGGTGTTTTCGGACCCGAACCTGATTCGCTACGAAGGCGGTTCGCGCGGGCCGGTGCTGCTGGTTCCCGGATCGGGTTTGTCCAGCCTGGTCTTCACCATCGACACCATCGAGACCAACCTGCTCGAATTTCTGTTTGCGCACGGGTATGACGTTTGGCTCCTGGATTCTGCGGACGCCAGGATCCGCGACGCGGCCATCGCCAAGATCAAAGCGGTGTCCCGCGCGGCTGAAGTGCGCGTTCTGACCGCGGAACGGGACACCCGCGCGGCGGTGGAATTGAACGCGGCCACGCGCGATACCGTGCCCGAGGAGTGGCGCTACGTCTCGATCATCGCCGATAACGCCGTGCGCGACACCTACCCGGGCATTCTAGGCCAATTGCGAGCCGCGGCCGCGGGAGAGTAACTCCGCTGCCCTACGGCTTTCCGGCGGAGCTTGGAATCGCCGATTGCCGCGCGATGCGGCCCGTGCGTGCATCGGCCAGCGACACATGATAGGCCGCCAGCAGGCTGCCGGTGGTGCGATCGAGTGCCAGGCGTGAACTCGTATAAGCCGCCAGGGCCGCCACGACTGACGATTCCGCGGTAACCAGATCGCGCTGCTGCTGGATCACGTTATAGGGAATCGACGCACCCAGGGCGAAGCGTTTCTGCTCGCTCGAAAGCAACTGCTGCTGCAAGACGCGACTGTGGACGGCCGCTTCATAACGGGCGCGAGCCTGGCGCAACGCGATGACATCGTTGAGCACATCGACTTCCGCCTGGTCGGCGTTCTTCTGCGTGGTCAACTGGGTCTGCCGGTAGGATAGCTGGTCGATCGCATAATCCGCCTGCGCCTGCCGGTTGCGCAGCGCACCGAAGTAGAAACCGGTGATGGATTCGGTCGGATAGGCGAAGCTGAACACTTGCTGCAGGGCGTTACCGATTCCGCCCACCAGTTTGGGGTTGGGCTCAATGGTGTAGCCGTCGATCGTGGCCGGATGAGCGACGCCGGCCAATCCCGCCGAGTTGCCGCTGGCGAAGATACCCAGACCCGGTTTTAAACCGTTGCGGGTACCCAGGTTCGAAACCTCGGCGGCCTTTTCATTCTCGCGCTCGACGATCAGGTCGGAGCGGGTGCCCAGAGCCTGTTTGACCAGTTGCTCGACGGGGGGCAGATCGTCGTGATCCGGTATGCTCATGTGGTCTAAGGGCTCGATGTGCGCCGCGGCCAGGACCGGGTCCGCGGTGCCGGGCCGGCTGAGCAGGTTCTTGAGCTGGACCTCCTGCTGCTGCCGGGTGGCATCCGAATCCACCAGGGCCTGCTGGCTGGTCACTAACTGGCTTTCAGCATTGATGACGTCGGAAGGCGCCAGTGCGCCCAGGCGCACCTGCTCTTTCACGTTTGCCAGAAACGTCCTGGCTACGTCGGCCGCCTCGCGCTTGGCCCGGCTGTCCTCGTCCGCGGCTTCCAGGCTGTAGTACGCATTCAAGACCTGCGCCACCGTGTTAACGAGCTGCGACTGAAACGTATAGTCCGAGATGGCCAGGTTCATCTTGGCGACGGTAATGAACCGCGCGTTCACGGCGATGCCAAAACCCTGCAGGAAGCCTTGCTGGAACGTGAACGACATGTTGGGCGCCGAGGACGGATTCAGCACGTCAGCCGGCGAATTCTCGTTCAGGTAGTTATCGGCGTACGATACGGTGACGCTGCCGCCGGTGAGCAAGCCCTGGGTGTAACTCAACGAATGCGCACGCGTCACATCGATGAGCGTGGCGGTTCCGCTGAGGGTTTCCACGGGCAGGAGATTGGTCGTGTGGCTGAACGTGCTGGCTTCCTGGATGATAGGATCCAGGTTTTGTGTCACCGGGCCGATCTGTTGAATGGATGTACTGGAGGTTTGACTGCTCCGGGAGCCGGCTCCGGGAAGGGCGATTCCGGCCGCGGCCTGGCTGCCCGCCACACCTTGGCCGAGCGCGGCGGCGCCGACTTGCGCCGAGTTGCTGGGCACGCCCGGCAGCGCGCCGCCGGCCTCGGCACGTATGACGTTCCAGTTCTGGATGAGCGGATTGTAGCGCGCCACTTCGACATCGATATTGTTCTCGAGCGCCAGCGCGATCGCGTCCTGGACGGTCAGATAGAGCGTTCCCGCGCGGATCAGTTCCTGCAGGCGGGTGGAATTCGCCAGCCGTGCCGGCGGCACGTCCACCGCGAAATACGGGCGTACGATCGCCGGCACGGAGGCCTTGGAAGGCGCGATGGCCGCGTAAGGTTGCTGCGCCCAGGTCACCGGCAGCGGGAACGTCAGCGACAACGCCGCCGCCAGTACCTTGCGTCCGGCACAAACGATGGAGGATGGCCTCACGGCAACACCTCCTTCGGCAGTTCGGCGGGCAGCGTGGAGGACTGCGAAATCCGGCCGGAACGGGCCTCGTCAATCGAAATGTGATTGACGTCCAGGGTGGTGCCGAGGGCTTGGTCGAGCGCGATCCGGGCATGCGTGTAATTAGCCATGCTCTGCACCTCCGCGCTCTGCGCGGTCGCCAGGTCGCGCTGGTCCTGAACCACCTGGAACGAAACCACGGCGCCCAGCCGGTACCGCTTCTGATCGCCTTCCAGGGTTTGCTGCTGCAGCACGCGGGCTTTGACCGCGGCTTCCCACCGCGATCGGGCCTGCTGCAAGCCGATCAGCGCGTTTTGCACATCGACGCGGATCTGGTTGATGTTCTTCCGGAGATTCAATTCGTTTTGCCGAAGCTCCAGCATGCTGGTGGCGTAGTCCGCCTGGGCGGCGCGGTTCCGCAGCGGTATGTTGAGGGAAATGCCCGCCGAGTAGTTGGGGTAGTGGCGGCGCGCGATCTGCGAAAGCAGGTCGCCGTATCCGCCGGTGGAATACCCCAAGTCCGCCAGTTCGCCGATCAAGCCGTTGTTGGTGACCTCGGTGAATGCTTGCAGGGTCGGCTTCAGCTCGCTTTTGATGCCCACCAGGTTCATTTGATTGCTTTGCAGGTTCAGGCGCGCCTGCGCCATTTCGGGCCGTTTGCTAAGGGCTTCCTGGATGAGGTCTTCGAGCGGCCGGACCACGTCCGTGGCGGGCACTTCGATTTTATCCAGCGGAATGACGTGCACGCCCGCCAAACCCGCGGCGGCCACGCCGTTGCGGGTCAGAGCGTTTTTGAGCACGGTTTCCTGTTGCAGGAGATTGGTCTCGGCCGTCACCAGGTCCTGCTGGCTGGCGTATAACTGGGACTCCGCGCGAGTGATTTCAATCGGCGCGGCTGTGCCGAATTCCACCAGCTTCTTGTTGTCCTCCAGCAGTTGCTGCGCGGTGGCCACTTCCCGGCGGCGGGCGCGCACGTCCTCGTCGAAGCTCACCAGGTCCCAATAGAGGTTCAGCGCCGCGGAGACGGTGGCGATCACCTGCTGCTTGAACTGCAGGTCACTCACCTTCACGTTGTTTTTCTGTACCCGGATGTTGCGGTCGGCGACGGCGCGCCCGAAGCCGTAGAGCAGGTTCTGGGTCAGCAGCAGATCCAGAAAACCGGAGGTGAACGGGTTCAGATTATACGCCGGGCTGTTGACTTTCGTGTATCGGCTGGCGTACGTAAACTGCGTGTTCAGGCCGAAATCGAAATTCTCGATGTACTGCGCCTGGTAGCTGCGCGTAGACGCCACCAGGTTGCTGACACCCGTAGCGATGGTGTTGCTCTGCGGCGTGCTGGAATGGCCAAAGGACGCGATACCGACCACCGTGGGATCGAACGAAGGGATGGCCGGTCCCAACTGAGTCACGATGCCGCCGCCGGAACTGACTCCGGCTCCGGAACTGAGGGTGCTCGTGGTGGCGGAGACGCCTTGCAGGCTGACGCTCTGCGGGCCGGCCGCCACGGGCAGGCCCACGCTGCGCAGGGCGCCGCCGCCTTGGGCACGCAGGAGAACTTCCTTAGCCAACAGTGGGCCGTAGCGTTGGATCTCCACGTCGATGTTGTTTTCGATAGCCAGCGCCACTACGTCCTGCGCGGTCAAATACAAGTTGCCGGCGCGGACCAACGACGCCAGGCGGGACGAGTTATCTAACCGTATAGGCGGCACGGTTCCGGCACGGTACGGACGGGTGAGGAAACCCAACCCGCCCTGGGGTGGCCGGATGCTGATCTCGCTCTGGGCCATGGCGGAGCCGCATAAGAGCAGGAAAACACAGAAAATGGATATCGGCGTTTGAAATAGTCTCATTGAAATCAACCGTTTACAAGCGAAACGCGGAACCGGAGAACGGGCGCGCGCCTCGCGTCGCGCTAAGGTGACGCGCGAACACATAGTTTATTACGCAGCAGCGCCGGTTTTGTTCGAATCCCGACAAAGGGTCCCCCGACGGGAATCGGACCCGTACCCCCGTACCCGGCGGCGCCCCGGTGCGTTTATCCTAAGAGTAATGACTCGGAGAGAATGGATCGCACTGATCAGCGCGGCGCCTCTGCTTAAAGGCGCGCCACAGGCTCCCGCTACACCCGTAACCATCGCCAAATGCGCGTCGTATGACGAGGACGTCACGTCGCGCCTGGCCACCATGTTCAATCAACTCGGTGGCCTGGACCGGATCGTACGCGGCAAGACGGTAACCATCAAGCTCAACATGACCGGCAGTCCGGGTCTGCGCGTCGACGGCCGGCCGCCCGGCATCACGCATTACGTGCATCCCAAGCTGGTCGGCGCCACCGCGCATCTGATGGGACGCGCGGGCGCGCGCCGCATACGGTTCGTCGAAAGCGCTTGGGCCACCAGCGGACCGCTGGAAGAATATTTGCTCGATTCCGGCTGGAATGTACGGCAGTTGCTGGCCGCCGCGCCGGGCGTCGAGTTCGAGAATACTAACGCGCTCGGCAAGGGCAAGAAGTATTCGCGGTTCAAAGTGCCCGAAGCGTACATGTTCCCGGCCTACGATTTGAATCACGCCTACGAGGACACCGACGTCTTCGTGAGCATGGCCAAGTTGAAAAACCACGCGACCTGCGGTGTGACGCTGTCGCTGAAGAACTGCTTTGGGATCCTGCCGGCGTCCATTTACGGCGACGACGCGGGAGTCGACGAGCCGAACGAGAACCCCACCACCGGCCGCGCCAAGACCATGCACGCCGGGCGCCGGCAGCCCTCCAAGTCGGCGCCGTCCGAGTTGGACCCGTCCTCCAGCCGGGATGCGGGCTACCGCGTGCCCCACATCGTGGCCGACCTGGTGAAGGTCCGGCCGGTCGATCTGGCCCTCATTGACGGCATCGAGTCCGTTGCCGGCGGCGAAGGTCCCTGGATCAGAGGCATCCGCCGCGTGCAGCCGGGCGTACTGCTGGCGGGATTGAATCCGGTCTCGACCGATGCGGTGGCGGCCGCCGTGATGGGTTACGACCCACGCGCTACGCGCGGCACGGTCCCGTTCGTGAAATGCGATAATACACTGCTGCTGGCCGAACGTCACGGCGTAGGCTCCGGCGATCTGCGGCGCATCGAAGTGCGCGGCGTGCCGATCGCGAACGCCATATATCGTTATGATGCTTGATCTGGTCCGCTCCGCAATCTCCGGTGCGCGGCGTCCCCGCGGTGCCGGCTGGCTGCTCCTGGTCCTCGGCGCGGCGAGCCTTTCCGCGCAAAGCCACCTCACCATGTTCCCGCCGGTGCGGGGACTCCACGAGATGGTGGGCTCGTGCAACAACTTCGAGGTTGACGCCGGCATGCGTATTCTGGACGCCGGCGGCAACGCCGTGGATGCGGGTGTCGCCACGACGCTGGCCGCCGGTGTAACCGAACTCGACCACTTCGGCCTGGGCGGTGAAATCCCCATCCTGATCAAGCTGAACGGGCAGCCCGTGGTGGCGATCAGCGGCATCGGGACGGCTCCGGCGGCCGCTACCGTGGCTTTTTATAAATCGCGCCATCGCGAGTTGTGGGAGGAGCCGGGCCACATGCCGCCGATGCCCGCGCAAGGCATCCTCTCCTCTCCGGTCCCGGGCGTGATGGATGGCCTGATTCTGGCTTTGGAGCGCTATGGCACGATGTCGTTCGCCCAGGTCGCGGCGCCGGCAATCGAGGACACCGAGGGCTTTCCCATCACCGAAGTCATGTCCGACTGGATCCGCGGCTCCCAGCCCCTGCTGCACCTGTGGCCTACTTCGCGCGAATTCTTTTTGCCCAACGGCGTGGCCCCGCGGCGGGGCGAGATCTTCCGGGAACCGGCCCTGGGCCGCACCCTGCGGGGCATGGTGGCCGCCGAAGCGCACGCCAAGGGGAATCGCGTCGAGCGCCTGCGCGCCGTGCGGGATTACTTCTATAAAGGTCCGGTGGCGCGCGAATACGACGCATTCTGCAAACGCGAAGGCGGCCTGATCACTTACCGGGACATGGCCGATTTCCACGCCGAGGCCGATACCCCGCGCACGGGCACGTACAAAGGCTACGAGATCTTCAAGCCCGGCTTCTGGTCGCAGGGCCCGGTGATGATCGAGACCTTGAACCTGCTGGAAGGCTACGACCTGCGGGCCATGGGCCACAACAGCCCGCAGTACATCCACACCTTGGTCGAAGCGATTAAGCTGGCCTTCGCGGACCGCGACCGTTATTACGGCGATCCGAAATTCTCCAAAATCCCCGAGAAGATCCTGCTTTCGAAGGAATACGCCGCGGAGCGGCGCAAGCTCATCGACCCGAACCACGCCTCGATGGAGGAGCGTCCCGGAGCATTTGGCGGCCCGCTGCCCATGCCCGCCACCACGGAGTCCACCATCGCCGCGCGCGATACCACCTGCGTCAACGTGGTCGACAAGGCGCGCAACATGTTCTCGGCCACGCCCAGCGGCGGCTGGCTCCCTTCCGTGATCGCCGGGGACACCGGGCTGGCGATGAGCGAGCGCATGCAGACGTTCGTGCTGACGCCCGGCCATCCCAACGAACTGGCTCCCGGCAAACGTCCGCGGGTCACGCTCAGCCCGCTGATCGTGCTGCGCGAGGGACAGCCCTTCCTGGCGATGTCCACGCCGGGCGGCGATCTGCAAGACCAAACGCTGTTGCAGGTCTTTCTCAACATCGTCGAGTTCAATATGTCGCCCCAGGAAGCCATCGAGGCGCCCCGCTTCGACAGCGCGCATATGTACACGTCCTTCGATTTCCACGCATTCCTTCCGGGCCGGCTGAACATCGAGCGCCGCATCCCCCAGGCCACCATCGAGAAACTGGTAGCCATGGGGCATAAGGTTACGGTGGTGGGCGATTGGGCCAATCTATCCGCACCCACGGCCATCCGTATGACGGCGGATGGGGTGTTGCACGGGGGCGCCGACCCCCGCCGCAGCCGCTTCATTTACGGACGATGAAGTCCCCGCCGGCTCCGATCTACAAACAATACCGGCTGGAGTCGTGGGACGATTTCCTGCGCATCATCACCGGACCGCCCTATTCCAACTGGGCGTTCCGCGGGCATCGCAACGAGAACTGGCCGCTGGCCAGCGCGCTCTCGCGCTATTTTCATAACTTCGGTATCGACCGGCGCGCCTGGCCGCAGCAGGAAGGCCGCATTCTGCGGGTGTTCAAACGGAAGGCTCACCAGTTTCTGGCCCAGCCTCCGGACAACGCCGACGATTTTCAGTGGCTGGCCCTGATGCAGCACCACGGCGCGCCCACGCGCCTGTTAGACTTCACCTGGTCGCCCTACGTAGCCGCCTTCTTTGCCCTGGACCGCGCCACCACGGACGCCGCCGTATGGGCGCTCAATCCCGCCGACATCAGCGCCGGCGGCATCCGCCGTTCGACCAAGGCGCAGCCGATCACGACGCGCGGCATGGACCCGCGGCACAAGGGCAACTTCGCGCGCTACTTCCTCAAAGGCACGCGCGCGTTCATCTGGCTGGGGGAACCGGACACCATGAACCGCAGGCTGATCGCGCAATCGGGCACCTTCGTGCTGCCGGGGGTGCTGGACAAGCCCGTGGAGGAGATCGTGCAGCGCTACCGGGATCCCAAGAACATGCTGGCGAAGTTCGTCATGCCGGCGGCGAAACTGCGCGAAACGGGGCTGCGCGAACTGTATCGCATGAACATCACGCACGCCACCCTTTTCCCCGACCTCGACGGGCTGGCCCGATCGCTGGCCTACGAGCTCGAATTCCATTGGGCCTTTAATCCGCGCACCATGGAATCGTACCTGGGTTGAGAAGCTTCTATGACCGGACACGCGAGCAGGCGGGTTCTGCTCTTCGCCGCGACCACCGGCTACCAGATCCGGATGTTCGACGATGCGGCACGCCGCCTGGGCGTGGATCTGACGCTGGCCACCGACCGCTGTCCGGTGCTCGACGATCCCTGGGGCGATCGCGCCATCCCGGTGCGCTTCGGCGATGTGCCAGCATCGCTTGAAGCCTTGCGCGGCCGCGATTTCGACGGCATCGCGGCCGTGGGTGACGCTCCGGCCGTGCTGGCCGCGGAAGCTGCCTGCCTGTTGGGGGTCCCTTTCCATCCGCCTGCCGCCGCCCGCGCCTGCCATGACAAGAACGAATCGCGCCGCCTGTTTCAGAAGGCCGGCCTGCCCGTACCGCGCTTTTTCCGCGCGCCGCTCGCGGAACCGCCTGAGTCCGCCGCGGAACGCGCCCCGTATCCGTGCGTCCTCAAACCGCTCGGGCTTTCCGCCAGCCGCGGCGTGATCCGCGCCAACGATCCGCGCGAATTCGCGACCGCCTTCCACCGCATCCGGAGGCTGGTGGGACAAGATCGGTATTTGCAGGTGGAGGCTTACATCCCTGGCCGCGAGTTTGCCGTGGAAGGCATTGTGACGCATGGCGCGCCGTGCATTCTGGCCATCTTCGACAAGCCCGATCCGCTGGAAGGACCCTTCTTCGAAGAGACGATTTATGTCACGCCGTCGCGGGAGAGCCCTGCGGTGCAGCAGGTCATGCGGAAAACGGTCGAGCGGGCCGTACAGGCACTCGGCTTGTATCACGGTCCGTTCCACGCCGAGCTGCGCTACAACGATCAGGGCGCTTGGATGTTGGAAGTCGCCGCGCGCCCCATCGGAGGTTTGTGCGCGCGGACGCTGCGTCCGCTGGAAGAACTGATCGTACGCCACGCCGTCGGGGAGGATATTTCCGGGCTGGAGCTGGACCAAACCGCCTCGGGGGTCATGATGATTCCGATACCCCGTGCCGGCGTGTTTCAGGGCGTCGCCGGCACTGAGGACGCGCGCGCGGTGGAAGGCATCGAAGACGTCATCATCAGCGCGAAAGAAGGTCAGATGCTGGTGCCGTTGCCGGAAGGCGCCACGTACCTCGGTTTCATCTTCGCGCGCGCCGGGGATCCCGCCGCGGTGGAAAGATCGCTTCGCCGGGCGCATGCCGCGCTGCGATTCCGAATTGGCATGGCTCTGCCGGCGTTCTCGCCGGCACCGTGATTTTCACGCCCGGGTCAGGAAGATGGGCAGTCCCAGCTTATTCGCATAATTGGGGCGATAGCGCCGGGTGTTGTACATCGTCTCGATGTCGACCTTGCGCGGACCGAGCTTGGGGTCGGGGATCGGCACGGCCCCGTAGCAGCCGCCGGAAATAGCCATCATGACGCCGTGCTGCCCCTGCTGGATGCAGTCCATCGCCATGCTGGCAAATGTGGAGGCGACCATCTTGTCCACAAAGTCCGGGCTGCCGCTGCGCAGGTCGTAGGTCAGATCGCTTACGATGGTCTCTTCGCCCGTGGATTTCTTGATCTCGTCGGAGAGGTCCTCGCCCACGTTCATCTTCTTCTTGTGTCCGAAGGCGTCCGCCTCGCCCACTTCCTTGACCTGATAACCTTCCCACTCGGCGCCCTCCGACAGGATGATCAGGGCATAGTTGCTGGGATTATATTGCTTGTCGGTGATCAGCAGCTCGATCAGGTGCGGCAGATTGAACCTGTACTCCGGAATACAGCAGCGCATGGAGGTCACATAAGCCGTGTAAAGCGCGGTGTATCCGGCGTCGCGCCCAAAGATGCGGAACACGCCGATCCGTTCGTGCGAGCCGACCGTCGTGCGCTGGCGCTCTATGGCCTCGGTGGCGCGCGTGATCGCCGTCGAAAACCCGATGCAGTATTCCGTGTTGCGGACGTCGTTGTCCATCGTCTTGGGGATGGCGATGACCTTGAATCCTTCGGTGTCGAGCCGCGCGGCGTAGCTCAGGGTGTCGTCGCCGCCGATCGCGATCAGGTAATCCAGGCCCAGCGTCTCCACGTTCTTCAACACGCGGCTGGTCATGTCGAACACCGTCGAGGTGACGCCCTTCTTGGTGACTTCGGACTTGGGAAACTCCTGGCCCTTGACCACCGGCGGCAGGGCCTTCATCTTGGCCGGGTTGGTGCGCGAGCTATGCAGATACGTGCCGCCCGTACGGTCGATGGTGCGCGTATTCTCGCGGTTGAGGGGCAATATGTAGCGCGCGCGGCTGGCCGGATCGTCCAGGTTCACGTGCGTCAGGCCTTCCCATCCGCGGCGAACACCGATGACTTCGCAATCGATTTCGCTTCCTCTATAAACCACGGTCTTGATGACGGAATTGAGCCCCGGCACGTCTCCGCCGCCGGTGAGTATACCGATCCGCTTTGCAGCCATTCACGCTCCTTCAGGTGGGGAATTTAACACCCCATTATAGTATTGTTCGGGCTCTTGTCCCGGCAACGCCGGTGGACCTGGCGCTTCACCGCAGACGCTCGGCCACCACCGTGATCTCCCGGTCCCGGGCCAGCCGCACGACCCGATGCACCGTGCTTTTCACGACGCCGTACCAGCGCGCCGAGCCCGTCCGGCCCATGAAGATCTGGGTGATGTTCCGCTCCCGTGCGAAGTCTACGATCGTGCGCGCGACGTCGGCGCCCCGCAATACATGCGTATCGATGTGCAGGTTGCGCGCGAACGAGAGATGCTTCTCCAACGCCTCGTTGTGATCGGAGCGGCCGTTGCGCTGCACATGCACCGCCAGGCACTCGGCATGCAGATAATCCGCCACGCGCTTACCGCGCCGGATCAGCACGGCCGTGGAGGGGCGCCCGGTCAGGCAGATCAGAATCCGGTCATGGCGCGTGGGCGATTCCGCGCCGGGCCGGGCAGCCGGCAGCTTTCCGCGGGTGGGAGCGGACAGGTCCGACAACCGGCCCTCCACTTCGTGCGCCGCATGCCGGAGCGCCAGCTCGCGCAACGCCGTGAGGTTCGTCTCGGTAAAGAAGTTCTCCATGGCCTTCAGGGCTTTTTCCGCCGGGTAGACCACGCCGCGCTGCAATCGGTTCTGCAAAGCCTCGGCGGTCAGGTCCACAAGCACGACCTCATCCGCCGCGTCCACCACCCAATCGGGGACGGTTTCCCGCACACGTATGCCGGTGATGTGCCGCACCTCATCGTTGAGACTCTCCAGGTGCTGCACATTGAGCGTGGTGAAGACATCGATGCCGTGGTCGAGCAGCGCCTGTACGTCCTCCCAGCGCTTCAGGCAATTGCAACCGGGCACATTGGTATGGGCGAATTCGTCCACCAGGCACACGGCGGGCTTGCGCCGCAGGATAGCGTCGACGTCCATTTCCTCGAACACCGAGCCGCGGTACTCGATCTTCTTCCGCGGCACCACTTCGAGGCCCTCCGTTTTGGCGATGGTATCCTGACGCCCGTGGGGCTCGAAATACCCGATCACCACGTCCACGCCCTTGCGGCGCAGTTCCTGCGCTTCGTCCAGCATCTGGTAGGTCTTGCCGACACCCGCAGCGTAGCCGAGGAAGATCTTGAGACGTCCTCGCGGAGATGGCGGCGCGGCGTCACTCATACGTTCTGCGGATGCGGAAAGATCCGGACATCGATATCGCGCGCGGCCTGGATCAGCCGATCGACGGGGTTGCGCATCCACGCCTCTTTCCAGGGATGCGGCGCGCTGTGACCCACGAAAATCTGGGTGACGCGCTGCTCGCGCGCGAAGCGCATGATGGCCGCAATCGGATCGCGTCCCTCGAGCACGTGCACGTCCGCCTCCAGATCGCGCGCCAGCGCCAGATTGGCGTCGATGGTGGCCTGGTCCCTAGCGCTCAAGCCGGTCTGTCGGACGTAGCAGACCAACAGCGTGCCGTGGAACCGCTCGGCGTTACGGCGCCCGCTGCGCAGCATGGCGCCGGCATCGCTGCGCGGCGTAACACACACCAGAATGCGCTCCTGGGTTCCCCAACGCAGATCCAGACCGTTGGCGCGCAGATAGTTGACCAACTGGCCATCGATCACGTCGGCAGCCAGCAGCAACGCCAGTTCGCGCAGTTCGGAGAGACACCGCAAGTCCACGGGTTCGCGCGAGCCGGCGCGTTTCATCATGTCGTCGAGCGCCGCGTCCACCAGCACGATTTCGTCGGCGGAGCGCAGGAAGCGTTCGGGAACCGTCTCCCGCGGGCGTTTGCCGGTGATACGCTGGACTGCGTCCTGTTGTTCCTCGATGTGCTGCAGATTAACGGCGGTGATGACCGAGATACCCTGATCCAGAATATTGTCGACATCCTGCCAGCGCTTGGGATTGCGGCTGCCGGGCGGATTATCGTACGCCAACTCGTCGACCAGGCACACCCTGGGATGCCGGCGGAAGATCGCCGCCACGTCCAAGACTTCATAGACCTTGCCGGCATAAGATCCCTTGAGCGGCGGGATATACTCCAACTGCGCCATGACGGCTTCCAGATCCGGCGTTAGCGGAAGCTGGATCGCCGCCACCACCACATCCTCGCCGCGCATTGTGCGGCGCCGTCCTTCGTCCAGCATGCGGAACGATTTGCCCACCCGGGAGGCGTAGCCCAAAAATACTTTGAGCCGGCCACGGCGCGCGCGGCGCTCTTCGGCCTGCACCCGGCGCAACAACTCTTCCGGACTGGGACGTCGGTCAAGGCTGGCTGGCAACCGGCTCACGCTCCTCGCTAACTATTCTGGCCGCAGGACCCGGCCGTCCGCAACTCCGGCCGCGCCGGGCCACGTTACCAGGAACCCTGCTTGGCGCCGAACCACCAGACGAGGCCGGCCGTGGCCGTGGTCTGCTCCTTCTTCAACAAACCCAGGGTGTCGGACAGGAAATAGTGTTGATTCGAGAAATCGCGCCGGTATTCGAGGCGCAGCAGAAAGTCCTCACCCAATTTGTAGTCGGTAGTCAGAGTCGCCTCACGAATAACCTGGGGGACGCCACTGAACAATCCACCGTGATCCGCCATGTATTCACCCCGGCCGCCGAGCGCCAACTTGGGCGTAAGCTGATAGCGCAGGTAGCCGGCGCCGCCATACGTATAGGCCGGCAATGAACTGGTGTACAGGCGCTGGTTCACGTAGTCTCCCTCCAGGGCGAACTGAAGCCTAGCGGAAGCCTGAATGCTCGCGTAGGTATCAATGACATGCAGTTTTCCCTGGGGAGGATTCACGATGGGCGAAAAGGGAACACCCTGGATCGTCGGCAAGGCAGGCAGGCTACCCAGGGGTGCATTGGGGTAGGCGACCAGGTCCGGATGCTCCTGGCCGAGGTAGTAATTGACGGTCCACGAGACACTCTTGCGCGGCTGAAGGTTGAACCCCACGAGCTGATCCTTGAAGCCGTTGAATGGCTCCGTCTGTTGGGTTCCGTTGGTCACCCAATAATTGACGCTCAATTCATCGTTGATTTTGTAGTTCGCCCGGACCCCCATATGGTAGAAAGGCAGATAGTTAAACCACAACGATCGCGAGTAATTGATCTGGTCCTTCGTATAGTTGCCCTCGATCCCCAACGCACTCGCCCACTTACCGAAGTCGATCGTCAAACCTTGACCTAAAGGGACGATGTACGTGCCATATGCCTGAAAGACGGTTCGATAGATGTCGGGCCGCAATTCGTTGGACGGGTTGCCTTGCAGGGTCTGGGTGGCCTGTCCCCACTGCAGGTCCAGGCGCGCTCCGTACCGCTTTCCGATGGACAGGTCTGGCGCGTTCTCGATCACCACCGCCGCCTGGTTCAAGCTGAAGGCATTGCTCAGCACGTCATAGGCGCGCAGAAGATTGACGCGTCCGACCGGAGCGTTGAAGTTGTAGCCATAGTATCCATCCAGTTCGAAGTTGACCGACGTGCCACGCAGCGGATCGGCGGGAGATGCGGGCGGCGCCGCGGGAGGCGCGACGGGCGCAGCCACCACGCCTGACGGCGCAACTGCGACGGTGGTGGCCGTGGCACCGGTCCGTTCTTCCAATTCACTGACACGCTTCTCCAGTTGTTCGATCCGGTCCAGGAGCACTTTCTCGCGCGCCGACGTAGCGGCGTCTTCGGCAAAGATGGGGGCCGCCAGAACACACGCCACCCATAGTAGTCGACAAGACATGGTCGATTCTCCCTTTTAATGGCGACTGGTCACTGACGATGAACGCCAGCGAACGTCCGATCCAAGTCGAGGTTCAAGGCCAGCACGTTCACCCGCGGCTCACCGAACATCCCGAGCTGCCGCCCTTCCACATGCCGCGCAACGGCCTGGCGGACGGCGCCGGCGGAGAGGCCCCGCGCCTGGGCGACGCGGTCGACCTGGGCGTATGCCGAGGCCGGACTGATGTCCGGATCGAGCCCGCTGGCGGACGTGGTCAATAAGTCTGCCGGGATTGGACCGGTATAAGTGGGATTCTCCTGGCGGAATTTCTTAACGTCATCCTTCACGCGATTGATCAGGACCTGGTTAGTCGGACCTAAGTTGGGCGAGCCGGAGTTAGCGGCATCATACCCGTCGCCGGCGCCTGATGGGCGTCCGTGAAAGTATTCTGGCTTGGTGAACTTCTGGCCGATCAGAGCAGATCCCACGATCTTGCCATTTACCTGGATCAGGCTGCCGTTGGCCTGGTGATGGAACATGACCTGTGCCAGTCCGGTGACCACCAGGGGGTAAATCAGACCTGTAAGCACGGTAAGCACCAGCGTCAGTCCAACAGCGGGAATCAGTATATGTCTCATAAACGTATCCTCAAGCCAGACGCAAAAGCCCCAGCAGCCGGTCGATCAGCCAGATGCCCGGAAACGGCGCAATCACTCCGCCCACGCCATAAATCAACAGGTTGCGGCGCAGCAGAGCGGCGGCGCTGAGCGGCTTGTAGGCCACTCCTCGCAGGGCCAGGGGAATCAGCGCGATGATAATCAGGGCGTTGAAGATCACGGCGGCCAGCACGGCGCTCTGCGGATTGCGCAGGTACATGATATTGAGCTTCTCGAGCGACGGGTAAGTCGCCATGAACATGGCCGGGAGAATGGCGAAATACTTCGCCACGTCGTTAGCTACGGAGAAGGTAGTCAGGGCTCCGCGCGTCATCAGCAATTGTTTGCCGATGGCTACCACCTCGATGAGCTTGGTGGGATTGCTGTCGAGATCCACCATGTTGCCGGCTTCCTTGGCGGCCATAGTGCCGGTGTTCATGGCCAGGCCCACATCGGCCTGCGCCAGGGCCGGAGCGTCATTGGTGCCGTCTCCGGTCATGGCCACCAGGCGCCCGCCAGCCTGCTCCTTCTTAATCAGGTCCATCTTGTCTTTGGGAGTAGCTTGGGCCAGGAAGTCGTCGACCCCGGCTTCGGCGGCGATGGCTGCCGCGGTCAGCGGATTGTCGCCGGTGATCATGACGGTGCGAATGCCGATGCGGCGCAACTGCTCGAAGCGCTCGCGCATGCCGCCCTTGACCACGTCCTTCAGATGGATCACCCCCAGCACGCGTCCGCCATCCGCCACCGCCAGCGGGGTGCCGCCGGACCGCGAGATGCGCTGCGTGGTGTCCATCAATTCCGTTGGAATCGTGCCGCTGTGCTCGTGTACGAATTCGATCACCGAGTCGGTAGCGCCCTTGCGGATGCGGCGGCCATCCAGATCCACGCCGCTCATACGCGTCTGGGCCGTGAAAGGAATGAAGTGTGCCTCGTGATGGGCCACTTCGCGGCCCCGGTAGGCGTACTTTTCCTTGGCCAGCACCACGATGGAACGCCCCTCTGGAGTCTCGTCCGCGAGACTCGAAAGTTGCGCCGCGTCGGCCATCTCCGCTTCCGTGGCGTCGCCGACCGGGATAAACTCCACCGCCTGGCGGTTGCCCAGCGTGATGGTGCCGGTCTTGTCGAGCAGCAGTGTATTGACGTCGCCGGCGGCTTCCACGGCCTTGCCGCTCATCGCCAGCACGTTGTGTTGCATGACGCGATCCATGCCGGCGATGCCGATGGCGGAAAGCAGCCCGCCGATGGTAGTGGGGATCAGACAGACCAGCAGCGAGATGAGCACAGTCACGCTAGGGGCTTGTCCGGCACCCGCGGATTGCACACTGTACTGGGCGAAGGGATACAGGCTGACTACCGCCAGCAGGAAAATAAAAGTCAGGCCGGCGATCACGATATTGAGCGCGATCTCATTGGGCGTTTTCTGGCGTTCGGCGCCTTCCACCAGGGCGATCATGCGGTCGAGAAACGTCTCGCCCGGATTGGACGTGATGCGCACCTTGATTTCGTCGGAGAGCACGCGGGTGCCGCCCGTGACCGCGCTGCGGTCGCCGCCGGATTCGCGGATGACGGGAGCACTCTCGCCAGTGATGGCGGACTCATCCACGCTGGCGATGCCTTCGACGACGTCGCCGTCGCCCGGGATGATGTCGCCGCGCTCGACCAGCACCACGTCGCCGCGGCGCAGTTGCGTGGCCGGAACAGTCTCGTACTTCTTGCCGCCGTTCTTTAGCCGCTTGGCCATGGTTTCGGTCTTCGTCTTGCGCAACGTGTCGGCCTGCGCCTTGCCGCGGCCCTCCGCCATGGCTTCGGCGAAGTTGGCGAACAGCACGGTGAACCACAGCCACAGCGTGATCTGGAACGTGAAGCCGATGGCATGCGCGCCGGTTGCCAGATCTTTGAAGATCTCCAGCGTGGTCATGGCGGCCCCCACTTCGACCACGAACATGACCGGATTCTTCATCATCAGCCGCGGATGAAGTTTTGCAAAAGCGTCGCGGATGGCGCGCTTCACGATGGGCGGGTCCAGCAGCGGACGCGCACGGGCGGCCTTTTTTGAGATGAGCAGTGGTTCCGTAACGTACGAACTGCTGTCGGGCGGTGCATCCATTACAGGCATTATCTTAGCTCCAGAATCCGGTCAATAGGAGAGAAAACAGCTTTCCGTCGTGCATCAGGAAATGTTCCACGACGGGACCCAGCGAAAGCGCCGGAAAAAATGTGAGCGCGCCCACAATCAGGATCACGGCCACCAGCCAGCCGACAAACAGCGGCCCGTGGGTGGGGAAGGTCCCGGCGGAGACAGGTACCGTCTTCTTCCGCGCCAGGCTGCCCGCGGCCGCCAGCAGCGGAATCATCATCAGGAAACGGCCGATCAGCATGGCGAGCCCGATGGTGGTGTTGAAGTAAGGCGTATTGCCGTTGAAGCCGGCGAAAGCGCTGCCGTTGTTGCCGGTCCCGCTGCTAAAGGCATAAAGCATTTCCGACAGCCCGTGGGGGCCGTTGTTGGTGAGAACGGCGGTACCCGCTCCGGGCGGATTGATCCAGGAATTCTTCGCGAAGTGAACCATGATCCCGGCACCGGAAAACAGCAGTATGCTGGCCGCCAGGATGAGCATCGCCAGCATGGCCATTTTCACCTCTTTCTGCTCGATCTTCTTGCCCAGATATTCGGGGGTGCGGCCCACCATCAGGCCGGCGAGAAAGACCGCCAGGATGGCATACATCAGCATGCCGTAGAGACCCGCGCCTACGCCGCCGAAGATCACTTCACCAAGCTGTATGTTGACCATGGGCACCAGCCCGCCCAGCGGTGTGTAGCTATCGTGCATGCTGTTCACCGCGCCGCAACTGGCGTCGGTGGTAATTACCGCGAACAGCGACGAATCCGGGATACCGAAGCGTACCTCCTTGCCCTCCATGTTTCCGCCCGGCTGGGCAGCGGAGGCGGAGGTCTCGACGCCCAGTTTGGCGATATTCGGATTCCCGGCCTGCTCCGCGGGATAGACCACAAACACGCCGGCTAGAAACAGGATGCTCATGGCCGCGAACAGCGCCCATCCCTGGCGCGTGTCCTTCACCATCTTGCCGAACGTGTAGGTGAGCCCGGCGGGGATGGTGAAGATCAACACGAGTTCCAGAAAATTCGAGACCGGCGTCGGGTTTTCGAAAGGATGCGAGGAGTTCGCATTGAAGAAGCCGCCGCCATTCGTACCGAGTTCCTTAATCGATTCCTGAGAAGCAGTGGGGCCCTGAGCGATGGTCTGGGTCGCGCCCTCGAGCGTCGTGACTTTGTCGTAGGGATGAAGATTCTGGATCACACCTTGCGATACCAGCAGCAGCGCTCCCACGATGGATATCGGAAGCAGAAGGTAAAGTGTGGCGCGGGTGGTATCCACCCAGAAGTTACCGATGGAGTTGGCGGAATGGCGGGAGAACCCTCGCACCACCGCGATGGCGGTGGCGATGCCGGCGGCCGCGGATGTGAAGTTATGCACGGCTAATCCGACCATTTGCGTGAAGTAACTTACGGTAGCCTCCGGCGTATAGACCTGCCAGTTTGTATTCGTGCCGAAGCTTACCGCGGTGTTAAAGGCGAGGTCGGGCGAGATCAACTTCGCGCCGAAGCCTTGGGGATTGAAGGGCAGCATGCCCTGCACGCGCTGGATCAGGTAAGTCAGCAGGATGCCGACCAGGCTGAAGGCCAGCAGCGAAAGAGCATAACCAGTCCAATGTTGCTCATGGCTCTCGTCGATTCCGCTCAGCTTGTAGACCAGACGCTCCAGGGGCCGGACGATGGGGTGAAGAAACGTCCGCTCGCCTTCAAAGAGCCGCGCCATGAAGAGTCCGACCGGCTTGGTTAGCGCCAGCAGAATGAGAAAGTACAACAGGATTTGAAACACACCGCTAATGGTCATGGGAACCTCTAGAAGCGCTCCGGCTTCAACAGAGCGTAGATCAGGTAAGCGCCGATCGCCAACGCGACAATGGCAGCCAGAATGTATTCCATAAGCGCCTCGCCTTACAGACGGTCACATCCTCGGGTGTACGCCCAAGCGACCAGGAAGAACAGAATCGTCAGCATCACAAAAAACAGATCGAGCATATTCTCATTTCACCGTAATTATCGCGACACTGTGGCCGGCGGCCGCCAGCGTACGCGCGAATCGTTCCTCGCGGGTGCGCCACCAGCGGGCCCGGGCGCCGACCACCACCAGCGACCGGCGCGGCAGCAGCCTCAGAAAGGCATCCTGGCGGCTGCGCGCAAACACGATCTTCATCCGCACCGTGGCCGGCGTGGTGCGCACGATCGCCGCCAGATTGGCTTCCAGCCGGTGGCGGATGCCCTCCTGGCATTCTAACGGGGCGGGAAAAGGCAAGACGTGGACCGCCACCAGGGTGACCAGCGTCTCCAAACCGCAGGCCAGATCCAGCGCGCCGGACAGCGCCGCGGCGGCCAGCACCGGGTTGCTGTATGGCACGATGACCTCCACCGGCGGCGGGTCCGCGACCGGCGCTACATGCCCGCCACCTGGCCTCTCGCTCAGAAACGCAATCATACTCTTCATGCCGACTGCCTTTCTCCAACATAGGCGGCGGCATGTAAAGAAGTCGTTAGGAAACAATCATGATTGCGTACGAGCCGCGCCGTGCTCGCGCAGGACGTGTGCGGCGCCGGTGTTGCCGCGGGCGACCATCCGCTGCAACGGGGTCTGCCAGTCTTCGGGCCTGGGCTCGCGCGAGAGACAGGCGGCGAACGGGCGTTCGAGAGCCGCCGGATCGCGCGCCAGGATATCCGGAACGCGGTCGAGGCGGCCGTATTCGAGCGCGTCGAACAGGCAAATGCCCGGCTCATCCAGCAGCCGGTCTCGCAGGTCCGTGAAGGCAAAAAAATTCGCCCATCCGACGCCGGTGCTGTCGTACCACGGATCGCGCAGCTTCAGGGAGGCGCCTCGCGCCAGGAGCAGTTGCAGAATGTCTTCGTGTTCGGCCAGCACGCCGGCCATGTGAATCGGCCCGTTGTCCTCCTGCCAGTTGGGGTCGAAACCCAGGTCGAGGGCCAGCCTGACGGCCTGCATACGGCGCGCGTGGACGGCGCGCTGCACCATGCTCTTGGGGGCGCGGGACAACAGTTCCGGAGCGCGGTCGAGCAGCGCGCGGACCGCCGATTCATCGCCGGCAAGACAATAGGCCGTGAATCGATCCACGTCGTTCAGCGCCGCGGCGGGCGCGCCGGCCTCCTCGAGCATGTCCGCGACCTGCAGGTGGCCGCGCGCCATGGCATGTTCCCAAGGGGTCTTGCCTTGGAAGGCCTCATCGGCGCGCGCGTGATGTGCCAGCAGGAGCCGGACGTGCGCGGCATCGCCGTCATCCGCGGCCCGGCAGAGCGTACGTCCCAGCAGGGTGATGCCGCCGGGCGCCAGGGCGTCGGCCCGCAGACCATGATCGAGAAGAATGTCCAGGGACGCCGCGCGATTGAGGCATAGCGCCTGCTCGTCGGCGGGATCGGCGCCGCGATCGAGCAAGAGTCCGGCCAGCTCGCGCCAGTGCGGATGCGGCGGCTGATTGGCCAGGCCGGTCGAACCGCCACCGAATAGGCCGCTAAGGGCCGTAAAGCGGCGGGCGGTCTGCTCGAGGCGCTCATCGGCGTTGCCTTTCATCGTGAAAGTGTTGGGATCGGCGCCGCAGTCGAGCAGGGCGCGCGCCGCTTCGAGGGTGGAGTAATCCGCCCTGGCCGGCGGAAGACGCGAATAGCAGGCACACAGCAGCGGAGTCCAGCCGTTCGGTCCGGGCTGGTTCGCCAGGTCCGGATCCCGATCGAGAAATGCACGTACTCCGGCGGCATTACCCGCGGTGGCGGCACACCATATGTCAGCATCCGCGAGCCAGGGATGCTCGCACAGCATATGGTGCGCGCGGGTGTGGAAGGAGCGGTGATCGTAATGCGGATCGTCGTGGCAAAGGCATGCGATGGTGACGAACCGGTCCGGCAAATCGCGGGCGGCGGACTCGACGGCGGCTCTCAGTTGGCGCCAGGAATCGAAGCCGTACTCGCGCGCCAGGACGAATTGAGCGGCTGTCAGCCGCGGCTTGGCCGCGTCCGGGTGCGGATGAAAAGTCCGGATGCGCTCCAGCGCCGCGGGATGGTTTTGTTGCCAGGACCTGTTGAGCGTCTTGGCGTGTTTCTTCAGGTTCTCCAGCGATGGGTTCGGGGGCAGGGATCTGGTCATAACGACCTCCTTTCGGGCCTCAGGCCCGGTTGCGCCCGATTGCTCGCAGGTCCGGGCTGAAAGGACAGTCGTATGTCCAGCCAACGCAGTTGAAATTCAGGCGGGCTTAGGCCTTTCCGCGAGCCGGCGGCACCCTGGAGTGCACTGATCCACGATATCGGATCGCCCGGCCGGCTGTCAATCCGCTGAATTATTCGAGCAGATACTTCTTGATGAACAGCACCGTGGCCGCAAACTGGAAATCGCGGTTGGTCTTTTTGGCAAAGCCGTGGCCTTCGTCCGCGGCCAGCAGATACCACACGGGCGTGCCGCGCGCGCGTATAGCCGCCGTCATCTGCTGGCCTTCCGTGTAGGGCACGCGCGGATCGTTGCGTCCGGCCACGATGAACATGGGCTTGCTGATGTTGTCCACATGCGTCATGGGAGAGATGGACTCCAGAAACCGGCGCATGTCGGGGTCCCGTTCGTCACCATATTCCACGCGCCGCAGATCGCGCCGGTAAGCTTCGGTGTGTTCGAGAAATGTGACCCAGTTGGAGATTCCTACCACGTCGACGGCGCAGCGGAACCGGCCGTTGTAATGAGTCATGCTGGCTAACGTCATGTAGCCGCCATAACTCCCTCCCGTCACCATGATGCGTTTGGCATCCAGATCCGGACGCGTGCCGATCCAATCGAGCAGAGCACCGATGTCTTTGACCGTATCCTCGCGCTTGCGGCCGTTGTCGAGATTGAGGAAGGTCTTGCCATAACCGGTCGAGCCGCGCACGTTAGGAAAAATGATAGCGGCGCCTAACTCATTCAGAAGGTAATTGTAAGTGCCGAGATAGGTGGGCTGGAACTGACTCTCAGGGCCGCCATGAATGCTAACAATCACCGGAAGCGGGCCCGCGAAGCGCTTCGGCGGCCGGTAGAGAAAACCCGAGATGGTCAATCCATCAAACGACTTCCACTCGATCAGCTCGGGTTCCGCAAAGCGCGAGACATCCAGGCCTCCCGTCTCACTGTAAGTCCACCGGTCCAACTTACCCGAAGTAATGTCGATGGAATAGACGTCCGCGGGGGTACGTGCCGAGGTAATAGTGAAACCCAAGTCGTGGCCATCGGCGTGCCAGCGCACGCCCGCGATACTGCCGTACGGCAGCTTGGGCAGCGCCGGTTCTTCGCGCGTGACAGTGTCGATGACGTGTAACGTATCGGAGCCGTTTTCATTGACGATGTAGGCGATCCGGCGGCCGTCGCGGGTCAGGTCGAAGCTGGTGACGTCCCAGTGCAGGTCCGGACGCAGGATGCTGATACGTTGTGAGGCGATGTCCAGCGCGGCAAGCTGCTCGAAATCCGATCCCTGATTGGTAATGAGATAGATCGTCTTGCCATCCGGCGCGTATCGCGCGTGGCGATAAGAAACACCGGGCGTGCGGGGGATCAGCGGCTTCCGGTCGCCGGAGGCGGTATCGACCTGGTAGAGCGCCGCCTCGTACGCCGAGACCGCGCGGATGACCGCCAGCGCTTTGCCGTCAGGGGAGAAGTCCTCCGGTTCCCATCCGCCGCTGTCGGCTTCCACAATCCGGCGCGCCTCTTCGGGGTGCTCCGGCATTGTCACGTAGATGTCCGCATCGCGTCCGTTGCGCCGCGTCGACGAGTAGGCAATGTGTGAACCGTCGTGCGACCACACCGCCCCGGTGTTCCGCGACTTGCCGTCGGTGAGAAGTGTCGCCCGTCCGGTGCGCGTGTCGTAGCTGTAGATCTGGTACCACTCGCCGCCGCCGATGTCCTTGGAAAACAGGAAGGAACTTCCGTCGGGCCGGTAATGCCCGCCGGAAACGCGATCGGCATAGAAGGTGAGTTGCGTACGAGCACCACCCGGCTCGGTGAGGCGATGGATCTGCGGCGATTGGCCAAAGCGCGTCGAGATCAGCATTTCGCGGCGCGTGGGATGCCAGTCGATCAAGGCGGCGGTGCGAAACTCGGTGTAGGGCGCGAGTTCTTCCATCAGGCCGACCGGAATGGCCGGAATCTGTTCCGCGGTGAGGTTGGCCGGCACAGGAAGTGTCGGCTCGGCGGCCGGAAGCAGACCAACGGGCAACAGCAGCAGGGCCAGGCGTTTCAGCATAGCGTCGATTTTAGCTTAAGGCGCCGGCCGATGGATCTGGAAAGGAAAACGGGGCAGACCACCGACCGATGGTCCGCCCCGCGGAACAACCGATACTACTGCACCGGGATCGCGGTGCCCTTGCCGTACACGATGTTATTTCCTTCGTAGGCGATAATGGCGAACGCGATGTTATTGCCCGTGTGACTGTTCTCGGGCACCTGGAAGTCTATTTCATATACGCCGACCATGTCGTAAGCGTATCCGGCCCAGGTGACCGGCGCTCCGCCGTTGTCCACACCCACCAGAATGCTGGCCAGGATAGGCAACGGCTCGGGGACCCAATTACCGTCTTGTAGGATCAGAGGGTCGAATTCGTTCGTGACTAAGCCTGGGTTAGTCTGACCCAATCCAGTGACGAACATCCGGTAGTAGTTTCCGCGACGGGCGGGTTGCTGCGTAGACACCAATTGCCCGTCGGCCAATCCCACCAGGATGGGGATCTGCGTCCCGTCAGCCTGGGTCGTCATGAAGATGCCGGGACTGAACTGCGACACCGTGACGGGGAAATCCGGGGAGGCCACACCGTTCAACGAGACGACCAATTGGACGGTGGTGCTGCCCGAACTCGGCACGCTGATCTCGCAGGGCACTTGGACGGACACAGTCTGCTGGCCGTTAGTATTGGCAACATCCAGGATCGGCGCGGGCATTCCACCGAACTGCACGGTGACATTGTTCACCTGGTATTGCGGCGCGATGTAGGCCTCCGCCACGCCCGTGAAGCCCGGTGTGAGGCCGGTGGCGAAGATCGTGGCCAAACTGCAGGGCGATACGGACTGGCTCACGAAACTGGCGGCGTTATTGATCGAGATGACGGTCGGCCCGGGAGGATTCACGGTGAGGTTAAACGTCTGCGCGAAACTGCTGGAACCCGATTTCACGCTGGCCGAGACCATGACGGGCCCCGGCGTCGCACCGGCCGTGGCGGTGACCTGCGCCTGGCCCAGCGCGTTGGTGACGGCTGAAGGTGCGCTGAGCGTGGCCGATCCACTGACGACCGTGAAATTGACCGTGGCGCCTTGCACCGGCGCGCTATTATTAACTACGGTCACGATCAAGGGACTGGTGAAGGGGTCGTTTTCGTTGGCCTCCTGTTGGTCACCGGATGTGATCGACAGACCCGTCGCCACGATATTCACATTTATCGTGAAGTTGACCACTTGCGCGGTATTACTGGTCAGCGTGCAGGTGACCGTCACCGGTCCGACGGTGGGGGTCACGCGAGCCGAGACGATCCCGGTCGATGGAGAAGTCGTCACCAGGCTGCTAAGGGTAGCCACGCCGGCCGTGACGGTCCACTTTACCGTGCCGCCGGCGGTTGGATTTCCGCCTAAGTCAGTCACTTTGGCGTTCAATGGCAGCGGAGCCTGTATACCGGAGTTCACAGTCTGGGGGCTGCCGCTACTGTATTTGAGCAGCGCCGGCGGGCCGGCGGTGACGGTGAATTGCGTGGGACCGAACGATGGGAAACTGGGATTACCTCCCACCACGATCGAATAACTGCCGGTACCGAGGGTTGGCCCCATGATGGGTGTGCAACTGGCCTGTCCGGTGCTGTCCGTCAACACGACGCCCGGTTGTTGGCCTGCCGCCGACTGGCAGCTCACACTGGGCTGGTTGGAAGCGGTTGAGGAGGAGAGACTGACCGCGACTCCGGAGAGCGGCGTCTCAAAGCCGGTGGCCGTAATCACTTTCACGACGATCGGGCCGCTCTTGGCCGGACCGCCAGAAGGTCCCGTCAATTGGGGAGCCGCAGTCTGGGGCACCAGCACGATGCTGATGGGCGGCGTGGGGGCCAAGGAAGAGGGCAACGCATCCCATTCGGAGAATGAGGCGGTGGTGGCATTGGGCGTGGACACGCTCACGGTCGCCTGCAGAAAGTTAGTGGTCCCGAAAAAGAACGCCGGGATCATGATCGGCGACGCACACTGGTTAGGGACCGGCGGCGGAGTGAGACCGGTGGGCATCGGACATGAAGTCTGTCCATTGGTTCCGGTGGTCGAGGTCGTAATCTGAGTGGCATAGCCCGGGAGGGTGGTCGTCCATGTGACCGTGGCGCCCGCCAGTGGTTGGCCACTCGAATTGTTCACCTGTACCACCAATGGGAAATAGGTCTTGGCGCCCACTTCGCAACTGGGACAGACCAATTGCCCGTTGCCGGAGACGATCTGAATCGAGTTATTTTGAGCCAGACAAAGTATAGGAAAGATTGACAGGGCGGCTATGAAGTTGGCCGCGATCAACTGAAGCTTACGCATACACGTCCTCCTGACGCAGAAGAAACAAGGGATGGCTGGACGCGGAAGGTTATTTTAGCACCATCCGAGCGAAAAAAAAAGGGGAGCCTGCGGCTCCCCTTTCAGATCACGCTAACTTGCCGTGAAGATTAATGAACGAGTTGCTCACCCGTTTCGCTGGCGCAGTAGCCGCCGTTCTCAGAGCAGGTGAACGGTTGCGGAGAGCGCGGCGCATCCGGGATGACCAAAGCCAGATAAGCGGCTGCGAAGTTGCGGATTCCAGTATCGCTGACGAACGAGTAGCCGTGAGCGTACTGGAAGTTGCAAACCGCGATCGCGTATCCGACCAAGCCATAAGTAGAGGCGCTGTTGTAGCCCGGGTCGATGGTGGATAGCGCGAAGGTCCAAGTCGTGCCGGCGGGAATATTGCCGTCGGTGAGCGTGGTGTCTTCGGTGGAGCTGTAGAGACCGTTGCTGCCGAGATTGGACGAGCCGTTGCCGTAGAAGTACACCGCGCAAGTGCCGGTCTGCGGTGAAGCGCCGATGCCGGTACCTAGCGGGTCCTCGGAAGTGTTCGAGATCGCGATACCAGTGTCAAACCCGTAGTAGTCGGTCACGTACGGGAACATCAGGATGGTCTGGCACAGGTTGATCGTGAAGATGTTGCTGGTCGGTTGCGTATTGACACCCGACAGGAAGGCCGGAACCGGGCCGTCACTGGAACTCAGCGCGGAAACCAGCGGATTGAAGCTGCCCCAGCCGGTTACTTGCAGGAAGCTCGAGCCATTGTTCGGGGTCGGCGAACCCGGGCTGCCGGGCTGGCCGGTGAACTGCGCATAGATGTTGAAGGTCAGCGAATCGATGGCGAAGGGGTTGGTCTCGGTGACTTCCCATACCACTGTGGCGCTGGTTTCGCTGCCGTCCGTGATCGCTACCGGAGAATTGTCGAAGTCATCGCAGTATCCCAGACCTTCCGGGCAAGGATCAACAGGCGTGGAAGCGGTATCGGTCACCAGGGTAGCATCCGAAGGAGCCGGCGGTGTTGCGCCAGGAGCCGCACCGGTGGACTGAGCCCACGGATCAACCAGGACGACGACACCCAGCGGGATATTGCTGATAGTGACCTGCAAACGGGTACCGGTATCGGCTACACCGGTCTCACCATATGCGGTCTCCACCTGCAGTCCGCTCTCCGAATTGTATACGAGCCCCGGCGTATCCTGGTCGCCTTGACTGAGAATCTTAAAGGCAGTAGCGAAATCCTCCGTGAAATTTACGCTGCCAACCTGGGTAACCGGATAGCTCAAGCATTGCAGGAATGGGGTGTTGGTGCTGCTGACCGTGGAGGTCAGGCCATTGTTCACCACACCGATCGCCTGCTGCGGATTGCTGATCTGGATCGAAGTGCTGCTGCTGGATGCCACGTAGCCATACACCAGAGCCGTGTTGGCGACGCTGGTAGCATTGATACGAATGTTCGTGACCCGATAAGTGCGGGCTGGAACAGAAGTTCCGGGCGGGTCAACCGGCACGCCCAGGAAGGTCACTTCCGTGGACGGGGTGCCAGGCACCGTCACGCCCTGAAACACGTTGTAGATCTCCGTGTTAGAGGTGTTGTACGATGCGCCGCCAGTCGCCGGGTCCGCGCACAAAGCGCCGTTTGTGGGCGATCCGCATACATGCTGATTGCCGGGAGCCGGGTCGTCTACCAGCAACAGAGCCTCGGTGATGTCGTAGTTGACGTTCGTGGGGCCCGTGTTGGCGGTGCCGCTCAGAATCCGGCTGGTGAAAAGAGCGCTGAGGTTGACCGTGACGTTCGCCTGCGGGACGGTTCCCGTCGTCACCGGCGTGGCACCGGGGGCGCCGACGCAGCTCAGCAAAATATCACCGGTCAGTTCGTTCAACCCTTCTCGGCGTAGAGTGGGTATTACCGAAGCGCTCGCGGTGCAGTTGATATTGTGTCCGGTTGCTTGCGCCCTCGCCGCCGGAGCTCCTGATCCGAATACCAGGGCGAGTACAGCGAGCGCCAGAATCCATCTGCGAAAATCTGCCATTTCCTTCTCCTTGTGAATTGCGAAATTGAATCGGTCGAAGTTCTCTCTCAACCTGAGCCTCTCCGAACTGCTTACCACCTAGGGAACTTCTCCGTGCGGGCGGAGATTTCAATTAAGATTTTGCCGGCGACCCTACAACCCTGGCACCGGGTACTGCCAAACTACGCCCTGCGATGGGGCTGCCTACCGCTTGTTCTTGTCCTTCGCCAGCTCGCAGGATTGCACGAAAAATTGCCACTTGTCGCGGACTCAGTAAAGATATTCATAGCGTATGGCTGCGTCCGTGTCAAGAGAAAATTCTTTACCTTCAACAGAAAACTGGCCTTTTAGGCTCCCTAAAGCACATATCGCAAGATACGCCCGAATTAGAGCATGGCGCCGGGCGGCGAGTCAATAGTTTCACACCGAATCATCTCATTTTAATGATTTTTAATGAGGCGGGCCACACCTGGTCCGGTCCAGCAACCCGGGATGGCCCCCGGAACGGCAACTGATCATCTGATTTATCAACGGCTTGCAGGCTTACAGGTAGAGCAGATGCCCGCGCGATTCGCGCCCCGTCTGCTGCTGGATGGCAAACAGATACCATTGCAACTGGCGCTCGTGGCGGGATTGCCTGCGCGCTTCCGTCTTAAAGTCCACCACCACCCAGTGCTCCTGTTCCAGAAATGTCAGATCCACCACACCTTCCAGGAGCCTGCCATCGTCCAGCCGAAGGTGGATCGGGAATTCCCGGTGGCAGCGCGGGGCGGCGCGCGCCCGGTCGAGTAGAGGGTGGGACCAGGCCGCATCTACTGCGGCTATGGCCGCAGTCTCGTGGTCGAGGGCGTGGAGCAGCCGGGCGTGAGCCCGGGCGATGGCGGCGATCTGCGCGCGCCTGCCTCCCAGGTCCAAGTCACGCAAGATGGCATGCACCAGTGTGCCGAACAGGGCGCCGCCGGCGCGATCCGTGGCTCCGGCGACGGACTCTATCAGGACCGGCCGGCGTTCGGGCGGATCGGGCATGTCGACCGTCGGCGAAACGATGCGGAATTGCGGTGACTGTCCCGCTTGCAGGACACCCGCGCGAGCCTCCTGCCATTCTCGGTACCGCTGGCTACCTTGGGCCGCACGGGCAGCGGGTTCGGAAGCCAGGATGTCCTCCTGCTGCAGGCCGAATCCGGGCGCGACTTCCACCCGTAGCGGTAGCGGATCCCACCAGATTACCCGGTGTTCGCCGGATTGGGGCGTATGCAGACCGGGACGAACCGAATCTTCAGGCTGGCTGAGCTGTTCCGGCGGCCGTTCCAGCACCGTGCAATCGCCGGCGAAGGGCGGGCAGCCGGGAGACGTGACCTGGGCACGGCGTTGGTCCCGCGGCGGGTAGATGGCCTTATTTAAAGGATCCAGCCAGCCCGACCGTTCCTCATCGCCCACGGCCGGGATCACCAGAAGATCACGCGCGCGGGTAGCGGCGACATAGGCCACGCGCACGCCCTCGGCAGTCTCTCGGGCGCGCTCCTGCGCCTCGTTCTCGAGCAGCTCGCAGGGCGCGGCGCCGAGCAGGCGCGAAGCGCACAGTTTGCCGCTGACGAAGCGCTCGGCGGCTTCGCGAGCCAGTTTGGCGGTCATGTCGGCGAGGATAACGACTGGGAACTCCAGGCCCTTGGCGGAATGCACAGTCATCAGCCGCACGCCGTCGGCGGCCTCTTCGAGTACCGGCGCTTCCATGGAGTCGGCCTTTTCAGCCTGCGCCGCGAGTTCTTCCACAAAGCCGCGGAAAGACAGGCCGCCGGTGAGTTCGAAGGTGCGGGCAAGGTCGCCGATACGGTAGACATTGGCCAACGCCTGGGAACCGGCGCGGCGCAGCATGAATCCGGCATGCGCGCGGGTCTTCTCCAGCAGGTCGTTGATGGTGCCGGCTACCGGCCGGTGATTGCGGCCGCGGTGCAGATCGCGCAGGACCAGGAGGGCCTCCTGAATCGCCTCGAAGCCGGGCGGCACTTTCGCGTAGGGGTGCAGACGGCGGCGCTCCCCCTCCAGGCGATATCGCAGCAGCAGATCGTCGGGGATCGCAAACAACGGCCCGCGCAAGGCGCCGAAGACCGAAAGCTCGTCATCCGGCCATTCGATGGCGGCCAGCGCCACGCGGATGGCTTCCACTTCTTCGCGCTGATAAAAGGATTTGGAACCCACCAGCAGATGCGGGATGCCGCGCGCTTCCAACTCCTGCGTGTAGCGGCTGGAGATGTCTTGGCCCCAGGTCACGAAACGGCGGAAAAGAACACAGATATGCTGCGCGCGGAGGGGCACGCGGCCGCCGGCGCGGTCGCGCACCAGCCACGAACTCTGAATCAGCCAGCCGATAAAATTTGCCACGGCTTTCGGCAGGCAGGCGTCGATTCGCTCATTGCTGACGCGCTGCATGCCGTAGGGCGTGGGCGCGGGCAGGACCACGACAGGCGGCTGCCCGGGATAAGCCGGCGTATACTCTTCGAGCGGCGCGTAATGCGCCTGGCCGGCCTGGCGATCGCCGGTCATCTCGGGAGCAAATGCGGCATTGACCAATTGCTGTATGGGCCGCACGGCGCGGAAGCTTCGGGTCAGGTGGATGCGGGCAACGCCGCGCGATTCGAGCGCACCGCAGAGATCTTCATACAGGCTCACATCGGCGCGGCGGAACTTATAAATGGACTGCTTGGGATCGCCGACCACGAACAGTTTTCCCGGCCGGGGCGTGGCCCGAAGCCAGTCGTTCTGAGTTGGATCGGACGCGGACAGCAGCAGCAGGATTTCGGCTTGCAGCGGCTCGGTGTCCTGGAACTCATCGACGAAGATCCGGTCATAGCGTTCCTGCAGGTAGTGGCGGACTTCGGCGCGGTCGCGTACCAGGTCGCGCGTGAGCAGCAGCAGGTCCTGGAAATCGAGCCGGCCGGCGCGCTGCTTCAGATCTTCATAAGTGCGCACCAGGTCGCGCATTTCGTGGCTGAGGGCGGCGGCGAAATCGGCGTCGGCGTCGCGCCGGAAGGCGTCCAGGTCGCGCAGCAGCGCCTCCCGCGCGTCCAGGACCTGCTGGCGGCCGATGCCTGGAGCGAAACTGCCCGAACCCTTATTGAGATTGCGCTTCAGGTCGCGCCCGAGCTTCAGCAGGCGGGCTTCGAGTGTGTCCGTGTCGCAGGGTTGGCTCACCAGATCCGTAACCGGGCGCAGGCTGCGCACGAGGTTGTCGCCGGAGCGGGTACACTGGGCGGCCAGGGCCGCCAGCGCGCGGCATTGACCCAGCAGGGCCTCCATTCGAGCGGCCCGGTCGAAGAGCGGACGGGCCCAGGGGACGTCGTGATCGCGCCACTCGACCAGTTGTTTGGCAGCCGCCTTCAGGGCCGCCACGGGCGGATATTCGGCCTGGTCGCGGCGGTGATCGCGCCAGGCCAGGCGGGCCAGGGCGCGGCGAAGGGCCGCGCCGCCGGCGTCGAGTTGCGCGGGGAACCACAAATCGAAAGCCCGGTCCCGCAGTCGATCGGCTTCCGGTTCGGTCAGTTCCTGAAATGCGGGATCGATGCGGGCTTCCACCGGCCGTTCGTGCAGGATCTGCGCGCAGAACCCGTGAATGGTGCCGATGGCCGCCTCCTCCAGGCGCTCCAACGCATCCTCCAGATAGCGGCATTCCGCGGCGCCGGAGGCCGCGGCGCGGGCGCGATCGAGGTCCTGGCGCAGCCGGATCTTCAACTCGCCCGCGGCTTTGTGCGTGAAGGTGACGGCTACAATTTTGTGCACCGGCGTTCCGGCGGCCAGGACGTGCACGATGCGGGTGATCAGCTCGGTGGTCTTGCCGGTACCGGCGGACGCTTCCACGATGAGGCTTTCCCCCAGCGAATGGCGGATGCGCTCGCGCGCGGCGGCATCATCGGTGTGCGCGTTGGGGATCATGGCATGCGCCTCAATTCCTCCAGGGCCGCCAGTTCATTCTGGTTCTTTGCCGCGGCGCGCCGTTCTTCGCCCGGCCCGCAGACCGGCAGATAGTCGCAAAGCGCGCAGGCATCCCGATGCGGCGCGGCGGGGAGGAAGCCGCGCGCGATCTCGCCGTCGATCAGTTGCATGGCGCGTTTGAAGAATGCTCGTTTGGCGGGACTGATGGGAAAGGGGATTTCGCGGTAGCCGCCGCGCTGCGTGCAGTAGGAGAGCCGGCTGAGCTCGGTGGGGATGCCTAAGAGCGTTTCGGCCGCGAACGCATAGGCCAGCGGCTGCAGATAGGCGCCGCCGCCGACGTAGGCCGGCTCCGGTTGCGGAACCTTGCCGGTCTTGTGGTCCGTCACACGCAGCGTGCCGCGGATCTCGTGCTTCTCGATCAGGTCGATGGCTCCGCGCAGGCGGACGCCATCGTCGAGGACCGCTTCCTGCCGCGTGCTCTGCGCATCGCGCAAATCGTCCGCGGGCATGCCGAAGCTGAATTCAAAGTGTGCCGGCAGCCATCCGGCATCCGCCGCGGCATGCTCGATCCAGCCATGCAGATCGCTGCGCAGATCGTCGATCTCGCTGCGCCAGACGCGGAGGATGGCGGGCGCCAGCTTCTCTTCGTTCTCGTCCGCCACGCTTTGCAGAACGTCGTCGGCCATCGCCAGGATGCGCGGCAGGTCCGCCTTCCGCATGGGCAGCAGGTGAGCGTCGCGCAACTCGCCAAACAGTTTGAATTGGGTCTCGTGGAAGAGCGCGCCGCGGGTGAGCGGATCCATCTGCTCCAGCGCCACGCTTTCTTCACGGGGGCGCAGGCGATGCACCGCCTGCAGCAGAAAACGGTAGGGACAGGCCGCGAAATGCTGTAGGGCGGAGGGTGAATAGCAGCGCTGGTCCAGCCGCTGTGTGGCAAGGACGGCGCGCGTGGCGGCATCCGGCTTTACGATTCCGTCCTCGGCGAACCAGCCATGCCGATGGCGGCGTCCGTGGCGGCGCAGGGATGCGGCCAGGTACGGATTGGCGGCGAGCAGATAGTGACCCGTCGCGCGGGTCTCGCCGGGGGCGAGTTCGTGGGCGCGGCCCAGCGCGGCGACATCGTATTCCGCGTCATCGATGGCCTGGCGCGGGTCGTCCGGCGCCGGCCAATCCAGACGAGACGGCGCGCCATGGCGGGCGTGCTCCTCGAATTGGGCCAGATCGGGCAGGCTCCCGGCGGCGGCGCGCACGATTTCCAACGCATAAAACGAAGGCACCCGGGGGCGCGATTCGACCGCATCGACGCGGGGGTAGGAAAACACGAGTTTCCGGGCGGCCGCGGCGCAGGCGATGTGCAGCAGGAGGCGCTCCTCCGTGATACGGACGTCCTGGGTGTGCAGCCCGGCGGACAGTTTGACGCGCTGATCGTCGAGCAGAATGGGATCTTCGCGGGCGCGCGCGGGAAATTGGCCTTCGCTGAGGCCGGGCAGGAAAACCACGTCGAACACACGGCCGCGGGCCTCTTCGATCCCAGCCACGAACACCTGGCCGTAGCGGCGCAGGGGAGGCTCCTGGCGAAGAAATCGCAAGCGCTCGCCCAGGACACCCGCGATCTCGTCGAGTCCCACCGGTCCCACCTCATCCATGGCTTGCAGTTCGGCGAGCAACGCCAGCACCGATTCGGGCCGGCGCAGGGCCGCCGCGGCCAGATCGCGGAGGCGCGCAGTCCATTCGCCCCAGGAGGCCTGTCGCGGCAGGGCCGCCAACATTTCGATGATGGGCAGGGCGAACCGTTCGAGGTTCTTCAAGCGCTCGATTTCGCGCAGCAAATGCGGGCGGCGGCCCTCTTCCCGCGGACTCAGGTCCGCCAGGCGCTTGCGAAACTCCGCCTCCAGGCCGCGCAGGCGGCGCTCCCAGCGATCCCGGCCCCCGATCACCGCGGCGTCCACCAGCAGCTTCTCCCAGGCGGCAGGCGACTGCAGCGTGCCGCCGATCACGGGATCATCTTCTTTCTCGGGCGTCTCGACGGCTGGCGCTGCGGGGGCCGGCTCCGAGCTCGCGTACAGGCGGGCCAGGACTTCATCAGCGGGCGTTGACAATCCCTCGTCCCTGGCGGACGGCCGGTCGAGCGAGGGCGCCTGTCCCAGCGAAAGGTACTCCGCAAAGCGCGAAGCGGAGCAACCTTCGCCGGCGCACGCGAGCAGCGCCAGGAAGGCGCGGCCGGCCGGGTCGGGACGAGACACTCCGCGGCTGAAATATGCCGGGATCTGCGCCCGCCGCAAGGCTTCTTCCACCAATGACTGATAACGTTCGGGCGAGCGCAGCAGGATCGCGATGCGGTCGAAGGTCGTGCCTTGAGCGGCCAGCGCGGATATGCGGCGGGAGATCTCGACCCATTCGAGCGACTCGCCGGCGGCCGAGAAGTAAGCCAGGCTGTCATCCGGTTCGCCCGCGGCCGGTACGGCGTCGGCGAAGAGCGATTGCCGGACGCGATCGAGGGTGGTGGCACCGCGCGCCTCAGCACCCGGGGTCATGCGGGCGTCGCCCACCGCCGGAGCGTGCGCCACCACCGCCTGCAGCAGATCGCGCAGGAGTTGCGAATCCGCAGCTACGTCCAACAGCACCAAGGGCAACCCCAGCAGCCGGTGCCTACCCTCCTCAGCGACGCGGATGGCGTGCCGCACGACGATCGCGAAATCAGCCACGGACCGGCTGGTCAATTCCTGCTCGAGCAGCGCGGCCACCCGCGCCAGGTCCCGCCCCGGCAGTCCAGCGGCGGCCAATTGCTCCGGCGAGACGCCGTTCAAGCGCAATTCGGAAATCGATCGCGCCACCGCGCGCGCCAGCCCGGGAGTGTCCGCCACCGGCTGGAAATAGGGAATCGCCCGCTGGCCTTTCAAGTGATGGATGATCCGCGCCAACATGGCCTCCATGGCCAAGCCAGTGAGCGGGGACAGTCCCGCCAGTGCCAGGGGCGGACCCGCGAGTTCCAGCGCCAGGCCCGTCAAGGTCAGACGATGTACGCCTAAAATGCCGCGGGGACAAGCGGACCGCACGAAGTCGTCGGCTGCCCCGCGCGTGTGGGCCAGCACCAGCACTTCGGGATGACCGGCCCGCGAGGTCAGAAATTCAGCCGCGGCAGCCAGCAGGTTGGCGTAAGAGGCGGATTGAAACTGCACGGAATTCAAGAGCCTGCCCCGCTAACGGGCCTATTGCTCGTGGACGTCTTCTAAATAAGTGTAGCCCTGCAGGCCCTCTTCGTAGAACTTCAGCAAGCGGCCGGATTCCTCGTAGCCCAGACGCCCTTCGCGCAGCGCGGCTTCCACGTCGCGGCGCAGGCGGCTTACCAGGCCATCGGTTGAGAATTGGACATAGTTGAGGACTTCGCGCACGGTGTCCCCTTTGATGACGGAATCCAGGATGACTTCGCCGGAGTCGCTCAGCCGCACGTGCACCGCGTTGGTGTCACCGAATAGGTTATGCAGATCGCCCAGGATCTCCTGATAGGCGCCCAGCAGAAAAGCGCCCAGATAGTAATCGCCGCCTTCGAACGGGTGCAGCGGCAAGGTGCGCTTCACGTCGCGGCGGTCGATGAACTGGTCCACCTTGCCGTCGGAATCGCAGGTGATATCGCCCAGAATCGCGTGGCGGTTGGGCTCTTCGTCCAGCCGGTGAATCGGCATGATGGGGAACAGTTGCTTGATGGCCCAGCTATCCGGCATGCTCTGGAAGAGCGAGAAATTGCAGAAATAGGTGTCCGAGAGCATGGCGTCGAGCCCTTCCAGCTCTTCGGGAAAATAGTCGAGCGAGCGCGCCAGCGCCTGGATGCGGCGGCTGATGGCCCAATACAGATTCTCGCAGTGGCACCGCTGTTCGAGCGACAGATAACCGAGGCTGAACAGGTTCAGCGCCTGATCGAGGGCCTGCTGCGCGTCGTGGTAGCTTTCCAGCATATTCTTGCTGGTCAGCGAACGATTGGTCTCCTGCAGATCGATGAGCGGCTGCTCGGCGTCGGCGGGCACTTCCGGGGGCACGTCGGATTCGCCCATGCCGGATACGCCCAACACATTGAAGACCAGCAAGCTGTGATAAGCCGCCACCGCGCGGCCGCTTTCGGTCACGATGGTGGGATGTGGCACGCCCACCTCGTCGCAGACGTTTTGAATATGGTAGACGACGTCGTTGGCGTACTCCTGCAGCGTGTAGTTGACGCTGGATTCGAAGTCGGTCTGGGAGCCGTCGTAGTCGATGCCCAAACCGCCGCCGACGTCCAGGTATGCCAGACCCGCGCCCGCGCGCGCCAGCTCGGCATACACGCGCGCGGCTTCGTTGACGGCCGCCTTGATCTGGCGGATGTTGGTGATCTGGCTGCCCAGGTGGAAGTGCAGCAGCTTCAGGCAATCGGCCATGCCGAAATCCTTCAACTCTTGCAGCGCGCGCACGGCTTCGCTGGCCGATAAGCCGAACTTCGAGCGATAACCGCCGGAGGAGCGCCACCGTCCCGAGCCGCGGCTGGCCAGCTTCACCCGCAAGCCGATATTCGGCCGGACGCCGACGCGCTGGGAATACCGCAGGATCAGGTGCAGCTCGGTGTATTTCTCGACGACCGGAACGATGTGGCGGCCCACCTTGTGAGCCAGCATGGCCATCTCGATATACTCGTCGTCTTTAAAGCCGTTACAGATGATCGGTGTATCGTTATCGGCCATGGCCATAACGGCCAGCAGTTCGGGTTTCGAACCGGCCTCCAAGCCGAACTTGAAGGGCCGGCCGAACTCCAGCACCTCTTCCACGACCTGCCGCTGCTGGTTGACCTTAATGGGGTAAACACAACGATAACCGCCCTGGTAGCGGTGTTCGGCTATGGCCGTGTCGAAGGCGCTGTGCAGTTCGCCCAGCCGATGCTGCAGAATGCCGGCGAAGCGGATCAGAACCGGGAGCGAGATGCCGCGCAGCACGAGAGTATCGACGAGTTGTTTGAGATCGATGGAGCGCTGCGGGTCTTTATCGGGATGGACGCACAAGTGCCCGTTGCCATCCACCGAGAAGTAGCCCTTGCCCCAACTGGCGACGTCGTACAGGTCACTGGCGCGCTGCGGGGTCCAGCGTTCGGCAGGCTCCATGACGAGGGAGCCTTTTCTCGCGGTTTTCTCCACTCCACCCTCCAAGATTTTAGTGTCCTAATAATCCGGGGCAAGGGCAAGAAAAAAATAAGCCATGGCAATGCGGGGGCTGAGTTCGCAGACGAGAGCGAATCGTCACCCTTCTGTAACGCAAAAGCGCCCGCCGCTCACTTCCATTTGATGTTGCAGCCGGCGCTGGGCCGCTGCTGCGGATCCACCGGACGGCCCGCCAGCACACCGTCGATGGCGGCGCGCAGGTCGGCGCCGGTTACGGGAACGTCGTTACGCGGACGGCTGCCGTCCAACTGGCCTCTATACACGAGCCGGCGGGCCGCGTCGAACAGAAAGAAGTCCGGCGTGCAGGCCGCATCGTAGGCGTGGGCGATCGCCTGCGATTGGTCGTAGCAGACCGGATAGTTCAAACCGAGTTCCAGGGCCATCTCCCGCAGGCGCTCGGGCGCGTCATCGGGATATTGCACGACATAATTCGAGGAGATGGCGACGATGCCGAGGGGCGCCGTGGCGTAGTCGCGGCCCAACCGCGCCAGTTCGTGTTTGACGTGCTGGACATAGGGACAGTGCCGGGAAATGAACATGACGAGCAGGGCTTTCTTTTCGGCAAAGTCAGCCAGGCGGACCGGCCGGCCGGAGACTACATCGGGCAGGGTAAAATCAGCGGCCGGCGTTCCCAGCCCGACCATAGTGGATTCGGTGTGTGCCATATCAAACTCTATAATTATCCGCCTTCCAGTTCTTGATGGCGCGCTTGATCGCGTCGGCGGGCATGCTTTCGGCGGCGGCTTTTTGGGCCAGCGCGACGAACTCGTCATCTGGCGCAAAACGCAGCGCGATGACCTGGCGCATGTCCAGGCGCGGATCCAGCAGTTTGCCCGCCAGCACGAAGTGGCGCAGGTTCTCCTCGGCGCGGATGGCCCGGTCCTGCGCTTTCAGCGGGAAGGTGCGGGCGTAATAGAAGAGGAATCCGCCGCAGACGGTGAGAACCACAATCAACGCGGCGCTGTACAGGCGCTCGTGGTCGCCCCACGATTTCCAGAGATTGACCATGGAGCCGATCAGCGTGAGGAACAGAATGCCGCCCAGGACGTAGTGAAACCCAGGCACCAGCCGCACGTGATTGGAGTAGTTTTGAGTAGCCATGTGGCGATTGTACTAAAAGGCATAGCTGGGGTAACATAAATCCAACCAGTCACTACAAAGGGCAGGAGGATAAGACACGCATGAGCGGGGTACGGGTTTTGGTAGGAACGCGCAAGGGGGCGTTTGTTTTAACCGCCGACGGCAAGCGCGACCGTTGGGAGGTCAGCGGTCCGCATTTCGCCGGCTGGGAGATCTATCACGTGAAGGGGTCGCCCGCCGATCCGAATCGCATTTATGCTTCGCAGTCGAGCGGGTGGCACGGCCAGGTCATCCAGCGATCGAACGACGGGGGAAAGACGTGGGAGCCCGGGGGCAACAAATTTGTCTACGACGGCGTCCCGGGCACGCACCAGTGGTATGACGGCACGCCGCACCCCTGGGAGTTCAAGCGCGTCTGGCACCTGGAACCGTCGTTGGCGGATGCGGAAACGGTTTATGCCGGGGTGGAGGATGCGGCGCTGTTCCGCTCGACCGACGGCGGCGCAAGCTGGCAGGAACTCCCCGGACTGCGGGGCCACGGCTCGGGGCCGCACTGGCAGCCCGGCGCGGGCGGCATGTGCCTGCACACGATCATCCTGGATCCGAGCAACCCGGCGCGCATGTACATCGCGATCTCCGCGGCCGGGGCCTTCCGCACCGACGATGGCGGTGCGACGTGGAAGCCCATCAACCGCGGCCTCTATTCCAAGTACATCCCGGATCCCAATGCCGAGGTGGGCCACTGCGTGCACCACGTGGCGATGCATCCGGCGCGGCCGGGCGTGCTGTTCATGCAGAAGCACTGGGACGTGATGCGCAGCGACGATGCCGGCGACTCCTGGCACGAGGTCAGCGGCAACCTCCCAACCGATTTCGGATTCGTCATCGACGTGCACGCCCACGAGCCGGAGACTATCTATGTGGTCCCGATCAAGAGCGACTCGGAGCACTACGTGCCCGATGGAAAGCTGCAGGTGTTCCGCAGCCGGACCGGCGGCAATGAATGGGAAGGGCTGTCGGACGGCCTGCCGCAGCAGGACTGTTACGTGGACGTGCTGCGCGACGCCATGTCGGTCGACGCGCTGGATTCCTGCGGCATCTATTTCGGTACCACCGGCGGACAAGTATACGTCTCCCCCGATTCCGGGGACCACTGGACGGCCATCGTGCGGGACCTGCCGCCGGTGCTGTCGGTCGAAGTGCAGACTCTAAAATGATCCGCGTCGTACTTCCCGCGCATCTGCGAACGCTGGCGCGGATCGGCGGCGAAGTGGAACTGGAAGTCGCCGGCCCGGTCACGCAGCGCTCCGTGTTGGATGCATTGGAAACACGCTATCCCATGCTGCAGGGCACGCTGCGCGATCATGTGACCAAAAAGCGCCGTGACTTCGTCCGCTTTTTCGCGTGCGAGGAGGACTGGTCGCATGAATCGGCGGACGCGCCGCTGCCGGCAGCGGTGGCGGAGGGGCGCGAGCCGTTTCTGGTGGTGGGCGCGATCGCCGGCGGCTAAGCCCGCAAGGAAGCGATCAGGGCATCCAGCGCGATCGACTTTTGAATGTTACGGCGGATCAGCTCGGCCAGTTCATCGACTCTGGCGACCGCGCGGCGGATCCACATAAACGATACTCTGCGCGCCACCGCGTCCAGATCGGCCTTCAGGTCATCGTTCCGCACCGCGCCGGCGCCTTCCTGCAACACCAGGACGTCGCGCAGCAGGTCATAAAGCACCTTCAGATGCAGCTCCAGCTTTTCGCTCTTGCTGCGATTAATGACCTCGGAGTACGACACCCAATCGCCGAACGGCGCCATTCCCGCCGCCACGCGCAGCAGGGCGAACATTGCGGCGCGCCGCTTATCGTACGATTCCAGATCCAGTGACACGGCGACGCCCGGACTGCCTCCGGAGAGTGCGGCGCGGCGGCTGGCATGATCCAGTCCGCGGGCGTGGATGAACTCGCGCGTTTCCTCCGTGGACAGAGACGTGAAATGGAACGGCACCGCGCGGGAGCGTATAGTCGGCAGCAGATCGTAAGCGTTCTCCGCCGTCATGATCAGGATCAGGTACGGCGACGGCTCTTCGAGGGTCTTGAGCAGGGCGTTGGCCGCGTGTTCGCCGGCGCGGTCCACGTGGTCGATCAGGAACACACGCCGCGCGCCGTAGTTGGGCGCCAGCTTCGCCCATTCGCGCAGCAGGCGGGTCTGGTCGATCGAGATCTGGCGCAACGGCCCGTCCGGGGGGAAGGTGACAAAGTCCGCATACGAAGCGAACAGCAGCGGATCCTGGTTGCGCTTGTCGGCGGGCCAGCGCTCGCGGTCCTGCGCGATGGCGATGTTTTCCGGCAGGCTGAGATCGTCGCGCTCGATCTGATCCGCGTGCCCGAGCAGCCGCGCGGCCAGCCGCCGCGCCAGAGTGGCCTTGCCCACGCCTTCCGGCCCGGCGAACAGCAGCGTTTGCGCCAGGCGATCGCGCGCGATCATCTGTTCCAACGCGTCGGTAACGTGGCGGTTGCCCCAGAACTGTTCAAACATACGGTGCGACGGCTTTCCAGATCTCCACGGCGATGTCGTCGATACCGGCTCCGCCGTCGATGACGCGGACCCGCTGTGGTTCGCGCGCGGCGAGGGCGTGATAGGCGCCGTAAACTTTGCGGTGAAATTCCAGCGACTGCTCGTCCATGCGGTCGCTGCCTGCCCGGGATGCATTGCGGGCATGGGCCCGCGCCAGGCTGGTCTCGGCGTCGATGTCGATCAACAGCGTCAGGTCCGGCACCAGCCCGCGGCAGGCGATGCGGTCGAGGGTCACCACGGTTTCCGCGCCCAGCCCGCGCCCGCAACCCTGATAGACCAGCGTGGAGTCCGTGAAGCGGTCGGAGATCACGATCTTGCCCGCGGCCAGTGCTGGCAGGATCCACTCGTCCACGTTCTGCGCGCGGCAGGCGAAGTAGAGCAGCATCTCGGCGGTGGGTTTCAGCTCCTGGTTGGCCGCATCCAGCAGGATGCGCCGGATCTCGGTCCCAATGCGTGTGCCGCCCGGTTCGGCAGTCTCCAACACTTCGCGCCCGTGCAGCCGCAGCCGCTCAGCCAGCATGCGCATTTGGGTGGTTTTGCCGGAACCATCCATGCCTTCGAATGTGAGGAACAAGCGCTGCTGCCGCATGCGGAAAACTCTATTGTCCTACAGCTCCGCACGCCGCGGGATGTCCCGTTAGGCCGGACATTCGCGCTTATAATGACAAAGGATTTTAGGAACATTTTATGGGACCAACGCCGCTTAATTTGCAGATCTTCTCGGGTACCTTCGCTGTAACACCCACCGAGTCGTTTTTGGTTCAGGGCGCCGCGCGCGCGCTGCTCATGCTGGACAATTCGCCCACCGGCGAGCCGGATGACCAGGCCGTCGCCGACGCGCGTTCGCATTTTCTGAACAAAGGCCTGCACGAAGGATCGCCCCTGACCGTGGTGGGTTTCGCCGGCGCGCTGGGCCAGCAGCCTGCGATTCATGTTGTGCGAGGGTAAGTAACCATGCGGATCAAATCGTTCGTCTTGACGGCCGCGGCGTTTTTGCTTGCCGCGACCGCGCTGCCGGCGCAGAGCAACGGAATCTTCGTGGACGAACCGAAGGTCTATGATGACGTCGCCTTGCAGGCCATGCTAAATTCCTTGCGGGCAAGCCTGATCCGGCTGCAGCCGATCGACAATGCCACGCTTCTGCAACACATCGGCCAGGTCCAAGGCGCTGATGTGCGGCAATCGCAATTCGCCCTGCAGGCCGGCTACAACCTACAGCCGCCCCAAACGTCCACCACGACCAGCAGCGGAACGCCCGCCACCCAAACCTCGCTGCAGACCACCGTGACGCCATCCGCCGGCGGCATGGGAAACGCCGGCTCGACGAGCCCTACACCGCCGACCTTGACCTCCACTACGCAGACGTCCAACACGCCAACGACAGTTTCGTCGCAGGTTACGTCAACGCCGCCAGCCTCCCCGATGCCCGCGGTTCCAGGCGACTCCAATGTATCGCTTCCCTCGACATTCGGCACGTCCGCGCTGGACACGTTGAACGAGCAGATGCAGGTCAGCTATCAGATCGCCAACCTGTCGCTGCTGCTGCAGGGATCTTTGAGCGATCGCTTCATACGGGGCACGCGCCAGTTGAAGCGGCATTCCACGATCGGTTTTCCCATCAGTATCAATACCCCGGCCGGCGACGAGTACAAGAACGCGGTGGCTGAGGTGGAAGTCACGGTCGCCAACAGCGATGGTGCGAGGAGTGACGAACCTCCGTCGGTCACCCAACTGCTGCCGCGCGAGAACACCTACAACGTCGCCAGCATCACGGATAAGTCGGTGGGTCTGGGCGGCGGTCTGGTGGCCGGCGTGTTTACAGGCGGCGCGAGCTTCTTTTGGAGCCACAAAACCTATTTCCTGGTGAAGGCTCAGGACACCATCGCGCAGCAGCGCGTCGCGGATGTTTTCGCGCAGCCGCTTGCGGGGGCGGCCGCGGATCAGATGGGCGAAGCCGGGGAGGGACGGCTTTATTACTGGGTCATCGCTACTTATTCTGCTGGAAACCGCTCGCTGTTCGGCCCGGTGATCGCCAACTACACTCTGGATCCCGCCCAATTCTCGAAGGAGAAGTACGTTCGCCTCCGTTGGCGGGCCGTCCCGGATGCCGCCTCTTATCAAGTGTTGCGCACCTCCACGCGCGAACTGCCGGATAACTGCCGCGACTGCCAGGTCTCACGCGAGCTGAAAGACCCCGCTTTTGACGATAGAATGCCCGCAGGGTTCGCATCGAGCTTTGTGCCGCTGAAGGCCAAAACCTTCGTCTGGCAATTCAAGCCCGTGCTGGGACAGAAAAAAGTGCAGCCGGGCCTGCGGCAAACGTTCGTGCAACTGGCGTTTCCGTCGGAGAAGTACAGCTCCGCCTGCAATGGCCGGGTGCTGATCCGGACCCGGTGGCTGGCTTACGAACCCAAGACTTCGAGCACGGGCGACGTAATTCCGGGCAGCGAAGGCGGTCCCGTGTACTATGAAATGCCGAACTTCGATCTCAGGCCGCAGGTCCGCGGTCTGAAATATGAGGACCTAGGAGGCGGTCTTATTCGCGTGATTGTCGATGGCGAATTCATCGACGGAACCCACGTTCGGATTGGCAACGCCGCTTTGAGTGACGGCACTCCCGCCCTGTTCCAGATCACGCAGACCGGTCTTCAGTTCGTGGCGCCCGCCGCGCAAATTGCGGCGATTGGCGCTGTATTGGTGGGCCGCGATGGATATGAGCTGCGGCTGATCGATCCCGATAGCCCGGGCAAAGAAATCCTGACGGACATGTCCTCTTGCACGCCGCGTGCGCCTGAGCCGGCGAAAGTCGCAGGTCCTCCCGGCGGATTCTTGTTTGCAAGCGCCCCCGAGGGCGCTACCATCACGGTGGACGGAAATCCTGATCTCGGCTGCACCACACCCTGCCGATTGCCGGTCCCTAAGGGCAGCCACAATTACACTGCCGCTCTGACGGGGTATGAGACTGCCGCCGGCGGCTTTACCGCGCCGGATGACCAACTTGTCAACATTCAATTCAGGCTTCGGGCGTTGAAGATCGGGAGCGTGCAGATCTCGCCTTTCAACGAAACAACCGACGAAGTCATAGTGCATATGGACCTGGTTCCGGACGGGCTCTCGCCGGCATCCAACCCGCTCGTGGCACTCGTCGGCAACAAGCTGTTCGGCCTGAGCGATAGCCCTTTGGAGTTGCGGCAAGCCAAGGACGGGAAATGGTCCTTACGCTTCCTGGCGCCCGCCAGCCTGCTGGCGGCCAGCCACACGATCAAGGTGCAGCGTCTTTTCTGGGGCGATCCGTACACCGATTCGCAGGATATCAAAGAGCCGCTGGACGCCCGCGCCGACAGCGAATTCGCCATCTCCAAAGTCAACCTGCTGCTGCAGGGCGTGACGCCGCCGGGGCCTCCGCCGGCGGAGGCCTCGCCAACGACGGGCAAGGGCGCGGCCAAGAAACCGGCCGGTGACAAGCCGGATGCGGCCGATTCCGCGCTGACCACGTTCGCCATCACCGGCTCGCATCTCGACGGAGTGCAGGTCGTCGTGCCCGCCGGCGTCGCCGCCACGGACATCTCGCCTGCCGGCGATACGCACCCGACCGTAAAGTTGATCACCATGACCGGCGCGCAGTTGAAGGGCGTCAAGCAGATCGTGCTACGAAAACAGGACGGCAACGTAGTGATCCTGCCCTTGCCGGACGGAACGGCTCCGAAGGCGAAGCCGGCGGTGGACGATTCTGCCTCCGTACCTCCGGGCGCCCGCCAGGTTACCTTCAAGGGCACCGCCCTGGACCAAGTCGCGTCCGTACGATTCGAGCATCTGCGCGATGCGCTGACGTTTCACCTTTCCCCGGACAAGAAGACGATCACCGTGGATCTGCCACCGGTCGCCACAGCCGCGGAAGGAGCCGTGATTCTGGATGTCACTTACACGGATGGCTCGACCTCCCGCTCTGAGGTGGATGTTTCAAGCAAGAAGGAATGAGCGTTACTTAACCGGGTTCCGCAGCACGCCGACGCCTTCGATAGCGACCTCCACCAAGTCGCCGGATCTCATCGCGCGCGTGTTGCCGGGCGTCCCGGTGTAGATGACGTCGCCGGGGACCAGGGTGACCCAGCGGCTCACCCATGCCACGATCGCCGGACAGTCGAAAATCAAATCCGAAGTCGATTGTTTTTGTACGGTCTCGCCGTTGAGCCGCGTCTCGAGCATCAGGTTCCCGTAGTCCAGGCCGGTAGCGATCGCCGGACCCAGCGGCGCGAACGTGTCGGCCCCCTTGGCGCGCCACCACTGCAAATCCTTGCGCGGGCCGTTCTGCCAGTCGCGCTCGCTCACGTCATTGCCGCAGGTGACGCCGAAGATGGAGGCGTCCGGCCCGATCACGATGACCAGCTCGCCTTCGAAATGCACGTTGCCGGCCGCGGCGGGAATCACGATCGGGTCATCGGGGTTTTGCAGCGCGCTCACCGGCTTGTAGAACATTTCCGGACGATCCGGCTGTTGCCGGTCGCCCAGATGGCTTTTGTAATTGCGGCCGACCGCCAGGATCTTCGACGGCTCGCAGGGATAAAGCAACTTGACGGAGCCCAGCGCATTTGTCACGCCGCTGGCTTCCCGACTGCCGAACAACCCGCCGTGAATTTCGCGGACGGCCTCGCCATCCAGAATGCCGTAATGCGCCGCCGAGTTTTTCTGATATCGGACGTATTTTGTCATGTGAGCCTCCGCATGAATCCCAGGCGGCGCGCCAGCGGGACGGCTAACGAGGTCCAGGCCGCTTCCAGTTCCGCCACGCGCAGCACCCTGCACAATGTGTAATAAACCAGCGCACCAATCGGGATGGAAACCGCCACGTCGGCGATCTGCCCGATCTTGCGCGCCCCCAGCAGGTGATGTACGCCGCGGCTGGACAGATAGCAGGCCAGCGCCATCACGGCGGACGCCGCCAGGATCTTCACCACGCTGTTCGCCAGCGCTCTCCCGTGGACGCCGCGAATACGCTTGCGCATAAGGATGAACAGCACCACCGAACCGAACGTGGCCACGCTGGAGGTCGAGAGCGCCAGGCCCAAATGTCCCAACCCGGCCACCTTCACCATCGTCGAAGCCGCCACCAGGTTGATCAGGATCGATACCAGGCTGACCAGCATCGGCGTGCGCGCGTCGTTGAGCGCGTAGAAAGCCGGCGCCAGGATCTTGATCGCCGAATAGCCCGCCAGACCCACTGCGTAACAGGCCAGGGCCATGGCCACCTCGTGCGTGTCGCGGGCGTCGAAGCGTCCCCATTGATAGACCGCGCCGATCATGCTGGGACCGAGCAGCGCCAGGCCTACAGACGATGGAATCGTCAGCAGCAGCACCATGCCCAGCGACCGCGATAGCGTGCCCCGGAACTCGTCCATGCGGCCCAGCGACGCACTACGCGATATGGCCGGCAGGGTGGCCGCGCCTAACGAGACGCCGAACAATCCCAGCGGAAGCTGCATGAAGCGGAAAGCGTAACCCAGCCAGCTTACCGGTCCGTTGATCACGTGCCCCGCATGGTCCGTGATGCTGGAGGCGAAGTTGGTGTTCACCATCACGTTGATCTGCACGGCGGCATTGCCCAGGATTGCCGGTCCCATGAGTTTCAGGATGTTGCGCAGCCCCGGATGTTTGAAGTCGATACGCGGCCGGTAATGTATACCGGACCGGTACAGGCTCGGCCCTTGAAAGAGCCATTGCGCAGCCCCGCCGAACACCACGCCCCAAGCCATCGAGGTTACCAGGCTCATGCCCAATAACCGGCCCGCGGTGTATCCGAAAACCAGCCCAAAACCCACCGATCCGATGTTGAAGCAGGTGGAGGAAAGGGCCGGGATGCCGAACTGATTCATGGCATTCAAAATTCCCATGGCCTGTGCCGACAGCGCCACCAGCAGCAGGAATGGGAACATCACCCGGGTCAGCGAGACGGCCAGTGCGAACTTGCCCGGCACGTGCGCATATCCCGGGGCCAGCAGCCAAACCAGTTGCCGGCTGAAGATGATTCCCAACACGCAGATGGCGCCCACCACCAGCACCAGCGTGGTGGCCACCAGGTTCGACAGCTCTTCGGCTTCGCGCTTTCCCTTGGTGGCCAGGTACTGCGTGAAGACCGGCACGAAAGCCGATGACAGCGCGCCCTCGGCGAACAGGTCGCGCGTCAGGTTGGGGATGCGGAAGCCCAGCAGAAACGCGTCGTACGCTTCGCCTGCGCCGAACAGGCGCGCCATGACCATCTCCCGCACCAGGCCGGTGATGCGGCTCAGAAATACGGCGGCGGAGACCACCCCGGCCGAACGCATCACGCCGTCGCCCCGGGTGGCTGCCGCCGCGCGGTCGGCGCCTTTGGATGAAGTATACGCCACCGTCCGTCCTATTCGATGCGGCGAACTTCCACCTGCCGGTACATCTCCTCGGCTTGTTTCGCGGAGGCCAGCCGCAGGCCCGGCAAGGTCGCGGACGCGGTCCCGGACGCCACTCCCCAGCGCAGGGCATCCGCAAAAGCGCCGGTGCGCTCCATGGACCAAACCAGGGCAGCCGCCAGTGCGTCCCCGGCGCCGATCGGACAGAGCACGTCCACGCGCGGCGGGATGGCTTCCATCACGGAGCCCTCCACCGCCCCCATGGCTCCCCGGCTGCCCAGCGACAGCACCACGATCTCCGGTCCCATGGCGCGGATGCGCGCCACCGCGTCCAGGAAATGATTGCGGGTCACCAGGGCCCGGTTCAACAAACGCTCGGCTTCCTGCTGGTTGGGTGAGACCACCGTAGGCCCCGCTTCGACGCCTTCGCGCAATGCATCGCCGTCGGTATCCAGTAGAGTCTTCACATTCCTGCACCGCGCCACGCCGATGAGACGCGCATAGAAATCCGATGGCGCGCCGGGCGGCAAGCTGCCGCACAACAGCAGCCAGGATGCTCCGTCGAGACTCTTCTGCACCGCCTTTTCCAGGCGGACGAGCTCCGCCTTCTCCAGTTGCGGACCGCGCTCGTTCAGGCTCACCGACAGCCCCTGCCGGTCGGTGATCGTGATATTGGTGCGGATCTCCTGCGCCACGGGAACCGCCACTGTCGGGTACCCATGGGTCGCCACGAACTGTTCGAGGCACTTCCCGTTCTTTCCGCCACTGGGGAATATAGCCAGCGGATGGCCGCCGAAGGAGTCGATGACACAGGCAGCGTTGATGCCCCGGCCGCCGGCCGACTCATGCCGGGAGTCGATGTAAGCGCGATCTTCGAACGCCAAACGCTCTACGAAGATGGTGCGGTCAATGGCAGGATTTACGGTGAGGGTGACGATCAAGGTACTATTGTAGCGAGCCAGGATGAGCAAAATACATCGTTACCCGGTGACAGTTACATGGACCGGCAATACCGGAACGGGCACATCCAGCTATCGCGGTTATCAGCGAAGCCACGAAATCACCGCCGGAACGCGCAAGCCGCCCATACCGGGATCGTCGGATCCGGCCTTTCGCGGTGACCCGGAGCGCTGGAATCCGGAAGAACTGCTGGTGGCAGCGCTCTCGGCATGCCACAAGCTCTGGTATCTGCACCTGTGCGCGGTGTCCGGCATCGTCGTCATGGGATACGAGGATCGGGCCGAGGGCGTGATGCTCGAGGCGCCGGACGGGTCCGGCCGTTTTGAACGCGTGACCCTGCGTCCGCAAGTTACCGTGGCGCCTGGATCCGACGTCGCCAAGGCGCGCGAACTCCATCACGCGGCGCAGGAAAAATGCTATATCGCCAACTCCGTCAATTTTCCGGTGGCGCACGAGCCGGAAATAAGATGCGCGGAGAAGTAACTCCGCGGCTTACCCGTCCACGTGCGTACTGAAGAATCGGTCCAGGGCGACCTTGTTGCGCGCCGCCAGTCTCGCGGATAACTGCTTCATCTCGCCCGGAGGCAGAGGCTTGAAGGCCTTGACCAGCGACACGTTCTGCTCGATGAATTCGAACTTCGGCATGCCCGCCACAGCCACCGTCACACCGGGGAGCGACAGCGGGTAGTAGATCAGCTTTTCCGGTGACGCCTGGCCCAGCAGCGCTTCCTGGGCGAAGATCTTCATGGCGATCACGCCCATCTTCTTGCGCCGCGCCACCGGCAAGGCCACGTCTTCAAAGCTGTCCTTGAGCGCTTCGTTGGGCACCATGCTGTGGGCGCCGTTGCGCATGCCGACGCGCGCGGCGTTCAATGCCATCTGGGTGCAATCGAAATCGTGCCGTTCCAGCGCCATCTTCAGCACCACGGGATCGGTATGGCTGGTGACGCCAATGAAGCGCGTCACCTTCTGGTCGCGCAATTTGTGCAGCACCTTCAGGACGCCGTCCGGCGCTTCCACTTTTGCCAGATCCTGTTCGTCGGTCAGACTGTGGACGTGAATCAGGTCCAGATGATCGGTTTCGAGGCGCTTCAGGCTGCCCTCCAGGATGCGCTGGGCTTCGTCGCCGTTGCGCACCTCGACCTTGGTCGCCAGGAAGACGTCCTTGCGGCGCGTCTTCATCACCTTGCCGACGCGCTCTTCGCTCTTGCCATTGCCATAGCTGTAAGCGGTATCCATGTAGCTGATGCCGAGGTCGAAGGCCCGATTCAGCGCTTCCAGGGCCTTATCCTCGTCCTGATACATCAGGAAACGGCTGCCGCCGCCCATGGCCAGGATAGAAACGCGCGCGCCGGTGTGTCCCAACACGCGAGTGGGCATGGTGCCAGTGGCCGCGCGCGCTGCCACGCCGGTCAGTGCCGCGGTACCCAGAAAATCACGCCGGGATAGTTTCATGCCCATCAGCTTAGCGCAATGCACCCGGACCTGCGATTCCAGATCCCGGGTTGGGCCCCTCGGGGCGCTTGTCTCCACCTCTTTCAGTCCCGCCACTGTAAACTGATAGTCTGATGGACCGCATCGGACGCTATAAAATTGTGCGGGAACTGGGCCGGGGCGCCATGGGGGTCGTCTACTTGGCTATCGATCCCACAATCGGCCGAAACGTGGCCATCAAGACCATCCGGCTGGGCGAGGTCAACAACCCCGAGGAACGCGCGCGGTTGCGCGAGCGGCTGTTTCGCGAAGCGCGATCGGCGGGCGTGCTTTCCCACCCCGGAATCGTGACCATTTACGACATGGAGGCCCAGGACGACTTGGCCTACATCGCCATGGAGTATGTCAACGGTCCGACCCTGGATCAGCTTTTGACCGGCCAGCCGATGCCCGCCGAACGCCTGTTCAGTATCCTGGGGCAGACGGCGGTGGCGCTCGATTACGCCCATCAGAAGGGCATCGTGCACCGCGATATCAAGCCGGCCAATATCATGATCACCGAGGACGGCTCGGCCAAGATTACCGATTTCGGGATCGCCAAGATCAACACCAATGAACAGTTCACCATGACCGGCGCCATCGTGGGCACGCCCCATTACATGGCGCCGGAACAGGTGCAGGGGCTGGCCGTGGACGGGCGCGCGGACCAGTTCTCGCTGGCTGTGATCGTATTCGAGATGCTCACCGGCGAGAAGCCTTTCACGGGAGAGCAACTTACCACGGTGGTCTATAAGATCGTGGCCGAGGAGCCGGTGCCGGCGCACCGGCTGAACGCCACCCTGAACCAGCAGATCACCAACGTGCTGCGGCGCGCGCTGTCGAAGAAACCGGAGGCTCGTTACCCAAACTGCCAGAAGTTCGTGGACGCTCTGGAAGCCGCCTGCGCGGCCGCCAAAGGCTGGCAACTGGTGCCGCGCGGCGGCAGTTTGAATCTGCCGACCGCCGTGGAGGCACCCCGGCCGCGCAGCGTATCGCCGTCGCGCACCACCGAAGAAACCAAGCCGCGCCAGCGGCGCCAGGTGGGGATCCTGCAGGTGGTGATGGCGATTCTGGTGGCCGCCGGTCTGGTGGTTCTGATCGCCTGGCAAGCCGCGCCCTGGCTCACCGGATCGTTCGGCGCGAAACAACCGCAGGCCGCCGCCCAACCGGCCGTTCCGCAACCGCCGCCCACAGTTACCGCCCCACCCGAAGAGAAGAAAACCGGTCCAGTCCCGGAAGTGCCGGCGACGGAAGCGCCCGCAAAAGAGGCGCCCGCAACGGCCCCCCAAACGCCGGCGACAGCACCTGCGGCCGCGGGGCCTCCGCCATCCGAACCGGCGAACCCGGCGCCGGAATCCGCCAGTCAGACACCCGAACGCGGACCCATCCCGGCGCCCGCAACAGCCGAACGGCCGCGGTCCCAGCCGCCGCACCATGCCCCCACGGATCTGTCTGCCAGTCCGTATGTGAAGGTCAACGTATCCACGATTCCGCCGGACGCCACCGCGATGCTCGACGACCGTCCCGATACGGCTTGCACCACGCCCTGTGCCCTGGACTCCCTTCCCGGGCCGCACATGGTCACCATCACCCGCCAGGGCTACCAGACCGAGCACCGGCCAGTCACCGTAACCGATACCGGCGCGGACCTGGCGCCCGTCGCCATGCGCGTGCCGGGCGGTGTGCTGATGTTGGCCAGCGATCCCAGTGGAGCCAGGATCTACATCAACGGCACCCTGCGGGATCGCGTGACCCCCGCCAAGTTGGATCTGCCACCGGGCAGATACACGATTGCGGTCGAGAGGGACGGCAAGCGCGCCTCGAAAGAAGTGGTCATTCAGAACGGCATCACTCACATAGAAAGAATCGTCATCGGAAGATAGACATATCCCCTAAATACTGCCTGTCTGTATAACTCCTGTTACTTAATTGGATGCTAAACTCCTTACGGTGCTTATGTAGGAGCAAGTGTAATCTATTTATGCAGTTATAGGAGCCCATGGGATGCACCCGCGGTTAGTCATCGTGGTGTTATTGCTGGCATTTAAGCCCGGCTGGTCGGCCTCCGCCGACCGGGGGCCGTTGCGGCTCAGCCTGAAGCGTGCCGTAGAGCTGGCGCTCTCCCCCGAAGGTAACACTTACATTCAGCTTTCCGACGAGAATCTTCGCCAGGCCAAGAGCCGCACCACGGAGGCCCGTTCCCTCCTGCTGCCGGATATCGAGGCGCAAGCCTCCCAAGCCACCGTCATGAAGAGCCTGGCTGCCTTGGGGCTGGACCTGGCTTCGAGCCAGACCTTGCTGGGCGCGGCCGACAGCCTGACCGGCCCCTTGGCTCCTACGGAAAAGGAGCTGCTGTTCAACATCGTGGATCACATTCCGCGCGTGGTGGGACCTTTCAATTCGGTAGATATACGCACCCGCCTGACCCAGAGCCTGGTGGACTTCAGCAACATCCGCCGGTATCAGTCCTCGCGCGCCGCCTGGCGCGCCGCCCGGAGTGACAGAGGCGCGACCGACAACACCGTCTCGGCTACCGTGGCCAAGGCGTACATGGCGGCGTTGCGCACCGATGCCAACGTGGAGGCCTACCAGGCAAACGTGTCTTTGGCCGAAGCCGTATTGAAACAGGCCGAGAACCAGAAGGCCGCCGGAACCGGTACCGGCATCGAAGTGACTCGCGCGAAAGTGCAGCTCTCGAATGAACGGCAGCGTCTGCTGGTGGTACAGAACGAACGGACCAAGGCACATCTCCAACTATTGCGTGTGATGGGACTGAACCTGGCTACCGAGTTAGAACTGACCGATAAGTTGAGTTACGAACCGGCCGACGTTATGACTCTGGAACAAGCGGAGGCGATGGCTTTGAAGAACCGGCCGGACTTCAAAGCCCAGGCCGAACGGGAGGAAGCCGCCCGCCTGAACGCCCACGCCGTGAAACTGGAACGGACGCCCAACCTGGTGGCTTTTGCCGATTACGGCACCACCGGGACCAATGGCAGTACAGTGTCCCTGCTGCCCACCCGCGACTACGGTTTTGCTTTACGGGTACCGATCTTCGACGGGGGCCGGCGGGACGCGCGGCGCGCCGAGACCGCCTCGCAGTTCCGCCAGGAACGCGTGCGCAGCAACGACCTGCACGAGCAGGTGGAACTGGAGGTCCGCATGGCGCTCGACAGCCTGCATTCGGCCGACGAGCAAGTGCGGGTGGCCGAAGCCGGACTGTCGTTGGCCCAAAGCGAACTCACCCAGGCCCGCCGCCGCTACGATGCCGGCGTGGCCAGCAGCCTGGAAGTCACCGACGCGCAGACACGTCTGGAACGCGCGCGCGATAATCGGATCGCCGCCCTGTTCAACCATAACGTCGCGCGCGTGGATCTCGGTCAGGCCACCGGAACCATCGCGGAGGTGATCGCCCACGAGTCTTCCGGCGACTCCGGCGCGCCGGTGATGACACCCCCCCAAAGTACTGGGCCGAGCGGGACCGAACATCCAGCGCCGACTTGGGCAAGTATCGTCCCCCCGGATCTGGCGGCCGAGGTGCACGTAGAAACGGTTCCGGCGGTGCTGGCCGAAGCGGGAGTCCCGCCTCCTCCGGCCCCGGCAATCGAACCCAGGCAGCATCTCCGCAGCGCCTCGGCCCGCCGACCTCCCGTGCGCCGGAGGACGCACCGCCGCGTGGTGCGCCGGGCCGCCGCCCACCGCCGGCGCCGGGCAACCAAAACCGCTTAACCGTCGTCTAATGGAGCAGGCTCGCCGGCTTCGCGTCCGGCTCCTGCTATAATGGCTTCGGGCTCCCTCGGATTCTGAATATATGAATAGCCGTATCAAATATCTGGTAGTCACCACCTCCACCTGCCTCATGCTGCTGCTGGTTTTGGGCAACGTGTTGGGCAGAAGCGCCTCCACCGACCGGCCGTATCCGCAACTGGGTGTGTATACGGAAGTCCTGCACCGCATCAAGAGCGAATACGTGGAAGAGCCGGACATGAAGAGCGTTACGCTGGGAGCGGTAAACGGCCTGCTGGAATCCGTGGACCCCTTTGCCAGCTATCTGAACGCGGATCAGTACAAGGACTACCTGAAGAGCAGGGATGTCCACAAAGCGTCCGTGGGGCTGGTACTGGCTAAGAAATTCGGCTTCGTCGGCGTGGTGGGCGTGGTGCCCGGATCGCCGGCCGCCAAGGCGGGCCTGTCCACCAACGACATGCTGGAGACCATCAACGGTGTAGCCACCCGCGACATGCCCTTGGCCTACGCCAAGCTGCTGCTGGAAGGCGATCCGGGATCTTCCATCGAACTGACGGTGGTGCGCGTGCGCCGGCCGGAGCCGCAAAAGATCAAGCTGGTGCGGGCCGACTACTCGGATCCGGCGGTCACCCAGAAAATGCTGGCGGACAATATCGGCTACATCGTGCCTTCGACCCTGGCTCCGGGTAAGGTGAAACAGATCGCCGACGCTGTAGAGTCGCTCCAAAAGCAGGGCGCGCAGAAGCTGATCCTGGATTTGCGCAACTGCGCGGTGGGTACGCCGCAGGAGGGCATCGCCCTGGCGAACCTGTTCCTGGAGACCGGCGAGATTACGTACCTGCAAGGCCAGAGGGTGCCGCGTCAGGACTATAAGGCGGAGGCCTCCAAGGCGATCACTAAGCTGCCCCTGGTGGTCATCACCAACCGTGGCACCGCGGACGGCGCCGAGATTGCGGCCGGCGCGCTGATGGACGACAAGCGGGCCGACGTAGTCGGTGAGCGCACCTACGGTGACGCGTCCCTGCGAAAGGCCATCACCATGGACGATGGAGCCGCCATCATCCTGTCCGTGGCTAAGTACTACTCTCCGGACGGCAAGGCCATCCAGGATGTCGGCGTTACACCGGACACGGTGATGACGGAGCCGGAAGCACAGGTGGAATTCGACGAAAACGGCGAACCCCTGCCGGAGACTCCGGATCAGCCCGAACGTAAACAGGAAGATCCCCTACTGAAAAAGGCCATCGAAATCGCCAACGGCCAAAAGACGGCATAGCGCGCCCGGTCGCCGGTTGCGTCCCGTCATCAATGTGATTTTCTTCCCGATGCGTGGTACTGTCCGCCGCGCCCTGGCGCTGGTTGTCTGTTAGAATCGCTGCCATGAAAACGCTGTTCTTCCTGAGCGTGGCGGGCGCCCTGATCGGAGCGCCTGCCTGGAGCGCCCCCTGCGAACCCGGAAGCCTGGCCAGCTATATCGCCATGGGAACTGCGGGATGTACGCTGGGCAGTCTGACCGTGTCGGGTTTCTCCTATCAGGCCCAGGCCCGCGGCGGTGCCGCGAAGATCACGGCCGACCAGATCAAGGTGAGCCCCCTGCTCGCTCCGACTGGCAGCTACGGTCTGCAGTTCTCCGCGCCGTGGGACGTCCAGTCCGGCCAGGCGCAGGCCTCCGGCATCGGCTATCGGGTACTCTCCCCCAGTGCCTCGCAAGCGGTTCAACAGGTCCGCCTGGACGGCACCGGTTTCAAGGCCGGCCTGTTCGCCAGCGCGGCCGTCAATGAGTATCTGGCCACCATGACCACTACCAGCACGCTCGAGATTTATCTGAAGTGCACGGAAACGTGCAGTTCGCAGACGTCGGACATGGCCAACTTCACCCCTGCCGTGCCGATGCTCGTCGTCCTGGATCGCGTGCAGTTGCAGTCGAAGCAGGGTGAAGCCGCGCTCCCCAGTTTCGCGGACTGGTTCGTGGTCTGTCTGGCCTGCGTCTAGTTACGATCTGCTCAGGGCAGCAACCCTTGCCGGCTCTGCGCGTGTCGGACGTACGCCTCCGCCTGCGCATAGCCGCTCTCCACGCCGCGAAAACGGCTGACTTGGCTTTGTAGCGCGTAAAACTTGTCCGGCGCCTGCGAAGCGTGCGCATAGCACGCCTGGCGCTTGCGCGGCTCCGTGGCCGTAATATCCACGAAATCTGTCGGCGGGAACATCAGCGTGTCCTCGCCGTCGGAAACTTCGTAATAGTAAAAGGCGAAGCGCTTGCCGAGCGCCAGCCAGGCATCGTAGGCCATCATGGCAATTGCGCGGTGGTCGCGATGCCCGTCTATCGGCCAATGGGTGAAAAGCACGTCCGGCCGCTCCGCCTCGATCAGTTCCTTGAACTGCTGATAATGGGCGGCGTCCACTACCGCGTGGCCGTCGCACTGGCCCGCAAAAATCGCGCGCGCCTTCAGAATCTCGCAAGCGTGCCGCGCTTCCCCGACCCGTACGTTGCGGGCGGCATCCGCCTCCGATTCGGGACAGGATTTCTCGCCGCGATTCAGATACAGCAGCGTGACCTGGTGGCCCAGGTCCGTATATCGCGCCACGGTGCCGCCGCATCCATACTCCGGGTCGCCCGGATGGCCGCCGGTGACGATCACCTTGAGCTTTCGGTCGGGAAGACTCTGCGCGCCTGCCGCGCCGTCGGCGAGAAGGGCCGCACCTGTCGCGCGCGCCGCGCTATGCAATAGATTCCTGCGGGATACCGGCATGCCTGCCAGCATCTCAGGAGGCGCGTGGCGGCGCAAGCGGCGGGCGGATTGACAATCGGCTGTGTTTGTCAGAAATTCAGATGTTATGCGCCGGTTTCTAATTTCCGCAAGTGCGCTGATCGCGCTCGCCGTGGCGGCTTGGACTGCTCGCCCCGGCGGTTTTGAAGTGCTGGGGCCCGGAGGTGGCGGCGCTATGTTCAATCCCACCATCAGCCCGCACGATCCGGCCACCGTGCTGGTCTCCTGCGATATGACCGGTGCGTATATTACGCACGACGGCGGCCGCGCATGGCGTATGTTCAATCTGCGCGGCACCGTACGGTTCTTCCAGTTCGACCCCGCGGATCCGAAGATCATCTATACCGGGCTTCACGGCCTTTGGCGCAGCAGCGATGGCGGCGAGTCGTGGCAGTTGATCGCCCCCAAGCCGGAGGCGGTGCACGCCATCCAGATGAACTCGGACCATGCGGATGAGCGTCTGATCGCCGATCCTGACCCGTTGGGAGATGTGGCCGCGTTGGCAATCGATCCGGCGGACTCCCGGGTGCTCTGGGCGGCGGGACAGGCGGATGGAACACCCGCCCTGTTCGTCTCCCGCGATCGCGGCGGCGCCTGGCAGCGGCAGGCGCCGTTGAGCGAAGCTCCGCGGCGGCTATGGGTCCATGCGGGCGCGGTGTACGCTGCCGGATCGCAGGGTGTGACGGAAGTGCGAGGCGCGCAGGTCTTGCAGCATCCGGCGCCGCGGGGCGTCAGATTCGACGACATCGCGGGCGGATTTCCGGCACAAGGAGCGCCCATATTCTACGGCGTGTCGGGGACAGCCGGTTATGTATCGCGCGACGCAGGCGTCAGTTGGACGGCGGTCGTCCTTCCCGGCGCGGGCGCCAGACTGCGTGCCGTCGCTGCCAGCCTGCATCATCCGGAAACGGCGTACCTGTCGTACGGGCGGCTGCACCTGGATGGCAAGACCTGGCTGGGCGTAGCGCGCACGGACGATGCGGGGCGTACCTGGCGGCTGGTCTGGAAAGAGGCGGGTACGGCCGCGCCGAACGTGCATGACAACTGGATCACGGAGCGCATGGGCACCGACTGGGGCGAGAATCCGCTGGCGCTGGGGGTGGCGGACCAGGATCCCAAGATCTGCTACGGTACCGATTTCGGCCGTACCATGCGCACCACGGACGGCGGCGAAAACTGGGACGGCGTTTACAGCCGGCGTGTGCCCGGGGGCGAGTGGACCACCACGGGTCTCGACGTAACCACGAACTATGGACTGCATTTCGATCCGTTCGATAAGCAGCGCCGCTTCATCACTTACACCGACATTGGGCTGTTTCGCAGTGAAGATGGCGGGCGATCCTGGAGCCGGTCGGTGGAAGGCGTACCGCGCTCGTGGACCAACACCACCTATTGGGTGGAGTTCGATCCGGCGGTGCGCGGCCGCATGTGGGGCGTGATGAGTTACACGCACGATCTGCCCCGGCCCAAGATGTGGCGGCATGCCTCCGTGCTTTCGTATCGCGGTGGCGTGTGCCGCAGCGCGGACGGCGGCCGCACCTGGCAGCGTTCCAACGCGGGCATGCCGGAGACGGCCCCCACCCACATCCTGCTCGATCCGGCGAGCCCGGAAAACGCGCGCGTGCTGTACGTCGCGGCATTCGGGCGCGGAGTCTACAAAAGCGTCGACGGCGGCGCGAACTGGGAATTGAAAAACAATGGGATCACCCAGAAGGAGCCGTTCGCCTGGCGCCTGGCTCGCGCATCCGACAAGTCCCTTTATGTGGTGATCGCACGGCGTAGCGAGGACGGCAGCATCGGCAATGCGGGCGACGGCGCCCTCTACCGTTCCACAGATGGCGCGGCGTCGTGGTCGCCCGTACCGCTGCCGGCGGGCGTCAACGGCCCGAATGGCCTGGCCATCGATCCCCGCGATCCCCGGCGCTTGTACCTGGCGGCCTGGGGACGTGCGGCGGGAGTTCACGGCGATGGCGGTGGGGTCTTCTTGTCCACGGACGCCGGGCAGCACTGGCAAACGGTCCTGGACCGCGACCGGCACGTCTACGATGTGACCATCGATCCGCGCAGTCCGGACATTCTGTACGCCGCCGGATTCGAATCGTCGGCGTGGCGCTCGGCCGACCGCGGCGAGCATTGGGCGCGCATCCCGGGCTACAACTTCAAATGGGGACACCGCGTCATCCCCGATCCGGACGACCCGCAGAGCATCTACATCACTACTTTTGGCGGCAGCGTGTGGCACGGTGCGGTGAACGGCGCGGACCGGCCCGTCGATATCGCCACGCCAGAGTTGTTCCCGGGAAGGTAAATCCATGCGCGCAATCACACTTTTGGCCTGCTGGGCGATCGCCGGTCTGGCGCAGACGGTGGTCGTGCATCCTAAGCGCATCGACGACGTGCTGGTCAACCCGGGCATGGGCATTCAGACGTTTCAGCGCTTCAACGGCGATGCCCTCAATTCGGCTCTGAAGTGGTCGGAAGAAGGGCCCACCGGGGCGTTGGCGGCGGCGCCCGATGTGAAGTTCCCCGGCTCCACGATCGCCTACTGCCGGTGGTTCTGGGAGACTCTCGAACCGGAGAAGGGACACGTCCGGTGGGAGATCGTCGACCGCGCGCTCGAGCAGGCGCACGCGCACGGCCAGGCTCTCGCGATCCGGCTGATGCCTTACGATCAAGGGCACCCGCTGCCGGAGTGGTACCGGAAAAGCGGCGCCCGCCGCGCCAACCCGGAAGGCGCCAAGATCTGGGAGCCGGATTTCAGCGATCCGCTGTACCTGAAGTATTGGGGCGACCTGGTGCGCGCCGCCGGTCAACGCTATAACGGCCATCCCGATCTGGACACCGTAGATATTTCCTCGGTCGGCTACTGGGGCGAAGGCTGGAGCGACTACATGCCGGCCTTTCCGTACCAGAAGAAGCTGATCGACATCTGGTTCGACGCCTTTCCGGCGACGCCCCTGCTGATGAACTTCGATCAGCCCGAGGCGCTGGCCTACGGCACCAGCCGCGGCGCGGGCTGGCGCATGGACTGCCTGGGCGACCTCCGGCCGAACTGGTGCCACATGCTGGACTTCTATCCGGAGCAGATCGCGCGCACCGGCATTCAGGACGTGTGGAAGCGCAGCCCGGTGTCCTTCGAAACCTGCTGGGTGCCCGGTTATTGGAAGCAGCGCGGGTGGGACGTCCGTTACATCCTGGGAGAAGCTCTGCGCTGGCACGTCACCTCGCTGAACATCAAATCGAGCGCGATTCCGCCGGAGTTCGAAGATGCCTTCCAGGATTTCGAGCGCCGCATGGGATACCGGTTCGAGCTGCGGCGGATGGAGTATCCCGCGTCGGTGCGCACCGGGGATGCCATGCCGGTGCGCATGTGGTGGGTGAACAGCGGCGTCGCGCCGGTGTACCGCCCGTATCTGCTGGCACTCGCATTTCAGGCGGCGGACGGCCAGCATGAGGTGGTGACGTTGCCGGAGGACTTACGCAAGTGGCTGCCGGGCGATATGGTCGTGGAGACCCCGGTCGCCGTGCCTCGGTTGACGCCGGGAACGTGCCGCCTCCGCGTGGGCTTGCTGGATCCCCGCACACACCAGCCGGCGATCAAGCTGGGGATCGAGGGCCGCGCGGCAGACGGATGGTACGATCTGGGGACGGTAAAAGTGGAATCCGCGCTGCAGCCTATTGCAGCCCGGCCAACTCCTCGCGTACCTGCCGAATGACCTCGCGGTACTGCGCGGGCGAGGCTTTCGACAGAAACGCCTGAAAGCACGCCCGCGCGCGCGCGCGGTCTCCCGCCATCTTGTAGATCAGGCCGAGATTGAGCTGCGCGTCCACCAGATCGGGATCGATCTGCACGGCCTTCTCGAAATAGCCGCGGGCGGTGGCCGTGTCCTGCCGCTGTATCGCGATCACGCCCAGGCCGTTATATGCCGCTGCGTATTTCGGATCGACGGTGAGGATCCATTTGTCGACCCGTTCCGCATCCGGCAGCCGCCCCTGTTCCATATATGCGGTCGCCAGGTTCGCCTGGCTTTGCAGGTCCGCGGGATTGAACTGGGCGGCCAGCTCGTATTCCGGAATCGCCGCGGCCTTCTTGCCCGCCCGCACCAGCAGGTCCGCGATCCGGGAATGCAGGCGGCCGCTTTCGATCCCATTTTTTACGGCTTCGCGGTACAGCTTCATGGCCTCGTCGGACCGCCCGGCCCTCTCGTATTCCGCGCCCAGTTCGTAGTAGATATGCGGATCGCCGGCGTCGGCGGAGAGGGCCTGCCGGAGCAGTTCGACGCGGCGCGCCGCCGTGAGTTGAGACCGTCCCGTCTCCACGGTCTGAAGCAGCTTCAGGACACCGATGCGGTCCTTTGGGTCGATGCCCTGGCCCTTCAGATCGTACGAGCGGGAGGTGAATCCGGAAACGTATCCGAGGGACTTCAACTGGCTCAGGGTGTGCTCGTCGAGCGCGGCGGTCTCTACTTTCTCCGTCCCGCCGCCGACCACCGCCTTCAGTTGCGCTTCGAACTTGGCCACCTCCGCCCCGTGACCGGCGATCACGTTTTGGGTCTCGCCAGGGTCCTGGGAGAGATCGTAGAGTTCCGCCTTGGGCGCGCGCACATACTTCCAGCGATTCGTGCGAATGGCCCGCAGCTCCGCCCATCCCATGTTGATCTTGGGATACAGAGTCTCGGCGTAGGAGACCGCAGTAGCGGCGTCTTTGCCGGCAAAGTACGGCTTCAGGCTGACGCCCTGCACGGCGGCGGGCGGCGGGCCTCCCATCAGATCCAGAACCGTGGGCAGGAAATCGATGGTGCGGGCCTGCTGCTTGACGCGCATGCCCGCCGGCACTCCGGGACCTGCCATCATGAACACGATGCGCAGCGTCGCATCGTACAGAAACACGCCGTGCGTGAACTCGCCGTGCTCGCCAAGGCTCTCGCCGTGATCGGACAGCACTGCCGTCAGCGTGCGATCCGGCGACTTCCGGTGGATCGCATCGAACAGCCGCCCCAGTTCCTGGTCCGCGTAGGCGATCTCGCCATCGTACAGCCGGCCCTTGTATCGTTCCCGAAACGGCGCCGGCGGGTCGTATGGCGCGTGCGGATCGTAGATGTGAACCCACAGGAAAAATGGCTCGGCGGATTGAGTCGCCAGCCACTGAATGGCGTGATCCACGGTCACGCCCGCCCGGCGTTCCGCATCCTCCTCGTAGGCATGCCCCTGGCCGGGATTGGGCATCTGATCGTCGTAGACGGCAAAGCCCTGGTCCAGGCCGAAACGCCGCTTCAGCACGGCGGAACTGATGAACGCAGCCGTGTGCCATCCCTGCCGCTGCAGAATCGTGGCTAGCGTGGTGGCGGAGGCCGGCAGCACGAATCCGCCGGTATCCCGGACGTGATGCGTGGGCGGGTTGAGGCCGGTGAAAATGCTGGCATGCGAAGGGGGCGTCAGCGGCGCCTGCGTGACCGCATTCTCGAACACCGTCCCGCTTTCCGCCACCCGGTCCAGGTTGGGCGTCTCGATGCCCGCGTACCCGTTGCACTGCAGATGATCGGGACGCAGGGTGTCTATCGTGACGACCAGCAGGTTGAGAGGCCGCAAATGTGTTTCCGCATGCTCAGCGCGCCGGCAGCACGTCAAAAGGCAGAACGCGAGCACAGCCACGCAAAGAACGCGGGCACGCCTGTAGAACTCCATGCTTGTATTACAGCACTACGTCAGCCTGACGGCCCGCCGGTACTCCCGTGTCTCAGGGTCGAGGCGGCGTCAGAACGTCAAGCGCAACGCCAGTTGGATCTCGCGCGGCCCATCTGCCACGTCCAGGATGCGGCCGAAAGTGGGGTCGCTCAGGTTCGTGTCGGGATCGGCACGTCCCGCCCGGTTAAACGCATTGATGAAGTCCGCGCGGAACTCCAGGTACTTCGCCTCCCGGAACGGGAATCGTTTGAAGAGCCCGAACGACTCCATGGGTTGCCACGGCCCCCTCAGGTTCCCGAATTCCCGCGGCGCGGTGCCCAGGCGCAGAACCACGCCGTTTGGCGTGGTGGGGGGTGGAGCGAAGGCCGCCGTGTTGATGTACGCCTGTCCATTGCCGCCGGCATAATCGAATGCGCCTTGTTGTCCCGACGGAACCTTCAAAGCCACGCCGGAAAGTACGTCCGGACGGACATCGCCCAAAACGTTGAACAGGTAGCCACTGGTGTCGATCCCTGAACTAAACGACAGCGGATCGCCCGATTGATAGGTCTGGATCCCGGTGACGGTCCATCCGCCTAAAACCTGGTTCACCAGGCCGCCCTGGTTCAGGAACGTCCTGCCCTTGCCGAACGGGAGTTCGTAGATCCAGGTCACTTTGAGCTGCTGTGTGTGGTCGAATCCCGCCACGGATCGCTCCAATTGGCGGTTATAGACATCCTGCGAACCGTTGGTATAGCCGTACAGGTTGCTGTCAGTGAGGCTGATGGTCTTCTGGAATGCGTAGCTCACCAGGAAGCTCAGGCCTTTTCCGGTGCGATGATTCACCACCACCTGCGCCGCATCGTAGTGCGACGTCCCGAAATAAGGGAAGAAATAATAGACGCCGCCCGGCCCGTACTGCGGGTAGGGCAGCAGCGCCTGCGCGACCGTCCCGCTGAAGCTGGGGTACGGCAGCGGGATGTCCGGGTGCTGGCTGACGTCGTCCAGCAGTTCATCGCCAAGTGACAGATATTTCGGATTGAGCTGGTTCAGATTGTTCAAACCGGAAGCGCCCAGCCGGGTCCCCTTGTTGCCCACATAGGACGCCATCAGGGTGGTATCCTTGGGCAGCAGGAACTGGAAGCCGAGTGTGTAGTTCTGCGAGTAAGGCTGCCGGTTCGAATTACTCGGGATATAAGCAACGCTCTGACCATTATCCAGGGTCGGGTCTAAATCCGGCAGGGTGAAGTTATAAGCCGGGTAACCGTTGTCCCAGTAGAATCGCGGGTCGCGCGTGCTGGCCGAGTAATTGTGACTGCCATCATACCCGTCGATGCTGGCCAGCCCAAACTGGTTGGCGATCGGCGGCGAGTACATGATGCCGTAGCCGCCGCGCAGCACCATGCGGGAGTTCAACTGGTAAGCAAAGCCGAAGCGGGGCCCGAACTCCTTCCAATACGTGTTCTGGAAAGAGCCGCGATGCAACTGGCTCAGGAACACCAATGCCCCTGGATACCCGTCCGCGCCAGGATTGGCCAGGGTGGGATCCAGCCCCGAGGAGCGGTTCTGGGCCTCCGTCAGAGCACCCACGATATCCCACCTGAACCCCATGTTCAAGGTCAGACGGTGGGACACCTTCCAGTCGTCAGCGATGTAAAACGCGGGATTCCAGAAGTGGGAGGCAGGATTGACCGGCGAGATGTTCAACGACGTGCTATACGGCGCGCCCAGCAAAAAACTGGCGAACGCGTTGCCCGTGGAGGCCAGCGCCGTGGGGTCCGCGGTCTGGTCGTTGCTGAACTTGAAGCCGCCCGAAGTACCGCCCCTGTAATCCTGATCGTAGTAATACTTGCGGATCTCCAGCCCGAACCGGATGTTATGCGCGCTGTGCACCCAGGTGGTATCGTTCTGCACGATATAGCTGCCGTTCGGCTCCACACCCGCGTTGTTGCGGCCCATCTGGTTCATGGTGCCGCTCAGCGTACTCGGACCGGTGAAAGTGATCAGCGGGAAGGTGGTCTGTTGCACGCCGTCCAAACCGATCTTGTCCGGCCAGCCCTGGTTCAGCGTGATGGAGCTGTTGGCGTTCTTAAAACGGTTGTAGCCGAAACCGAAATGGTTGAGCCAGTTCGGACTGATCGTCCAATCCTCGGTGGCGCGGATCATGGTTCCCAGAATGTCCTGCAGGGCAAAAGTACCCGTAGCACTGCCGGGGATCGGCTCGTAAGCGTGGCCGGCCCCGTTGTACCGCAGACGCTCGTTGGAATTCACGAACACCGCCATCCGGTGCTTGCTGTTGAACGAATGGTCCAGCTTGCCGCCGTACGTGTTCAGGTCGAACCAGGGCTGATTGGCCACGCCCGGATAGTTGCGCAGCAGGCTGGAAAGAAGCGGGTTGGGAATAGGCGCCAGTTTCAAAATATTTGCCGACACCGTGCTGATGTCCGTGGGCGGAATCAAATTGCCGGGAAATTGCGTCCTGCTGTAACTGCCGTCCGGCAACTGGACCGTGCTGTGCGGATCGTAGATGGCTCCGAACAGCGCCGCATTTCCGGCGCCATCGACAATCGAGGTTCCGGACGCCGAACTGCCGGTAAATGACGGATCCAGCATTTGCGAGAAATCGCCTTCCTTGAAATTCTGGGTCGGCAGGTTCCGCAAGGCCGTCGGGCTGTAGTTGCGCTTGCGGGCGCCTTCATAGCTGAAGAAGAAGAAGGTCTTGTTCTTGCCGTTGTAGATTTTCGGGATCGTCACGGGGCCGCCCAGGTTGGCGCCGAAGCTGTTCTGCTTGAATGGCGACTTCGGCGTGCCAAAGGCGTTGTTGTCGAACGAATTCGCGTTCAACGCGTCGTTCACCACGTAATCGTACGCCGAGCCGTGGAATTCGTTGGTTCCCGATTTGACGTTGAAATTGGCCACCGCCGTCAGTCCGCCGCCGTACTGTGCGCTCAGCGCCCCCGTCTGCAGGGTAAACTCACTGATCGCGTCGACGCTGGGCGTGTATTCCGCCGTGTCGCCGGCGACATCGGCGCGGCCGATGCTCATGCCCTCAATCAGCACTTCGTGGGAGAACTGGGGTCCGCCGTTAATGGTGCCCTGGTAGGAGTCTCCGCTGGTGCCGGGCAGGCTGTTAAAGATGAAACTCTGGATCTGCCTCTGGCCGTCGTCGTTGCTGTCGATGGGCCAGGCGTGATAATCGGCTTCCGACACGGAGTATCCCAATTCGGACGTGGACGATTCCAGGTGCGTGGCCTCCGCACTTACCGTGACACTCTCGTTGACCGCGCCCACCTCGAGTGTCAGATTGGCCGTCACCACACTCGCCACCGCGACTTCCACGCGTTCGATGACCGCGGTCTTGAAGCCCGCGGCGCCGGCGGATACGCGATAAATACCTGGCGGCAGATAGGGTATCCGGTACAGGCCGACGTCGGTCGTCACGGCCTTGGATTCAACACCGGTTTGGGTCTCCTGGGCGATGACTTCGACGTGCGGGATCGCCGCGCCGCTGGCATCGGTTACTGTACCTGTAATTGCGCCCCGTTCTCCCTGGGCCAGCATCGCTGCGGGCAGCAAGAGCCATAGCGCGAACACTGAAAGAATCGAGAGCAGCCTGATTCTCATTTCACTAACCTCTCTTGGGTTCGCTGAAGGGGCACACCCGGGTAGCGTCCTGGTTTAGCCGAGGCTAGCCCCTGCGGATCGTGCATTCACCCATGCACGCCGCATCTCAGAATTAACCCTGAAACTCTGGTATGTCGAAATATACCATAGTCCTCTTTTGACAGCGTGTCAAGCCCCAAAACTGATAAGTGGGTACAAATACCGGTTGGTCAGAATCGGATGCCGAGAGCCTTGCCCAGCGCCAGAGCCACAAGCAGACTGACCGCCAGGAACCAGACCAGCCAATGGACCTCGAAACTAAAGACGGCGATCCTGGCCGGAGGGTAGGCGATACCGATCCAACTTACCGGGCTGTCCGCGAAAAGGGACTCTCCCGGATAACGCAGCCAGGTAAACGGCGACGAGACGCGGCGCTCAGGAATAAACCGGATGCCGGAGCCAGACTGGAGAGTTTTCCTGATAACGGTCCCGGAAACGCGGAGCACCACGCTGCCATCCCCTGCGCCCGTCACGCGCACGCGCCAGCAGACTTGGCGTTCCTCCGGGATGCGCACCGGCGGAGTCTCCACCGCGATCCCATGGCCTTCGAGCGACGCCGCGACTCCATCGACATCGCTTCCGCTTCTGAACTGCGCGGTCACCACGGTGGATTCTCCTGCCGCCAGGGGGCGGTGGCCGTAAATGGCATCCAGCCCGGTCAGCAACAACAAGGTGGGCAATATCATGACCGCGGCAGGACGCAGCATCAGGGCCAGATAGCGGCCATTCCAGATCAGCAGTTGTTTTTGCGCCCGAAAGATCAGGGACGGCTCATCGCCGAACAAGCGGAACGCGTACAGACAGGCCCATAGCCGGCGCTTCGCCAGGGCGACGGCGGCTTGATCGGAGAAGCGCCGGAAGACCCACAGCATGGCGGCGCCGGCGGCCGCGGCGATGGCGGTCAGACTCCAGAAGTGCGCCGCCGGCAGCATCAGTCGATATAGCCGAGCCCCTTCAGCTTGCGGACGATCTCTTCGTCCGATTGCGCGTCCTCGAGCTTCGCAATTTCGCGCTCCAGCACGTGTTCGACGAACTCCTCGGGAGAACTGTAGCCCCCCGCCGCGGCGACCTTCTTCACCTTTTGCCCGAGCTCTTTCTTCAGCTTGATATTCACAGCAGCGGTTTCCCTTCCATCCACGCCGGCGGCGCGATACCGAACAGCCGCAAAGCCGTTGGCGCCAGGTCTTCGATTCCGGGATCGGCGGCGGCGATTTTACGGTTCGCGAACAACACCCCCGGCACCAGCACCGGGTCCACGCAGTGATCGCCGCTCCAGGCCTTGTGATTGTCCGACAATACCTCGGCCGCGACCTTGCCCACCGCTCCTTCCCAGGAGCACCGGTATCCTTCGTTGTATCCCACGATGAAATCCGGGGCGGCATCCAGATACGGGCCCCGATACAGCGAGGCGGTCTGGTAAACCGTGCGGATGGGCGCCGCGCCGTTGTTGTCCCGCAGAGCGGCCAGCCGGCCGGCGATCTCCCGCTTCAACTGGTCCGCCTCGTGTGCGGCGACGATCCCGCGCGCTTCCCTCCCCTGCAGGTTCAGGTAGAATCCACCCAAGCCCAGTGCATACGCCCGCGTGCGGCCCCAATCCACGCCTTCGAAGAACGATCCGCTTTCACCGTCCCCGTTCCGGAGATGCAGATAACCGTTCTCGCGCAGCCACGAGTTGATGTTCACGCCCCGGCGGAAGGCGCAGAATCCGTGATCCGACAGAACGAACACCGCCGTGTGACGGTCCGCAAACGCGAGCGTTCTTCCAGCCAGCGCGTCCATGCGCCGGTACATTTCCTCGATCGTGCCCGCGTGCCGGTCCGCGGTGCCGGTGCGGCGATAGAACATGTGCTGCAGCCGGTCGCTGGTATCGAAGACGCAGGCCACCACGCCGCGGCGGGTGGTCTCCAGGGCATCCCGGAACATTGCCTCCCGCTCTTCAAAGATGGACCACGCCTGTTCCAGAAAGGCGTCTTCGTCGATGACGCCCTCATTCAGGGCCCAGGTATCTTCCGCCATGCCGACCGTCGCGTAAGAGCCCAGCAGGTTCGCCAGATAGACGGCATAATACGGCGGGTGGCTGATCGGCAGCGCGGGGCGCTCCGGATCGATATTGATGGGCGACATGTAAACACTGAATTCGGGATCGGTCTCGGTGAGCAGAAACCGGGCCTTGCCGCTCACCGCCACTCCCAGCGCCGTGCGGAACGAAAGCCGCTGCCAGTCCGTGTATTGACCCGGATCGAGCCGGCAGCGCCACCTCTGTACGCGCAATTCGCAGGCGCCGCCGCGGCGCTCGATCCGGAACGGAATGCGGAGCGGCGCGCCACCCTCCACAAACATATCGTCGGGCCCTTCGATCTCACCTGCAAAACCGCCGCCGTCCCGCCGCAGCGGGTACCGGCTGCCGTTCTCGTAAGTTGCTTTTTCGATCCGCGTGGTGAACTGCGAAAAGCTGCCCTGCGTGCCCTTGAGATCCGGCGTGCTCATGGCTGAAAGAAGGCGGCCGTCGAACTTCTCCGGCGGGAAGGTGACGGGCACACGCAGGATCGTGGATCCAATGCCCCGCTCGCCCAGTATCTTCCAGAACGGCCGGCTCTTGCGCCGCAGTTCGAGGATCGGCCGGGAGAACGGAATGCGCCGCCGGCCCAGGCGCAGCACCCGCTCCGGCTTGCCCACCCGCGCCGACGAAAGCCGCGGCTGGTACGACTTGAGACTGCGGTCCAGAAAATCGAAGATGTTATGCCGCGCCGGACTGACACCCGTCGCGAACGTGGACCAGGCCACCGGCGACAGCGACGGAAAAGTGGTGCGCAGCCGGCTGTAGCTGCCCTCCGCCGCCAGGCGGGCCAGGTTCGGCAGCTTGCCCTCCGCCATGAGGCGCTCGGTCGTTTGCGGATCGAAACCGTCCAGGCCCAGAAAGATGATCTTCTTCACCTGCGCATGCCGCAAGCTCTTGCGCCGCCGGAACGCGCGCCAGGCCATCCGGAACGGCCACAGGAACAGGGACAGCAGGCTGAGAAAAAAGCCGGCGATGAGCGTCAGAAAAGAGCCCAGAAAGGCAATGCCGGCGCCCGGACCGATATAAGCAAGCTGCGCCGCTCCCCCGTGCGGGTGGAACCACGCCGCAGCCAGAAAGGCGATCGCAATGGCGGTCCTGAGGCTGCCGCCCGGCTTGAAGAAGTGCCCGGCTTTCACCGCAGCTTGCCCTCGACGAAGGGCACCTCCAGCACCTTCTCGTGCATGATCGGACCGTGCCCGAAATAGCCCTCTTCGCCGAACAACTCGCCGTGGTCCGACGTGATCGTGATGTAGGTGTTCGGGGGCACGATATCGAAAAGCTCTTCCACCACCCCGTCCAGATATTTCACCGCCGCCACCTGCCGGTCGCGCAGCTCGTCCAGCTTCTTCTGATTGAAGAAACGCTCCTTGCCCGCTGTCAGCTTGCCGCCCACAATGTGATCGTCGAGGTGTTTGAACACCCCGTGCACGCCCTGCACGTGCGGCCAGGCATCCTCCGGTTCGTCGGGCAAAGCGTAGGGATAATGCGTCTCGCCGACGTTCAACAGCCAAAAGGACGGCCGCTTCGGCGAGAAGTGCATTTCCCGCACCATGGCCCGCATATCGTTGTGCTTGGCCATCAGGCGGAAACTGTCGAAGCCGTGGTTGACGGGCGTCTTCGGATTCAGCACCGGCAGAGACACCCGGGCGTGCGTGGCGTAGCCCAGGCAGTCTCTCAGGAACGGCGGCAGGTAGAGCTGCGGCACCAGCGATCGGAACTGTATGTCCGTGCGGCCCAGCCGTTCGTTGAATCGTACGAAGTCTTTCTTGTAGTATTCCGACGCGAACACGTGCTTGGGGCTGACGTGCGGCATCAGTCCCATGAGCAGGTTAAAATGCGACGGGGCGGTCCAGGTGGCGTAGGACCAGCGGCGTTCCACGCGGCCCAGTTTGCGCATCGTGCGCGGACGCGCGCGCACGAAGGAGTCATACCGGCAGCTATCGAATATTACGAGCACATAATTGTTGCCGGCTGCCACGATGAACCAGATTATAACCCTCGGACGGAGATCAATTGTCAGCCGCCGAACAACTTCAGCACGATCCCGGCCACATCCTGCAGCCGGGGATGGTGCAGGGCCATCGGCCGGCTGGTGAAGAGCACGCCCGGAACCGCCGCCGGATCCATGCAATGATCGCCGATCCAGGGATCGTTGTTATCTTCGATTTCGACGGCTGGGGTGCCGCCCAAGCCTGTTTGCCACGAGCCGCGATCGCCGGCGGCGTAGCCGACGATCAGGTCGGGCGCCGCGGCCGCATTTTCTTTCGCGGGCCGGCTTTCATAGACGGCCGTAATGACCGGCCGGCCGTTGGCCGGATCGCGAAAGGCCAACAGTTGTTCCCGCAGATGGGCGATCAGCGCCTCGCTTGGACGCCCCGGTTCGACGATTCCGTGCTGCTCGCGGCCCCGCAGGTTCACGTACAGCCCGTTCAACCCGAGCGCGTAAGCCTGGGTGTGCGCCCAATCCAGGTCGCCTAGGGTGGTCTCGTCTCCCGGGCGCCCGCGGAGCGCCAGGTAGCCGTGGTCGCGCAGCCAGGCATTCAAATGCACGGCGCGGTCGAAACTGGCGAACCCATGGTCGGAAAGCACGATCAGCTCCGCGGATGGCGCGCTCCGCATGGCTTCGCCGATCGCGGCATCCACTTCGCGATAGACCTCCAGCAGTTCCGCTTCGTGACGGCCCCAGAGGATATGCGAATTTTGATCGATGCTCGAAAAATAAAAGAACAGCAGACCGCTCCGCGACGCTCGCAGCGAATCGCGCAGCAGGCGATGTTCGTCTGCGAAAACCAGACGCGTCTGCCGCAGAAACTGCGCCAGATTAAAAACGTCCTGGCGCAGCGCGGAGGTGTCCTCCGGAATTCCCAAGGTGTAGAAGCGGCCCCCGGCGCGCGCCAGGTCGCGGCCAAAAGATGGCGGCTGGGCCACCGGTAAGGCCGGGGATTCCGGGTCAACATTGATGGGCGAAATATAGAGCTCGAACCGCGGATGAAACTGCTTGGCGAAGATGCGGAACATGCCGCGCGTAGAGACAATGTGCGGAATCAGCGGAAAGTCCGCCGTCATCCAGCCAGTCCATTCGCCTTGTGAAATCACCACCGGCGCATCGCCTACGCGGACCCGCGCCACCGGATTCACGGGATCCACATCGACTGCCAGGTTCACGCTGGCATAGGCGTGGTCCTTGCGCAGCGAATTCGGCGGGCCCTCGAGCGGCAGGATGACATGGCCGTCGGCTAACGCGACTTTCACGATCAGGCCGCCTGCCACCGGCCGCGAGATCTCTTCCGGATCGTCGGTGTAGAACGTGAACGTTCCCAGGGTTCCGCGCAGGTCCGGCGTGCCCATGCCGGCCAAAGCGCGGCCCACGGCCAGCGGCGGATAGTTGGTGGGCATCCGCATGATAGCCACCGGCACATGGCGCTGCGCGAGTGTCTGCCAGAATGCGGTGCCCCGCCGGAAAGAGATCACCCGGGCGCTGGAAAGCGGCAGGACGTAGGGTCCCAGGGGCAAGTAATGGCGCGGCTCTTCGGTCTCGCCCATGGACGAATAGAGTTGCATCGTGGCCGGGTCGCGCTGCACGAAATCGAAGATGCCGTGCGCGTCGGGGTCGCGGCCGGTGATAAAGCTGGACCAGGCCACCGGGCTCTGCGGCGGCATGGTCGTGCCCAGCCGGCTGAAACTGCCGCGCGCGCGCAACTGCGCCAGGTTCGGCAGGACGTCCCAGTGGCGTTCCACGAAACCGGGATCCATACCATCGACGCCCAGCACGATCACACGCGGCATGTGGGCCGGCTGGCGCTCCAGCCGGCACGCGGCGGCTCCGAGCGCCCCGATGCAGGCCAATGCGGCGAGAACGTTGCCGGCTTTCACTGGCGGCCTCTTGCGGCCGCTGCCAGGGGTCCCAAGCAACCTATATTAGCGTCAAGAACCGGGGCCCGGCGATTGCTATGATGGCGGCTGTAGCTTTGGGACCACTGAATGATCGGCGAAATTCTGGACGCCAAATATCGTATTGAAAAACAGCTCGGCGCGGGCGGCATGGGGAACGTCTACCTGGCCACGCATCTGTGGACTACGCGCGTGGTCGCCGTCAAGGTGATCGCCCCGCGGTGGGCGGCCGAACCGCAGTTTCTGGCCCGCTTCCAGCGCGAGGCGCAGGCGTGCGGCCGTCTGCGGCACCCCAACATCGTCAACGTCACGGATTTCGGAATCGCCAGGGAAGCCCACGGCGACATGCCCTACCTGGTCATGGAGTTTCTGGACGGCCAAACGCTCTCCGACTTCCAGAAATCGAATCCGCGGATCGCTTTGCCTCTGATCGCGGACCTGCTCGACCAGATCGGACTGGCCCTGACCGAGGCGCACCGGCACGGCATCGTGCACCGCGACCTGAAGCCCGACAACATCTGGCTGGAGCCGAACGGCCGCGGCGGGTACATCGTGAAAGTCCTCGATTTCGGCGTGGCTAAAATGAACCTGCTGGGCGATTGGGGATCGCCTTTGACCGAGCTTTCGGAAGCCAGGCCTCCCGCCACCGAGTCAGCCATGCCAAGCCTGCCGGACGACCAGACCGAGACGGCCCTGATCGCACCGCAGGAGACCCAGCCGTCCAAAGTCCCCACCCACGCCGATGAGACGGAAACCGTGGCCCTCGCGCGCACGCCCTCCAACCCCACGCCAGGTTCGCTCGACAGCAGCGCCGGCGGGCAGACCATGCCCGGCAGCCTGATCGGGACTCCGGCGTACATGTCGCCGGAGCAGGCCTTGGGGAGGGAGATCGATTTCCGCTCCGATATCTACAGCCTGGGCGTGGTGGCCTACTTCCTGGTTTGCGGTGAATTGCCCTTCACCGGAAAGCCGGGCGAGTTGTTCGAATTTCACCGCACCGGCAATCCCCCTCCCCCGGCCACCCTGCAAAAAATCCCGGGCGACGTCTCGGATGCGATCCTTGCCGGACTGGCGCGCGAACCTGCCGATCGCCCGCCCTCCGCTGTCCTGTTCGCGCAACGGTTCCACAACGCGGTGGATGCCGAATTCCTCGCGCTGCGCCGATCGAAGGCGTTCCTGATGCAGCACCTTGCCGCATACGCTCTCCTGCTCATCCCCATCTATAGCGTGATCATTTCGCTGACGGCCTTGCTGGGGACATTCAGCCGCTTGGTGATGCCCATCGCGGCGGTGCGCGTCGGATTGGTCGCGCTGCTGGCTGCCATCCTCTTCGTCCTCTCGGACAACGTCCTGCGCGCCTCGGCGGCGTTGATGGCCATGGATGAAAAGGTGCGCGTCAGGCGGCTCCTGGCGTTTCGGGTTTTCTGGAAGCTGGTCCGCAATACGCCGGCTCTCCTGAAGACACAGGCGCGATCGCTGTGGTTCTTCGCGCCGGACTGGATTGTCGGGGACTGCCTGTGGCCCGTCGTCTGCGTCGTGGAAAAACTCTCCGGACGGGCGGCGATCGAGCGTTCGCGTACTTTGATGACCGGCCTGCGATCCGCCGGGCGCGCGCTGGCCATCCGGCACCTGGCCTTGGCTGTGCTGGCCATTGCGGACGTTCTCAAATCGCTCAGTTTCCTCTGGCGCAACGGGCGCGTCGAGCAGCCCAATGTAGTCGTCACCGCGCTCTGGTTTCCCATATTCGCGTTGTACGCCGCGGCGCCGCTGTTTTTGTATGACCGGACGTCGGCCCACGAAGGCGGCCCGCTGCTGCAGTTAGACCGCACGCCGGAAGTGCGCATCACGGCGCGCGCGTTCTCGGTCAGCTCCATGATCTGGCTGGCCGCCGGACTGCTCTACCTGATCTACGAACCGGTCAAGATCTGGCTGTTCGGGGTGCGCTGAGGCCTGCGCGCCTATCCGTGCGCGTCCTGCGTGGCGCTCCGGCGGGTGAGTTCTTCGCGCGAAACGTTTTCGATGTGGGTGGCGATCCACCAGAAGTTGCCCGCCGGATCTTCGATGCCCGCGGTACGGTCGCCGTAGAATTCGTCCTTCGGCGGCCGTAACGATTTCGCGCCGGCATCCAGCGCCCGCTGATAGGTCGCGTCCGTATCCGGCACGTAGACGTGCGTGTTCAGCCGCATGGCCGCCCACTGGCTGTTGGCCTGTCCGAATTCGATGATGGCGCCGCCCAGGCGCATCTCCGCGTGCATGATGGCTCCGTCGGGCGTCTTGTGCACCGAGATCTGCTCGGCGCCAAACGCGCGCGCCAGGAAGTTCATGAAAGCCGGGCCGTCAGGCACCACAAAGTACGGCGTGACGGCTTGAAATCCCTCTGGAATGTAATTGACTGTCCCCATATGCTGATTCTGGACCAGGGCCGCGCCGGTTGTATTGTAAGGAATTGACCTACGGGTCAAAAGGTACGTGGTTCAGATGCTCGGTGCGAGACGCAAGATAAGCGGACGGTGTCAGCCCGGAGAACGCGCGGAAATCGTGGATGAAATGCGCCTGGTCGTAGTAGCCGCAGTCCGCCGCGACATGGGCCCACTCGATCGTGGGGGCCCGGCCCCCAATCGTCTGCACCGCGCTCTGGAAACGCCGGACGCGCGCGAAGACTTTCGGCGGCATACCCACCTCGTGCCGGAACAGCTCGATGAAACGCCTGGAGCTGATGCCGATGCCCTCCGCGATGCGCATCAGCGGCTGGCTGGGAGCCGTGCACAATTCGCCCAGCGCATACCCCACCGCGGGATGTCGCGCAAAGTCGCGCACGGCGCGGCTCAGCAGGTAGTTCTCGGCCTCTTCGAATTTAGCCGCATCGTTCGGCGCCGAGAGCACCCGGTCCCGCAGTTCGTCCGCGACGCGTCCCCAAAGGCAATCCAAACCGACCTCCTGGTCGTGCAGCTCGTCGAGCGGCATGCGCAAAAACGGCAGCATGCCGCCGGGTTTGAAGTGAAAGCCGAAGACTGCCACCTGGGTGGCCGTGTCGATAACGGAATACTCCGAGCGCGGCCCGCACAACAACACGCCGCGCGTGCCGCCCCGCCTCTCCCCCGTCGACCGGTCGTAAAGCGGAATACGATCGTCAATCAGGTTGACGATGATCTGCATGGAGCCATCCGGCAGGATCCGCTCGCGGGGATGCGGTCGCGGGCAGCCTTCCCACAGCCATAAAGTTTCAATAAAGCGATTAAGCGGCGGACGTGGCTTGTGGCGGACCAGCGGCATGATAAAACCCTCAGCCAGCAGCCGGCGAAACGCTGCCGGCGCATCCTTGCGCACGATCCTGGTCGCGCGCGCCGAAACTCCCCGGCGTGTCTGTGTGTTAATTCAATTGTAGCGGGTCCGCGGCAAAGCATCGTAAGGACCTTGAAACAATTCTGACAACTCGAGGTGGAGAGACTTTATGAGGACAGGAATGGCCGGAGTAGCCGTACTATTACTGGCCGCCGCCGCGCACGCGCAGACACCCGCGGTCAATGCGGGTGGAATCGTAAACGCCGGCAGTTACGCGTCCGGAGGCGTGGCGCCGGGATCTATCGTCTCCATCTTCGGCACCAACTTGGCCAACGGCTTGGTGCTGGCGTCCACTATCCCCTTGCCCATCGCGTTGGGTAATGTAAACTCGGTGACCTTCAACGGCGTGAATGCGCCCTTGTATTTCGTTTCGAACACGCAGATCAATGCGCAAGTGCCGTGGGACGTGCTGCCGTCCGGCACCGCCAGCGGCACGGCTTCCGTGGTCGTCACCACCAGTGCCGGCTCCTCCGCTTCGCAGACCGTCAGCATAGTCGCGGCTCTGCCCGGGATTTTTACGATCACCGCCAACGGGCTGGGCCAGGCCATCGCCACGGATAATACCGACGGCGCTCTGGCTACCGGCACGGTGGCGGGCGTCCTCTCCCATCCCATCAAGGTCGGCAGCTATCTCATCATCTGGTGCACCGGTTTGGGAGCGGGGGACCAGACGGTCCTCAGCGGCAGCAATACGGGCGGGGCCATCGTGAACACGATCTTGCGTCCCACCGTGTTGATCGGCGGCGTGCAGGCGACTTTCGTCTATTCGGTGCTCTCTCCGCAGTATGTAGGCGTGTACCAGGTCGGAGTGCAGGTGCCGGCCGGCACGCCCACCGGCGCTGCGATCACCTTGCAGCTCCAGGTGAACGGGATCAGTACCTCGAGCAAGGTATCCATCGAGGTCGCGCCCCCGCCCACCACCGCTGTCCAGACCAGTTGCACGCTCACCTCGATTTCGTGCGACGCCATCACCATCAATGGCGATCCGCCCGCCTCCGGCTCGTTCTCCGGCTACGCCGACGCCACCATCCGCCAGGATCCGCAGACCGGCACACTCTGGATGGCTTACTCCTATCTGCGCACCATCTCCCTGGGGACGCAGGGCATCGACACCCACGTCGCCAGCAGCACGGACGGCGGCAAAACCTGGTATTACCAGGGGACCCTGTACACCTCGCAGCCCGTGACCGACCCGATCACCGGAGGCAGCGACTACACCCATCACGAAGTGATGAATTTACTGCCGCAGGTGGTCAACGGTGTGACTTATTGGTATGGCATCCACTCCGTTTACTATGTGCCGGTGGGCGGCGGCGCAAGCCAGGTCGGTTACTCCAAGCGTTGGGAAATCGCGATGGCTCCTGGGACGGCCACCGGCGGGCCGATGGGGCTGGCCAACGCCACGCCCGAGTATCTGGGGCAGAACATCGACTTGTATCCGCAGCAGTTTCCGGTTACCACCAATCTCAGCGATCTGAATTCGCAAGTTAACGGTTGTGCGGAGTTTTTCGAGCCGGCCCTGGTCCTGTCGAACAACAATCTGTATCTGTTTATGAGCTGCATGCCGGCCAGCGGTCAGTCCGGCGCCTTCTACGCGGTCTTTTCCACTCCCGATCCGCAGGACCATCCGGGTAACTGGACTTGGAGCTACGTTCCGGAAGGAGGCAACCGGTTTGCCTCACTGAACGACGCCACCAATGCGGGTACCTTTCTGGGCGCGGCTGGCGCCACCTACATCACCCAAATGGATGTTGCGCCAGGCAAGAATCCGGGCCAACTGATTTCCGTCTTTACGGTCGCCTACAATGACGCGGCGGGGAAGCACAGCTACGGGTGCGTCGCCGCTGAATTGGCCGGCATTGCGCCGCCCGCGTTTGTGTACAACGATAGCGGGCAACTGCAAGTGGACGGCTATATCAAGAGCACGGATTCCCAGCCGGGCCCGGGCTCGTGCACTTACTCGCCGTATTCCGCAACTGGCATGATTATGGCTCATCTGCAGCAGAAGGGCGCGCCGCAGAACGGATCGTTCTATACCTTCCTGATGCAATCGGGCATTGCGCCGTAGCCGGCCGGCCGCCAGACACCTTGCGTTCCCGGCAGGAACGGCGGCCGCGCGCTAACCCACCTGGCCAGGAAAGGAACCCCGGCGATCCGGACTTCGGCTACCTGCGCATTCCGGCCAACCCGCCCTCGGTCACGCTCGGCGACTTGCGGCCAGGCAGGCACTCAGGAGATATCCTTACAGCACTCCGGGGCGCCGACTCCCTAAATCATGGTATCGGCGCCAGCGCCAGATTGTGAAACGATCTTAATGAAGGATGAGTCTCACATAGCGGATGGGCTCCGGAGGCCAATTCGATCTCGACCATGCCTTGGATGCCTACTTCGCGACCCTGCGTTCCTCGGCGCTGCGGAAGGTGCTGCAGCGCAGTGCGGAGCATTGGCCCGTCTACGCCGCGGTGACCGGCTCGGCCATGGCGATGGCTACCAGTGCGTCGGCGGCCATTCTCGCGGCCGGCACCCGAAGCACGCCGGTGGCCCCCGCGGCCAGTGTTTTGCCCGGAAAACCTCAATTCGCGAGCACCCAGAACCTGCCGTTAGTTGTTCGATCGGCGATCGCCCGGCAGCGTGCCCGCGAAGGACGGACCCCCGGCCCCGGCGCGTTGATCGATCGCGCCGCGCAGGAGCAACCCCCGGTAATCGCGCCCGGCGGCGTGGTTCCGATTTACGGTACGGAGAGTATCATTCAGCCCGGTGAGTGGGTCACGATCTATGGGAGCCATCTGGCGAATACGACTGCGCTCTGGGATGGCGACTTCCCCATTTCACTGGGCGGCACCAAAGTCGAGATCGATGGCAGACCGGCTTATCTGATGTACGTCAGTCCGGACCAGATCAACTTACAGGCGCCGGACGACACGGCTGCCGGCACCGTATCCGTAGTGGTAACTACAGCCGCCGGCAGCGCCGCCTCCACCGTGACGCTGAACCAGTTTGCGCCATCTTTCTGCCTGTTCGAGATGCCGGACGGCAAGACGGGATTCGTGGCCGGCATCATCCTGCGATCCAATCACTCGGGCGCGTATGGGGGCGGAACCTACGATATTCTCGGACCCACGGGAGACGTCCTCGGTTACTCCACCGTAGCCGCGCAGCCAGGCGATACCGTCGAGCTGTATGGCGTTGGCTTCGGCCCGACCACTCCTGCCGTGCCGGCTGGAAAAGCGTTCTCCGGCTCGGCGCCCGTCGACGATGGCGTCACAGTTTACATCAATAATGTCGGGGTGAAACCGACGTTCGTCGGCATTTCCAGCGCCGGATTGTACCAGATCAACCTGGTCGTACCCTCGGGTCTGGGCGATGGAGAGGTTCCTATCATGGCCATGGCCGGTGGCATGCAGACCGAGCCTAACGTCTTGTTTCCGGTGGCCGGGCCGACAGTCCCCGTTGGCAGCACCATCTTCTCCACTTTTCCAGGGGGGTCCGGCGGGCCCACTGGCGGATTTGGCGGCGGTTCTTTTGGCGGTTCCGGCGGAGGAGGATGGAGTGGTGGTGGCGGCGGCAGCGGCGGCGGCAGCGGCGGCGGTTCCGGCGGCGGATCGGTGGTCCCCACCCACCACCATAAGAAAAAGCACTACCGGCCCCGGCTGCAGTTTCCGCCGAAGTGACCCCCAACAGACCGGCACAAACCATGACCCGGCGCAAGGTTCTCCTGATTGGCTGGGACGCGGCCGACTGGAAAGTCATCCACCCGCTCCTGGACGCCGGGCAAATGCCCAACGTACGGCGCCTGGTCGATAACGGTTCCCACGGGCCCATCGCCACGCTGCACCCGCCCCTGTCCCCCATGCTGTGGACTTCGATCGCCACCGGCAAACGGCCGTTCAAGCACGGCATCCATGGGTTCTCGGAGCCCACCCCGGATGGACGCGGCGTGCAGCCGGTCACGAATCTTGCCCGCAAAACGAAAGCGCTGTGGAACATGCTTCATCAAAGCGGGCGGCGCAGCGTCGTCATCGGATGGTGGCCCAGCCACCCTGCCGAGCCGATCGACGGCGTCATGGTGTCGGATCATTACCACCGGGCCGACGGCCCGCTTGCGGAGGGCTGGCCGCTGATACCGCATGCGGTACACCCCGCCGAACTGGCCGGCACACTGGCGGATCTGCGGATGCACCCGGACCGTCTCACGCCGGCGATGGTGGAGCCCTTTATCCCCCTGGCGAGAGAGATCGACCAGGATCGTGACCCAAGGCTGGCGCTGTGCATGCGAACGCTCGCCGAAGCGATGAGTATACAGTCGGCCGCCACCTGGCTGCTGGACCATCAGCCCTGGGATTTCTTCGCGGTCTACTACGATGCCATCGATCACTTCTGTCACGGGTTCATGAAGTTTCATCCGCCCCGCCAGTCGTGGGTCGGGGAGCGCGACTTCGAGCTTTACCGGAATGTCGTTGCCATGGCTTATCGGTTCCACGACCGGATGCTGGGAGAACTGCTGGACAAAGCCGGCCCGGAAACCACAGTCGTGCTCCTGTCGGATCACGGTTTCCATCCGGACCACCTGCGTCCGGCGTCGATTCCCGACATTCCCGCGGGGCCGGCCGTCGAACATCGCCCGCTGGGCATCCTGGCGATCGGTGGGCCGGATATCCGGCAAGGCGAAAGGCTGCGCGGCGCTTCGGTCCTGGACGTCACCCCGACGATTCTGTCGATGTACGGCCTGCCGATAGGCGAAGATATGGACGGCAAAGTGCTGTCGCAGGTCTTCTTGCACGCGCCAGCGGTTTCGTTCATTCCGAGTTGGGACGAGGTGCCCGGACCGGACGGGCGTCATCCCCCGCACAAGCACTTCGATCCGCTGGCGGCGCACGAGGCCCTGGAGCGGATGATCGCGTTGGGATACATCAGCCAGCCGGATGAGAACCGCCAGACTGCCGTCGAGAAGACCATTCGTGAACTGCGTTACAATCTCGGCGAGGCTTACCAGGATGGCGGCCGGCACGCCGAAGCGTATGCCGTCTTCACCCAACTGTATGGCGCCGATCCCGATGAACAACGTTTCGCGGTGCGGCTGTTCGTCTCCTGTCAGGCCTTGGGGCTGCGTGAGGAGATGCGGCGGATTGTGGATGAGTTGAACGGACAGTTGCCTATCGGCGATTACTTGAAGGCCCAGGTGTTGACGGCCGAGAAGCGCTACCCCGAGGCCCTGGCCGAGCTCGAACGGGTCGCGGCGGCGCAACCTGCGCGGCCGGACGTTTTACTGCAGATCGCGGATCTCTACCGGCGGCTCGGCCGGCGCGACGACGCGCGGGAGGTCTACCGGAAAGCCCTGGAGATCGATCCCGACAGTGCGCAGGCGCATATCGGGTTATGCCGTCTGTCTCTGCGCCGCCGGCAATACGCCGACGCCGCCCGCTCGGCTTTGGAGGCGCTCGCCAGAGACGATCAGCACCCGCTGGCGCATTACCTGCTTGGGCGGGCCCTGGCGGGGATGCGCGAACCCACCCGGGCCGCCGAGGCTTTGCGCGCGGCGATCGCCGCGAATCCGAATTTTCCGATCGCGCACATCCGGCTGGCGGACCTGCTCGAAAAGCATCTGGGCGACGCCGGATCGGCCGCCGAGCACCGCCGCCTGGCACGCTGTATGCGAAGTGCCCGGGACCGGGATATCCCGCGTGAAGCAGAGATCCCGAACATCCCCGCCAGCGTGCCGTGTACCGCTGAGTCGGCGGAGATGCCGCCGCTCGCCGAATGCCTGACCGTGGTAACCGGCCTGCCCCGGTCGGGCACCTCCATGCTGATGCAGATGCTGGCCGCCGGCGGCATGCCGGTCCTCTCCGATGCCGCGCGTTCGGCGGACGAGGACAACCCCCGCGGCTACCTGGAATTTGCACCGGTAAAGAACCTGCTGAACGACTCCTCCTGCCTGTGGAAAGGTCGCGGAAAGGCGGTAAAGATCGTCGCGCCGCTGATTCCCGGCCTGCCGGACGGGCTACCCTGCTACGTGATTCTGATAGAACGTCATATCGAAGAAGTGCTCGATTCGCAGGAGCGCATGCTGGAACGTAAGAACCGGCCCCTCGAAACCGCGCCCGGGCACCGCCGCATTTTGCGGGAGGAATTCCAGCGCGTGCTGGCCCGGGTGAGGGCCATGCTGGCCGGCCGGCCGCATACGCGCCTGCTGGTCATCGCCCACCAGGACGCCATTTCCAGTCCATTGGCCACGGCTACGCGGGTGCACGAGTTCCTGGGGGGCAGCCTGGATTTGGTGAAAATGGCCGAAGCCATCGATCCGGCCTTGCACCGGAATCGCACGCCGGTCAAAACTTGTTGAGTTCTTCGGCCAGCGCCTTGGGGCCCTTCTTGCGGTACAGGTCCATCAGCCGCTGCTCCTCGGGCGAAGGTTGCAGGATGCCCAGAAGTTGGGCGCCGGCCAGCGAATCGTGGCCCGGAATCCAGACGGTGCCGTCGGCAAACTCGACCTGCCCGATGAAACCCTTGACGCCGGTGATCGACACCGGACCGCCTGCCTTGGAAATGTGCAGAGCCGTGTCCTGCAAGACCCGGCTGGTGCTGCCGGCCTTCAGGTTGAACTGGGGACCGGAAGCCGGCACGGAAGCGGCAACGAACTGATCGCCCTGCCGGTCCGTCAGGATCCAGCCGACTTCCACGTAGCGCACCTGCCGGTCGGTGAGATTGCGGACGTCAATCCGGGGATTGCGGGCTTCGTTCCCGGCGATCTCGGCCCAACCGGCCACCGGCTCGACCGGGGCGCCCGGGAAGTGCAGGAAGGCGAAACGCACATTGTGTTCGGCCGACGCGGCGGAACTGACCGACGGCCCGCGTGAGACCTGCACATCGAAGCGCGGGCGTTGCGCCTCGCGGCTCAAGCACTCGAGCATCGCCTGTTTCAGCCCGTCAACGCCGTGCGCTGCCAGAATGGATTTGAAATACTTGCGGTCGCGCTGCGCTTCCATCTCCCAGGCCGTCATCGAGCGGCGCGAATCCAACCGGTTGGGACCGTAGAACGAGAAATCCTGGAATAAAACACCGTCCAGGCTTACCTGTACCAGCGGTCCGTTCCCCATCTGCATCGGCCGCAGGAGCCGCAGGTTGATGTGTACCGGAAAATTCTGATTGGGCGCCACATCCAGGCTGGGAACCGATACGGAAGCCTTGCCGCCCGGAGTGACTTCCTGCGCCGCCACCAGCACCGTCACACCGCGGATCCGGTTCGGACTCGCGTTGCGCAGCGTGAGCGCCACGTCCAGATCCAGCACGATGGCGCTGCCGCGCTGGCTGGCATGCGATTCGCCCAGGTTCGCCGAGATCAAGGTGACCGGGGAATCCGGCGGCAGGTTGATCTTCACCGAGTTGTCGAGCGGGCGATCCTGGCCGTACGATGCAGCCAGGGCCGCCACGAAGAGAATCGCAAATCTACTGGACATAAACATCATTGATGGTTACGTGGCCATCGGCATCCACGTAGCCGGCCCGCATGGAGCCTTGCGCACCGGCCGAATAGGTCACGCTGTCGGATACTTCGTGTAGCAGGCTCAGGGCGTGTCCTCCCTGATCCAATTCGATCCCATTGGCGGTCGCCCGCAGAATGGTACTGCCGTTGGCGGCAGCCGGCGCGGCCGGCGGCATGGGACGCTGCAGGTACAGGCTGGCCACCAGGACCGCCATGGCGCCCGCGTAAGCCGTCAGCGCGCGCGCGCTAAAAGCCCGGGCCAACGTTCCCACCGGCGCTTCTCTGCGAACACATTCTCCGGCCGACAGGCCCAGGTGGATATTGGCCTTCATTTCATTCGCCAGCCGGTTCCATGAAATCGGCGGCAGTTCATTGAAATCCGCCAGACTTTCCGAAACCGCTGCAAATTCCTGCACCGCCCGGCGGCACTCCCGGCAGCCCGCCAGATGACGAGTGACGCGGAGGCGGCCAAACCAGCCGAGGTCCTGCCCGGCATACAGCGCCAGATCAGTTTCACTAGGGTGCGTCATGGCTTCCTCTTCTGCATATACTTCCGCAGTTTGGTGCGGGCATTGGCGATATGCGACCGTACGGTAGCCTTGGAGCAATCCAACATGCGCGCCACTTCCTCGGCGGGCAAACCCTCTACGTCGCGCAGCATCAGCGCGGCCCGCTCGCGGGCGGTCAGCAGCCGCAGGCCGTCTTCCAGGTAATCGTGCTGTTCGGAGCGCAGCAGAATCTGTTCGGGACTCTCGTCGTGACTTTCCGGAGCCGCGTCGATCTCACAGTATGCCACTCGCCCGCTCCGCCGCAGAAAGTCGATAGCCGTGTTGGTGGCGATGCGCGACAGCCAGTGCGCGGCTTTCTGCTCGTCCTTAAGCTGCTCCTGGCGCTGCAACGCTTTAATAAAAGCTTCCTGGGTCAGGTCCTGGGCGTCGGCGACATTTCCGACGATACGGTAAATCTGCACGAAAATCCGCCGTAAATGGCTGGAAACAAACCTATTTTGTCGGTCCAGGAGTTCCAGGCCAGGGTCGACGGCTTCGCTCATCAGGGCGTAAATTACGGCTTCCACAGTCCTATCAACATGACGTGGAAAGCTCCGAAACGTGGAATTCAAAGCGCACAGGTATATCCCGCGCGCGCGTCATCTCTGATTTTATCCCGGCCCGGTTGTATATTGGTGGTGGGTAGTCCTGGCTGAACGATGCGACCTGTTTCTGTAATTGGGATCGGCAAGACGCCATTCGGCGCGTTTGCCGACCGCGATCTGCGCTCCCTGGCCGTGGAGGCGGGTGAGAAATGCCTCCAAAACGGGCATGTGCCGCCGTCCTCGATCGATGCGTTTTTCCTGGGCAATTTTGCCGGCCCGTCGTTCGTCGGCCAGAACCATCTGGCGCCCTATGTCTCGACCGCTCTGGGAGTCCAGGGCGTACCGGCCACGCGCGTGGAGGCCGCCTGCGCCTCGAGCGGATCGGCCTTTTTCCATGCGTTTACGGGCGTGGCCAGTGGGGTGTACGATCTGGTCCTGGTAGTCGGCGTGGAGAAGATGACGTCTCAGAGTACGCCTAAAACTACGGAGATCCTGGCGTCGGCGGGCGATTGCTCCGGCGAAATCAAGGCCGGATCGACGTTCGCCTCGCTGTTTGCCATGATCGCGCGGCGGCACATGCACGACTTCGGCACCCGGCGCGAGCATCTGGCCGCGGTGGCGGTGAAGAACCACGCCAATGGCGCGCTGAACCCCGACGCCCACATGCGCAAAGTCATCACCCTGGAACAGGCGATGAACGGCAAGCCCATCGCCGACCCGCTGAACCTGTACGATTGTTCGCTGATCAGCGATGGCGCGGCGGCGGTCCTGCTGGCGCCGGCCGATCGCGCGCGGGACTACACCGATAAACCCGTCCGCGTGCTGGGAATTGCGCAGGCCTCCGACTTTGTGGCCTTGGACCAGAAGCCGGACATCACCACTTTTCCCGCCGTACGGCGCGCCTCGCAGAAGGCCTATCGCATGGCCGGCGTCGCGCCCGCGGACATCCAACTGGCGGAACTGCACGACTGTTTCACCATCGCCGAGATCATCGCCCTGGAGGATCTGGGATTCGTGCCGCGCGGCGAAGGCGGGCCTTACACCTTCGATGGCCACACCGCGCGCACGGGCGCCAAGCCCATCAATACCAGCGGCGGGTTGAAATCCAAGGGCCATCCGGTGGGCGCCACCGGCGTGGCTCAGATCTGCGATCTGGTGTTGCAGATGCGTTGCGAAGCCGGCGCGCGCCAGATGCCGCGCCATTCCCTGGGACTGGCGCAAAACCTGGGCGGTTCGGGGGCCACCTGCGTGGTCACCGTTCTGGGAACCCTATGAGCGGCGAAACCGGAACAGTGTACACCGAGACGGTGGTTTACCTGGCGCCCGAGGCGTTCGCCGCGGACGTGCCCTACCAGACGGCCATCGTGACACTGGATTCTGGCGGCCGCGTCACCGGCCGGATTTTGGGCGAGCGGGTCGCCATCGACGATCGCGTCACCCTGGTGGAAACCCGCGACGGCGTGCCGTTCTTCCGCAAATGAAGCTGGCTGAGCGCATGCAGCGGATTCAAATGGAATCCGCGTTCGACGTGCTGGCCCGCGCCCGCGCGCTCGAAGCCCGGGGCCGCAGCGTGATTCACCTGGAGATCGGCGAGCCCGACTTCCCGACCCCGCCGCATATCGTCGAAGCCGGCCAGCGCGCCCTGGCCGAAGGATGGACGCATTACGGCCCGACCCCCGGCTATCCGGAGTTGCGCGAGGCGGTGGCGGCGGACGTGTCCCGCCGGCGCGGCATTGCCGTAGGTCCGGAACACGTCTGCATAGTGCCCGGCGGCAAGCCCATGATCTTCTTTCCGATGCTGGCGCTGCTGGAACCCGGCGATGAGGTGGTCTATCCCAACCCCGGCTTTCCGATCTATGAGTCGATGATCCGCACCCTGGGCGCCACCCCCGTCCCCATACCGTTGCTCGAAAGCCGCGGCTTCTCGCTGGATCTGGACCTGCTCCACGACCGCCTCGGCCCGCGCACCAGGCTGCTCATTCTGAACTCTCCCGAGAATCCCACCGGCGGCGTGATTCCGCAAGACGACATGCGCGCCATCGCGGATATGGTCCGGGACCGCGACCTGATCGTGCTCTCGGATGAAATCTATTCGCGCATTTATTACGACGAGCCGCCGGTATCCATCGCGGGCTGCCCCGGCATGCTGGAGAAGACCATCGTCCTCGACGGCTTCTCCAAGACGTACGCCATGACCGGATGGCGTTTGGGCTACGGCGTGATGCCGGTATGGCTGGTGGACGCAATGACCAAGCTGCTGGTGAACTCGTGCTCCTGTACCGCGAGTTTCACGCAGCGCGCCGGCATCGCGGCACTCTGCGGTCCGCAGGCTCCCGTGGAAGCCATGGTGGACGAATTCCGGCGCCGCCGCGCGGCGTTCTGCGCCGGACTCAACCGCATTCCGGGATTTCGCTGCGCCCCTCCCGGCGGAGCCTTCTACGCCTTCGCCAACGTGCAAGGGACCGGGATGCCATCGAAGCAACTGGCCGATCTGCTGCTGGAGGAGGCCGGCGTCGCCGGCTTGAACGGCGGATCGTTCGGCGACTGCGGTGAAGGCTACATTCGGTTTAGCTATGCCAATTCGCTCGACAACCTGATCGAGGCAGTGGCACGTATCGGGAAGGCCGCCCGGCGCTGGGCATAAGCCCGCAGATCCGCTTCAGCCGGCCGTTTGGCCCTTATACCACTCGATGGTCAGCCGCAGTCCCTCTTCGAACGAGAACCGCGGCGCATGCCCCAGATCCGCAATCGCCGCTGTGGTATCCGCCTGCGAATCGTGTACGTCCCCTGGACGCGGTGGGCCGAATGCAGGCGGCATGTCTATTCCTTCGATCTTCTGCACCAGCCGCCAGGCTTCGTTGAGGGTGATCCGGCCGCCGTTGCCGCCGTTGTACATTTTTCCGCTGACGCCCGCCGCCCGGGCGGCTTTCAAATTCAGTTCCGCCACGTCCTCCACGTAAGTGAAATCGCGCGACTGCTCGCCGTCCCCGAAGATCACCGGCGCGCGGCGTTCCACGGCCGCCTTGATGAACAGCGACAGCACGCCCGAATACTGGCTGGAAGGATCCTGGCGCGGCCCGAAGACGTTGAAGTAGCGCAGCGACACCGTCTCCACGCCAAAGGTGGAGGCGAAGACCCGCGCATAATATTCGCCCACCAGCTTCTGCAGCGCGTAGGGAGATTTCGGGAGCGGCAGCATGCTCTCCACCTTCGGCAGCACTTCGGTATCGCCGTAGGCGGAGGACGAAGCCGCGTACACTACCCGCCGCACCCCGCCCGCCGACGCCGCGCGCAGCACGTTGAACGTGCCGTCGATGTTCACCTCGTGGGATGTCACCGGGTCGTCGATCGAGCGCGGCACCGACGGGATGGCCGCTTCGTGAAACACCAGGTCGGCGCCGCGCAGGATGGGGGCGATTTCGTCGTAATGGCGAATATCGGCCCGTTCCAGGGTGATCGCCCGGCGCACTTCGTCGAGATTCCTTTCGTAACCGGTGAGGAAATTATCCAGCACCACTACGTCCCGCGCGCCTTCCCGCAGCAGGGCGCGCACGATGGCGGACCCGATAAAGCCCGCGCCTCCGGTAACAACGTATTTGCTCATTGGGTTTTCAGATAGCGTAGCGAATCGCGGGCGATCGTTTCAGCGCCCGGCGTGAAGTCGAACACCTCCGCCGAGATCCAGCCCGCGTACTGGCGGCGGCGCAGCACGTCGAACAGCGCCCGGAAGTCGTACCTGCCGGTGCCGGGGTGGCGGCCATCCAGTTCGTTCACGTGAATATGCCGGATCAGATCGTAGTGCCGTGCGACGAGCGCGGAGTGCGGCTCCGTCTCGTCGATGGCATTGTGGCAATCGAACATCGTCCGCACGGCCGGGTGATCGATTTCGCGGACCAGCGCGGCGGCCTCGTCGAGTGAAGTAACCACGTCGCACTGGCCCACCGGCAGGGCCTCCATGAGAATCGTGACTCCCCGCTCCCGGGCTTGCGGCGCGACGGACGCGAAGCCCTCCACGAAATGCCGGGTGGCTTCGGTACGGCTCAGTCCTCCGGTGGTGCCGCGCTGCCGGGGTGAGCCGAAAACCAGGATGCCCTTCGGTCCCAGGTCCGCGCACAAGTCGATCAGGTGGCGGATATGCTGCCAGCTCCGGCCACGCAAAGCCGCGTCCGGCGTGGTGACATGCAGACCCTGGGGGCTGACCAGCAGCCAATGCAAGCCCACGAAACAGAGACCCTCGGAGGCCATGATGTCGCGGTATTCGCCGCGCTGTGCCGGTCCGATGGCGGCCGGATCCGCGGCCAGCGTAAAGGGCGCGATCTCGATGCCGTCGTAACCCGCCTGGCGGATCTCGCGGCAGGTATCGGCGAAGTCCCAACCTTCAAAAATCTCATTGCAGATGGCATGCTGCATTTAGCCTCTATTGTATCGGTTGGCTAAACGGGCCATCCAATTTCCCTTAACCTCAGCCAATATGGTATGCTCATTTCGTGGTTTTGCAGCCTCATCTGGATACTGCATCCGACGTCCCGCTCTACAGGCAACTATACGGCTACTTTAGCGCACTCATCCATTCCGGGAGGCTGGCCAAGGGCGAGCGCCTGCCGGCCACCCGCGAATTGGCTGGTTCACTTGGACTGAACCGGACCACCATTTCAGCCGCCTACGAACTGCTCGAATCCGAAGGTCTTATCACCGGCCAGGTGGGCCGGGGCAGTTTCGTGGCGGGCGCGGCGGCGCGCGGCATGTTCGACTGGGACGAACAGCTCAAAAGCTCGGCCGGCGTCATCCCGCCGGCGGCCGCTCCGTCAGGCCCGGACGCCATCACCTTCGCCACCTCCCGCCCATCCGAGCATCTCTTCCCCTTGGCCGCGCTGCGCGCCAGTTGCGAAGAAGTGATGGCCGGGCCGGATTTCGCGCACATCCTGCAACTCGGCTCGCCCAGCGGATACGAACCCTTGCGCCGGTACCTGCTGGATGCGGCCCGCGCGGAACAATTGGCCGGTCCCGAGGATGACGTGATTATCACCAACGGCTGCCAGCAGTCGCTGGATCTGCTGGGGCGCGTGCTGCTGCACCCGGGCGACAAGGTGGTTGTCGAAGATCCTGTTTACCCCGGGCTGAAGACCCTGTTTCAGGAAGCCGGAGCGCAACTGATCGGTGTGCCGGTGGGTCCGGCGGGCATGGACATTGCCGCGCTCGAAGGCGCGCTGGCGCGTGAGCGTCCGCGCATGATCATAGTGACTTCGAATTTTCAGAACCCCACCGGGGCCACACTGCCCACCGCGTCTCGCGCTGCCTTGTTGCGCGCCGCGCAGGCGGCGGGCGTGCCGCTGGTCGAAAACGACATCTATGGCGACCTCCGTTACCGCGGCGAACATCTGGCTCCCATCAAGAGTTCGTCCGATGGCGGCCATGTGGTCCTGCTGCGCAGCTTTTCGAAGATTACATTTCCGGGATTGCGCGTCGGCTGGGTGCTGGCGCCGCGCGCTCTGATCGCGCGGCTGGCGCAGTCGAAGCAACTGGCCGACCTGCACACCGATCAGCTCTCGCAAGCCGTGCTGTTGCGCTTCGCCGAGTCCGGGCGCCTGGCGGCGCATCGCACCCGTGTTTTGAAAGCCGGCGCCGAGCGCCTGGCCGCGGTGCTGGCCGCCTGCGAGCGCTACCTGCCCCCCGGTTCGCACATCACCCGTCCCCAGGGTGGCATGAATCTATGGGTGCGGCTGCCGGAACCGCTGGATGCCGGCGAGTTGCTGGCCCGCGCGCACCGCGAAAATGTCTCCTATCTGCCGGGCAAGTACTTCGCAGTGTCGCACTGGGAGCCCGGATCGTTGCGCTTGAGTTTCGCGGGTCTCACGCCGGAGGAGATCCGCCACGGCCTAGCCACGCTGGGCACGATTTTTTCAAGTGAGCTGGAGCGTACCCGCGCGCGCTACGCCGCGGAACCCGCGCCGGCTATGGTTTAGGAAGGAGTCGCATTATGTTGCTCGATGAAACGTTTCGCGTAAAAGTCGGTTTGGCGGAGATGCTGAAAGGCGGCGTCATTATGGACGTCACCAACGCCGAACAGGCGCTCATTGCCGAAAAAGCCGGCGCCGCCGCGGTCATGGCGCTGGAGCGCGTACCGGCGGATATCCGCAAAGAGGGCGGCGTGGCCCGCATGGCGCCCATCAACAAGATCCGCGAGATCATGCAGACGGTCAGCATTCCGGTCATGGCCAAGGCGCGCATCGGCCATTTCATGGAAGCGCGCATCCTGGAAGCGCTGGGCGTGGACTACATCGACGAGAGCGAAGTGCTGACGCCCGCCGACGAGGAGCACCACATCGCCAAGCGCGATTTCAAAGTGCCGTTCGTTTGCGGTGCGCGCAACCTGGGCGAAGCGTTGCGGCGCATCGCGGAGGGCGCGGCCATGATCCGCACCAAGGGCGAGGCCGGCTCGGGCAACATCGTGGAAGCCGTGCGGCACATGCGCACGATCCAAAAGGAGATGAAGCAGCTCACGGTGCTGGGCAAGGAAGAACTGGTGCATGCCTCGAAGGAGCTGCAGGCGCCGCTCGACCTGGTGGAATGGGTGGCCGAGCACGGCAGGCTGCCGGTGCCCAACTTCTCGGCGGGCGGCATCGCCACGCCGGCGGATGCGGCGCTGGTGATGCAGTTGGGCGCGGAAGCCACCTTCGTCGGCTCGGGGATCTTCAAGTCGTCCGATCCGGAGGCCCGCGCGCGCGCCATCGTACGCGCCACCACCTATTACAAAGATCCGGTGAAGCTGCTCGAAGCCAGCGAAGAACTCGGCATGGCCATGCCCGGCCTGGATATCTCCAAGCTCCCCGAAGGCGAGCTGTTGCAGACCCGGGGCTGGTAGATGCGGCGGGTCGGCGTACTGGCGCTACAAGGCGATTTCGAGGCGCACGGCCGCACCCTCGCCCGTCTGGGAGCCGATCCGGTTTTCGTGCGCACCGCCGCCGATCTGGACTCGCTCGACGGCCTGGTCCTCCCCGGCGGCGAAAGCACCACCATGCTCAAGCTGCTGCGCGAGGAAGGGCTGCTGGAGCCGGTCGCGGCATTCGGACGGCGGAAGCCGGTCTTCGGCACCTGCGCCGGAGCGATTCTGCTGGCGGCGGGCGTGTCGCACCCGGCGCAGGAGAGCCTGGGCCTCATGGACATCGATGTGGAGCGCAATGCCTATGGCCGCCAGATCGACAGCCGCGTGGCGCATCTGGCGCCGGAAGCCGAATTCGCGGCGCGCACGCACCATGGCGCCATGGAAGCGGTGTTCATTCGCGCGCCCGTAATCCGGCGCGTGGGCGCACAGGTGCATGTGCTGGCGCGCTATGAGGGCGACCCGGTCCTGGTGGAACAGGGGCCCCACCTGGTTGCCACCTTTCATCCGGAGCTGACGGAGGACTCACGGGTCCACGAGCTGTTCTTATCGAAGCTATGATGTGTGTTGACTGCCGTTCCATATCCCATGCCCCCCATCTCCAAAGCCCGGGTGCTATTCATCTGCATCGGCAACTCCTGCCGTAGCCAGATGGCGGAGGCATTCGCGCGCCGGTACGGCAGCGACGTCCTGATTCCCGCCAGCGCGGGCCTGGCGCCGGCCTTCATCATCGCCCCCGACACCATGCGGGCGATGGAAGACAAGGGCATCGACCTGCGCGATCAATTTCCGAAGAGCCTGCGACAGCTCGAACGCGCGCAGTTCGATGTGATCGTCAACATGAGCGGAATCGACCTGCCGCCCGAGCTGGCCGTCGGAGTACGCCGATGGGATGTGGCCGATCCCGTTGCCGAAGATTACGAAACGCATTGCCATATCCGCGATGAGATCGAAGGATTGGTAATGGACCTGATCCTGGAGTTGCGGCGCGGCGCGGCGGTCCGCCGGAGGCGTTGATGGACCAGTTCGCCTTCGACTTCACCCCGCAGCGGCGCGTCTATTCGGTCAGCGAACTGAACGCCGCCATCCGCGCCACGCTCGACCGCGAGTTCCCCGACGTCTGGGTCTCCGGCGAAATCTCCGGCGTCAAACTGGCCGCCAGCGGCCACTACTACTTCACGTTGAAGGAACGCGAGGCCCAGGTGCGGGCGGTGGCGTTCCGGTCGGCGCACCGTTTCTGGAAGTTCAAACCGCAGGACGGAATGGCGGTTCTGGCGCGCGGCCGCATCGACGTCTTCGAAGCCCGCGGCGAGTATCAGCTCATTGTCGAACTGCTCGAGCCGCAGGGTTACGGCGCTTTGCAGGTCGCGTTCGAACAGCTCAAGAAGAAGCTGGCCGCCGAGGGACTCTTCGCGGCGGCCCGCAAGCGGCCGTTGCCGCGGTATCCGCGGCGCATCGGCATCGTCACGTCGCCGCGCGGCGCGGTGATTTCGGATATGGTGCAGATCCTGTCGCGGCGCTTTCCGGGACTGCACATCCGGCTGTTTCCGGCCCTGGTGCAGGGCGACGGATCGGTGGAGGAGATCTGCCGCGGGCTGGACTATTTCAGCCGCGGCGGTTGGGCGGAACTGGTGATCGTGGCCCGCGGCGGCGGCTCGCTCGAAGACCTGTGGAGCTTCAATGAAGAAGCCGTGGCGCGAGCCATCGCCCGCTGCGCGGCGCCGGTGGTGTCGGCAGTGGGACATGAGACGGACGTGACTATCGCCGATTTCGTAGCCGACCTGCGCGCGCCAACGCCCTCCGCCGCCGCGGAGCTGATCGTCTGCACGCGCCGGGAGCTGCTGGACCGTATCGCCGCCCAGGAACAGAAGTTGGTGCACCACGTGCGCTACCGGCTGGCGGGGCTGGCGCGCCAGTGGCAGCAGCAGGGAATCGAGCGTCCTTTGGGGCTGCTGCACCGCGCTATGGGCCGCCAGGCGCAGCGGGTCGACGAGCTGGAGTTCCACCTGCGCGACCGGCTGCGTACTCTGCTGGAACGGGCGGCCCGGGCGCAACGCTCGCTCGCCGCGCGGCTGTATTATTTCGACCTGCGTCCGCGCTTCGCGGCGGACCGCCGCCGGCTGGACTCCGCCTACGCCGCCGCCTGTCAGTCCGCCCGCTGGCAACTGGCCCAACGCCGCGGCGCCGTGGAACGTCTTTCCGCCAAGCTGTCGCAGCTCAGCCCGCTGCTCATCCTGCAACGCGGCTACGCCATCGTTACCAACGATGCGGGCGCCATCGTGAAGGAGAGCCAGGCTGCTCCGCCAGGCTCCGCGATTCAGGTGCGCTTAGCCAGGGGCCGGCTGGATGCCACCGTGTCGGGCGCCCACGTGGTAACAGAATAGCGTGTCCTGCGCGCGTCAGATACAGAGACCAACGCGGCCCATATTTAGGTTATCCGGCAGTGCCACCCAGTTGCTTCTAATTCGGTGCCGCGAGCCGGGTCGAATTGGATGAAGTATATCCGCCGGATCCGTTCTCCTGTCGGTCGATACTGTCCAGGAATGATTGGGCCGCGGGGTAACCGGGACGGAGCCGGAGCGCTTCCATGAAATCGGCGCTGGCGCGTCTGGAGTCGTGCCGGTAGACCAGATGATAAGCTCCGGCGTACAGATGCGCTTCCGGATTGAGCGGACGCAGACGCGCGATTCGTTCCGCGACCTCCGTGGCTTTGTCGAACAGCCCGAGTTGGTGATATTCCGCGGCCAGAAAATCCAGGCGTGAATAGTCCTCCGGATTGGCGGCAATCTCTTCGTTCAGAATCTCGATGTACCAGAGGTTCCGTCTCCGCCGCGCCTCGCAGTCGGAGGAGAAGTCATGGTGAATGCAAATGCTGGTCGGTAACAGCCTCCCGCCTCCGGCGAGAATGGATGCGTCAACGGTTTCGTGAACCCGGCCGCGATAGCGATAGGCCGGCCGATTCGGGAACAGGCGCACAATGCGATCTGTTGTCGGCGCGGCTGGGCCGCGGTGGTAATTGAGACGCCGGAAATAGTATCCGGCGTTTTCGCCCCGCGCCATGAGATCGTGAATCAAAGGCACGCCTGCCGCATCCAGTGTTTCATCCGCGTCCAGCGCCAGGATCCAACGCCCGTTGGCTCGATCCAGGGCATGGTTGCGGGCTGCCGCGAAATCAACCACGGTGAAATCGAACGCGGCGATCTTCGCACCGTACTTTGAAGCAATCCTGACCGTCGCATCCGTCGAGCCGGTATCGGCGATGACCAGTTCGGGAGCCAGTTCACGGACTGAATTGAGACAGCGCGCAAGGGTGTTCTCTTCGTTTTTCACGATCATGCAGAGGCTCAATGCCGGGCGCGCAGTCGGGCTCATATTCGATCTTCAGCGGCACACCAGTCGGATGCCGATAGCCGTTAATGCTGGTGCGTCTGGGTTAACGCAAGGCAGCCGCCATAACAGTTTGCCTATTTTCAGTTGGATAGGATATGCCGGCCCATGGCTTTTTCTTGACAGCGGGTGCGGACCGTCAAATCCCTGACAGTAAGCCGACGTGCGCCGGAACCGGGGCCGCGTGCTTGAGTCAAGACTATGACTCCGTACTGCGGAGAGCGCTTATCCTTCCCTTTTCGGCCAAAGCTGCGGCCCAGGTGAATTCCAGGCCGACCCGGTATTTCGCCCCTTGCCGCCTGCAATAACGCACACTGGCGTTGCCCATCAGGCCGTAACTGGGCGCTTGCAGGTAGAGGTTCGAACGAGAGACAAATGGTACGCTGCACTCAATGCAAGCGCCATTTGCCGACACATCCAGGCAGTTAGCACGAACCGCGCGCGTTTCCCCTGAAGGAAGTTGCCATGACACCTGTACGGGACATGTCAGAGGAAACCGTTCCGCTCGACGAGCCTTCTGACTGGTCTGGCCGATCATAAGGTCTCAATATCTGCAACTTGAATGCCAGTTACCTGGCTGAGCGGACGAGGGCAATCCGGCCGTCCTGGTACCGGTGACGCCGGCCGAACTTGATTTTCGCCGGACGGCCGTCCTACCCTCGGATTCATGCGCACGCGACATGTTCTCGTAACCAGCCTGTTGCTGTTGGGGTCGGCGGTGCTGGCGCCGTCCTGCGGCAGAGCTCAAAGCAGTGACCCCACCTTCAAGTTGATCTATACGTTCCCCGGCGCGCCGGGCGCTATCCTGGCGAAATTCTGGTCGGCCGACAACCGGGGCGTGATCTACGGCTCGGGTCTGGCCGGTGGGGACAAAGAGTGCGCCTATTGCGGCACCGTGTTCCTGATGCAGCCTCCGGCCGGTTCCGGCGGTTCCTGGTCCCAGGTGACCATCTACGTGTTTCCCGGACACGGCGGCGGCTCCGAAGGCGGGCCCGTGGTGCCCGGCCCAAACCACGTAGTGTTTGGCGCATCTCTGTACGGAGGTCCCTCCGGCTGCGGTGAGTTGTATCGATTCCAGCAGGCCGGCGGTGCCTGGAAAGAGAACGTGATTCACAATTTCACCTGCACCGATGGCAGCTACGTCAATGGACTTGTCAGCGCCGGTGGTGTTCTCTACGGCACCACCGCGAACGGCGGAGCGTTCGGCTACGGCGAGATCTTCCAGGTCAACCCGCCCGCCTCCGGCGGAGGCGCCTACACGCTGACCGTCTTGTACAGTTTCACCGGCGGCGCCGACGGCGCGAACCCCACCGGTCTGATCCTGTGGAATGGCTCACTGTATGGCGGTACGACGGGCGGGGGCGCGGGTCCCTGCAACACCGGTCAACCTTCTCCGGGGTGCGGCACGATTTGGCAGTTAGCGCCGCCCGCGTCGGGGGACGCCTGGACCGAATCGACGCTTTACAGTTTTGCGGGCGGAGCCGATGGATCGTCGCCCACGTCGCTGGTGGCCGACGGTGGCGGCGGATTCTACGGTGTGGCCTGCGGCGCGAGTTGCGGATCCGCGGCCGGCCAGGGCGCCGTGTTCCAGTTGACTCCGGGACCGTGGACGGTCTCACCTTTGTACACTTTCGGCGGCCAACCTGACGGCGGACAGGGCCCTAACAGCATCGTGCCGGCAGGCAGCGGCGCCCTCGTCGGCACGACGGGTGGCGGCGGCAGCTATAACCACGGAACTGCGTTCCTGCTGAGTCCGCCAGCCGTTTCCGGCGGCGCCTGGACTGAGACCATCGTGCACGACTTTGGCTCCAAAAGCGGATCCAATCCCTCCGGCGTAGTGATGGGCGCCAAAGGCGTAGTGTACGGCGCGACCGCGCAGGCCGGCTCATCGAACGCCGGCACGGCGTTCCGCATTCAGCCCTGAAAGCCGCACGGGCCGTCCCGCCCGATTCATAATCGCCCCCGCGCGAACCTGCGTTCAGGCATAGTCGAATAGCGACATGAATCCGAAGTCCATGTGCAACTGCTGATGGCAGTGGAACAGCGTCTTGCCGGGATTGTCGGCCACGAAGTCGAACGCCAGTTCCTGGTATCCGCCAAGCATCACCACGTCCTTCATCACGCCCGCGGTGGACCTCCCGGCGAAACTGGTCAGCTCGAAACTGTGCCGGTGCAGGTGGAGCGGATGGATGTCATCACTGGCGTTGCGGAACTTCAGGCGGTATCGGCGGCCCTGCCGGATTGTGTAGACCGGTTTCAGCGTCTTCATCGAGAACGGAATGTCGTTGAGGGTCCACTGATTGAATCCGGCCAGCGCGCCATTGCGCTTGACGATGGTGAACTCCATGGTCTCGTCGGGCGCCGCCGGCGCGGTTGCTTTTCCGAACCGCGTGTAGTCCCAATGAAACGGCTTCGGCGCTATCCACTGCGGTTTGCCTCTTTGCCCGGCGTATTCGACCACGATGCCCATGCCATGCCCGCGGTCGTCGTCCGCCAGGTCGCCCATCAACCAGACTCCCGGACGGTTCATCTCCACGATCGCGGAGACACGCTCGGCCGTGCCGAGCCACAGCACCGGGACGTGCGCCGGCGTGGGAACAGCATTGCCATCCAGCGAAACGACGCGGAAGACATGGCCCGGTAGAGCCAGACTGCGGATCTCCGTGGCGCTGGCGTTGAGGACGTGGAATAGCACGCGCTCGCCCTGTTTCACACGGACGGGTTCGCCGTGCCCGCGCATACGGCCGTTGATGCAAAACAGCTCGTAGCCTACTTCGAAGCCCTTCGTCTTCACCCGCGCGTCCCGGTCCGCCTTCGCTCCCATCTCTTTGAGCGCCGGAATCATCCTTCCCGCCAGTGCGTCCTGGGCCATGTCGCCGCCCTGGCTGAACGACGGCAGAAACTCCTTCATCACCAGGAAGACCTCGCGATCGTAGGCGCCCGGATCGTTCTTCGGCTCAATGTAAACAGGGCCGGCCTGTCCCGTATAGGTGCCGCGATTGAGATCGCCGAAGGCAGCCACGTGGGTGTGATAGAAGCGAAAGCCGGAGGGCTTCGGCACGAACGAGATGCGTTGCGTACCATGTGCCGGGATGAAAGGCGTTCCTTCTTCCGAGGCGCCGTCCACCTCGCTGGGAATCATCTGCCCATGCCAGTGCAGCAGCTCCGGCGTATCCGTGTCGTTGTGAATCTCCACCACCACGCGCTGCCCCTCCCGCAGGCGAATCAGCGGGCCGGGAAACTGGCCGTTATACAGCGTGGTGGAGACGATATGTTCAGGCGAAAGCTCGGCGAGGCCGGTGGTGATGTGCACCGCATAATCCGGTTTCCCGGCGGGGGATTGACCGGCATGGGCGGCGGTGTCGGACCCGGCTCGCAACCATGGCGCCAGACCCGCATACTTGAGCACGGAACGGCGATCGATCTTCATAATTCATTTTCCTGCAAAGCTCTCCGCCCCAGCGGCCTTGAGACCGCTTCGCGGCGCTAACTCCGAAGTTTGTCACCGGGCAGCGTCCGGTATCCGCTGAGCCCGATGCCGATTCTGGTGCGCCAGGCCACGGTACACCCTTCTGCGATTCCAGTAGCCCAGTGAGCACGAAGTTAAAATCTCCGCTCGCGCGCCAGTTTCGTGGTTCCGGGGATAGGAACAATCCAGGGTTCTTGTGCCAGAAGCCAGGCGAGCGCTATCTGAGCCGCGGTCGCGTTCTTCCGCGCTGCCAAGGCGGCAATCATTTCTACCAAAGCTCGATTCGCCTTGCGTGCTTCCGGCGCCAGACGAGGGATACCGCTACGATTGTCCGGGTCGAACTGAGTGTCCTCGGTAACATCCCCGGTCAGAAATCCCCGGTGCCTGCGATCACTGGCAAAACACGCCAATCCGCTCGCCAAACACGCCAAAGGGCGTCATTGCTGCGGGACAGACGGGTTTTGCCGGCTAGAGGAGGGCGTCCCGAGTCTAGTTGAAGGTAGGTAGGCGGCGGTTGGCGCCGATTCGATAGAATCCGGTTGCCAAACTGAAATCCCGAAAGGAGCCTACCGCCGTGAAGAAACCATACCACATCGTCA